>VFQR01001774.1_pt1 | contig 15182 bp, 13 predicted proteins | sample 3512321 | NCBI WGS metagenome assembly VFQR01 (sample SAMN10412374, study PRJNA504923) | tailings metagenome | isolation source: Relicate 3 Philex TSF1 revegetated site | place: Philippines: Tuba, Benguet | collected 2017-08-29
AGCGCAGTGTCGATCGCCAGGCCGCGGGCAGAGAGGCCAAACACCTGGCCCTTGCCGACGATGCGGAAGTAGCTGGCACCGAGCACGCTCATCACTTCGTCGTGCGTGCCCTTGGCATTGATTTCGTGGATCACCTTGAAGCCGGCGAAGCCGAGATCCTTGAGATCATCGGGGTTAAGGTTGAGGTCGCCGAAGTCGAACATCGACGGGTCGTACTTGATCTCCTCGGTGCCCTCGGCGGTCACTTCGTTGATCTTCACCGGCACGTCGAAATGCATGCCCTGATGGAAGAAATACAGCTGAAACGGCGTCTTGCCGTCGCGCCAATGCGCCTTCTCTTCCAGGAAGCGAACCTTCTGGTAACCGGCGAACGGCAGTTCGCGCAACGAAGCCGGCAACTGGCTTTGCGGCGCGCTGTAGCGTTCGGCGGCCAGCGCCTTGGCCTTTACGGCCACATCATCCAGCTCGAAAGCCCAGCTCTGGGCAGCGAACAGCAAAGGGAGCACACAGAGGGCCAGCTTGCCGGCCTTGCCCATACGGGCTCCAGAACAACGACTCATCGACACACAGCCTCCAGGGCGACACGTACTGACAGGCAGCGGCCAACCCGGAGGCGGCCACTGCAGGGAGTTGAAATCAGGCGAATGGTGCAAAGACAACGCGAGCACGATGCAGACAGCCAGCCGAACGGTGACGTCTCCGCATGCGCGGATTCTTTCTGCGCATTATTACCAGATCGTGAAGTCCGGCACAGGTGCTCGCGCGAGTATATTTTTCGCCTCCTTGGGCCACGCCCTCATTGGCCTGGCAACAGTTCGAAACGCGCCTCCTGCACGCTCTGCGAATCCAGCCCCAGCTGGACGCGGAAGGCACCTGGCTCGCTGACATGCTGCAGGCTGGCGTTGTAGAACCGCAGCATGGTTTCGTCGATCTCGAAACTCAGCTCGCGGACCTCACCTGCTTCAAGCTTGACCCTGCGAAAATCCTTGAGTTCCTTCAACGGACGGATCACCGAAGCGGCCTCATCGTGCAGATACAGCTGCACCACGGTGGCGCCAGCCCGCGGCCCTACGTTCTTAAGCGTGACGCTGACGCGAATCTTCTCGCCCGGTTTCATGCGCTCGGCAGACAGCTTCGGCGCCGATAGCTGGAACTCGCTGTAGCTCAGGCCATAGCCGAACGGGTAGAGCGGGCCGTTGGGCTCCTCGAAATACTGCGAGGTGTAGTTGCCGGGCGTGCCCGGAGTGTAGGGGCGGCCCAGGCGCAGGTGGTTGTAGTAGGTGGGAATCTGCCCGACCGAACGCGGGAAGGTGATCGGCAGCTTGCCGGAGGGGTTGTGCTCGCCGAACAGCACGTCGGCGATGGCATGGCCGCCCTCGATGCCGCTGTACCAGGTCTCGAGCATCGCGTCGGCGTTTTCCTTCTCCCAGCCGAGCGCCAGCGGCCGGCCGTTCATCAGCACCAGCACCAGCGGCTTGCCGGTGGCCTTGAGCGCGCGCAGCAAGGCCTGCTGGCTGTCCGGCAGATCCAGACGGGTACGGCTGGACGACTCGTGGGACATGCCGCGCGCCTCACCCACCGCCGCGACGATGACATCGGCCTGGGACGCCACGCGCACGGCCTCCTCCAGCATCGCCTGCGGCGTGCGCTGGTCCAGCACGACTTCCGGGCGATCCCAGTTGAGCTGGTTGAGGTAATTGATCACATGGGCATCGTCGGTGACGTTGGCGCCCACCGCGTAAAGCAGCTTGCCCTGCCCTTCGAGCGCCGCTTCCAGGCCCTTGCGCAGCGTCACTGCCTGCTCGGCCACGCCGACCGCCGACCAGCTGCCGAGCATGTCCACCGGTGAGTCGGCCAGCGGGCCGATCAGCGCGACAGTGGTCTTCTTGCTCAGCGGCAGCGTATCGCCGTGGTTTTCCAGCAGCACCAGAGAGTCGCGTGCCATGGCCCGTGCCTCGGCACGGTGCAGGCGGCTCTCGGCATTGACGTCGGCGGGATCGTCCTCGGCGCGGCCGATGCGGCGGAACGGGTCGTGGAACAGTCCCAGGTCGTATTTGGTGTTCAGCACGTGGGTGACGGCTTCGTCCAGCACGCTCTGCGGCACCGCGCCGCTGCGCACCAGTCCCGGCAGTTCCTCGTCGTAGAGCGTGTCGGCCATGCTCATGCCGACCCCAGCCGTGACAGCCAGCTTTGCAGCCTCACGGCCATCGGCGGCCACGCCATGGCGCAGCAGCTCGGTGATCGCGCCGTGGTCGCTGAGCGCCACGCCCTTGAAGCCCCAGTCGCGACGCAGCAGGTCGCGCAACAGCCAGGTGTTGGCCGAGGCCGGCACGCCATTGATCGCGTTGAGCGCCACCATCACCCCGCCGGCGCCGGCATCGATGGCGGCGCGATAAGGCGGCAGGTAGTCCTGATACATGCGCATCGGGCTCATGTCGACCACGTTGTAGTCGCGCCCGCCCTCCACCGCGCCGTACAGGGCGAAGTGCTTGACGCTGGCCATGATGCGCTGCGGATCGCTGGGGTCCTGCCCCTGGTAGCCGCGCACCATGGCCGCGGCGATACGCGAAACCAGGTACGGGTCCTCGCCGAAGCCTTCGGAGGTGCGGCCCCAACGCGGGTCGCGGGAAATGTCGACGGTCGGCGCGAAGGTCATGTCCAGGCCGTCGGCGCTGGCCTCGAAGGCCGCGATCCGGGCGCTGTTCTCGATGGCCGGGATGTCCCAGCTCGACGCCAGACCCAGTCCGATGGGAAAGGTGGTGCGATGGCCATGGATGATGTCGTAGGCGAAGAACACCGGGATACCCAGGCGGCTGCGCAGCGCGGCCTCCTGCATCGGGCGATTCTCCGGGCGCACCACCGAGTTGAAGGTGGCGCCGATGCGCCCGGCAGCCATCTCCTCGCGAATGCGCTCGCGCGGCATGTCGCCGCCGATGCTGATCAGGCGAAGCTGGCCGACCTTTTCCTCGAGGGTCATGCGCCCCACCAGGTCGGCGATGAAGGCCGATTTGTCGTCTATGGACGGAGCAGCAGCCAGCAGGCTGGGGGTGAACAGAACAGAGGCGAGAGCGAACTGGCGCAGGTATTTCATCAGGAGCGGCATCCGGGATGCGAATCATTGTTTGAGTGGCCGCCACGATACTCCGAGTCCTCGCGCCGCGCCGCGGGTTAGTGCAAAAAAACTTCGGCACCAATCAAAGGCGTTCCAGAGATTAGGACTCCAGACTTGCGCAAACTTGCGCATTTTTTTCGCCGCCCCTGATTTTGCCGGCTGGCAGGCGTAGCATGGCTGCATTCGGGAGAAGGTGATGGCGCAATTCGAACGTCTGCAGGTATTCCAGAGCATGAGCCGCTCGCCCAACGCGCGGCTGCACGCCATGGCCGAGCTGGGCAACGGCATGGCCGTGGCCCGCTGGAGCAACGCCCACGACGCGCGCGACTACCTGGCGCCCAGTCATCACACGCTGTCGTGCTACCTGGCCGGCGGCACCGGCACCTTTCGCCGCGAGCACCCCGGCAACAAGGGCGCACCGGACAAGCTGTGCATCCTGCCGGCCGAGCACCAGTCGGCCTGGATCATCAACGGCGAGATTCAACTGGCCCACCTCTATATAGAGCAGGAGCAGTTCGCCCTTGGCGCGGTCGCCCTGCTCGACCGCGAACCGCGCAGCCTGCAACTGGAGGAAGCGACCTTCCTTGAAGACGCCGAACAAGCCGCACGCTTTCGCCAGCTGTGCACCCTCGACTGGCAGGAGCCGGGCGAGCGCCTGCTGGCCAGCAGCCTGGCCCACCAGTTGCTCGACCACGCCCTGCTCAATCAGGTCGGCCTGCGCCAGGGCCTGCGCCTCAAGGGTGGACTGGCACCGCTGCAACGTCGGCGCGTGCGCGAGTTCATCGAGCAGCACCTGGATACCCCCCTGCCGCTGAGCCAACTGGCCGCGCTCTGTGCCCTGTCGGAATATCACTTCGCGCGCATGTTCCATAGCAGCTTCGGTGTGCCGCCGCACCGCTACGTACTGGCCCGACGCCTGGCCCGCGCCTGCCAGCTGCTGCGTCAGCCGCAGCCCTCGCTGAGCGAGGTGGCGCTGGCCTGCGGCTTTGCCAGCGCCAGCCATTTCAGCAACCGCTTCCGCCAGGCCCTGGGCGCCACGCCGCGGCAGTACCGCGCGGCGTTCGGCTAGCGCAGCCGGCGGGTTACACCCGCCCTGCCGTCGCAATCTCGGCGCCACGCCTGCTAATCGCCGCGCAGCTATGCGAAAATCTGCGGCTTTGCATTGCCGCGACCGATTTCATGCGCCACACATTCTCGCCCACGGGGCTTCGCTGATGCCCCTGGATATCCACCACCTACGCCAGGAAGACTGGCGTTCGGAGTTCGGTGCCGGTGACCTGCGTCGCGGCCAGGGCTATGCCGAGGAAAAGCGCAGCAAACTGCTCAGCCTCAAGGACAACAGCCTGCTCGCCAATTGCCGAGGCTCGGCCGGGCAGACCTATCAGCAGCGCATCACCCTGCACCCCTATGGGCGCAAATGGAGCGTGACCGGCCACTGCAACTGCCCGGTCGGTTTCAACTGCAAGCACGTGGTCGCCGCCCTGCTCACTCTGGAAGCCCAGCAACGCGCCGGCAGCGACCTCTCGGACATCATCGTGGCGGACAGGGAGCCGGCGGAAACGCGCCTGGAAGGCATCGCCCCCACAGCCATCCTCAGCCTCGGCAGCCAGGTGCGCGTGCATTTCGACGCGCGCAAGGGGCGCATGCAGGAGCAGACCCAGCACCGCGCGGCGCTGGCCTTCGACTACGCCGGGCACAAGGTCTTCGGCAAACCTGCCAGGGACCTGGTCAAGCGCCTGGACGAGCAGACCAACCTGCGCCTGATCCGCGACGGCGCCGCCGAAGCCGCCCTGCGCAAACGTCTGGAAAGCCTCGGCCTGCAAGTGGCCCTGCGCCAGAGCGAAGCGCTGCCGAGCGATGCCGGCGAGCCGTTCGAGCTGGAACGCGAGCGCGACTGGCTGGACTTCGTTCAGCAGCAACTGCCGCAACTGCGCGCCGAGGGCTGGCAGATCCATATGCGCCCGGACTTCCAGTACAACCTCGCCGAGGTCGACGACTGGTACGCCGAGGTCGAGGAGGACCCGCAGCAGAACTGGTTCGATCTGGAGCTGGGCATCGAGGTCGAAGGCCAGCGCCTGAGCCTGCTGCCGATCCTGCTCCAGGCCATTCGCCGCACGCCCTGGCTGCTGGCACCCGAAGCGCTGGCGCAGCGCGCCGATGAGGATCGCCTGCTGGTCAGCCTGCCGCAGGGCGGCAAGCGCATCGCCCTGCCCTTCGCCCGCCTCAAGCCGTTGCTGGCCACCCTCGGCGAGCTGTATTTCCGCGACCCCGGCGAAGACCACCTGCCGCTGCGCCTGGGTCGCGCCGACGCCGCACGCCTGGCGGAACTGGCGCACGGCCCAGCACTGAGCTGGCAAGGTGGCGATGAGCTGCGCGGTTTCGCCCAGCGCCTGCAGAATCTGGCAGTGCGCGAGATCGCCCCACCGGAGGGGTTGCAGGCCGAACTGCGCACCTATCAGGTGCAGGGCCTGAACTGGATGCAGACCCTGGCCGAGCTGCGCGTCGGCGGCGTCTTGGCCGACGACATGGGCCTGGGCAAGACCCTGCAGACCCTGGCGCACATCCTCTGCGAGAAACAGGCCGGGCGCCTCGACAAGCCCGCGCTGATCGTCATGCCTACCAGCCTGATTCCCAACTGGCAGGACGAGGCGGCGCGCTTCACCCCGCAACTGCGCGTGCTGGCCCTGCATGGCAGCAAGCGCAAGGCGCTGTTCGAGCAGATCGCTGAGCACGATCTGATCCTCACCACTTACGCCCTGTTGCCGCGCGACCTCAAGGCGCTGAACCAGCAGCGCTATCGCCTGCTGATTCTCGACGAAGCGCAGAACATCAAGAATCCGCGCAGCAAGGCGGCCACAGCTGCAGCACAGGTGCAGGCCGACCTGCGCCTGTGCCTGACCGGCACGCCGCTGGAAAATCACCTGGGCGAACTCTGGTCGCTGTTCCACTTCCTCATGCCGGGCTGGCTGGGCGACGCCAAGGCCTTCACCCGTGATTACCGCTCGCCCATCGAGAAGCGTGGCGACGCGCAGCGCCTCAATCACCTGAACGGGCGCATCCGCCCCTTCCTGTTGCGCCGCACCAAGGAGCAGGTGGCCAGCGAGCTGCCGCCGAAGACCGAGATCACCCATTGGGTCGAGCTGACCCAGCTGCAGCGCGACCGCTACGAAACCCTGCGCCTGGCGATGGACCGCAAGGTGCGCGACGAGATCGCCCGCCAGGGCCTGGCACGCAGTCACATCGTCATCCTCGAAGCACTGCTGCGCCTGCGCCAGAGCTGCTGCGACCTGCGCCTGCTCGGCGAGGACGGCGGCGAGCTGACCGCCGCCGACTCGGGCAAGCTCAGCGCCCTGCTGGACATGCTCCAGGAACTGGTCGACGAAGGCCGCCGCGTGCTGCTGTTCTCCCAGTTCACCTCGATGCTGGCCCTGATCGAAGCCGAGCTGCAGGCGCGCAGGATCACCTACGCCAAACTCACCGGCAGCACCCAGGACCGACGCACACCGGTCGAACGCTTCCAGGCCGGGGAATTTCCGGTGTTTCTGATCAGCCTCAAGGCCGGCGGCAGCGGCCTCAACCTGACCGCCGCCGACACCGTGATCCACTTCGACCCCTGGTGGAACCCGGCCGCCGAAGCCCAGGCCAGCGACCGCGCCTACCGCATCGGCCAGGACAAGCCGGTGTTCGTCTACAAGCTGATCGCCCGTGGCAGCGTCGAGGAGAAAATCCAGCAGCTGCAACAGGCCAAGGCCAGCCTGGCCAGTGGCGTGCTCGACGGCGGCAGCCAGGGCCAGTGGCAACTGGATGAAGAAGACCTGGCGGCGCTGTTCGCGCCGCTCGATTGACAGCGCCCCGGCGACTCAGTCCGAGGTATCGTCGCGCTCGGCCTCGGCATCAGCGCGGTTGCGTGCCTTGCTGCGCGGATGCGGGCCGGCCACGGCGGGGAAGCGCGACGAGGCGTAGCGCACCACCAGAATCGCCAGGGCCAGCAAAAGGATCGCCCCGGACACCATCACCACGCCCCAGCTCGGCTTGTGGGTGTGGGAAATGTCGGAAATCAGCAAACGGGTTAGCGCCGTGATCGCCACGTAGATCATGAAGCGGATCGGCATGTGGTTGGTCTTGAAGTAGATGCCTACCATCGCCGCCAATTCCAGGTAGATGAACAGCAGCAGAATGTCATCGACCGTGATGTGGCCCTTCTCCAGCATGCCGATGAAGGTCATCACCCCCGCCCAGGCCGTGATCGCCCCGATGGCGAACAACGCCAGGTAATGGAAGGCCTCCATCAACAGATTGCCCAGCGACTCCGCCAGGCCATGCATGCCCTCACGCAGACGTTCCGCCCAATTCATCCTTCACTTCTCCCCAAACAAGCATGCAGTCCGGCATCCGACATGGATGCCCGCTGACGAGCATGCAGGAAAAACACCAGCTTGAGGATGATGCCGGGATGTGACGGAAAGACACAGGGACTCAGACCGCAGCCAGTGCCGGCTGACGTGCCTCGGGCCAGGCGAAGCAGTGCTTGCCCGCTTCCTTGGCGCGGTACATGGCCGTATCGGCCGCGGCGATCAGTCGACGGCGATCCTCGCCGTGTTCGGCATAGCGCGCCAGACCCACGCTGACGCCGACGCGCACGTCGGGGTACTGCGCCAGCAGTGGCGCGTCCAGCGCGTCGATCAGGCGCTGCGCCAGCCGCTCCACGGCATCGGCGTCACCGGCAGCGATCACCGCGAATTCGTCACCACCGAGTCGCGCCAGGACTTCCCCCTCGCGCATCAGACCCTGCCATTTGCCGACCACGGCCTTGAGCATCGCATCGCCAGCGGCATGGCCATGCCGATCGTTGACGGGCTTGAAACCATCCAGGTCCAGATAGAGCAGCGCCACCTGGCGCTCGCCTCGCCTGGCCAGTGCCAGCGCCTGATCCAGCATCTCGTTGAACGCACGCCGATTGGGCACCCGGGTGAGGCTGTCGTGCTGGGATTCGAAGGCAAGCCGCTGGAGCAGTTCGGCACGCTCGTTGAGATCGCGGCGCAGATCGACGAACAGCAGGGTGAGAAGACCGAGCATCAGCAGCGCACCGCCACCGCCACCCCATAGCGCCAGGTCCGAACGCCATTGCAGATCCGCCTTCTGCTCCCCCAGGGACTCCCCGACCCCACGTTCGATATTGCCGATGCGCACGCGCATTTCATCCATGTAGCGCTTGCCCGCATCTCCATTCAGCATGCCTTGTGCAGCGCTCTGCCCCTGCTCCCTGCGCACGACTATGGTCTGCGCCAGCTCGCTGCGCTTGAGCTGGCTGAGCCTGGCGATGGCCTCGATGTCGGCCTTGTAGGGATGCAGCTTGGGATTCTCCACCAGCGACGCCAGGTGGTCGTCCAGTTGCGCGATGGCCCGCTCGTAAGGCGCCAGATACTGCTTGTCGCCGGTAAGCAAATAGCCGCGCTGGCCGATCTCCGCATCCTGAAGGGTGGAAAGCAGTGACGACAAACCGTAGAGAGATCGATACAACTCTTGTACATCGCGCCCACTGGAAAGGCTGGCCTGGCTTCCCCATATTGCCCCGATCAACAGCATCAGGCTCAGGTAGAACAGGGCCACCAGCGCAAGCAGCTTGCGCTCGACACGACCGACTGCGTTCAAGGCAAACACCTCATGGAATGGGCACTGCCGAGGCATCGAGGGGGACGCCTGCAGTGAATATAGATGTCCACTCGACCCCTGTAAAAGCGCTGCCCGGAAACCTCTGGCAGGTGCCATACGCACCTATGGACCAACTGTACAAAAGTAACGCTTCTTGTGGCAGTCATTCACCCGCGGGCCACCGTCCCATTCGGGCCTGCAGCAGGGATTCGCGCCATGAGGCTATGCAATACTGGCCAAACGGCAGCGAGTCCTTTATTCTCGCCACCACTGTATAAAAAACCAGTTAACTCCCAACGACATATGAAGGCAGACGAGGTGATGAATGGCCGTCGAAGTGGTGTACCGCAGCAGCCGCGATCCGGAGCGCTTGTTCATGGATAAGGCCGAAGCCGACCGTTACGACAAGATGCTGGAGCTGGCCGAACGCCTCAGCGAGGTGCTGCACAAGGCGGTGCCGTCCCTGAGCGAGGAACAGGGCGAGGAGCTGGGTATCTTCATGGCCAAGAACCGCGACGTCTTCGCCAAGGCGTTCAAGAGCCAGCCCGACGCACTCGACGAGTTGGAAATCGACGCCGCCAGCGAATGACCACAGGCAGAGGCCCCGCTCCCCCATCGGGGCTTCGACCTAGAGGCTGCTGACGGAATACTGCGCCGCGGCCTGTTCCAGCCAGGCCGGCAACTCGCGCCGCTTGACGCCCTCGCGCCGGGCACGAGCCAGTTGTTCCAGCATGTACTGCCGCTTGTCCTGGTCGCCTTCGGCGAAGGACAGCGCCAGGTCGCGGTCGCTCCACTGGCGAATGCGGTGAAACAGCCACCAGTGAAAGTACAGGCCGGCTGCCGTGGTGACGACGATGATTAAATAGTCCATGGTGACCCCCTCCTTTCACCACGCTAATCGAGCCCGACGGCAGCGCCAAGTGCGGCATTGCCGCAGGCCACGGGGGCAGGCAGCGTCATGATCCAGCGCAAGCGGCTCGATCTCGAGACCGAAGCGGGCGACAGCCCTGCAGCGTCACGACTCGCCCCGCTAGCCGGGGTGCTACCAGGGTGAAATCGGCGATCATTGACCCTATGGCAGCGACAGGCTAGCCTTCAGGCTCTCCGCGACATATCCGAAGCCGTTTTCATGCCCCTTATCGCGCACTGCCTCAATGATTTCGCCAGCGCCGCCTATCGCGTCGCTGCCGATGGCTGTGCGCCACCACCTGCCTGTCACGCCGGCACACCCCCACCGCCGGCCTCCGTCCAAGCGGGCTGATCCCGCTTCCTCCTCGCTCCATTCATCGACCTTGTCGATACGCGTCTTTGCACGCGTGTGGAGCTCTTGCGGATTTTCGACAGGTGTTCCCTCATGCATTTCGCTTCGACTTCTCTGCGCACCTATGGCGCGACTGCCCTGTTCGTGCTGCTCTGGTCCGGCGGTGCGATCTTCGCTCGCCTGGGCCTGGACCATGCCTCACCTTTCGCCTTTCTGCTGCTGCGCTTTGCCCTGGCCTTTGCAGCATTGGCGCTGATCGCCAGTCACTCCGGGGTCTGGCTACCCGAACGTGGTATGCGTTGGGCAACCGCCAGAGCCGGCTTACTGATGATCGGCGGTTACAGCATCTGCTACATGCTGGCGCTGGCCAAAGGCATCACGCCCGGCGTACTGGCCACCGTGCTCGGTGTACAACCCATCCTGACCCTCATGCTGCTGGAGCGGCGCGCCTCGCCATTGCGCCTGCTCGGCTTGCTGCTGGCTCTGGCCGGGTTGGCGACCATTGTCGCCGACAGTCTGCTGGGCAGTGCGATGCCACTGTCAGGTGTGGCGATGGCACTGGGTGCCCTGCTCTGCATCACCAGCGGCACCATCGCGCAGAAGAACCTGCGGCAGCCCCCCATGCGCGCCCTGCCGCTGCAGTACGGCTTCTGCCTGCTGGGCAGCCTGCTGCTTTTACCCAGCCAGCAATGGCAGGTGCGTTTTGAGGTCGGGTTGATCATGCCGCTTTTGTGGATGGGACTGGTGATTTCGGTAGGCGCACAGCTGCTTTTCTACCGGCTGATCCAGACCGGCAATCTGGTCAACGTCACCAGCCTGTTCTATCTGGTGCCGGTTACGACGGTGCTGCTCGACTACCTGCTGCTGGGCAACCGCCTTTCGGTCAGCGCCCTGGCCGGGATGGCCATGATCCTGCTTGGCCTGACCCTGGTCTTTCGCTTCGCCCCCACCGGGAGCGCGTCGGATAGCAGCTAGGTGCCGTACAGCAGGCGCTCTGCCAGATAGTCGGCGACGCGCGCCGGTGAGCGTTTTTCGGCTTGGGCGTGGGCGTAGATCTCGGTCAGGCGTCGACTGATCTGCACCAGGTGCGCGGTGATCGCCGGCAGCTCCTCGCCGCGATGACGCAGCGCCACGTAGATCAGCCCGCCAGCGTTGAGCACATAATCCGGCGCATAGAGAATGCCGCGCGACTCCAGTTGGTCGGCCACCTCGGGGCTGGCCAGCTGGTTGTTGGCCGCGCCTGCCACCGCAGCGCAGCGCAGATGGGCCACCGTCTGCGCGTTGAGCACGCCGCCCAGGCCGCAGGGCGCGAGGATGTCGCAGGGTGTGGTGAGCAGCGCATCGCTGGCGATCGGATGCGCCCCCAGTTGTTCGACGGCCAGTTGCACGCGCCCGGCGTCGAGATCGCTGACCAGCAGTTCGGCGCCAGCGGCATGCAACGCTTCGGCCAGGGCGAAACCGACATTGCCCAGGCCCTGCACGGCAACCCGCAATCCTTCCAGATCATCACTGCCCAGGCGCGCCTGCGCCGTGGCGCGGATGCCGGCGAACACGCCCAGCGCCGTATGCGGCGACGGGTCGCCCTCCTGGGTCGTGCTGGTGGCGTGGTTGGTGTACTGGGCGATGCAATCCATGTCGGCGCTGGAAGTGCCGCTGTCGATGGCGGTGATGTAGCGCCCGTTGAGGGTCTCGATGAAACGCCCGAAGGCTTCGAAGAGTGCGGCACGGCTGGGCAGATGCGCAGGTCGGATGATCACCGCCTTGCCGCCACCGTGATCGATGCCGGCCAGCGCCGCCTTGTAGCTCATGCCCTGGGCCAGGCGGATGGCGTCGGCAATGGCGCTCTGCTCATCGGCATAGGCCAGGTAACGGCAGCCGCCGAGTGCTGGCCCGAAGCGGGTGTTGTGAATGGCGATAACGGCCTTGAGACCGCTGGCCGGATCCTCGGCCAGGTGCAGGGCCTCGAGGCGGGCGGCTTCCATCATGCTGAACATGGGCGAGCTCCCGGTCGGACTTCAGGCCTCAGTATAGGAGAACCACACTGGACGACGATCCCGCCAGAGGCTACAAAAGCACAAGCCAGCGGAGAATGCGATGAGCCCACGCCAAGCCTGCATGCAGTGCCTGCAACGCGATCCTCCCGCCCTGTTCGAGGCGGCGCTGTGGATCGCCGCCGAACACGATGATCAGCTGCAACCCGTTCAGATACTGAACGACCTGCACAGCCTGCTGCTACAGGTCAGCACCGGGCTGCCCGCCCTGCCCGCCCGAGAGCTGGCTCAGCCGCTGCTGCGCCGGCTCGCCGAATTGGATTTTCAGGAAGACGACGAAGGCGTCACGCGGCCGCATCATGCTCTGCTGCACCAGGTGCTGCGCAGACGCCGTGGCCAACCCTTGACGCTGGCCCTGATCGCGCTGGAGGTGGCGCGCCGCCTGGACATTCCGCTGCAGGGCGTGAACTTCCCCGGGCACTTCATGCTGCGCGTACCCGGCGCCGACCACCTGCTCGATCCTTGCGGCGGCCGCCGCCTGTACACCCGCGACTGCCGTGACCAGCTCTATCGCCAGTTGGGACCGGGCGTCGAACTCAGTGCGGTGCACCTGCAAACGGCCGATGCCACAGACATGCTGCGTCGCCTGTCACGCAATCTGCGCATGCTGCACATGCAGAACGATGCCCCGGAAGCGGCACTCAAGGATGCCGAGCGCGCCCTGCTGCTGGGTCCGCCGAATCTGGTCGACCACCTGGCTCGCGCCGATGTGTACCGCCAACTCGACTGCCCGCAGGGCGAACGCTACGACCTGGAGCGCGCACTGCTGTTCTGCGAGGAAGAAGGCCTGCGCCTGAAGCTGGGCGAGCGCCTGCGCAGCCTGCAAAGGGCATCGGCACTGCACTAAGAGGCCCTTGTTTCGGGCGTTTCAGCAGGCATCCAATTTTTTTCGCCCTCCCATTGCACCTTATTTTCCTCAACTACACTGCTGAAGAACTCGGCACTCTGCCAGTACTTGGGACGCTGCCGATTTGGCAAACACTCTCATTCTGCGTGGGGACTAAGATGCGCAAGCTCTTCGGTATGTCGTTGTTGGCGGCGTTCATGGGAACTGCCGCATGTTCCAGCACCACAGTCGCGCCCGAGCAGTATTCGGGTTTCCTGAAAGATTACAGCCGCCTCAGCGAACAGCAGTCGCCCTCCGGGGCAAAGGTGGCACGCTGGGTCGATCCGGATCTGCAGATCGCTCGTTACAACCAGTTGTTCATCGAGCCGAGCCAGTTCTATCCACAGCCTCAACCAAGCGCTCGCCTGTCGCAGGATACGCTGCGAGACATCACCCGTTATTACGACTCGGCGCTGCGCCGCGAGCTGGGCAAGGTCATGCCCATCACCGACTCGCCTTCTGTGGGCACCCTGGTGCTGCGCCCGGCCATCACGGCCGTCTCGGTATCCACGGAAGGCCTGCAGCCCTATGAGGTCATTCCCATCGCCCTGGTCGTGGCGGCGGCGAGCACAGCTGCCGGGACGCGCGATCAGCAGGTGGAGATCGCTACCGAAGCGGCAGTGATCGACGCGCAGAACAGCCGTGTCGTCGCGCAGGTGGTACGCAAGGGCGCGGGCGTCAATCTGGAGAACTACCAGCAGTTGCTCAGCGCCGATAACGTCAAGCCAGTGATCGATGGCTGGGCCAGCGATATGCGCCAGTCCATCGAGCAGCTCAAGGCGAAGCGCTAGAAACACCGGTTCGGTGCCGCCGCCAATCACGCGAGCGGCACCGCCCAGCCTGTCGTCAGATCGCATGATTCGGGGGCCGTATGCTGGACTACTTCGCCTTGGGTGTACTGATATTCGCTGCCATAGTGCTGTTCTACGGCATCATCGCGATTCACGACATCCCCTACGAAATCTCGGTACATCGCAAACACCCACATCAGGATGCCATCCACGTGGCAGGCTGGGTCAGTCTGTTCACCCTGCACGTGATCTGGCCCTTCCTGTGGATCTGGGCAACCCTCTATCGCGAGGATCGCGGCTGGGGCTTCAGCACCGCGCCCGGGAATGATTCGGCACGCCTGCAACTGATGGAACAGCAGGTGGCGGAACTCAAGGCCCGTCTGGACGCAGTGGAACGGCAGCCCCCAACAGAAACACTCGCAGCGAGGGACTGACCATGGATCTGCTGCTGATTTTGACCTACACCGCCATCTGCGTGGCCATCTTCAAGATCTTCAAGATCCCGCTGAACAAGTGGACGGTGCCCACCGCGGTACTCGGCGGCATCGTCCTGATCGGCTCGCTGATCTTCCTGATGAACTACAACCACCCCTATTCCGAGGTCACGCGCAGCTATTTCGCCAGCACCCCGATAGTGCCGGCGGTGAGTGGCCAGGTGATCGAGGTGCCGGTACTCGGTAACCACATGCTGGAAAAGGGCGACGTGATCTTCCGCATCGACCCCACCCCCTTCGAGAACCGGGTTCGCTCCATCAGGGCCCAATTGGTGTCGGCCAAGGGCGACCAGTTTCGCGCCAGCGAACTGGTCAAGCGCAACCTGGGCAACCGGCGCGATCTGGACATCACCACGGCTCGCGTGGACGACCTGCAGGCGCAACTCAATATCGCCCAGTTCGAACTGGATAACACCGTGGTCCGGGCACCGACGCGCGGCTACGTGACACAGGTGGTGCTGCGCCCGGGCGTCTACGCAACGAAAATGCCGCTGCGTCCTTCGGCGATCTTCGTTCCCCATGAGGAATACGCTTATGTCGCCTGGATGCGCCAGAACAGCCAGCTGCGCCTGACCCTGGGCGACTCTGCCGAGATAGCCCTCGACGGCCTCCCCGGCCAGGTGTTCCAGGCACGCGTCAAGCAGGTACTGCCGGTTATCGCCGAGGGTCAGGTGCAACCGAGCGGCAATCTGGTGGGTGTTACCGGTCCCATGCCGGCCGGGCGCGTGCCGGTTGTGCTGGAGATCACCGATCCGGCCTTCGAACCTTACAAGAACCTCATACCCGGCGGCGCCTACGGCCAGGCAGCACTCTATTCCGAGCACTTTCCCCACGTGGCGATTCTGCGCAAGGTGCTCCTGCGGATCGCGGCATGGATGAACTACATCCTCCCCTTCCACTGATCCCTATTCGCAATCGGCGGCGCCCTGCGAAAG
>VFQR01001775.1_pt1 | contig 15179 bp, 10 predicted proteins | sample 3512321 | NCBI WGS metagenome assembly VFQR01 (sample SAMN10412374, study PRJNA504923) | tailings metagenome | isolation source: Relicate 3 Philex TSF1 revegetated site | place: Philippines: Tuba, Benguet | collected 2017-08-29
CTTATGGAGTAGGAGCTAATGTAGGCTTGCTTTTACCTTTTTCGAGAAAGCATGAATCTGAAGCCGATAAATTGGGATTAGTATTTATGACTATGGCTGGATTTAATCCAGAAAAGGCTCCTGAGTTTTGGACAAGAATGGCCGGTGGTAAAGGAGGAAATGCTCCTCCTGAATTTTTGAGTACGCACCCAAGCAACGAAACCCGAATAAAAGATTTGACCGGATATATTCCAGTTGCTCGACAGCTCTCAGATCAATACCGTAATTAGAGGACTTTAGCCTTCTGTATGGCATTCTCCCAAACTGGAGCCATATTGATAGCCGGTAAAATTTCTTCGGGAGTAGTAACTACTGACCATAAATTTCTGTGTTCATTGGTCATAAATTCATCCTCAATGCACCGTTCGAATTGCTCAATTAATGGGTCGTAAAAACCATTTAGATTTAAAATCACGATTGGATTAACAAACAAGCCAAGTCTTTTCCAAGTTATGGCTTCCAGCAGCTCTTCAAGAGTTCCACTACCACCTGGTAATGCTACTATGGCATCTGTTCCAATCAGGAACTTCTTTTTTCGTTCGTGCATGTCGGCCACAAATTCGATTTCTTTAAGTTCTTTGTGAGCCCATTCTACTTGCCGCATAAAATCTGGCATGATACCGTAAATCTTACCAGATCGCTTAAGTACTGTATCAGCTAAACAGCCCATGAGTCCAGTACTTCCGCCTCCGAAAACTATTTTTATGTCATTATCAACACAAGTATTTGCAAATTTTTCTGCGGCCTCAAGATAAACCTTCGGGGTTTTAGCCGATGAGGCGCAGTAAACGCAGACCTGCTTTATCATAATCAATTAATCAAGATATTTCGGGTAAAGCCCGGGCTCCGCATCTTGCATGATGGCATAAACTTTTTCGAAAACATCATCAACACTAGGCTTACTGAAATAGTCGCCGTCTGATCCGTATGCAGGTCTATGATTTTTGGCCGTTAAAGTGGCTGCGGGACTATCGAGATGGTAGTAGCCATTTTGTTCTTCAAGCACTTTTTGCATCATATAGGCAGTAGCACCGCCTGGAACATCTTCATCTAAGAATAAGATTCTGTTCGTTTTTTTCAATGACTTGACGATATCGTGGTCGAGATCGAATGGCAATAATGACTGAACGTCTATAATTTCAACATCAATATCTACTTCCTTTAGTTGTTCTGCAGCTTCCAACGCAATTCTACAACAAGAACCGTAAGTAACTAAAGTTAAATCCACTCCCGATCGCAAAACCTCGACCTTTCCGAGGGGGACTGTAAAATTCGCGTAATTATCAGGCAATCTCTCTTTCAAACGGTAACCGTTTAAGCATTCGATGACTAATGCGGGTTCATCACTTTGTATAAGCAAGTTATACATCCCAGCAGCTTGAACCATATTACGTGGAACAAGAACATGCATACCCCTAACAGCATGTAGAATCATCCCGATAGGTGAGCCTGAATGCCAAATTCCTTCCAAACGATGGCCCCTAGTACGAATAATCAAAGGTGCTTTTTGACCACCTTTGGTTCGATATTGCAGTGTAGCAATATCATCGCTCATTATTTGCAAGGCATACAACAGATAATCGAGGTATTGAATTTCAACCATCGGTTTTAAGCCTCGCATCGATGCTCCCAGGCCTTGTCCAACGATAGTCATTTCACGGATGCCAGTATCGGATACCCTGAGTTCGCCATACTTTGCTTGCAGGCCAGAAAATCCTTGATTGACGTCGCCAATTTTCCCTACGTCTTCACCTATCGCAAAGAACCGAGGTTCATTTTCCAGTAAAGAATCAAAGACTTTGTTTAATACCTCGAAGCCGTTCATTTGAGGACTATTTTCTGAATAAACGGCATTTGCAGCATTAATATTTAAGGCTCTAGTTTCAGAAGAGCTATGTAAATAGCTGGAGTATTTATCCTTGTTTGCTTCATCAATTTTGGATTTCCAATTTTTTAGTGCTACCGAAGAATCAGATTTTACGCCTCTTATTAATCTTAAAACTTTTCGTACAGAGCTCATAATGTCTTTACGAATGGCTTCTTTTGTGCTGCTTAAATTATTTGCAATACGCTCAATCTCTACTTTCAAGGGCTCGCCGACTTCGGTGCTGAGTTGATTCAATAAATTAAGAGCAGTTAATTTTTCTTCTTCTATTTCTTTTCTGAAAGCATCCCATGCACTTTTTTGCTCCTGTTTCACAAAATCGATAGCTGTAGATTCAAGTGAATCGAGTTGTTCAGAGGTAGCGATACCATTGGCCAACATCCATTCTCGCATCTTTTTTAAGCAATCATGCTCTGCTTCCCATTTCAATCGATCTTCAGATTTATAACGTTCGTGAGAACCCGAAGTAGAATGTCCTTGGGGTTGCGTGATTTCGGTAATGTGAAAAATAACGGGCATATGCGTTTCCCGAACTTCTTCAATGGCTGTCATGTACATCTCACACAAAGCGGGATAATCCCAACCTTTGCAGTTATATATCCTGTATCCGAGGCCATGTTCATTGGTCTCGAATCCTTTTAAAATTTCCGAGAGATTTTCTTTGGTTGTCTGGTATTTTGCCGGTACTGAAATGCCATACTGGTCATCCCAAATATTCACGGCCAAAGGTACTTGTAATACTCCAGCTGCATTTATGGTCTCCCAGAAGTGCCCTTCGGAGGTAGAAGCGTTGCCAATGGTTACAAACGAAACCTCATCTCCATTCTTGCTGAAATTTTCAAAACTCTTTAAGTCTGGGTTCTGGCGATAAAGTTTAGACGCGTATGCTATTCCTAGTGCCCTACCCATTTGTCCGGCAGTAGGCGAGATATCGGAAGTGCTATGTGGTTCCGACGTTAAATCTTTAAAGTTACCAGCATCATCGAGCATTCGCGTTGCAAAGTGGCCATTCATTAATCTTCCAGCAGATGCAGGTTCTGCCTTCACATTGACATGGGCATAAAGCTGAGCAAAAAATTCCCGAATGTTTGACATGCCCGTCGCGAACATAAAAGTTTGGTCGCGGTAGTAGCCCGAACGAATGTCGCCATTTCGAAAAGCCTTGGCCATGGCCAATTGGGCTACTTCTTTACCGTCGCCAAAAATGCCAAACTTGGCTTTGCCGGTAAGCACTTCCTTTCGGCCCAGAAGACTGGCTTGTCGACTTTCAAATGCAATTTTGTAATCCTGAAGAACTTCGGTTTTAAAATCTTCAAATGTTAATTGCGGAGTAGGAGCGGAAGCCAACTTTTTCGACATGTTAAATCTGTAAAGGTGAACAGCAAAGATAACTAAATCAACACATCCTTATTGGAGATGGCATACAAGTTGTCAGACATCTCAAAGTTCTTGATGGAATTTTAATGCAATAAGCCTTGAACTTTGTTAATTTTGATACAGTTAAACGATAAACAACTTTAATCGACATGAAAAAACTACTTGCAATTGCCGCTTTACTCGTAGTAGGTCATTCTGTAATGGCTCAAGAAAAAGCTGAGGATAAAAACAAGCCCGATTTCAAATTCGTAAAAGAGACTCACGATTTCGGAAACATCAAAGAAGGTGAATTGGCGACATATGAATTTGTCTTCACTAATGTGGGAAAGGAGCCTCTTATCATTACCAATGTGGCTGCAAGCTGTGGATGTACCACGCCTACTTGGACACGTGAGCCAATCAAACCAGGTGAGCAAGGAAAAATCAAGGCTGTTTACAACTCTGCCAATCGTCCTGGACCATTTACCAAGTCAATTACCATTTCTTCAAATGCCAAAACGCCTACCAAGGTAGTAAACATCAAGGGTGTTGTTGACCGTGTTCAAAGTGGAATTCCCGAGAACAAGCCAGCAACAAGTCCGGTAGAGAAACCATAATTCTACGTTCTAAACTTCAATGACCCCGTGTATCTTTGCACGGGGTTTTTTATTTCAACTTATGCCAAAGATTTCATCGCGCGGCACAAATATGCCGGCATCTCCAATCCGAAAACTAGTTCCTTACGCTGAAGAAGCGGCATCAAGAGGGGTAATGATTTATCACCTGAATATTGGTCAGCCCGATATTGAAACTGCTCCCAATTTTTTGAACGCAGTACATGACTTCCAGGGTAAAGTTCTTGAATATTCACATTCGGCAGGACTTGAAAGCTATCGTCGCAAATACGCAGAGAAAATGCGGAGTCGGGGCATTGAAATTACTCATCAGGACATTATCATTAGTACAGGCGGATCTGAGGCAATTGTCTTTGCTATGATGAGTTGCTTAGACGCTGGTGATGAAGTAATTATTCCTGAACCTTTTTATGCAAACTACAATGGTTTTGCGCAAATGGCCGGTGTAAAGGTAGTTCCAATAACCACCCGTATAGAGGACGGATTCGCTTTGCCAGCTGCAGAAGCTTTTGAAGCTCTAATTGGTCCAAAAACTAAAGGCATTGTAATTTGCAATCCCAACAACCCTACGGGTACACTTTATACTGACCAAGAGTTAGCCTCTTTACGGGAAATAGTGTTGAAACACGATCTCTATTTGTTTGCTGATGAAGTTTACCGGGAATTCGTTTACGGAAATAATCAACATAAGTCTATACTTTCCTTAAACGGACTTGAAAAGAATGCAATAGTAGTAGAGTCAGTTTCGAAGATATATAGTGCTTGTGGAGCCCGTATTGGAGCATTAATAACGCGAAACGCCGATGTGATTAACTCAGCAATGAAATTTGCACAAGCGAGATTGAGTCCCCCTACCATAGAACAAATAGGGGCGATGGCTGCTCTAGATACTCCTCGATCTTATTTTGAAAAGGTTGCGGCAGAATACATTGAAAGACGCGACTTGGTTGTTTCGGAATTAAGATCTATGGATGGAGTAATTTGTCCTAACCCCGGAGGGGCATTCTATTGCGTTGTAAAATTACCTATTGATGATTCCGATAAGTTTTGTCAATGGATGTTAGAGTCTTTTGAATATGAGAAACAAACCGTTATGATGGCGCCAGCGACTGGCTTTTATGCTACATCGGGTTTGGGAAAACAAGAGGTTCGAATTGCCTATGTACTGAAACAAGAATACTTGAAAAAGGCAATGGAATGTTTGAGGATAGCTTTGGATAAATACCCTGGAAGAACCTTGGCGTAATAGTTTTCCTGTTTATGTACGTTTTTTGGTTTCAGCAATGATTCCAGGCACGTTATTGTTTTTGAAAAGCGAATTGACCACTGTAGTTCTCTCGTGATAGCGTCAAGCCCTTCTAGATAATGAGCTATATCAAATTAGCGCATTATTTTTGGATATGTTTGTCGATTATACTAATCTCGATAAAAATTACAGTAATGATAAGAGCATTAGATTCTTACGAGGCCTATTTGAACGCCTATACGAAAAGTGTAGAGACTCCAGAGTTATTTTGGGAAGAAATAGCAGAAAGTTTCAAGTGGCAGAAAAAATGGGATAAGGTATTGGAGTGGAATTTCGACGAACCAAATGTAAAATGGTTCGAAGGTGGCGTATTGAATATCACAGAAAATTGTTTGGATCGGCATCTTGAAGAGAGAGGAAATAAACTTGCCTTGATTTGGGAGGCGAATGATCCAAAAGAACGATTTGTTCGGTACACCTATCGGGAATTACACGAATTAGTATGCCGTTTTGCTAACGTTCTCAAAGCCAATGGGGTAAAAAAGGGAGATAGGATTTGTATCTACATGCCCATGATACCAGAATTGATGATTGCTGTTCTTGCTTGTGCTCGCATTGGTGCAGTGCATTCAGTGGTATTTGCAGGATTTGCTGCACACGCCATCTCTGATCGTATACAAGATGCACAATGCAGTATGGTTATTACTACCGACGGGCTCAATAGAGGTGCAAAACAAATTCCATGTAAAGCAGTAATTGATGAAGCACTTGAAAATTGTCCGAGTGTTAATCGGGTAATTGTTTATGAACGATTAGGTTGGCCGGTAAACATGGTGGAAGGGCGGGATTTTTGGTGGCATGACGAAATCTCCAAAGTTGGCAAGGACTGCCCCGCAGAACCGATGCAAAGTGAGGACATGTTGTTCATCCTTTATACTTCTGGATCGACAGGCAAGCCTAAAGGTGTAGTTCATACATGCGGAGGATACATGGTTTATACGGCGTACTCTTTTGCAAATGTATTTCAAGCAAAAGAAAGTGATGTTTATTGGTGTACTGCCGATATTGGCTGGGTAACTGGACATAGTTATATCGTTTATGGACCTTTGCTACAAGGCGCAACTACACTCATGTTTGAAGGGGTACCAACTTATCCCGATCCAGGTCGATTTTGGCAAGTTTGTGATAAACATGCAGTAAACATATTTTACACTGCACCCACCGCCATTAGGTCTCTTATGGCCGCAGGTGAAGACCATGTACTTGCTTACAGCCTAGAAAAATTGAAGGTGCTAGGTTCAGTTGGAGAACCAATTAATGAAGAAGCTTGGAACTGGTACTACATTCACGTAGGTAAAGAAAGATGCCCTTTAGTTGACACTTGGTGGCAAACGGAAACTGGAGGAATCATGATAAGTGCGCTAGCAGGTCTCTCACCACTCAAGCCAAGTTTTGCTGGGCTACCTTTACCTGGTATTCAGCCAGTATTATTGGATAATGAAGGAATGGAGATAAAGGAGAATGGATTAGAAGGATATTTAGCAATAAAATTTCCTTGGCCTTCCATGATACGAACTACTTTTGGCGATCATGAACGCTGCAGAATCAATTACTTTAGTACTTACAAGGGTTATTATTTTACAGGCGACGGTGCACGAAGAGATGAAAACGGTTACTACAGAATTATTGGAAGAGTTGATGATGTGATTAATGTTTCCGGGCACCGGTTTGGAACTGCCGAAATTGAAAATGCAATTAATCAAAGCAAGGCAGTTGTTGAGTCGGCAGTAGTTGGTTACCCACATGACATTAAGGGTCAAGGTATTTATGCGTATGTGGTATGCAAAGACGCTGATAGTCATGATTCGGAATATCTGAAAGCGGAAATAGTGGAATCGGTCGTTGCAGAAATAGGTAGAATTGCGAAACCGGATAAAATTCAGTTGGTTTCAGGGCTTCCCAAAACGCGTTCAGGAAAAATTATGAGAAGAATTTTACGCAAGGTAGCCGAAGGAGAATTAACCAATCTTGGGGATACTTCAACCTTACTCGACCCATTAATTGTGGATGAAATAATAGCTGGACGGCTATAAATTATCTGATTATATAGATAAGGCCTATAATAAAGAAGATCTGTATTAAAAATATGCTGCTTCCAGCGACAAAGGTTTTACCGCCAAGCTGGAGCAGCTTTTTAATTTGAATGCTTAAACCAATTCCGACCATCGCGAATAGCAGCAAATAAGAGCCAATTTTGTTCAAAATAGTGACCCATTGCTGGGGCAAAATGTCAAAACTGGCTACAATGCTGGCCAATAAAAATCCCCAGACGTAATACGGTATAATGGATTTAAAATTGATTTTTTGCTCCGAACTTGAACCACCTCTAAACATTATTCCAATCAACACTAGTGACGGCGCAAGAAGTAAGATTCTACCCATTTTTACCAAAAGTGCCAAATTACTAGTTTCTGGGTCAATGGACATGGAAGCAGCTAAGACATGACCTACCGATTGGAGTACAGCGCCCGAGAACAAGGCGCTTTCTTGAGGTGTTAATTCAAACAAGACCGAAAGAAAAGGGAAAAGAAAAATTCCCAGCGTCCCGAGTAAATTCACTGCCGTGATAGCAAGCCCTATTTCAACGGTGCTGGCTTTCAACATTGGAGCTGATGCTGCTATAGCCGAGTTGCCGCATACCCCATTTCCAAAGCCAAGTAGCCATCCAAGATTGGTGCTTATAAAAAACCTACCAGCAAGCCATCCCGAAAAAAGTGTAATTGCCACAAGGAGAAAAATGGCAATTAAAAACGACCATGAAAGGCCTGATAAGGTTTGAAGATTCAGTCCGAAACCGAGAATAATTGTAGCCCAAGCAAGCATTTTCTTCTCTGCAAATTGAAAAACAGCTTTTTCATCAGAGGAAAAACTCTTTAACTGCGCAATAAATATTGCGACCAATAATGCGATAGTTATAGCACCTAATCCTGGGATATACTTGCTCAACAACTCTCCAATAATAGCCGTTGACAACATGATAAGTACGGCGAAAACATAATTCTTGTTTCTCATGGTTCGTAAAGGTCTAAAAATTTATCTTTCCTGAATGCAACTAAAAGCACCGGCAATATCAGTTTTTCGCTGTAGGCATTTTAACATTTCTTTATATCTTTAAATAAGCGAAAATGTGATTTTATGTTTATACCGAAAGGGCTGACGACTTTCCTTTTGATTCTATTATGCATATACTCAAATGCCAACATATCAGACTCATTGTTTCTAATTCATACTGAACAAGATGAAGAACAACTTGAGGAAAATAGAAATCAATGGTTGAGTCTTCTTCAGAGAAGACAACCTAATGAAAACGAAATACAACTAATTCGGGAAACTTTAGCAAAATCTATAGAAAGCGAAAAGGATGAGGCTTTAGTTCATCGATATGTCTTCACCTTGGGCTTGTTCGAAAAGATTGTTGCTCAAAATGGGGCACGTGCCTTACATGAATTTGAAAATGCTTTTGATTTAGCTGAACGTTTAGGAGATAGAAAGGGGATGGCAAGTGCTTTATGGCAAAGCATGTCAATTTTAACCGATCTACACCTCTACGAAGAGGCTCTTCAATATTTGTTCAGGGTTGAAGCTGTTTTGCAAAAGTATAATTACCAAGGATTTTCTTTCCTTTCTCTCAAAATGTTAGAAATGGGTCAGGTGTTTTTCCAGACAGAAAATTATGAGGTAGCAATTCAATATTTCGAAAAGGCCCTTGCATTTAAAAATGGAGGCTTAAACAAATCTCAGCAAATGCATGCAAGAAATACGCTGGGTCTTGCTTATCAAAGAACTCATGACTATGCTAATGCAATTACTAATTTTGAAAAGAGCCATCAGCTCGCTGATGCGGTTGGTGATAAATTTTGGTCGGCCCTGACTTATGGAAATATAGGAGCCGTACTGTTCGAGCAAGGTAATTACAAGTCGGCCTTTGAAAGACTGCAATTCGACTATGAAAAAAGTCAAGAGTTAGGCGTGTGGAATAGTGCAGCTAATGCCGCTGTATTTATGGCCAAAATTCGAATTAAAGAGAAAAACTATCATTTGGCAAAAGAAATGCTAGAAAATGCCCTTCAAATTGATGCAAAAGGGTCAGAGCTCACAACACGAAGGAACATTTTTTTGCTACTATCAGAAGTTTACTCGGAAATGAAGGACTATAAATTGGCGTTTGAGTTTGGGAAAAAGTATTCACAATTGAACGACAGTATTCAAACAACTCGAATGGAAGCCGATAGGGTTGAAAGAATGAAACAATTCAGTTTTCAAATTCAAGAAAAGGAGCGCTTACTTGAGCAAAAACAAATCGAAGAAAATGAAAATTTAAGGCAACTTTATGTTCTTCGGTTGCTTTTGGTAGGGATAATATTTTTGGTTGTTTTATTCTTTGTGTATTCTGTTAAACGAAAGGAAAATACCGACAAAGGTGTGAAGACCAACTTGGAGCAAGACATTGAAAAGAGGCTACTGGAGGCCGAAAAAAGAAGTTGGCAACGGATTGCCAGGTATGCTAGATCCAATGGGCATGCAAGCGCTGAGGACTTATTTGATCCCTCTGACATTGATAAGTTTAAGCACCAATACGACACAGTAAATAATCATTTTTTTGCAAGATTAAAGGCTAGTCATCCCGAGGTGAATTCTGATGACTTGAATCGACTCGTGTTAATTCAAACAGGAATTCAGTTAGAGGATATACTCCGCTTATTAAACTGCAGTGCTGAGGAGTGGCAAGCTTGGGAAAACCAATTGAAAAGAAAACTCAACAGCAAAGAAAGTGAAAGCTTAAAAAAGCTACTTGTTGAATTAAACTGAGAGCCCCTAATCAGAGGCTCTCAGATTTTAAGTAATTCAATCGTTTAACAAACTCAATAAGAAGGCATAATTCAATGCAGTATCTTTAATGGCGTTAAATCTTCCCGATTTACCTCCATGACCTGCTGCCATATCAGTATAGAGCAGCAGAGGGTTTTTATCTGTTTTCATGGCTCTCAGTTTAGCCACCCATTTAGCGGGCTCCCAATATTGAACTTGGCTATCATGTAGTCCGGTGGTGACGAGCATTGCCGGATATGCTTGTGCTTTTACCTGATCATATGGTGAATAGGAAAGCATATAATCATAATACACTTTATCCTTTGGATTTCCCCATTCATCAAATTCCCCAGTCGTTAAAGGAATACTTTCATCGAGCATGGTAGTCACTACATCTACAAATGGCACCTCTGCAATTATTCCTCTCCATCTATCAGGGCGCATATTGGCTATGGCACCCATTAGCAACCCACCTGCGCTGCCACCTTCTGCAAAAATCTTATCTGGGGCACCATATTGGCTATTGGCTAAATGATCGGCGCAGGCGATAAAATCCGTGAAAGTATTTTTCTTCTTCAACAGTTTACCGTCTTCGTACCATTTTCTTCCTAGGTCTTCACCGCCTCGAACATGTGCAATAGCGTAAACAAAACCACGATCTAACAAACTCAGACGACTTACGCTAAAGTATGCATCCATACTTGCTCCATAACTACCATACCCATACAACAGTAAAGGAGCAGTTCCATTAATCTTGGTGGTTTTTTTATAAACTAACGAGATGGGAACCTTGGTTCCATCCTCGGCGGTCGCGTAAATTCTTTCTGAAACATAACTTTTCGGGTCATACCCACCTACCACTTCTTGTTGTTTGAGAAGCTTTCTTCCTTTCGTTTTCATGTTGTAGTCGAAAACTGAATTAGGTGTATTTAGGGAAGTATAGCCCACTCGTAATAGGTCAGTTTCATATTCTGGATTTACACTTAAGTATGCGGTATATGCGGGATCATCAAATTCTAGATAATAATCAACTTTTGAATCCCAACTCATGACTCTCAGCATACTTAAACCAGCCTTTCTTTCGGAGAGAACCAAGTAGTTTTTAAAAAATTCTGCGCCTTCGAGACGAACGTCTTCTCGGTGAGAAATGACTTCATTCCAATTATCAATAGTAGGGTTAGCTATTGATGCCTTCATTAACCGGAAATTCTTGGCCTCATGATTTGTCGTGATAAAAAAACTATCTCCATAATCTTCTGCCGAATATTCTAATCCTCTAATTCTGCTTTGGATAACTTTGAACTTTCCGTTCGGTAAATTGGCATCTAAATATTGTTGTTCTGAGGTTAAAGTACTTCCGCTGTACAAATAAAGGAATCGGTCAGACTTACCTTTGAAAATATAAACTGAAAAAGTTTCATCTTTTTCATGGTAAACCAATCCACTCTTATCTTTTCCTTGCGTGCTAACCCGCCATACTTTGTCAGATCTAAGTGTATTAGGGTCTGTTGTACCATAAAATATGGTTTTGTTATCATTTGCCCATGCAGAACTTCCATTCGTGGGGTAAACCGAAAGGGGCAATGTTTCACCTGTAGCCAGGTTTTTAACTTGCATGGTATATTGTCTACGACCGACTGTATCAGTAAAGAAAATTGCAAATTGATTATCAGGACTAATATTAATGCCGCTTAGGCTGAAATAGTCATATCCTTGGGCATATTGATTTACGTCAAACAGTATTTCTTCTGCTGCCTCTTGTGAGCCTTTCTTTCGGCAATAAATCGGATAATCTTGGCCACTTTCAAACCGGTTGTAATACCAATATCCATTTTCGAAGTAGGGGACTGACATATCAGTTTCCTTAATCCTACCCTTAATTTCATTGAATATCTTCTCTTGCAAGGGCTTCGTATGAGCCATCATAGTATCCAAGTATGCATTTTCAGCTTCCAAATAGGAAATTACATCTGGATTTTCACGTTGATTTAACCAAAAATAGGGATCTACACGATCGTGCCCGTGGATACTTAGGATAGTATCGATTCGCTTAGCAAGGGGTGGAGGAATGTTAGGCATTTTTTCAGTTGATTTTTCGCTACAGGCGATAGCAACGAATACAAGGAGATAGAGGATGTGATTTTTCATTTTTTCAAATAAGTGTCGAGCCAATCAAAAAATATTTTATTCCAAAGAACACTGTTTTGCGGTTTCACAACCCAGTGATTTTCGTCAGGGAGGTAAAGGAATTTACTTGGAATTCCTTGTACTTGTGCCGCAGTAAATGCTTCCATACCTTGGGCTAAAGGTACTCGAAAGTCTTTTTCGTTGTGAATTACCAAAATAGGAGTGTCCCAATTTTTCACATATTTATGTGGTGAATCGCGATCGTAGCTGATAGGCTTAGGTAAATCCCAGGGTTTACCTTTCATTTCAAATTCGGTAAAAAATAGTTCCTCCGTTTGCCCATACATTGACTCCAAATTATAAACTCCGCAATGCGAGATGAAAGCTTTAAAGCGTTTATTATGGTTTCCGGCTAACCAATACACTGAATAACCCCCAAAAGAAGCCCCCACAGCACCCAATCTATTGGCATCCACATAGTTTTCTTTAGCCATCGTATCCACAACTGCCAAATAGTCTTGCATGGCTTGACCACCCCAATCGCCACTTATTTGTTCATTCCAAGCTTGACCAAATCCAGGCAATCCTCTACGATTGGGTGCTATAACTATATATCCTTTTGCTGCCATGAGTTGAAAGTTCCAACGATTACTCCAACTCTGACCAATCATACTTTGTGGGCCTCCTTGACAATACAATAAGGCAGGATATTTTTTGCTGGGATCGAAATTAGGTGGATATATCACCCATGTCTGAATATTCTTGCCATCACTAGCCTTAATCTCTCGAGATTCTACTTTACCGAAGCTGATGGATTGATGCAATTCTTGATTTACCCACGAAATTTGAGTTTCTTTCTTTGTACTCAGATCAAGTTGAAATAGCTCATTGGGCGTCGTCATACTCTGTTTCTGATACACGAGTGTTCCCGATTTACCTAAGTTCACATAGCTAAACCCACCGTGATTGGCCCTACTCGAAGTAACTGCTACAGTAATTGACCCGGCTTTCTTCTTCATCGATGAACCATAGGTAGAAATAGCATCTTCTAATTTGAAAAAGTGTTCAAACAGTTGAATGGTACCTCTATCGTAAGAGCTATAAAATAGCCGGGAACAGTCTTTACCCCAAGCTAAAGCAGATACGCTGATATCTAGGTCTTTAGTTACTTCCGAAACAACACCAGTTTCTAAATCCATTACCATTATCCTATTCTTATCTGCCTCGTATCCATCTCTTGACATGCTTAGCCAAGCTAAACGTTTATTGTCGGGAGAAAAAAGTGGTTCATTATCATATCCAGGATTAGAAGCATTAAAAATTTTGGTTTTTTTCGTTTCTAAATCGAACCAATAGATTTCACTATTTGTGCTTCTAGCAGCAGATGTGCCCGATAACTTCTTACTTACGTAAACTAGTGACTTGCTGTTTGGTGACCATTGAATCTCGCTAGTGCCACCGAAAGGAGGAAGTGGAGCATGAAATTTTTCGCCTTCGAGTATATCAAGTGGTGTTCCTAATAAACTCCCATCCTTATAATCTTGAACGAAAACATGGCTGTAGCTTCCATCGTGCCAAGTATCCCAATGACGGTACATCAAGCTTTCGTAAAGCCTTCCGGTTGATTTTGATAATTCAGGGTACCTTTCTTGCAAGCTTTTTTCTAAACGCACTCTGGCGATGTAATAGATTTTACTTCCATCAGGGCTATAGTTAAATCCTTCAATTCCACCTGTTACCTGACTGACTTGTCTAGTATCGCTTCCATCAGGTCGCATTTCCCAAAGTTGCATCGAGCCAGATTTGCTGCTTAAATAGCCGATTCTCTGACCGTCTGGTCTCCAGCAGTAACCACTCTCAGATTCTGGAGTGTTCGTCAGTCGTTCTGTTTTTTTGCTTGAAAAATTATACAGGTAGAGATCAGAATTACCTTTGTTTTGGGACAGATCGGTAAATCTTACACTGTAAATTAGGTTTTTGGAGTCGGGAGAAACAGCCGGTGCACCAACTTGGCCAAATTTCCACACGAGTTCTTCACTTAAAAGTTGTTGACTTTTCAGGGAGTGAACGCTCAGAAATAAGATGAATACGGTTAGAATTCTTTTTCTATTCATACAGTTAACTAATTATTTTTTGACTAATGCAACCCGCCTTAACTTGTCGACGTCTTACACTTGTATTTCATCCAAAAATAAACTGATTGGAACAACATTACGCGATAGTTTACAAATGTTTACAAAATGACCGTAAAGCACAGTATGAGCTATATGAGTTGTTTTCGCGGAAAATGTTTGCGGTATGTCTTAGATATACCTCTGACAGAGATGCAGCAACTGATATTTTGCAAGAAGGATTTGTAAAGGTTTTTCAAAATCTATCTCGATTTAGTTTTGAAGGTTCAGTAGAAGGTTGGATAAGGAGAATTATCGTGAATACAGCCATAGATCATTTCCGAAAAGCATCGAAACTATTCACCATTCATGATCTCGATGGTGTAGAGGTTGAAGATACTTCAGCCTCGAACTTCTTAGGAAAAATGGAATCGGATGAAATTATCAAAGTAATACAAAAGTTACCAGCTGGCTATAGAACGGTACTTAACCTCTATGTTCTTGAAGAATATTCTCACAAAGAAATTTCAGCCATGTTAGGAATAAGTGAAGGAACTAGCAAGTCGCAATTAGCTCGGGCGAAGGCACATCTAAAAGAGCTACTCAAACGTACAGAAAGGACAGATAGTCATGAAGCATCAGGAATTAATGGATAAAATACTTAAGGAGAAGTTGATTAATCATGAGGTTGAACCTCCTTCATTTGTATTTGAGCGTATTCAAAACGAGCTTTCAGATGCATCGCCGGTGATAGTGCCGTGGTACCGTAAAGTTGCAATGCAACGTATTGCTGCAGCAGTTTCACTACTCATGGTTAGTGGTGCCGTTTATTGGTTATCACTAAGTGACCCTCAAGGGGTTCAAGTTGCCAAGGTTGCTAATTCTGCTGATACAGCCTATAGACTGGCTCT
>VFQR01001776.1_pt1 | contig 15168 bp, 10 predicted proteins | sample 3512321 | NCBI WGS metagenome assembly VFQR01 (sample SAMN10412374, study PRJNA504923) | tailings metagenome | isolation source: Relicate 3 Philex TSF1 revegetated site | place: Philippines: Tuba, Benguet | collected 2017-08-29
CTTCGAATTTCTGGCCCCTCATAGATGCCGGCACTGTTCAGAGCCACCAGTGCTGCAGCAGATCTTGGAAACTGGCTTTGTGGTCGGGGCTCAAGTCGATACCGGAATCCGCCATCACCATTCTGGCACTTCTTCACATATTCGGTACAACGATCGACCGTTTCCCGAGGGACGGCAATCCCGGCATTTCGAGCTGCCCTCAAGGCCATCATCTGACAGACAGTCACCGAAATATCGGCATCCTTTCCATCCGGGTCATAACGCCATCCTCCTTCGGGATTTTGTGAGCCGACAATCAGATTCACGGCATTCTTCAGGGCCGTACGCACATTTTCCTGAGGAGTCATTCCATAGACTTCCGCCAGATAAAGTGTCGCGAAGCCATGCCCATACATGGGCCCATGCGAAGGACTCTCCTCGCAAAGAATGTAACCTGAGGGCTTGGAGTGCTTGAGAATGAAGTCGATCGACAGCTTGATTTCTGTCGCATACTTGCCGCGACTGGGAGTACTGCCGGCAGCCAGCATCGACATCCCTGCCAACCCGGTAACGGCCACGTTCCTGCGGTAAATTGACCCGGAACCAAACGAACCATCGGTATGCTGGCGGGCAGCGAGAAAAGCCAGTCCTTTATTGATGCTGGCGTCGGTCGCGGGTGTCAGCAGCTTACGGGCATCGATCTCGATGGTATCGCGACGTGGGAGAGGTTTTTCAACCTGCGCATCCGCTGGCGATCTTTCAGGCACTTGCGATGAGGCGATTCTTCCCCCAAAGACCAATGAAATCACCAGCAGAGTGATCATGACTGCCGGCAAAATTTCTCGCTTCCCGCCATGCCCATCAGAATGGATCGACGGCCATACCATTCGCAGTTGTCGCCACAGGCGGAGTAGCAACCATGGCCGCTCGACTGGACGGAAAACCACCATCAGGCCGTGCGACCATCGTGGCGGCACCATCAGGCCCGGGAAACTGCCTTTGTTCGTAGACCAATTGAGGAGTTGCTTCTGGTTTCTGATAGGGGACCGGCTGCTCGGCAAAGGGAGAGCCTGGACGTGCCTGACCAACGGTCGCCTGGATTGAACGGAGATCGAATGACTGGCGTTCGTCGGTGCGCGGAGCAATGAATGCTCTCGGGCGGTTAAAAGTATCGGGGGCGACATACTTTTCGGGGTAAGGGTCATGTATTTCAGACGCCTTCCGTTCTGTGGCGACAGGCCTGGGCATCAGCGTGAGATAGCGGCCTTCACCAGCACAACCAGAGAAAAGTTGTCCTGACAGGATAAGTAAACCAATCGTCAACATCGAAAACAGGTGCGGGCAATCCATCGGGCAGTTCCTTCTGCACAGGGCTTCCTGCCATCTCCCTGAAGAACCGAGAAAGCCTGAATTCGACTATAGGCAATTTCTGCCGCTTTGCCTAGAACGGCTTTGTGTCGAGATTTTCCGGGAGCACCTGCATCAGGAACGCTTGCCAACAGCCACAGACCACCAGCGAAAATGGAATATGCCCGTCACGGAACAATTCCGAGACGGGCATATCGTGTTTTCATAGTCTGAATGGCGCAGCAATGCCGGAAAAGGCAAAGCGATGAGCCATGCTGATTCACTGCAATTCATCAAAAACAGCACAACTGATGGCGTAGGGCTGATTCTGTGTCGCAGGCTGCTTGATGGTGAAAGCCGTCGCGTATGCAAGCTGAAGCCATGGTGACCTTCAGCATCCGGCAGTCATCAGCGGAGCAACTTTAGAATATACCGCCATGGGTGCGATACGGTGTCGCCAGATCAGGCATATCGAGGCCCCAGACGCGATCCCAGATTTCCGGAATATGGCGATAGCCTTCCGAAACGTAGATCAGTTGGCGGGCTCGAACGTCTGGTGAAGACGAATAAATAGGAACTATGCATCCCACCTGAAAGGTCGTGGCTGCAAGCAGTAAAAGTCCGGCAAACAATCGAGTCCGCATGTTCCCCTCCCTGGGAAATTGTCCGATACACCGCGTGCATCAGACAGCCTGCAGGGCAGCTCCTTACCGCCCTGAATGGCTCTCGTTCTGCTGGGAGTTATCGACGCAATTCCCCGTTAACTTTGGAAAAGTCGTCGTATTCGCGCAAAACGTTTATCTTTAGGCATTCTTTGCTCTTACGTTTTCACATTGATGCAGTTTCTGCCTGTTGGAAGCCAGTTTCGACACACGCCCCCATCGGCATCAGTGCTCGAACGCCACTCGCCGCTGCGGCTGGATCAGAAAACAAAAGAACCGCTCTCTCGAGCGGTTCTCTGTACTGATGTCAGGATAAGGCAGGAAACGTCGGCCGTCGTTAAGAACGCATCAGACCTGCCCTGAGTCTTGGGAAGTGCCGGGAACTGCGGTCTCGCTGATACCCGATTCATGCCCATTGACGGAAGGCAATGGGGCTGGAACCGGGCTGATGGCAGCAGCAGGTTCGGCATAGCTCTGTGCAGGAGTTGCTGCGACTGGAGCAGGAATTGCCGCAGCCTGCTCAGCAGCGCGTTCAGCGGCTTGTTCCTGTTCGTGGCGAGCCATGGCTTCACGGGCAGCAGCTTCTTCCAGTTGCCGCACCTTTTCTTCCATCTCTTTCCCGGGCTTGAAAGTGACCACAAACTTTTCGGGAACAAAGACCTTATCGCCCGTCCTGGGATTTCGAGCCTTACGGGCTGCACGCTTTTTCACTTCGAAGACACCAAAGTTGCGAAGTTCAATGCGTCCGTCCGCCACCAGAGTCTCCACAATGGCGTCGAACGTCTTCTGGACAATCTCTTTCGTTTTGAGTTGGGTCAGCCCAATCTCGTCGGAGATCGCTTTGACAATTTCTTTCTTTGTCACGTTCGAGGCCTCCCGAAGCTGGAAACGGCTAATGTGAAGCGGTTGTCAGTCCATGACACGGACGCTCAAAATGTAGTTCGCATTATGACGTAAAGTCAAGTGGTTCTTGAATCTGCCGCTTCTTCGAGGTTGACTTATGTCAAATTCACCACTTCCTGCCTATTTCGAAGTCCCCAAAGATATCTTCCCGGAAACCCCCGTCTGGAGTCGGTCAACTCCTCTCGATCCGTTAAGATTCTGGAAACAATTCTTCGGGCTAAGAGAACATTCATCGTCGTCGAGAACCTGTTCCCCGCGGGGATCTCTACATGGAAACCAAGCTCTCAACGAACATACTGGAACGGCATGCGCAACATCGGCCCCATCGAACTCGAAACCAAGCGGCGGTACCTGGTGCAGTTCGATCCCAAACGAATCCCTCACCTTTTCACCGATGTACTGATCATTGGCGCAGGCATTGCCGGCATGCGGGCGGCTTTGGCCATCGATCCCTCGTTACAAGTTGTCGTAGCGACCAAAGACCAGGTCTACAATTCCAACAGTGCCTGGGCTCAGGGTGGTATCGCCGGCGTATTCGATCCTTACGACGACATTGCCAATCATGCGGCAGACACCATGACGGCTGGTAAGGGACTTTGCGATTCCGTCGTTGTCGATACAGTTGTCCAGGAAGCCTCTGAGCGAATCCTCGAACTTGTCGGCATGGGTGCCAGGTTTGATGAAGTGGCCGGTGGTGGGATTGCCCTGACTCAGGAAGGCGGCCATAGCCACAGGCGCGTCGTTCATGCCTTAGGAGATGCCACCGGGAAAGAGGTGATGCGAGCACTCATTGATCGTGTTCGTGCCTTACCCAACGTCGATATCTGGGAAAAGACCTTTACGATTGACCTGCTCACCAGAGATCGCGAATGCCGCGGCGCGCTGGTTTGGAACCCAAATCACGGCAAAACCTTCGTCTGGGCCAAACAGACAATTCTTGCCACCGGCGGTGCGGGAAGACTTTTCCGCGAGACGACCAATCCGGATATCGCCACGGCCGATGGACAGGCCATGGCCTTCCGAGCCGGTGCTGTCCTTCGTGATATGGAATTCATGCAATTCCATCCCACAGTGCTGTACATTGCCGGTGGTTCACGCCATCTCGTCTCGGAAGCGGTTCGGGGTGAGGGGGCTTATCTGCGGGATTGCCATGGCTATCGCTTCATGGCCGATTACAACCCGCTGCTCGAACTGGCACCACGCGATGATGTCAGTCGGGCCATAACTCGACAGATGGAAAAAACGCGTCACCACTGCGTTTACCTCGATTTGAGTCACCTGCCCGTACAACTGGTGCGTGAACGGTTTCCGCACATCAGCCAGGTCTGCTCTGATTTCGGACTCGATCTGGCCAAAGATCAGATTCCTGTTCGTCCCGGTGCCCACTATATGATTGGCGGTCTGAAAACAGACCTCGAAGCGCGAACATCTTTACCCCGGTTGTTTGCTGCCGGAGAGGTTTCCAGCACAGGTCTCCATGGAGCCAATCGATTAGCAAGCAACAGCTTACTGGAAGGACTGGTCTTCGGCCTCAGGGCTGGGCGTAACGCCTCGAATGCTGCCCTGTCTGAGTCGGATGTCTTCACGGCCCATACGATTGATTCGTCTCCTCGTTCGCCGGCGGAAAACATCGAAGAACCTCTTCGTATCGACGACCTGCTGAATTCACTCACCAGTGAAATGTGGCGTAACGTGGGGATTGAAAGAAATGCGACCGATCTGCTGGCGGCTTTGCATCAGGTCGATTTCTGGGATCGATACGTGGGCCGCAGGGAATTCTCGACTGTCGCTGGTTGGGAACTGCAGAATATGCTTCTGGTGGCCCGGACGGTGATTCATGCCGCCATGAAGCGAGAAGAAACCCGCGGCACACACAGCCGCAGCGACTTTCCGTTGACTGATCCTGAACAGGCAGACCATATCGAAGTGGTGCGATCGAATTGATCGTTAGTGCTGAAGGCCAGATCGAGTGACATTTTTCCTCGCCCTGCTCGAACGAGTTCAAACAAAAGGCGTCAATCCTTGAACGAACCTGACTGGTTTCGTGGAATGCTCTTTGGGTTCGTGGGCCTGATCATTGGTCCTATAACTGCGTGGCTTGTACTTGCGATCCCCACGCAACTCTTCTGGCCACGTGGTGGAGAAACGACAATTGCCGCATCGATGATTTATCTCTGGAGTGCTCCCGCTTATCTTCTCTCGGGTCTGTCCTTGGGCCATTGGCTGGTCTGATTTGGGGCTTGTATTCACCAATCATCATCAGCCTGTTGAATCAATTGATCAACTGGATGATCAACTTCTTCCGACGTTAAAATGAATCAGCACATCGCGGAGATCATCGATCATGGCATTTTCTGGCCGCTCACCGAAGGCCTCAAAGCCAGCCCTTGCTTCATTGGAAAGCAAGCTCGAACCCGAAAACTCGATCCATTGCGAGAACCGCAATGCGTGGCGAGCGTGGCTGCAGACACATCACCTCGCATCGACAGGCGTCTGGCTTATTACTTACAAAAAGGGCTGTCATGTCGAATGGCTGGGGTATGATGCCATTGTCGAAGAAGCACTTTGTTTCGGCTGGATCGACAGCCTTCCACGAAAACTCGACGAAACCCGCACAATGCTTTATGTCTCTCCCCGAAAGCCCAAAAGCGGTTGGTCGAAAGTCAACAAAGAACGTATCCACCGTCTCGAACAACAGGGACTTCTAGCTCCAGCAGGCATGGCCAGAATTCAAGCGGCCCAAGAGGATGGCAGTTGGGATAAGCTGACGACAGTCGATGAACTCGAAGTGCCGGATGATCTTGCCGAAGAATTCGCCCGCTGGCCTGGTTCGTCGGCGAACTTTGCAGCTTTCCCTCCATCGGCCAGACGCGGCATTCTCGAATGGATTCTCAATGCCAAAAAGCCACAGACTCGTCAGTCGCGGATTGTCGAAACGGCGAGTCAAGCAGCGCGTAATGAGCGTGCCAATCAGTGGAAACCCAAATCATCGCCTGGGGCCAATTCCTGATGAACGTCCTGTTCTTTGCCTCAGGCCGAAACGTACCATCAACTCGCTTCCGCGTTGAACCTCTCGTGAGCATATGGCGTAAAAATGAGACCTTTTCATGTACACTTGGGCTCATTTGATTTTGGCTCCACGGCATGCAATTTCATTAAAATTCCCTTATTAGTGATGAACGCTTGCCGTCAACTGCCCCGTGACCTTCCATATTGAGAAGAGTTGCTGTTTGCTCAAATTCAATTCTCCTCATCCTAAGCTGTCGTCATGTCTGCTAACGCACGAATCATTATCAAACGTTTACTTGAGTGGTGTGGCCTGAAAATCCGGCGTACCGATAACGAGCAGTTCTTCGATTTTGAAGCCTTGTTGTGGCATAGAATGCACCGTTCGAAGCCCTTTCGTTTCATTCAGATTGGTGCTTGCGACGGAAAGCGTTTTGACCCGATTCATGATTTCATCAAAGCCAATTCATCCACAATTGAGGGCGTGGTGGTTGAACCGTTGCCCGATCTTTATGCCGCATTATGTCGTACTTATGCAGCTTGCCAGGGAATTCAGCCAATCAACTGTGCAATCCATAATTCGGCCGCAACCATGCTGCTCCACCGAGTCCGCAGCAGCAGTTTAGGAACACTTCCCGAATGGGCGATCGGGATTTCATCTTTTGATCGCTCTCATTTGCACCGACTGGGCGTTCCCGACTCTGCTATCGAAGAGGTTCCTGTTCCCTGCCAGACATTAGCTCAACTCATTGAGATCACTGGGTTCTCCTCTGTGGAACTCCTGCAGATTGATACCGAAGGCTACGATGCCGAAATCATCCTCTCCATTGACTTCTCCAGTTTTTGTCCCACGGTGATTCGTTTCGAACACAGCCGAAACAGCCAGGGCATGCCGGACAAGACCTACCATCAGGTGATCGACCATCTGCATGCTGGTGGTTATGAGGTGATCCCAGTCGAGTCGGATGCCATCGCATTTCAGCGATCTATTCTTGAAACTTCGTCGCCTCCTGGGAATCTCCGGGTATGAGCAGAGAACAAGCGCGAATTCGTGTTCTGTCAGTCATCGGCTCCATGCATGGAGGAGGAGCAGAGAAGCAACTCTTCGAGATCCTGCATCGACTGAACCGAGATCGATTTGAACTCGAACTCTACCTCTCCCACCGCGAGGGAGAGCTCCTCAAAAGGCTCCCGACCGATATTCCGATCCACTCATTTTGGGATGGGTATGCAGGCACAATCCGCTCGAAGTGGGATCATCTCCTGGGAAGAACAAACCAATCAAGAATCGGCCACCTGGCTCAAACAATTCATCGCAGGAAAATTGATCTCGTTTACGATCATTGCTACCTGGCGACACTTGATGCAGCACAAGCCACTTTCAAATCAAAAGTTGCCCGCGTTTCGGTGGCAGTCATTGATCCTCGAAGTGAAGTTCACTTCTACGCAGGCGGTCACCCCGCTCACGAGTTGCAGAAAGCCAGCCGGGCCTATGCGACTGCCGATGCTGTCATCGCCGTCTCAGACGGAGTGAAACGTGGCTTAATCGCTGATCTCGCGGTTCCTCCGGAGAGGATTGAAGTCATCTTTAACATGATCGACGTCGAGAAGGCTCTCGAGTTATCGCTTGCCCCCGGGCCAGATTTTGAGGTCGAGCATTTCCATATCGTGACTGTCGGACGCCTTGTCGAACAAAAAGGAATCGACCTTGCGCTGGCCGGACTGAACATTCTCGTGAACCAACGGGGGTTGAAAAACTTACGTTGGCATTTTGTGGGCGATGGCCCGTTGAAAAAGGACTTGCATCAACGCGCTGTCAGCCTTGGTCTCGAACAGTACACCAGGTGGCATGGTTATCAATCAAATCCCTACCCATTTTATCGTGCGGCAAACCTGTTTGTGCTCCCCTCACGGTATGAAGGTTTTGGGTGCGTGCTCATCGAAGCACTTGCCTGTGGAATTCGAGTTGTGGCGACCGATTGCCCCAGTGGCCCGAGCGAAATTCTCGAAAATGGGCAATACGGCACTCTCATTCCTGCCGAAAGCCCTCTCGATATCGCCGATGCTGTTCAGAAAGCGGCCTCACGTGCTCGATCGCCAGAAATAGAAGCAACCTCACAGCGAGCCTATGTCCGCAGCAGGTTCTCATACGAAGCAGGAATCCCCCGCATTGAGCAATTGTTCGAGCGTGTGATCGACAGCCGACAGTGCATCGAATAGCTCAGACGCTCAGCGGTTCGCTTCAGAAATCGCCACGACAGTTCCCGTCATCCCTATCTTCCAATACTTCCGGAACGCGAGACTCCCCGACGTTCGGCCACGAGCGAGACACTTCCTGCGCCCAGTGCGTCATTCAGCCCTTCGCGTAGATCCTGATTACACGAAACCTTGATGGGCAAGGGCTTAAGGGCTGTGTATCTCAACCGCTGATCAGGGTCGGCTTCATCAATCGTATCCACGACAATGATCACTTCGGATTTGCCGGGATATTTGCCGAGGAGATCTTTGACTCGCTGAATCACAGCCGCATCGTGAATTCCCCGCTGGAACTTGATCGCCAGGGCTTTGGTAAAATCCCGCTCGACTTCGGGCATCGTCCAGATCTGGTCAATCACGACATTCGGCTCACGGCTCCGCTTATCGACTTTTCCCTTAACAAAGCGAATCTCATCAGCAACGACTTTTTCGCCCGCCACCGCATACTGCTCAGGCCACATGATACACCGCACCACACCAGACGGATCTTCCAGATCGAAGTTCACATACCGGCTGTGCCCATTACGGCTGGGCTTTTTTGTGGTGGCCTTCTTGATGGATGAAACCATCCCTCCCAGCATCACCTCGACACCATCCTCAAGTTCGGCCAGTTGCATCGCCTGATGAGACGTGTACCGGCCAATCGTTTCGGCTTGCTCTGTGAGGGGATGAGAAGTGAGATAAAATCCCAATACTTCTTTCTCGAAGGCGAGCTTTTCGCGATGCGACCAGTCGGGAACATCGGGCAAAGTGGCCGACGAAGTGCTTTCGCCTGGCTGAGAGTCTGCTTCATCACCCCCAAACAAATTCTTTTGGCCTCGGGCTTTGTCTTTCTGTAGCGACTGTGCAGCCTGCACAGCCCGCTCAATACACGCGAACTGGGCAGCGCGTTTCGGCGAGATACTATCGAGTGCCCCGGCCTTTACGAGAATCTCCAATGAACCCTTCGACAGGCTCTTGGCATCGACACGTTCACACAGATCAAAAATACTGGTGAAAGGGCCTTTCAACTGTCGAGCTTCAACAATTGCCTGCGTGGTTGCCTCACCGACACCTTTGATGGCTCCTAAACCAAACGCCACCTGACGTGGCCCGCGAACCGTGAATTCCACATCGCAGTGATTGATATCGGGCGGCACAATTTCAATGTTCATCCGCCGGCAATCATCAATATGCTCGTTAATCCGGTCGGTGTCTTCCATTTCGCACGAAAGCAGCGCTGCCATGAACTCTGCGGGATAATGCGCTTTCAAAAAAGCGGTCTGGTAGGCGACTGCGGCATAAGCCGTACTGTGAGATTTGTTGAAGCCATAGCCGGCAAACTTCTCGATCATTTCGAACAGTTCGGTGGCTTTCGCCTCCGGCAAGCCGTTCTTCTGCGACCCTTCCACAAATTGGGCTTTATATTTGGCAATTGTCTCGAGTTTTTTCTTGCTGATGGCTTTGATGCACTGATACGACTGAGGCAATTCGATGCCACCCAGCCGGTTCAAAATTCGCATCACCTGTTCCTGGTAAACCATCACGCCGTACGTTTCATCCAGGATGGTATCCATGATGGGATGAACACGCGGCAACGGTGCCCGTTTATGCTTCACTTCGACATACGTCATCACCATGCCACCTTCCAGTGGCCCGGGGCGATAAAGTGCCGATGTCGCAATGATGTCATTAAAACTATCGGGCTTCATTTTGGTCAGCAGGTCGCGCATGCCGCCCGATTCGAGCTGAAAGATCCCTTTGGTTTCACCACGCTGCAGAAGCGCGTAAGTCTCCTTGTCATCGAGTGGCAATTTCACCGGGTCGATGGTGACTCTCCGATGAAGAGCGACGTTCTTGACGGCCTTATCGAGAATTGTGAGGTTTCTCAGGCCAAGAAAGTCCATTTTGAGCAGACCGGCCTTCTCGACTGTGGGTCCTTCCCACTGCGTGACAAGGTCTGTCTTGCCACTAATTGTCTGCAGTGGCACGTAGTCAGAAATGGGACGATCAGAAACCACGACTCCCGCAGCATGAGTGCCCGCACTGCGGGCCAGGCCCTCCAGTTGAATGGCATAATCAAACAACTCGCGGATCTGGGGATCCGTGTCGTAGGCCGCTTTCAGATCACTGCTTTTTTCCAACGCCTCTTTTAACTCAATGCCCAGCTCTTCGGGGACGAGTTTGGCAATTTCATCAACCCGCTTCAGAGGAACTGCCAACACCCGGCCGACATCGCGGATCGCGGCCTTGGCCTTCAATGTTCCAAAGGTGCCAATTTGCGAAACGTTCGCCTCGCCGTATTTAGCCTTGGTGTAATCGATCACGTCCTGTCGTCGATCCCGGCAGAAGTCGATATCGATATCAGGCGGCTCGGTACGACTGGGATCCAGAAAGCGTTCAAAGAGGAGATCATATTTGATGGGGCAGACATGACTCAGACCCAGCACATACGCAACGAGAGCACCGCAGGCCGAACCTCTGGCACTGGCAGGAATCCCTTTTTCAATGGCAAATCGAACGAAATCCCACACAATCAGGAAGTAGCTGGGATAGCCCATCTTTTCGATCACACTCAGCTCAAAATCGAGTCGATCACGATGTTCCTGGCGGATATTCTCTTCGCCATAACGCCATTTGAGACCTTCTTCGCAAAGTTCCCGCAGATAGTCGATATCCCGTTTGTTGTCGGGCGTCGTAAAGACAGGAAAGTGCCTCGTCTTGAGATCGAGATCGATATCGACCCGATCAGCAATCTGCTGTGACATTGCGACGGCATCTTCGAAACCCTCAAATGCTGCGTACATCTCCTCGGGTGTGCGAACGAAGAGCTGGTTCCCTTCCATCTTCATCCGCTTGGGGTCGCTGCGTTCGGATTTCGTATTCACGCAGAGCAGGACATCCTGAACAGCGGCGTCTTCGGTATTCAGATAGTGGGCGTCATTGGTGGCGACGAGTGGTAATCCCATCTTCTTCGCCAGATCAACCGTGCGTTCGAGACAATCCCGCTGGATCTGATATCCCGCGTTCTGAATCTCCATAAAAAACCGGTCGCCAAAAGTCTGCGAATACCAGTGACAGAGCTTCTCAGCTTCTTCGAATCGCTCGCCCAGCAGAAGCTGTGAAAGTTCACCAGCCGCACAACCGGAAAGGCAGATCAATCCTTCGCTGTGAGCTTCCAGAATTTCTTTATCGATGCGGGGCTTGTAGTAAAAACCTTCAATAAAAGCCTTCGAGGAGAGCTTGACGAGGTTCTGGAAGCCCACCCGGTTCATGGCCAGCAAAGTCAGATGGTAACTGGCCTCTTTCATACGGGAGGCCCCGGATTTTTCCAGTCGTGACCCGGGAGCAATGTAAGCTTCCATCCCCAGAATGGGATTAACCCCGGCCCCTTTGGCCATCAGATAAAAGTCGAGCGCGCCATACAGATTCCCATGATCGGTAATCGCAACGGAGTTCATCCCCGAAGCTTTAACTTTCTTGATCAGACCATCGAGTCTCGTCGCACCATCCAGCAGACTGAACTGTGAGTGGCAATGCAGGTGTGCGAAGGGGCGAGATGAAGTCATGATTCGGACACTTTCCAATTCGAAGGACAGGCCCCAGCCTGCAGATTCCCCAACGAGAATACACAGTTTCAAAACCTTGAAACATTCTCATCGAAAGAAAGATCACTCGCCGACGGCAAGAGACAACAGGCCCAGACAGACGGAATTCAGCCACTCTGTTGATCGTCTCCCTCGTCAGGGAGAAATCTGCTCCCATTGACGTGTGGCGATGTCAATCAACAAAGCAAATTTCAGTTGGTCGAGCAAGCAACCACCTGGGTCTGTTCGTAAGTTCTGCGAGGGGCGACATGAATCCCCTGTCGCTTCTTGGCGGCATCATCCACAGCCAGTTGATAGAGCTGCTCACCCATGGGTGTAGGGTATTCTCCCGTCAGGCAACCCCGGCACAGCTTCCCTTCCGACATCCCCAGGCTGCGAGCAATGGCAGGCAATGGCAGATAACGCAAAGAGTCTGCACCCAGCACGCGTGCCATCTCTGCCTGAACTTCCGTGGTCAGTTCGGCATTCGACTGAATGAATCGGGGTGCAAAGAGCTCGCTGATCGATGACATATCGATCCCGTAGAAACAAGGCGCCACAATCGGTGGGCAGGCGACGCGAACATGCACTTCCCTGGCACCACCACGCTCACGCAACTGAGAAATCAGCACCTGCATGGTCGTGGAGCGAACAATGGTATCTTCAACGAGGAGGACCCGCTTCCCTTCGAGAACTTCGCGAAGAGGCGTGTACTTGAGCCGAGCTTTATCGGCCCGATCTTTGCCTTCGATAAATGTCCGACCGATGTATCGATTACGAATCAGCCCTTCAAGACTGGGCACCCCCAGTTTGTAAGCCATCGCGTCGGCGGCAGCCTTTGAGGTATCGGGAACAGGAACCACAATCAGGTCATCACCACGCTCGATATCTTCGAGGGCTGCGAGTTCTTCGCCGAGAGCTTTCCGAGAAAGATAAACGCTGCGATCATCAAGCGTACTGGCCACGTTGGCAAAATAAATCCACTCGAAGAAGCAATGTGCCGTCCTGGGTGATTCGGCAAATTTTTTCACTTCGATCTGATTGTTTTGAATAATGACAGCATGTCCAGGGGCCAGCGTATGAATGTTCTCATCGCGAAAGCCAAGATTCGACAACGCCACACTTTCACTGGCCGCGGCGAACATGGGCCCTTCGATGGCGTAGCAGAGGGGCCGCAGCCCCAGTGGATCACGGGCGACAAACATTTCACCCAGTGCGTTCAGAAAGACAATATTGTAGGCCCCATCCAGCTTTTTGGAGAGTTCGGTCAACAACTCGACCAGCGAGGGGCGGCGATCACCTGAAAGCTGCTGCGAAATCAGATGCATCAGAATTTCAGTATCGGTCTGCCTGGCGAGATGAAACTCCCGCTTGGCCTGAATCTCTTCCATCAACTGCGTGTAGTTGGCAATCTGCCCGTTGAAGGCAAACGAAAACCACTTGTTCTTCTCGATATGCGTTCGCTCGAAAGGATGGGCATAACAGCGGTCTTCTTTGCCACAAGTCGCATATCGAACATGCCCGATGGCCGCTGGTCCTTTGAGTCTTTGCATCAAGGGCAAATATCGATCCTGATGCTGAATGTCGAAAACCTCTGAGACAGTCCCCACATCTTTGTGGGTTTCCAGAATCTGGGCACTTTCGGGATCGTATGACGTCATCCCGGCGGCCAGTTGTCCGCGGTTTTGAATCTCCAGCAAAAGTCGCGGCATATGCCACGAGGTATGACTTGCTCCCTGTCGCGGTGCCAGCGGGCTCTCCACCAATCCAGGCAAGTGGTAGATCGCCGCCACACCGCACTCGTGATGCAATTCCGCCATGTCGCTGGATTCCCGTTAGAAGTCAACCAGACATTTCGAATCATCAGGATTATCCACACTCAATCGAACGATGACTGAGCTGACAAACCCATTACTCACAAACCTCGGACCGTCAAAACATGATCACAGTCGAATCTCGAAGCACCCGAGCAATCTTTCCAAATCACAATCGAATTGTCATCAAGAAGATCGCTGCTTCGATCCATCGTTCAGGTTCAGCGACTGCCGTGTTCAACTCATCAAGGATATGAATCGAACAACTTTAGTCTTTGAGCATGATCCAAGCTTCATACAGCCTTCATCATTCCGATCTTACAGGAAACCTGCAATCACTTCAGCCATGGTTTTTCCCGGAAATGAACTTCTGGCCATGCAGGCGATCCCTTTCAGTTCCTTTGAGAGTAAACTGCGCACTTGCAGGGTCAAGTCGCTTCAGCATCACATGCATGGATATCGATATTGCCGGAATTGTTTGACATTCCTGACTGCATCTTGCGTGACTGTGGACGCGAAATCAGTCCGGATGTGATTTGACTTTCGAGTTTTTGATGATGTGAAAATCAAGTCGATAAAACCTGATCCGGTGAAATTCAACTTGCAACTTTGACCATGTCGGTTTGAAGTACAGATTGCCTGTCATTCATTCATTGACCATCCGCCCAACGGCAATTTGGAAAACTGGATTGCAGGAAAGTCGCCGGATATCAACCCCTGATCGTTTCTCATCAACCGATAATTGCCACACGAAAAGGATTCCCTTCGTGATGACCTATCAACGCTGGCTGTATTCGCTCATTGCCGGTTTCGGTGTGATCCTTTGCTCTCTCGAAACGCAGGCTCAGGATCTCCCCACGGTTCAGCTGAAGCCGGTCAAATCGGTAAAACTTGATGGGCCAGCCTATTCTGTCGCGGCACATCCACACCAGCCGTGGATCGCGGTGGGACTCGATAAATCGATCCTGCTCGCCAATCTGGATGGTTCCAAACTTCACACATGGAACTGGCCGGCAGGGCAAGTGCGCGGACTCGCGTTTTCACCCGACGGATCCACACTGGCGGCAGGGAGTTACCAATCCGTACAGTTATTGAAAGTTAACGCAGGGACAGATGGAAGCCCCACTCTGGAACCGCTGAAAACACTTCCCGGCCACCGTGGTTATGTGCTGGATCTGGCATGGAGTCCGGATGGAAAACGACTGGCGACGGCCTGTGACGATGAAGCGGCCCGAGTCTTTCTGGTGGAAACGGCCCAGCGCCAGTTCATGCTGATTGATCACGGTTTCCCGATCACCAGCGTGGCCTGGTCTCCTTCTGGAGAATGGTTAGCGACAAGTGCTGGCGATGAGACCCGCGCCTTCAAAGCGGGCGAGGTGTTTCTCCGAGATGCAGCCACTGGTGAGGTGCTTCACAAGCTGACGGGATTCGAACGCCCTGTCCTGGCGATTCAATTCACGCCTCAAAGTGATTTTCTGATTTGCGGTGGTCTCGATGAAAAATGCTTTGTATTTCAGACCAAAGATGGACAGCCATTAGGCTTTTATGGTGGCCATGCCCGACCAGTTCGAAGAATTGTCACCGCGACCAGTCAATCTCCCCGACTCCCCCTTGCCATCACAGGTTCTGGGTGGC
>VFQR01001778.1_pt1 | contig 15154 bp, 7 predicted proteins | sample 3512321 | NCBI WGS metagenome assembly VFQR01 (sample SAMN10412374, study PRJNA504923) | tailings metagenome | isolation source: Relicate 3 Philex TSF1 revegetated site | place: Philippines: Tuba, Benguet | collected 2017-08-29
CAGACAGTTGGTCAGGAGCCAGAGCAAGAGAGCCAGATCAAAATACCAGATTATCCCGAACACAGCAATTCGGTGAAACTCAACCAGTTGATGTTTCAGGTACTGGTTCTAGCTCCGAGTCAGTGAAGCGGGGAAAAAAAAATAATTCCGTTGGCAAAGGCAAAGATAGTCATTCATCAGAAACTACCCAAGTCAGTAAAAGTTCTTGGAAATTGCCTCGATGGATGAGAAGTTGGATCTTCTGGTCATTATTGCTAACTTTGATTCCTGGGAGCGTGGCATTCTTAGCGACGGCAATGCTGCTGAAATTACCAGCAGCCCCTAATTGTCCATCGATTTTCTGGCCTCTAGCTAGTGCCTCAGTCCGGTTGCACTGCGCTCAATTGGCGGCTTCTAAGCAAACGGTGAATGACCTACTGCAAGCTATTGCTCTGGTGAATGAATTACCAGACAATCACCCGTTACACGCAGAAATCAATCGTTTTACAGAAGAATGGTCGCGGGATATTTTGCAGTTAGCCGATGCAAGTTTCCAATCAGGTAATTTAGAAGAAGCGATCGCTACTGCCCGTAAAATACCCCAAGAACTGGCGGCTTATAAGTTAGTAGACGAACAAATTGATAAATGGCAAACAACTTGGTCGAAGGCTGAAAGCATTTACAACAATGCCATCACTGAAGTCCGGGAACGACGCTGGCAATCGGCCTTCATGCTTTCGGCGAGAATGCTACGCATAGACAATCAATACTGGGCGAGTACTAAATACGACCAATTGAACAAACTCATCGCCACAGCCCGCGAAGATGGCGATAAGTTAGGAAAAGCGGAAATTTTAGCCAGAAGCCAAGTTGTTGATAATTTGCTAGAAGCTATCAAGCTAGCCGAGTCCATTGGCCAGGAAAGTTACCTTTATCAAAAAGCTCAAGAGGCGATTCCGGCATTTGGACGTAAAATGTTGGAATTGGCACAGGCGAAGTTAGATAAGCAAGATGCCGACGAAGCACTAGATATTGCTAGACAAATTCCCGAAAGTGCCAAGCTGCAAGCCGAAACAGATGACTTTATCGCCATAGCTGATGCCAAAAGAAGTGCTTGGTTAGGTAACGTTTCTGGTTTAGAAGCAGCCATCGCCCAAGCCCAACAAATCGATCCTTCAAGGCCAATATACGAGGAAGCACAGCAGTTAATTGCTCGTTGGCAGTTGGAAATCGAAGATGTGGCCCATCTAGAAAAAGCGAGAGTATTGGCTAGCCAAGGAACAGTCAATAATTTAACAGCAGCGATCGCCCAAGTGCAACTCATCCCTGCTAGTAACCCCAGAGGCACAGAAGCCAGGGAAGAAATGAGTCGTTGGCGTGCCCAGGTAGAGACAATCGAAGACCAACCTTACCTAGAACGGGCCGAACAAATAGCGATATTTGACGATATTAATTCTTTGCAAGCGGCCATCGCCCAAGCTAGCCAAATCCGTAAAGGTCGTGCATTATATCCAGAAGCACGTAGAAAAATTCGCACTTGGATAGGAAAAATTCAGCGAATCGAAGACCAACCCTACTTAGATCAAGCACGAGAATTAGCTTTAAGTGGCAATCTCCCCGCCGCCATTACCGCAGCTCAACAAATTGCATCGTCAGGAAGGGCGCTGGCTGGGGAAGCGCAAAGTGCTGTTGATGATTGGCAAGGGCAAATCCGCACGAAAGAAAACTGGAGACAAGCCCAGCAAATCGCGGTGGCTGGTACGCCAGAAGCTTTGGCAGAGGCAATCCGGTTAGCCGATCGCGTTTCCAATAATAGCATTTTACGTATGGATGCCAATCTCGGCATTGACCAATGGAGTCAGCAGTTATTAGACATCGCACGTACTCAAGCTCAGTCTGATATTTCCAGAGGAATTGAGATTGCCAAATCCATTCCCCGTGGTAGTGCAGCTTACAATGCTGCCCAAGACCAAATTAGAAGTTGGCAAGAGTTTCTCAATCCTCCTCGACCAGAACCTTCGCCGCCGCTGGAGTCCCCACAATCATCGCCATCAACGACTACTATTAGTCAATGATTTTCTACGTTTCGGGTAATTGTTGAGAAGCAATTCTTTGAAAAAATGGGGAGATAGGGGAGATGGCAATGCCAAAGGGAAAAGGGAAAAGGGTAAGGGGCAAAGGGCAAAGGAAAGCTCCCTGCTTGTCCTCTCTTACAAAGTTTGGACTTTGCGCCTTTTCCCTTTTCCCTACCCGAAGGGTTTTGCCCCATGCCCAATCCTCAATCACCAACCGCTTCTCCCCATTCTTTAATCACAGCAAATAATGAGGAATAATCATCATCAGCAAATGACATTTTCGCAGCTGTTTGCAAAATTTGTCGCACTCCTTTAATGCTGCTGAGATCTAAACTCAAAGATTTTGCTTCCGAGATAAACAATTCTGTGTCTTTGAGCAAGTGTTTTGTGGGGAAATTGGGATTGGCAAAATCGTTATCCAACATTCGTTGGAGCTTTTTGTCAAAGGTGGGGGCATAAAGTGAACTGTCGCGTAAGATCTGCATAAACACATCCACATCGACACCTTGACGTTGGGCAAAAGCCAGACTCAAAGCAAAGCTAGTTGTGAGAGAAGCTATTAGTTGATTGAGTGCCAATTTCAGTGCCGCCGCAGTTCCCACAGGGCCGACGAGTAAAGGTTCTGTGCCAAAATTTTGCAGCAACTTCAAGTGGCGTTGATATTGTTCTGGCTCTGCACCCACCATCACAATTAATTTGCCAGCTTTTGCTTCAGGGATGCTACCTAACACAGGGGCTTCTATGTACTCACCGCCACCTCCAACCACTGCATCTCGAATTTCTCGGCTTTCAGTGGGGGTAATTGTTCCCATTTGGATAATGGTGCGCCCTTTGAGAGTTTGCCAAGCTGTATCTGAAAGCAAGACATTATAGATGGCTGGGGCATTAGTAAGCATGAGGATTACGCACTCAGCAGCACGAATGGCATGGCGGGGATGTGTGGCAATTTCAGCCCCAGCAGCTTGTAGTGGTGCTAATTTTTCTGGGGTGCGATTATAGGCCACTAGCTGTATATCTGCGGCTAATAACCTTTGAGCCATTGGTAGTCCCATCAGTCCAGTTCCCAGAAATGCCACCTTCATTTTTACGTTCCTTTTGGTACAGCGTAGGCCTAATCCTTCGTGAAATTTGCGTGTCTATTTTGACATCTTACAATAGTTAAGCGATCGCAATTTTTTGGGTGGACATTGCCTGATTTTGTATTGGCAATGCCTACCCAGTTATTGATAATAATGCAATATGGCAGTATTATCGGTTATTGGTAAACAGCGATCGCTTCACCCGCCAGCGGCAAAAGTCACCATAATCAAAACTGAAAGCAAAATACCTGGGGTAAGTAGTGTTACTAACATTAATAGGTCATGGGCTGACATAATTATTACTTTCCAATTGTGTTTAACTTTACAGTAATCACTGTTATGCTAGTCCAAATAAAACTAATACTGCATTCTTAAATAGAGTTTTAACTTTTCAAATCTACTTTTACTCAGGTACGGTCAATCCTTTGAGTGGTTGGGAAATTTCTGTTTTTCCCAAATTTTTGCCCTGAATTAAGACTCCAAAACCACCCAGTCCTGTGGGATCTAAAAGCTGGTGTAGTGCTTCCCGTCGCTGTAGTAATTGCGAGAGGGGTTGCTTTTGATAAGAAATAGCAGCAATTCGTTCCCCTAATCCCAAGGCCATCAAAAATAATCCTTGCTGGATAAAACCAACATTTTCTAAACCGCAGCGATCGCCCCAGCGTGACAAAGCTGTAAAGTCAACATGGGCAGTGATATCTTGTTGTCCAACGTTGATATAAGGATTGTCATGGTAACGGTGTTGGTAATAGCACTGTAGCGTTCCTTGCCATCGCCTCGGATTATAGTAACGAGTCGCAGGGTAGCCATAATCAATTGTTAGCACATAGCCACGCTGCAAGCGGTCTGCTACTATACTCAACCAGGAAAGAGCAGCTAAATTAATTTCACTGCGGTAACCATCTGGGTATGCACCTGAGGTTAAATCGATTTCCACTAAGTTGAAATACTCGGCTAGTTGAGACGTAGAGGGTTTTCCTGTGACTTCGATAAATGATGACGCGGGGACATAGGGACGCGGGGACGCGGGGACTGAGGACGCGGGGAAATCGGGACGCGGGGACGTGGAGAATTCTTTCACCGCGTCCCCGCGTCTCCCACTCTTTGCGTCTTCTTCATCTTTCTGTGTTGTCACATAAATTTCTCGCAGTTCGCCGTTTTCTAGGGTGAATTGATGGACTGGAAAGGCATCAACTAATTCATTAGAAAAAAAACAGCCCACAATGGCATTTGATGGGATATCCTCTAGATTGCACCAACGCACGGGCAAATCTTGTAAACGTTTTTGCTGTTGTTGCCTTAAAGTCGGTGACTTTTCAATAATTACATACTCTAGGGCTGTAAAAAAATCCGGGTATTGTACCTGGTAATACTTAAGGATATGCAATGCCAAGAGTCCTTGACCTGCTCCCATTTCTACCAAAGAAAAGGTTACGGGTCGCCCTAAGATTTCCCACATTTGCAAAAATTGTTCTGCAAGTAATTCGCCAAAGTCAGCGCTGAGGTTGGGAGAGGTAAAAAAATCACCACCTTGAAAACCAATTTTCACTGCATCGCTGGAATAATAGCCGTGTTCGGGGTGATATAGTGCCATATCCATGAATTCGGCGAAAGTAATTCGCTGTTGTGGACTGGTGGTAATATGATGAGCGATCGCTGCACACAGCAAAGAGTTGGAATTCATATAATTTGAGGTTTGGGATTGCGAATTAGTGGTCTATTGCATTAGTTGTGAGGGTTTTAGAGAACAAACCGCAAAGTACGCAAAGTACGCAAAGAAAGAAAAAAATATACCCTTGATGAGTTGCTTGAAGGTATGACTTGTGATAAATTTCATCCTGAATTTGATACTGGGAATGCTGAGGGGAAAGAAGATTGGTAGTTAATCCCTACTTTCCTGATAGAGGTGATATTGTCAAATTAGAATTCAAAAATGCACAGCAGTTTACAGCTGATTCGATTCGGCGTGCATTTGCCCTTCAAGGGTCAGGAATGTCATTTGATGAAATTGCTAGGACATTAAATAATGAATTAAAACAACAAGGGCGCGAGCAAATTGGCTACCGCCCTGTTCTTGTTTTATCGCCTATTAAATACAATCGAATGGCTTCTTTGGTTTTAGCTTGTCCTATAACTAGCAATCCAAAAGGACTTAGGTTTGAAGTTCCTCTTTTTGAGGGAATGCAAACAAAAGGAGTTGTGTTGTCTGACCAAATTAAAACACTAGACTGGAGAGCTAGAAAGGCAAAATTTGTTGAAAGTGTTGCAGAAGATTTAATAGAAGAAGTACAAGCAAAGCTCGAAACATTAATTTTCTGAAACAATTGTAATAGCGATCGCCACTAACCACTCACCAAGGAAACCAGCACGCCGTTGAGGTCGCGGACGCGGGCTATTGTTTGTCCCCAAGGTTGGATTTTTGGGGGGTCTAATGGTTTGGCTCCTGCTCCGATGGCTTTGATGTAAGCGCTACCAACATCAGGAGTGATGAATGAGATTTGAATTAATGTCGGTGGTTGTGTGGCGTCGTTGGGATGAAAACCACCGGGAAATAATTTCTGTGCTTGGCTGGTGGAAGAAAAAGCCAATGTGGTGTTTCCTGTTTCGATTTCAGCCCAGATAAACTGTCCCCGATCCTCCACGGTGCGACGAACTAAACCAAATGCTTTTTCGTAAAACTCAACGGTCTTAACTACATCGTCTACCCAAATGACCGTGTAACCAAATTTCACAGTTTTTTCTCCTTGTTGAGAAGAATCAGCGCTGGTAAATATTTTTGCTACTTACAGCAGATTGCAAGGAAACTAAATCCCAAAGCCAGGTATAAATAAAGCCTGTTCTACTTCTGAATTCTGAATTCTGAATTCTGAATTCTCCTATAACTGTATGCCATTTGAAGGCACTGTGGCTTAACTTTCGAGAATATTACGGTCTGTTGCTAGAGTTTGGGCTGCTGTTTGCATCATTTCCATATTTGATTGCGACCAATTATGAGGCCCTTGGCAGTGATGTGCTATTAATAATCCCCATAATCCTCTAGGTATCACAATTGGGACAACGAGGTTGGCGCGAACTTGGAGACTGCGGAGAAAATCTCGGTGACAAGACTCCATTGATTCTAATTCAATATCAGCGATCGCCTTTACTCGTCCTGCTAGATATAAAGCAGCATATTCATCGTTAAAACAATCATCTGGCCCAGTGGAACCAAGAATTGAAAATTCTTCAGAACTCAACGATTCAAAAGTTACCTGTCCTTCCCACTGACCATAAAAATAATACAAAACTACGCGATCGACCTGAAGCATTTCTCTGAGTTGATTCGTCGTTTCCCTGACTAACTCATCCCGGCGTATCCTTCTGACAAGGCGAGAGAGTAATTTTTCCAAACCCTGCTCGCGGCGATTGTGGCTTTGGTTTGATTCTGAGTGAGGATGAATTTGCACGGTTTTAAAATTACGACTAAGTAAATGCTGCCGCACTTAATATAGTAATTTATTAGACCTTATTTAAATACATTTTTGTATTTATAGCAGCAATTCAATTTTAACGTAACATAATACTAGTCAAGCACTTTGATAAAATTTAAATAAATTATTAAGAAAATAAAAATTTTAATTCATACCATTAAAAAATCAAAATTATAAATTCAAAGTTAAGATTTTGATAAAATTACAAATAATATGTTTAGTGTTTTTTTTATAAGAATTGAGCCAATAAGTATACTTAAGACTGCAATATAAAAAGTCAATTTGTATTCATAGTTACAGATATTTGTGATGTTGTTAGTATTCCTAGTTTTTATGCAGAGCATGGGTACTCTGAGTTTCTAAACATTGGGATAAAGTTACGGTAAGCTGACAATGCTGCTTCTTTAACGGTTGCACTCACAATGGGAAAGGTAGTAAGGATGTAGCTAAATTCATCTTCGGTTAAACCGTAAAGGTGTGCTACCATGCCATCGAGTTCTGCGCGGAGTTTGGCGCGTTCTGTTTCGTCGGTAACGCCTTGTTGATGGGAACCTAAATTGACTTCTTGCGCGAGTTCGTCAAATTCTGGTGTGGTGCAGATGAGTTTGGCGGCGCGTTGTACAATGTCGTTGAAGTAGCGATCGTTTTTTGTTAAGCGTGGGATTGGTAGTTGGTAAATGTAGAACATATTAAGAGTGGTAGTTACTTTTTGACGTATCATCCAATCAACCGTAAAGCTATTAGTGATAGCACAAAGTAACAACATTTCTTGATTAGAAATTCCAGTTTCAATAACTTTGAGTGTAGTACTGTTAACCTCAGTAAATACATTTTTCGGTGTTATATAACAAATTAGTGTTCGTGAATCAGTGTTGCGAGCAATGCGCCGATGCACCCAGCGATAGCCCTGGTAGTTCATCAACTGTCCTTTATCTTCAGTACGTCCAATAAGAGCTTTTCTACCTTCTTTCTCATCAATCCAATAAAGAGGCTTTTCTCCTGTTTGCTCAAATTGGTTAAACAGCTTTCCTGTAAAAAGTGGTAGCCTTCCTGGTTTATACTCTTGGTAGAATAACTGACTATCATTAGTCATGTGAAATTCGTTATTAAGAACTAAATTCCACTTACCCTCAATCTTTTCACCCAGCAAGGGAAATTTAAGCATTTTCTCAGCTATGCGGATATCTACTCCATTCTTAAACTCCATGACAGATAGTGAATCAGGTGAGAGTTGACGCACCATATCAACGTTAATCTGCAAGCTGTCATCACTAGGAAACATTTGAAGTTCATGCACATCATGACGCATAAACGCAGATGGAAATTCTGTTGTTGTACTACCTTTAACAAAAGTAAGGACAACAAACTTAAAACGGCTATCAACTTCTTCAAAAATTGTTTTACGATTTTCAAGACAGAATAAACCAGTAACTTTAGTTTGACTAAACAACATTTCTCGCAATTGCTTAGTCCCTAAATCAGTATAAATTCCACTAGGAATTACAATTCCGCACTCGCCGCCTGAACGCAAAAGATTAAAACACTGTTCTGTAAACAGCTTATAAAGATTAATATCCGTACCTGCTTTTTTCCCATTTACTACAGAAATTTGATTTTTATATTGTTCAGATGAACGATAATAAGCGCTGACATAAGGATATTGACTTTGATATTCTAACCAAGTACTTGCAATTGTTGGATTTTGTAATAGTTTAGTTTGCTCTTTTTCAAAATCCTTGATATCCATTTTGTTCTTCGTCACCAGTTCATTATGTTGTGCGAAAAACTCTTTAGCTTGTGGCTTAAATATCTCCCAAGGTGGATTAGTGATAATTGCATCAAAGCCGCCACGTTCTAAAATTTTGTCAAAATGATAACCCCAGTGAAACGGTTTCAAGGCTGCAATATCCTCAATCTTCAAAACACGCTTTTTTGACTTTCCAGTTAACTGAATTTCCTCGTATTTAATACCCAGCTTTTGACTAAACTCATCCAACAATAAAAGATTTAACTTTTTTTGTGATTCTTGATTAAGGTTGTCAATAGATTTGCGTAAGTTCAATAACCTTGCATCTTGATGGGTTCCCAGTTCTCCACCAGAGAGTTTTTCCTCACCAGGAATAAAGGCGTGTTTTTTATACAACTCAACAGATTTATTCTTTTCTTCTAAAATCTTCTTATAATTATCTGCTGCTAAAGATTGTAATAGATTTCCTTGTAGTGAATTTCCCACTGCATCAAAAGCAGTATCATCTACTTTAATCAACCCAATCAGCGAATTACCCGCCATAATATTAAAATCAATATTAGGCAATGGTTCTAATTCTTCCACTTCATTAGCCGAAGAAACCAAAGCTAAGAAAAGACGCAGTTTAGCAATTTCCGTTGCTTCCTCCATGATATCTATACCATAGAGGTTATCTGAAACAATCCGCTTTTTGATAAAATAAGGTAGTGAGGGATGGGAATTTTCTATATTTTCAAGCTTCTTTTTAAGAGTGTCATCACCTATTAACTTAATTGTTCCAAACACCGCACTATAAACTTGGATTAGCGTCTTCATCGCCGCCACAAGAAAAGCACCAGAACCGCAAGCTGGATCAAGAATTGATAAATTAGGAAGAATATCTTCCATTAGCGAACGACAGACATTTGTATCCAGTTTGATGAGAAGTTCGTTAATATCCTCAAAAGGCTTATATTTATCGGATAACGCATTATTTACGCGGTCTACAATTAATTTGTGAATAGTTCTGTCACAAAGATATTCTGTAATTTGTGGTCTAGTATAATAAGCTCCAAAAGCCTTTTGATTAATGTATTTTTCAAATATATATCCTAAAACATCGGGGTTAATTTCGTCGTCTTTTCCTTCCGGCGTATCATCTAAATTCCAAGAATAACGCGCAAATAAATCGAGAACTTGCTCAAACGCTTCATCAATGATAGAAATTTGATATCTTTCTTCAATATGATGTTTGAGAAATAAACCTCCATTCAGGTATTTAACCTTTCCTACCAATTGTTGTACAGATAAATCGCGTTCAATCTCAGGTTTAGCAAAGCTTTCAAAAAACAAAGCCTTGAGAAATTCAGCATAAAAATGATTTTCACCTTTTTGCTTGCTTTGTTCAAGCTTATTTTGCAGATAATTTAAATCCTTGTTATCAATAAAACCTTTACGTTGAAGAAAATAAACAAACATCAAGCGATTGAGAATTACCGATGTATACCAACGTCTATCTGTTTCATTGTCGATTCCTTTCACAAACTGCAAAAACTTCTGGTGTTGTTCTTGAAATTCCTTATAAAATTTTTTAGTTACAGGTTCAACATCAAAACCGCGTTGTAGCTTATAAGCAATTTCGACTACAGTCGGTTCACCATGTTCTAATTCAGTAATATCAATAACTAAAGAACCAAGCTTACTTAAAAATAAGTCTCCTGGTTGACCTTTTACATATAAATGGTCGCGGACGTAACTTTTACTTCCTTCTCTTTTAACCCAATACCAAAGACTACGCGTGCGTTCTTCGGTAATAAAAATTAGCAGATTTTCAGCTATCAGTTTAGTAATTTCTTGATGAATAGCAACTCTAACTTTCGCCTCTGGTATTTTTCCATCAGTTGCAGTGATTTCAAAGATTGCAACCCCTGAAAGTTCAGCAATCTTTTTGTATTGATACGTCTTATTCTCAATCTTTAACGCAACAGCCTTTTGCCTTGAAGGTTTAGACCAACCTAATTCTTCTATAAATAAATCACCAAATTGAAAGTTATGGAGTAAATCGCGTGTTCGTTGAAAATTAAGCGACATAATTTACCATGTTTAGAAAATAGAAAAGCAGCATGGTAAATTTGCCACTCAGAAAATAAATCTGTGGCTATAAAAAATTAAGTCCGCCAGCGCGGACTTTAAGAAACGCTCTTTATACGAGTTAAATTTTTACCCATGCTTTTTATACTTTATAAATCCTTTATACAAAATTCGGCTCAGTGATATTATTGAGTTATCTAAAGGCCGACTTAGTTTTGTGCGGGCGTAGTTTTTAATTGTCAGGTATATTTGCTGATTACTTTATCAAAATCTCTAATTGCTTTCTTAAAATGAGCTTTTACTTACTCAAAATCTCTAATTGCTTTCTCAAAATGAGCTTTTACTTACTCAAAAGAAGCTTTTGCTTACTCATTTTGGTGTTTTCCGCAAGTAAAATAAGCTTTGACTTATTCAAACCCCAGTTTGCTTACTCATTTTAGTGTTTTCCGCAAGCAAAAGAAGCTTTTGCTTATTCATTTTGGTGTTTTCCGTAAGTAAAATAAGCTTTGACTTTCTCAAACCCCAGGTTGCTTTCTAATTTCGGTGTTTTCCGCAACATAACAAAGACGCGATAAATCGCCGTGTCTACAAAAGACAATACGGTTCACTTAAGGCTATAACTCTTTTTTTTAACGAACCGCAGAGGCGCGGGGGGCACAGAGAGAAGAGAGAAAGAGAGGGAAGAAATGCTTAACTGAACTGTATTGCTATTAAAGACTTCTTATTGTAAAGACGGCGATTTATTATGTCTCTTACATTAATTACGAATTACAAAATAATCCCAAAGAACAAATAATTTGAGGTTCTCGTTTTTCTAGTTCTTCAGTCACAATACACAAACGGTCATCCATTCGTAACGCCACAACTAACTCAGCCAATTGCTGATTATTAATACCGCTTCTTAGTTGGCGGTTGAGAGTATCAATGGCTGACTGTCGCAAAGGATAACGGTAAATCTCATCGATTGCTTTTAAAAGTTCTTCGCTGACAAATAGTGTTCCCTGCATTTCTTGAACATAACTTTTCAGCCGTTCATAGGTGCGGAACCTTGCACCTGATGGTCGCCCCAATTGACCGCCTGCATTTTTCTCTTCTTCAGCAATCAGTTCAGTACCCTTTTTTACTAATTCGTGATGCTGTTTATCTTTGGGTATGGCTGGGGTAGATTCTTCACACGCTGCTACCCGCAGAACCGCTAATTGTGATTGAGTAACGCTGTTACCATCGCGGTCAACATAAATCAAAGAATCATTTCCCTCGGTGGTTTTCATATAAAGCAATACCCCCTCCGGTTGGACAGGTTGCGGAGTATGGGCGCGGGTAGAATAAACCACATTTTGCATTTCCTCAATGGTTTTTTTCAAGCCGGGATTTCCATCGGTGGCTTTCTTCCAGATTTGAAATGCTTCTGAAGTCAAGTCTACTTCTGTATCTTCTTCGCCATCTAAAATTCCAGATTTCTCGTTGTAGAGGTCGAGAATTACTCGTGCATCATCATCTTCAAAAAATGCTTCATCAGTTCCCACGACTTCCGCATTTTCTTGCAGTCGTTTACGGAGTCGTCCCCGCAAATTAATAATCCGTTCTACTCCCTCGGCTGGTAAGAAAGAATAACAAAGAATTTTATCAGCATTTTGTCCAATACGGTCTACTCTTCCTGCACGTTGAATTAAGCGAATAATCGCCCAAGGTAAATCCCAATTAACAATAATTGCACAATCTTGCAAATTATGACCTTCACTTAAAACATCCGTGGCGATTAAAATACGTAACTCATTTGATGATGAAATTTGTTCGCGTTTACCATTACTTACAGGACTAAATCTTCCCGTGATTATTGTCGGATCTTTAGATTGACCTGTTACCCCTGCCACATTAATAATATGGTTTAATTGCAAATTCTCTACAAGGTAGCGGACTGTATCGGCAAACTGTGTGAAAATTAGCACTTTATCTTGGGGGTGAGTTTCTGTTAGCAGTTTGATTAAAACAGCAAGTTTTTCATCTACTTGGGGATTCCAATTACCACACTGTTGCAAGACATTAATCAATGCTTTGGCATCTTCTAATAAATCCCGCTTCAATTTTTTAATATCAAAAACTGTAGCAGGTAACCACTTAAATCGCCGTTGATATTTAGTTATATATTCTTGATAAATTAACTCTGCTCTTTGACGAAATACTTTTTCTGTTTTAGATAATTTTTCATCTTCCTTTAAAAAAACAGTTGCTTCTTCTGTTTCCACTGGCAGCAAAGTAGTGGAATCATCTTCTTCCGTTTCTGTATCAAACAAAGCTGCTGCAACAGAATCGGCATCTTCATCATTGTTATTTGTATCTAACAACTCTGCATCTTGACTTCCAATGGGAATATTAAGCCCGTTTTCTAAGGCATATAAATAAATAAAGTTCCGTAAAATGTGGCGTTCAATTGATTGCATAAAAGCAACACCACTACTTTCTAAACGTTTAAATAAATTAGTGCGAGAAAAACCCATTAACCTCCTACCGCCACGAAATAAACTATTAATTAAACGTTGTTCGGTATCTGTAAGCGGCTGTTTGGGTTTAGCAATCAAGTAATTTCCTAATCCATAACGAGGTAAATTAAGTTGATTAATTACTTCTATGACTGAGTCTGAGTAAAGACGAGAATAAAAGTCAGTGTCAGCACCTTCTAAAGGAAACTTGAGACTCCGGGGTAGGCGCTGGGGAAAATAAGAACGTCTCCCATCAGCAAATTCTAAATATTTACGTCCTGTTTCATCTGTGCAAGCATAATTATCTTTAATAAAAGAGCGAGTGCGTCGCACCATGTAGCGTTTCATCAATTCTCGCCAGTCATCAGGGTGTTCGCTTTTCTCAAAGGCAGCTAAGGAACGTACAGAACATTGATGTTTTCTAATAAACTCTAATTCTCCTACCGAACTGCCACCAAGTTGATTAATTAAAGCTTCTGGTCTTAATCCTAAATCTTGGTCTTCTGGCACAAATAGCCGCAGTTGGGCGGAAAGGTCAAGATAACTTTTATTGTAAGGAGTAGCAGATAATAAAATACATTTACTTTCATTAGCAGCAATATATTCTGTAATTGCTCGATAACGTTTACCTTCCCGGTTACGTAAGTTGTGACTTTCATCAATTAATACAATTCGGTAACGGCGGAGTTTTGGTAATTTGTTTTGTACTTGACTAATTGGCATAACTTCGGCGAGTAACCGATAGTTATTGACATATTCTTGCCACATTGATACCAAGTTTTTTGGGCAAATAATTAATGTTTCTAAATAACAATCTTCTTGTAATATCTTGGCTAGGGCGGTTCCAACTAAAGTTTTACCTAAACCAACTACATCCCCAACTAAGACGCCACCACGCTTAGTTACATGACGTGCTGCTAGCTGCACGGCGGCTTTTTGAAAATCAAATAAGTTATTAAATTCGCGGGGAATGCGAAATTCTGAAAGTCCAGCGATCGCTTCATGGGATAAGTGATAAGCTATCTTCAGGTAGATGTAGTATGGTGGGATTAATTCTGCTCTTGCCCAACTGCGATCGATAATTTCAGCCAATTCTTGGGAAATATCTACACAACCGTAATCTTGCCAGCGATCGCTAAACCACTTTTGCAGTTTATTACAAGCATCGTGGTCTAAAATATCAACATTCAATTCCCCTTGTTTTGCCAGTCCGGGAAGAGTCAAATTACTACTACCCAAAAATCCCACAGTTGGGGTATTGGGGTCATGGCGATGCACAAGATATAACTTGGCGTGTAGAGAATGGCGGAGGAAAAGTTTAATAATTAGTTTCTGAGTTTTTAGCTGATGACTTAACCGCCGCAACCCAGCTTCATCCAGATTAGTCGGCGCACCAATAGTCAACTGTTGGCGAAATTCCGCCGCCATGCGTTTTTTAAACCGCACGATGGCGCTATTATCAATCCGTCCATCACTACTACCAAGGGTAAATGCCGCTTGAACTTCATCACTCGGTAAACTTTGCATCCCTATTAACAAACGACAACAAGCATTTTCACTACCAACATACTGTTCGATTAAATCATCAATTCTTCGCCAACCTCTCAGGTTAAAGTAGCCAACACAAAAATCTGCCCGATAAGAGACTTTCAGGGTTTCTCGTAAAATCGGTAGCAGTTGTAAATCAATGTTGTCAAAAATCCGGGGCATTATTTAACACTCTATGAATATTTCGTACTTATGTTATAAGCGTTTCCCAACCTAGTAGTACGCCAAGGCAGCTTGGCGGGGTCAAGGGTAAAGGGGAAAGGGAAAAGGTTTTTTATCCCTTACCCTTTTCCCCTTTCCCTTTCCCCAGCCCTTATCCAGCAAAGTTGACTTGCCAGACTACTAGTAGTACGTCAAGTGAACTTGGTGGCGTAAAGGGCAAAGGGGAAAGGTTTTAAATACCTTACCCTTTTCCCTTTCCCCTTTAACCGAACCCTATTGGGCTATATCATCGCCAGTTTTACGAATATCAAAAAAAATAGAGCAGTTGCACTGTAATACAACTGCTCTAAAAAATACTTGGATGGAGATTTTCTACCTATCCACAGAACCCATAATCACGTCAATACTGCCGAGAATTACCACAATATCAGCAACCTTCATTCCACGCAGTAAATGTGGGAGAATCTGGAGGTTGTTGAAGTCAGCAGGGCGAATCTTCCAGCGTGCAGGGAAGACGTTATCATCGCCTACGAGATAAATTCCG
>VFQR01001780.1_pt1 | contig 15149 bp, 12 predicted proteins | sample 3512321 | NCBI WGS metagenome assembly VFQR01 (sample SAMN10412374, study PRJNA504923) | tailings metagenome | isolation source: Relicate 3 Philex TSF1 revegetated site | place: Philippines: Tuba, Benguet | collected 2017-08-29
ACTAAGTAATAATTCTAGGTTGTAAGGAAAATTTTTACCATGTCTTCTAAAAAGAAAGACACTCTGTTGAATTGGTTGATAACTATAACAGTTATATTTGCTTGCTCATTGACTGTCATTTTCTTTGCATTGTCCAGTATTAAAGAATTGTCAATTCAGGAGAGAATACAGTATAGAAACCAAGCATTAACAACCACTGCAATAGTTTTTCTGGCATCGGCAGCAATGTTCAATGCTTATTATGCAGCACAGCGTACCCAAGCTTTGCAGAAAAATGCGATCGCTGCGGAGAAAAACCTCGAAATTGACATTCAGAACGCCAAACTCAATCAAGACAGATTGATTGCAGAACGCTTTATGGGAGCAATTGCCCAGTTGGGACATGAAAAAATTGAAACTCGCACAGGCGCAATTTACGCATTAGAAAGAGTTGCTCAAGATTTCCCCAAAGAACACTGGACAATCATGGAAATCCTCACTGCATTTGTGCGAGAAAATACACCAATCCAGCAAGTAAAACCAGAGCCACCAAAGCCAGAATACTCACCGCCTATTTACTCAAATAGGCGCAAAGGTGGGTCGCGTTCGACACAACAGTTGCATCCAAATTTCCACGAAGAAATCACAAAAATACGCACCGATATCCAAGCAGCTTTAACTGTCATCGCCAGACGGAATTTACTCGAAGACCCCAAAGATCAGAAACTTGATTTACGTAATACCGACATCAGGCGAGCAGATTTAGTCGGAGCTAACCTGCAACAAGTAGACTTGCGAGGAGCAGATTTGAGTGGGGCTGATTTGCGAGGAGCAGATTTATCTGAGGCTGACTTGAACGGCGCTAGACTTATTCGGTCTATTCTCTATGAAACCAAACTGCTTAAAACCAGTATGATTGGTGCCGACCTGTGTTGGGCTAATCTCAACCGCGCCAACCTCTGCGGTGCAAATCTGCGTTCAGCTACCCTTGTGGGAGCAAGTCTGCGTGCAGCAAATCTCCAAGGAACAAACCTTTATAAAGCCAACTTGCAACAAGCAACCTTAAAAATTGCCAACCTCTCAGGAGCAAAGCTATTTTTAGCTAACTTGCAAGCAGCAAAACTCGGTAAAGCCAACCTGCACATGACTGGTTTGATTGGCGCTAACCTTTCTGGGGCTAACTTGAATGGTGCTAACCTTTCTGGGGCTAACTTGAATGCAGCCAAACTCCAGCAAACAGAAGTTTATTTTGCCAACCTTTCCGAAGCCAGCTTAACCGAAGCAGACTTGTATCAAGCAAACCTCATCGGAGCCAACCTCCAAAGAGCGACTCTTTATCAAGCCAACCTCACTCAAGCAAATCTCATGGGAGCTAACTTTTCTGGGGCCAACCTCACTGATGTGAAACTTGAAGGAACAATTTTGACAGGAGCCAAAAACCTAGAGTTACAGCAGATTAAAAAAGCACTTGGCGATCGCACCACTCGCCTACCCGATCATATAGAAGCACCGACCCATTGGCGACAATCAGGGTGAGCCAATTTTGGATTTTAGATTTTAGATTTTGGATTGGGAATTGCTTTGGGCATCTGGCTGAGTTTGAATTCATTTTTTACAATCATTTAGTTATTTAGGCGCATTCTACCAGTTTCACTTAATTTTTATTTTACCGAAAGTCTACTTAAAATATTTACAGTCTTTTTCAGGCGTTGCTGATTGAAAGTATGAATTAGTCTCACGCAAAGGCAAGACAGTGCGTTGGGCGGGTTAAGAGACTTGAAACAACTGCCGCGCAAAGGCGCAAAGAATCGTTGTTTAGTTATATCAAAAATGTTAATTCATACTCTGATTCAGCAACGCCCTTTTTTAACTAAGCTAAAAGTATTTTAATTTGCATCCTCAAAAAAATGAATTTCTTGTGGGGTGGGCATCTTGCCCGCCCTGATTGTGCAAATTAAATACGCGACAGCTTATTACCCACAGGTCACCAGTCACATCATGTCTGGCTAATCACTTATCAAAAAAACTCTCCGCGTCTGGTGTGTCCCCGCGTCTTTGCGTCAGTCTAAACAATAAGTCTTCACCCGAACCTGATATCACCAGCCATCAACCAAGAAAATATTCCCTAAGTAAGAGACAAACACTGGGACAAGTGTCCTATTTTGGTCATACCATAGGAATAGGAAAAGGAGATGTCCGTAACAAAACCACTAGAAATTTTAGATTTAATTCGGGAACTGCGCCAGCAACTTAATCTTTCTCAAAAACAGTTTGCTATTAAATTAGGAGTCTCATTCAAAACAGTCAATCGTTGGGAAAATGGCCATACCATGCCGTCACGGTTAGCCTTAAAACTCATAGAAGAAATGATACGGCAAATGGGTGAACCCGGCAAAAGACTCCTAAATCAGTATTTTCCAGAAACAGAATCCGGTTATGACTCATAAGGTGAGGGTTGCTCAACCCCAAAACATCTTTGTTGCTAAAACAAAAAAAGCCGCACTCCTTCGAGAGCAGTTGCTACACTATGCTGTCGCTTTGTTATCTGTTGGTTTAGCATTGGGAGTCACCTTGCTGCTGAATCCATATATCAGGGCGACGCCTGCGGCACCGTTTTTTGCTGCGGTAATGGTGAGTGCTTGGTATGGTGGTTTAGCTCCGGGATTATTCGCAACTGTTTTGTCTACTTTGGCACTCGATTACTTTGTATTGAGGCCGCTTTATCAAGAAAATATTACAAATCTGAATATTTTAGTTCCCTTAGTTGTATTCATACTGGCAGCAGGGTTAATTAGCTACCTCAACGAATCACGGCGCACAGCTCAACGCCAAGCCGAGGAAAGTTTGAAATTTCTCCGGGAAAGCGAGGTACAGTTTGATCGCTTTGTAGAGTCCAATGAAGAAGTACTGCGGCAACGAGAAACACAACTCCACTTAATTACAGATACACTGCCAGTTTTGATTTCCTTTGTAGATTCAGAACAGCGCTACCGCTTCAATAACCGAGCTTATGAAGATTGGTTTGGGCAACCAGCGGCCGGAGTATATGGGAAATATCTTTGGGAAGTTTTGGGTGAATCTGCCTATGAAGTAATTCGTCCCTATGTGGAACAAGTACTAACAGGAGTGCAGGTGAGTTTTGAAACTGAAATTCCTTATCAAGATGGCGGAACACGCTATGTCAATGCTATTTATGTTCCCCAATTTAATCAACAGGGAATCGTTGAAGGATATGCAGCCTTGATTAGCGATGTAACTGAGCAACAAGTAGCGTTACGCGATCGCTTTTTAGCACAAGAAGCTTTGCGCGAGAGTGAGGAACGGCTGAGATTTGCTCTGCAATCGGCAGAGTTAGGGGATTGGGATTTAGACTTGAGGAATAAAACTGCCCGCCGTTCCCTGCGACACGACCAAATCTTTGGCTACGACTCTCTTCTGGCGGAATGGACTTATGAAATTTTCCTCCAACACGTTTTACCTGAAGATCGTCCTTTGGTTGAAGCGAAATTTTTGACTGCCTTAAATGATAACGATATCTGGGATTTTGAATGCCGCATTCACCGCGCCGATGGAGAGTTACGTTGGATTTGGGGGCAGGGTCATGTATATTATAATGCTCAGGGAGAAGCAACCAGGATACTGGGATTAGTTGGCGACATTAGCGATCGCAAACTTGCCGAAACTAAACTACACCAATTAAACGAAACTCTAGAGCAACGCATTCAAGAGCGCACAGCCCAGTTAGAAGCCGCCAATCAAGAACTAGAATCTTTCTCTTATTCAGTCTCTCACGACTTGCGAGCGCCATTTCGCCACATCGCCGGATTTATAGAATTGCTTGGCAAGCAGCTCAACTCAACAACCTTAGATGAAACCAGCCAGCGCTACTTGAAGATCGTTGCCCAAGCCGCAAAACAGGCAGGAGTACTAATTGATGAGTTGCTGGCATTTTCCCGCATGGGGCGCACTGAGATGCGTCATACCATCCTCAATCTTGAGGAACTAGTGCAAGAGGTAAAACGGGATTTGCTGACAGAAAGCCAAGGACGCGTCATCCATTGGCACATCCAGTCGTTACCCCAAGTCCAGGGCGACCCCTCCATGCTGCGATTGGTGCTTGGCAACCTCATGGGCAATGCGGTTAAATATACCCAGACTCGCACCATCGCTGAAATCACCGTTGGCAGTACCGACAAGGAAAACGAAGTCATCTTTTTTGTGCAAGATAACGGCGTTGGCTTTAATATGCAATATGTCCACAAGCTATTCGGAGTATTTCAACGCCTCCATAGCGAGCCAGAATTTGAAGGCACAGGCGTTGGATTGGCAAACGTCCAGCGGATTATTCATCGGCATAATGGTCGAGTCTGGGCAGAAGGTGAAGTTGACAGTGGAGCCACCTTTTATTTCTCACTACCAAAGTTGTCGAAGAAGGAGAGTGAATGACACAACTCAAGAGAATTCTGCTGATTGAAGACAGTGCGAATGATGCAGAATTAATATTGGCTGCCTTGTCAGAAAACCATCTGGCAAATGAAGTGGTGGTGGTACGTGATGGAGAGGAAGCTCTAGATTATCTCTATCGCCGGGGACTGTTCCGGTTGCGGATGGAAGGACATCCGGTTGTAGTACTACTCGATTTGAAATTACCTAAAATCGATGGACTAGAAGTACTAGCACAACTCAAATCTGACCCAGTAATGCAAGTGATTCCGGTGGTAGTGCTAACTTCTTCCCGTGAGGAACCAGATTTAGTTCGATGCTACAAATTAGGCGTTAATGCTTATGTCGTCAAGCCCGTAGATTACCATGATTTTGCCGATGCCATTAAGGGCGTAGGACTGTTTTGGGCAGTGATTAATCAGCCTCCTCTTGGGGCTTTGCCTCCTGCACCTAATCGTCAACAGGAGAACAACTGATGAGTGTCCTGCGTTTCCTCCTTCTAGAAGATAGTCTGTTGGATGCAGAACTAACCCAAGCAATGCTAGCCGAAGGAAGAATTGATTGCCAACTGGTAAGAGTCGAAAGCCGCGCCCAGTTTTTGGCTGCTATTTCCACAGAGACTTTCGATTTAATTCTTGCCGATTATGCCTTGCCGTCTTTTGATGGAATTTCTGCCTTGGAAATTGCTCGAAATCAATGTCCACAGGTGCCTTTCATTTTTGTTTCGGCGGTATTGGGTGAAGAATTAGCGATCGAAGCTTTGAAGAATGGTGCAACAGATTATGTTTTAAAGCAACGCCTGGGGCGGTTAGTTCCCTCGGTGCAACGGGCATTGCGGGAAGCCAAAGAACGGCGCGATCGCCAGATTGTAGAAGAATCTTTACAAAAAAGTGAAGCCAAATATCGCCGAATTGTCGATACCTCTTATGAGGGAATTTGTGCCATCGACTCCCAAGGACGAACAGAGTTTGTGAATCAACGGATGTCACAAATGTTAGGCTATACAGTAGAAGAAATGCTCGGTCGTTTTATATTTGATTTTATCGATGTAGTTGATGGCATCGCCGCCCCAGAAAAACTCCAATGGCTCCAGAAACAAGAGAACAATTTGAAAGAAGGTCGATGGCGTTGCCAAGATGGTTCTTATATTTGGACACTGATTTCTGCTAGAGCGATTTATAGCGAACAGCATGAATTCTTGGGTGCCATCGCCATGTTAACCGACATCACCGATCGCAAACGCACCGAATCAGAACGCGATCGCCTTTTACAATTAGAAAAATTAGCCCGCGCCGAAGCTGAAGCCGCCAACCGCATCAAAGATGAGTTTTTGGCCGTGCTTTCCCATGAATTGCGATCGCCCCTAAATCCCATTCTCGGTTGGGCAAAACTCTTGCAGAGCCGTAAATTTGATGAAACAGCCCTGAAAAAAGCCCTCTTAACCATTGAACGCAACGCCAAATTACAAGCCCAACTCATTGAAGACTTGCTCGATGTTTCTCGCATCCTCCAAGGTAAACTCAACCTCAACATGGCATCGGTGGATTTGGCATCCACCGTTGAAGCAGCAATGGAAACAGTGCGTTTAGCGGCAGAGGCAAAAACCATTGATATTGAAACCATGCTCGATCCCACAGTCGGCAGAGTTTTAGGCGATCCAGCTCGCTTACAGCAAGTCGTTTGGAATTTATTATCAAATGCCGTCAAATTCACAGCCACAGGGGGACGAGTAAATGTGCAATTAGAGTGCATCGACACCCACGCCCAAATTACCGTCAGTGACACAGGTAAAGGCATTACCCCAGACTTCTTGCCCCATGTTTTTGACTATTTCTGCCAGGGCGACAATACAACAACGAGAAAATTTGGTGGCTTGGGATTAGGCTTAGCGATCGCTCGTCACTTAGTCGAGATGCACGGCGGCACAATTTGGGTGCAAAGTCTTGGCGAGGAACAAGGATCTACATTTACAGTTAGATTACCACTAATCAAGAACAACGCCACAAGCAAATATGAAGTAAATACTAATTCTGCAACTCCCGTTTTTGCCTTCTCTCCCCTCATGGGCGTAAAAGTCTTGATTGTAGATGATAATGCCGACAGCCGCGACTTTTTCAGCTTCGTACTCGAAGAATTTGGAGCCACAGCGATCGCAGTTGCCTCAGCACCCGAAGCACTAGAAATTATAGCACAGTCACAACCAGATATCTTACTCAGCGATATTGGAATGCCAGAAATCAACGGCTATATGCTGATAGAACAAATCCGGGCTTTCGAGACACAAGCAGGGAGAGAAAAAATTCCAGCGATCGCTTTGACGGCTTATGCAGGGGAAATCAATCAGCAACAAGCATTACAAGCAGGGTTTCAACAGCATATCGTTAAACCTGTGGCACCAGACGAATTAGCGATCGCAATTTCCAGTTTAATCAAACATAACTAAGAGAGACACGATGAATCGCGTCTTATTTCTTCATCCAAACGAAAATCACCTTATGCAAGAATTAATACAAGTCTCTAAGATAATTAATCAATGATCTGGGCACCTGGGCAGAAGTTACGCAACAACAGCTATGAAATTAAACAACAGTTAGGACAGGGAAGCTTTGCGATTACTTATCTCGCCCAAAATCTTCGAGATGGCAAGAATGTTGTGATTAAAACATTGGATGCCAATTTGCTTAACCAACTGAGTAATGAAGAACGCGATCGCTTAAAATCAGGTTTTGCAGATGAATCCCGCAAACTGGCAATATGTAAACACCCCAACATTGTCGATGTGTTTGATACATTTAACGAAGGGGATTTACTGTGCATGGTCATGGAATATATTCCCGGAGATAATTTAGCCAAGATTATCCAACCGCGAGGATTTTTACCAGAAAAAGAGGCTGTAGACTACATCCAGCAAATTGGAAAGGCACTAATACAAGTGCATAAACAAGGATTCTTGCATCGAGATGTGAAACCAGAAAATATGATTTTGCGATCGGGTACACATCAAGTTGTATTGATCGACTTCGACTTAGCACGAAAATTCGTTGATAACCCAGTGTCAAGTCGCGGTAACTTAGTTGACGAATTTACACCAATTGAACTGTATTCAAACTCTGCTACACAACAGGGGCGACGCGGTTCTTGGACTGATGTTTATTCTCTGGCTGCAACATTATATGTTTTATTAACGGGAAAACTACCAGAAAGTGCTATTGAACGCCAGGATAACAATAAGCGTTTAATTCCGCCGCAAGAATTGAATCGTGAGATTAGCAAGCTTGTCAATGATGGCATTGTCCACGCAATGGAACTACAACCCGATAACCGTCCTCAAACAGTAGAAGACTGGTTAAAAGAATTGGGTTTAAAAACAGCAGGTATTTCTCTGCCCCAACTTCTTTGGGCACAACCTCTGTGGGCAAAGATACTAGAGATTATGGGTGTATTAGCATTATTCGCAGCCTTGATATCAGGAATCAAAGACGGCACAGACTTATTTAAAGATTGGTTTCCAGATAAATCAGCACCCCCAACACAACAAACGCCATCATCTTCCACTCAACCACAAAATAAATAGGCTACGCCTACGCATTTGTTATTTTGGCGTTCGCATTTGTTATTTCGGGGTTAGCATTTGTTGTTTCGGGGTTAGCATTTGTTATTTTGGCGTTCGCATTTGTTGTTTCGGGGTTAGCATTTGTTGTTTCGGCAGTTGCCACAAAACCTCAATGTTCCTCTCTGCGCCCCTGGGTGATACCAGTTTCAAATCAAAATGCGACAGATGTGTGGGTAGGGGCGTACAGCTGTACGCCCCTACAGCGTCATTCAGCAACGCCAACCACCATAACCAACAAAAGCGTGTCAAAATCAACATTAGGCATCAACAAATCTGCTATATGTTCTGGCAAGACGGACAGCTAATATACAACGGCAAATACAAAATAGAAAAATACTTAGGCGGTGGCGGTTTTGCTCTTACCTACCAAGCAATGCACACCAACCTCAACCGCCCAGTCGTCATCAAAACCCCTAATTTTGGCGTCCAACTAGATCCAGACTATCCTGAGTACGTTAAACGGTTCAAAAAAGAAGCCCAAATGCTAGCAATGTGTTGTACAGAGCCACATCCTCATATTGTGCAAATATTCGACTTTTTTGAAGCAGATGGTCGCTACTGTTTAGAAATGCAATACATAGCAGGCCAGAGTTTGTGGGAGTATGTGCAACGCCAAGGCGCATTACCCGAAACTGAAGCTGTAAAATACATCCGCCAAATGGGTTTAGCTTTGGTAGAGGTACATAAAAAAGGAGTCTTACATCTCGATGTCACTCCTCCTAATATTATGCTCAACTTTGATCCAGCAACTCCTAACTCACGCAAAGCTGTATTGATAGACTTTGGTATTGCCGCCGATATGTCGCCACCGAGTACCCTTTCCAAATCTTTTGGTAACAAAGCATTTGCACCCTATGAGTTACGCAAAGGTATTCGTCACCCAACGGTTGATGTTTACTGTTTAGCCGGATCTTTGTATTATGCCATCACTGGAAAACGCCCCACAAATTCCTACGATCGGCGTGACGGAGAGCAATTAATACCACCAAAGCAACTTGTTTCCAGTCTTAGTGATGCGGTAAATAAAGCAATTTTAAAAGGAATGGCATTAGAAGCAAAAGACAGACCCCAGACAATGGAAGAATGGTTGAATTTACTCTCCTCTTCGCAAGCTAATCTCGCAGGAGTGATATTGGCTTCGGATGTGGTGGTCGATTATGGCGGTTCCCAATCAAATGAGGTACAGAAATTTGTAGGGGTGCAAAACTTTGCGTCCCTATCAAGTACCTCACTAGAACAGGAAATACTATACCAAAACCTAGAGAATTTACTCAAAGCGGCGAAATGGAAAGCAGCAGACGAAGAAACCACCAGAGTCATGCTGAAAGTAGCTAAAAGAGAAGAGCAAGGCTGGCTAGATAATAAATCCATCGAAAACTTTCCCTGCACAGACTTAGGTAAAATTGACCAATTGTGGGTAAAGTACAGTGATGGTCACTTTGGCTTTAGAGTACAAAAAAGCATTTGGCTACAGTGCGGTAATAAAGTAGATTATGAAACAGAGTGTCGTTTAGGCGATCGCCTTGGCTGGCGCAACCAAGGAACCTGGCTATCCTTCGATCGCTACAACTTTTCCCTAAATGCCCCCAAAGGGCATCTCCCATCTCAATACAGTAATCTAAATTATGATTTTTGGAGTAGGAAAGAATGCGGGTATTTCTTCTCTCGCGTTCAAGCTTGTAAATTGTAACTAGGACTTACGCAAGAACTCTCTGAAACTCTTATTTCTCCGTGCCCTCTGCGTTCTCTGTGGTTCGTTTTTCCATGATTTTGCGTAAGTCCTAATAATCTCTCAAAACCTCAGAGATTTGTAAAAATTTCTAAACAACATATATTCCACAAAGCCTTGCGGATTATAGCTTTTCAATACCTGGCACTGCGGCTGAGGCGCACGCCTCGCAAACACAAAAACCGCGATCGACATTAGATAATATATAAATCAATACCCAGTTTTTCAACTATGTAAATACAGGGGTAATAATGACTATTAAAGGACAAATTAATCAAGAACTAGAAAAATTACCTGAATCTTTATTACAGGAAATTTTAGACTTTGTACAATTTTTGCAAGTCAAACATCAAATCAACAGTATATCTTCAGATAGCCAACCTGCTCAAACGCTGACAACAGAGCATACCTTAACAGGTTCTACTGCTGAAGATTTATTAGAATTTGTCGGCAGTTGGGAAGGTTCAGATACGTAGTAGCGTGTCAAGGCTAAAATGTTGCGATAGATTTTGGAGTTTATCTAGCGCTAAAGCGCAACTACGAACCTTGGTTAGATGAACAAAAAAGCTAATAGCTAATTTCTCTCAACTAAAAAACTTCTCCACGCATCTGACAAATATCTCCACACCCATTCCCAACGCCGTCTCATCAAAATCAAACCGGGGATGATGATGGGGATAAGCCAAATCTTTCTCTGCATTGGCAGAACCCAAAAAGAAATAGCAACCAGGCACTTCTTCCAAGAAAAATGACATATCTTCAGCCGCCATAGTTTGGCATTCTGGCACAATTCCCACAGGAGTTTCTACCACTTCTTCTGCTACAGAACGCACCAATTGAGCCATTTTCACGTCATTAATTACTGGTGGATAAAGTGACCAATAATCTAACTCATACTTTGCACCTTGACTCTGACAAATTCCGGCAATAATCTGCTCAACGCGCTGATGGAAAAAACCTTTAAAACTCGGATTAAAATACCTGACAGTAGCACTCATTTTCGCTGTGTCAGCAATTACATTCCGCTTCGTTCCAGCATGAAGTTCGCCCACCGTCACCACAGCCGAATCAATGGGATTCACATTTCGAGCCACAATAGTTTGCAAAGCATTGACAATTTGAGCCGCAACTACAACGGAATCCACTGTTTGATGAGGTAGTGCACCGTGTCCACCTTTGCCCAAAATGGTACAGTTAAAGCACTCCACAGCCGCCATCAGGGCACCGCTACGAACACCTACAGTTCCCAAAGGTAAGTTATTCCACAAATGCAAACCGATAATTGCGTCAACATCAGGATTTTTCAGCACCCCAGCTTCAATCATCGGCTTTGCGCCTCCCGGTGATTCTTCGGCTGGCTGGAAGATCATTTTCACGGTACCAGAGAAATCTTGACGATGCTGTTGTAAATAGTAAGCTGTACCTAAGGCGATCGCAGTATGTCCATCATGTCCACAAGCGTGCATTACTCCATTATGCTGGGATTTGTAAGGCACTTCATTCAGTTCTTGAATTGGCAAAGCATCCATATCGGCTCGAATTGCCAAAACTGGCAATTTTGGATTTTGGATTTTGGATTGTGAATCTAATTTGTTACCTTTGATGGTGGCGACAATACCAGTTTGGGCAATGCCGGTTTGATGCTCAATTCCCCATTCTTGCAACTTTTGTGAGACAAATTCAGCAGTCAGTTTTTCCTGAAAACCCAACTCTGGTTGTTGATGTAATCGCCGCCGCCACTCTATCAATTGCGGTTGCAATGAGCGAATTGAAAGTCGAATTCGAGATAGATCAACAGAAGAGGGATTGGGGAAAGTAGAAACCATTATCAAGACAAGGTAGTTTAAGCAGAGCTAACTGAGGTTATTTTCCCACTTTAACGTGAGTTTGACGAATCGGCTTTACGCATCAAAGCCCAAGCCGATTGATACAGCAGATTTCAATAACCTTGAAGTAGGTACAGAAATTTGTAGGGGCACATAGCTATGCGCCCCTACCTTGTAGCTCACCAAAGCGAGTCATGGTATATCTTAATAATCACTGTCAGCCACACAAATTCCTTTACATTTAATACCGTTCGTAGCAGTGCGCTGACAATGAGAACATAGAACTTTTTCGTTTTCTGTTTTTTGATTTATCTTTATATCAGTGTTTGTCTGTAATTTGTCGTTGTTGCTTTGGAGTTCTACAGTCATAAGAACGAAGGAATTTTTTGCGATTTACATTAGTCTTTCTAAATCTAAATCTGATGCTATTTGAGCAAGTTTCTCTAAATCACTGGGGTTTTCTAAATAAGGTAAGCAGCCTAAAACTGGCGTGTTAGTTAATGATTGAATCAATTGGTATGGTGTCCAGTCCGCTATCTCTGCATCGGAACGAGGTTGGACGCAATTCAAAACAATGCCTACCAAATGCACCCGCGATTGTCTAGCTAATGCTACATTGGCCACTGCACTAGCGATCGCTCCTAATCTCACTGGTACTACTAATACCGTTGGTAAACGCCATTCTGCGGCTAAATCAGCTACCGTTAATTCTTCTGTGACGGGCGAACCTAAGCCTCCCAAGGCTTCTACCAACACAAAATCACGCTGCGATCGCAATTTAGACAAAGTTTCCCACACCAGTGCTAAATCTACTCCGCGATTTTCTCGTGCTGCGGCGATGGGAGGAGCTAGAGGTGCTTGAAAATACAAAGGTGTAATTTCTTCGGCAGATTGTTCTAGGGCGAATAGATTTTGGTACAATTCGCGATCGCCAATCCCTGATTGAATCGGTTTCATGATTCCCCAGCTATGCTGCGGGTGATATTTTTGCCAATAAGCCGCTAACGCTGTGGTTAAAACAGTCTTACCAGCTTCGGTATCGGTTCCAGTAATTAGTAGTGCGTTCAACAATGATTGCTAAATACTTATATGTTTTTTCATTCTGAGAGCAGATTTCAGCTAAGTAAAAGCCAAACATAGAGCTTGTTTTACTTCTATTAGCACATTTGGGCTTAGCCCGTGTAGTTATTAGAGAAAATAAACACCAATAACTAATAAATCATTTTAGTACAATTTCGACAATTACATTCATTGGCTGGCAAAACCAGCTACTAAATTTAGGGTGAAATTGTGGGTTCGGGAATTAGTAAGGGTGCGCTATCAATAGGCGGATTATTCTTTTCTGTCTCTGGAGTTGGAATTTCTGTGGGAATTGGAGTCGGGGTTTCTGTGGGAATTGGTATCGGAGTTTCTGTGGGAATTGGTATCGGAGTTTCCGTGGGAATTGGTATCGGTATTTCGGTTGGAGTTGGTTGGATGAGTTGTAATCCCACATTGAGATTGTAATTGCTTTCAACAACTTCTGGAGGCAGAGTTAACTCAATAGTGTATACCCCAGGAAATAGCAATGTACCTTCATAAGAAGTAACTCCCTGAGCATTATTATCAATTAGTTGTTGATTGGGATTTAATAGTGTTAGCAAGACACTACTTCCTGGCTCAAGAAACGTACTTAATTTGGCTCCTTCTTGAGCAACAAAAGTATAGCGGATGATTTGATTTGTTTTGAGAGTACCTTCAACTGTGGTAGCGTTAAATGCTCCTAAATTCAAACGCCTAGTAGATATAACAGGTTGTTCTTGAGTAGGTGTGGGTGTGGGGGTGGGTGTGGAGGTGAATGTAGTACCACCAGAAATTACTGGGGAAGGAAAATTTTGGGGAAGGGTCTGGTCTGGTTGTGCTTTTGACTGATTGCGAATCGAGCTGACCAGTGCCCAAGAACCAAATCCCGCGAAGATAACTACAGTACCAGCAATTGCAGCGATCGCTAACGGATTATCCAAGACTGAGCGAGTTTGGGCTGGTGGAATTACGGGAGCAGGTTTTTTTGGCGAAGCTGCTGGTGACACCAAATCAGGGCGGCGGCCAACAGCCATCGTCTGCAAATTGGAAACATCAGGGGTAGGCGCAGGAGATTGCTGCAAAGATTGTAATGCTTGGGATACATCAGCAGCAGTTTGGTAGCGATCGCTGGGAATAGGATTTAACATTCGATGCAAAACCTGAGCAAATCGTGGATTTACTTGTGCCCAACGCTGCCAATTCCAAGTTAATTGGTTTTCATCAAATAAATCTCTTGGTTCCCTACCAGTGAGCAAAACAATCGCACTCACAGCTAATGCATACAAATCACTACTAGGGTACGCTCCTCCTGTTTGGACTTGTTCACTCGGAGAATAGCCTAATTTTCCCACACTAGTTACTGGCATTGGGCTATCTGGAGATTGTAAACGCGTTGCGAGTTCTTTTACCACTCCAAAGTCAATTAACACAGGCTTACCATCGCTATCTCGGAGAATAATATTTTCTGGCGAAATATCCCGGTGGATAATCCCTCGGCTATGAATATGCTCTAAAACAGGCAACAAAGACTGAATTAAATCAAATATTTCTGGTTCTGTGAAAGTTTGACCCACAGCTTGCTTCTCGGTCAGCAGAGTTCGGTATGTCTGACCTGCAACGTAGTCCTCGACCAAAAACAAGCGTTGGTCTTGCTCAAATCTTTCCCGGAATTTCGGCACCTGTGGGTGTTCGATTTGATATAAAATAGCAGCCTCTCGGTAAAAAAGCTCTTGTGCCTTCTCCCAAACCGAAGCCGAACTTGCTGTTGAAATCAGTTCCTTGATCGCGCAAAGTTCGTTAAAGCGCCTCTGGTCTTCTGCCAGATAAGTTCTACCAAATCCCCCTTGTCCGAGAATTTGAATTATGCGGTAACGGTTTTGCAAGACACTGCCAACTGTGATGGGTGATTGCATGATCGAATAATTGAGTGTAATGGCAACTGAGGAGTAAGTCACCGACAAAGATTAAGTCCAAGCGGCGACGGACAGTTACATGCAGCGATATTTTAACTTACCAAAACGGCTTTTTCGTTGATTGATGACTGATGGCTGATGACTGATGACTGATGAATGTTAAGCGTCAACCTAATAATTTCGTTAAATACGGGTATTTTCGGTTTTTATTGTGTTAATTAGAACTTAAAATTAAATATGTCAGATTATTTATTTGCCGTTAAAATCGTAGAATATCATAAGATACCCCCGAAACACTTAGTCATCAGCCTTCTTCTGCCTTTGAATAAATTTCAATATCACTTAAGTTGTTAATGCTTGGCTCTCAGTTATAAATGAGGTAGTTAGAACAATCTATCTATCACACCAATCTTTGAGAGATTAGAGTTATTTACCTGAAAGCCAAAAAATTCAACTAGTATATCTAGTGGGCTGACTTGACTTAATGTAAGTTAAGGTATCAATAGTTTGTTGACCAAGAAGATTAGACAATTACCAAATGATAATTTTATGGAAAAATGTTTAAATTTTGTATTGAAGCTTCA
>VFQR01001781.1_pt1 | contig 15124 bp, 8 predicted proteins | sample 3512321 | NCBI WGS metagenome assembly VFQR01 (sample SAMN10412374, study PRJNA504923) | tailings metagenome | isolation source: Relicate 3 Philex TSF1 revegetated site | place: Philippines: Tuba, Benguet | collected 2017-08-29
AAGTCCGACAGGGCGATTTGCAAGAAGTCAAACTCGAAGTACCCAACCCGGTAAACTCAGAACTCCCCACTCCTCACTCTCTCCCCAATACTCCTAACTCCTCACTCCCCACTCCTCACTCTCTCCCCACTCAACACTCAACACTAAACTTAGTAGTAGGATTACCCGATCGCTGCCATCGCCATCGTCCAGATTGGGTACGTGTGGCCATTAACGGACGTATGGTGAAGTCAGCAGAATTAGAGCAGACAATATTATCAGCATTTTACAAAACATTACCACGCGATCGCTATCCAATTTGTTTTCTGCATCTTGTGATTTCGCCAGATCAAATTAATTGGAATCGTAATCCTGCAAAAACAGAAATTTATCTCAATGAAATAACTTATTGGCAAGAGCAAATTATCGCAGGAATTAACCAAGCACTACAAATTTCTGCTGCCAATCTCAAAGAAACTGTCCACACCACAAGAGTAAGTAAATTACTCAAGGCCGCAGAAGCTAAAGGCGGTTACAATTTCAATCCTCAAAATCCCAACGGCGATGACAAAATTCCTAACTCTCCACTCTCAACTCCTAACTCTCTAAAAGCTGTGGCACAAGTAAATAATACTTACATAGTTGCCGAACATTCTGGTGGAATGTGGTTAGTGGAACAGCACATTGCCCACGAACGAGTTTTATATGAGCAATTATGCGATCGTTGGCAACTAGTTTGTGTTGAACCGCCGATTATTCTCTATCACTTGTCCCCAGCGCAAGTATCCCAATTGCAACGCATCGGCTTAGATATAGAACCCTTTGGCGAACAACTTTGGGCTGTTCGTAACCTACCCGCAATGTTACAGCAACGCCAAGATTGTGCAGAAGCCATTTTAGAATTGAGTTTGGGAGGTGACTTACAAACAGCGCAAGTTGCTGTGGCTTGTCGCAGTGCAATTCGGAACGGTACGCCATTGAATCTACAACAAATGCAGACACTTTTAGATGATTGGCAACGCACTCGCAACCCCCGCACCTGTCCCCACGGACGCCCAATTTATTTATCACTAGAAGAGTCAGCCTTAGCTCGTTTTTTCCGACGTAATTGGGTAATTGGTAAAAGTCACGGAATTTAACTTAACGTGAGTTCAATGAAAGTTGGTGACTGTTGACTGTTGACTGTTGACGGTTCACAGTAGGGGCTAACGGCCATCCGCCCTTACGGGAAGTAAAAGCGAAAACTCTGCCCCTTGTCCTAGTTCTGATTTGACATTTAGTCGTCCACCATGTTTTTCCATAATAGAATAACTAATGGATAATCCTAAACCCGTTCCTCCACCCACAGGTTTTGTTGTAAAGAATGGGTCAAATAATCGTTGCTTCACTTCCTCAGACATTCCAATTCCATTATCTACAATTTCAATGTTGATTGTATGAAAATTAATCATCTGAGTACGAATTTTAATTGTGGGAATTTTGAGTTGTTTATTTTCTCCTTCGTTGATAGAAAATGAGCAATCCAAAGCATCAATAGCATTGTTCAAAATATTCATAAACACCTGATTTATTTGACTGGCATAACAATTAACTTCTGGTAAATTTTCATACTCCTTAATCACATTGATGGCGGGGCGATATGGTTTTTGTTCTAGACGATGATGCAACACAAGCAAAGTACTATCGATTCCTTCGTGAATATTCACAGGTTTCATTGCCGCTTCATCCAATCGTGCAAAATTGCGGAGAGAAAGCACAATATGACGAATCCGAACTGCTCCTACTTTCATTGATTCCAACAATTTTTGCAGGTCTAATTTGAGGAAATTTAAATCTGTTGATTCTAGTTGTTCTTCAATTTCCGCCACAGGTTGAGGATAGTAACGGTGATACAGTTCGATTATGTGCAACATTTGTTGAAAATATTCATTGGCATGGGTGAGGTTAGCATAGATAAAATTAATCGGGTTATTAATTTCATGGGCAACACCCGCCACCATTTGCCCTAGAGAAGACATTTTTTCAGTTTGAATTAATTGGGTTTGCGTGCGTTTAAGTTCCTCTAAAGCTGCTGATAGATGTTGATTTTTATCATTCAACTCTTGAGTTCTTTGCTGTACCTTATGCTCTAAACTATGGCTATACTCTTCTAGTTGAGCTTTTGCCACAGCTAGATTGTTATAGAGCATGGCATTTTGCAGCGATATGGCAGTTTGGGATATTAGCAGATGCAGAACCTCAAGACGTTTTTGGGTAAAGACTCCAGTTGTTAAACTGTTTTCTAAATATAAGATGCCAATGAGTTTGCCACGATTGTGAATCGGCGTACACAGCAAGCTTTTTGGTTGGTATTGAATGATGTAGGGATCGTTGACAAAGGTGATTTCTGTACGAGCATCATCTAGTACAAGGGTTTCTTTGGTACGCGAGACATAGTTGACAACGGTTTTGGGAATATCTTGACTCGCCTCAAGAGGAAGGGAGTGTAAGTTGATGACACTCTCTGAATCAAGACTTTGATTGGTAATAGTTGTTTGTGTGGTTGCTTTGTTGCTTTTTTGAGCCGCAACTACCCAATTATCTTCTTGAAGCAGCAAAAGAGCAGATTTTTCAGCCCCAGCATTTTCAATTACCACCTGCATTAAGGTCGTCAACAGCTTTTCTAATTCAATTTCTCCAGCCAGTGTGTGAGAAGCTTTGATGACTGTTGCTAAATCTAAAGCTTCAGTCACACTAGTACTGCTGCTTCCCAATCCAATTGTGGTAGTTCGATTGACAATTGAATTACTAATTTCGTCTTGCTCCAGGATCGCAGCTAACAAGTGAGGATATTGCTGTTCTAAATGCCTGACTTTAGCCACCGCTCCCCAGTTAAGGTAACAGTAATAGGCATTTGTGAGATATATTTGAGCGATCGGCTCTTTGTTCCATTCTAAATAAAATCGAGCAGCCAGTTCGTTGGCCAGGGCTTCTTCCTGAATATAGCCATTGAGTTTCGCCCCAGTAATTGCTTTGTCGTAGAGATCCACAGCCTCGCCCATTTGTCTCAAAACACGACATTGTTCGGCTTGTACTAATTGAAATTTGTGCAAATAATTCATGGGTGCATGGTGCGCCCATGTCTGCATTCTGCTCTGGTTGTCTCTGACTCTTACCAGCAGCTGTTCTTGGCGAGAAACTGTAGCTTGGGAATATTCACAAACAGCTGTTAGTGAATCATAGAAATAAAATATCGGCACAGTGGCATAACCAGTGCCCGCAACTAGATATTCTCTGGCTTGAGCGGCTGTTTCTATTGCTTGAGGGAGATTTTCAAATAGATAACAGAGAATCAACTGATGCAATAAGAAATAGTGCAGCCCAGTAAATTCTTTGGCGTTAATTAATTGAGTGGCAAATTCTGGTTCCTTGAGTGCCTCTCCTTGGAGATGACAGAGATTTTCAGTTTTGCCTAGCAAATTCAAAACTGTTTGCCAGAAGATCCGACAGTAGTTGAGGGTTGTGCCTTGCTTAAAATTTTCCAAAACATGAGTATAAGCCCGTATCTCTTGTTCTAAGGAGTTCAACTCTCGACCCATAAAATAGGAATACTGGCAGATGTCTTTGGTATTGAAGCCTACATAGTATAAGTTTCCAGTTTCTAAGGCAATTTTATAGCCCTCCAGCATCAATTGTAAGGATTTTTCTAGAGGAGACTTCAAATAGGTGATAAAAGCACCCACGACATAAAAGACTGTAGGTTTAACATCGCTAATGTTAAATTTATCCGTTAGTGCCAAAGCCAAGTTGCCGACTTGATGGGCTGTGTCAATATCCTGAAGAATTCCCTGTAACAAAATGCCATAACAGGCATAACAAAAGGCAGAAAATGGGGCATTGCCATACTGAATAGATGCTTTGACTTGGGACAGGATGAGTAGGGGAAATAGATTCGGCTCGGCAATGTAAACGGCGGGGGCAACATTGGCTACCATTCGGGTAATTGCCAGCTTGTCTTTTGCTGTCATCAGCGGTAAGTCAACCAATTGGGCAATTTCATGTCCGGCAATTAAGGCGGCGATTTCCTCAAGAGCTTGCCCAATGTCTTCGGGGGTGGGTCTTTGTGGGAAAATTAAGCCCAATTGACTCATTCCCTGGCGAGCAATGGCAATTGCTCCCAGTACATCATTTTGGGCTGTGTATGCTTGGATTTTGGTTTCGTAAATGCCAACTAAATCCACTGGTGTTTTCACTTGCTGCATCACTGTTTGAGCGAATTCTTCCATCTGTGCATAGGCTCCACCAAGGTAAGCAGCATCAGCGGCTGATTCGTGCAATGCTAAAGCTAAATCATACTGACTTTGCCAACAGTCAGCTTTCAATAAACTAATGCCAGCGGTTAAATATTCAATTGCTACCCAGTAAGCTGTGGAAGACTTGGCTTTCCTTCCCGCCAGTAGGTTGAGTTGTGCCAAGCGTAAGCGATCGCTCTGGGCTACAATTAGTTCTATGCCGATGTTGAGTTGGTTGACAATTTCAAAAATGACTTCTTCGAGCTTTGTTTCTGGGGTATTGCTCAACAGCTGTTGACCAATTTTCAGGTGTGTTGCTGCTTTTTGATTTGCTGGAATTAATGAATAAGCAGCTTGTTGGACGCGATCGTGGAGAAATTTGTAACTGATGGTTATCGAGCCGTTAGCATTTGTGATTTGTGGGTTGTTCTCACAGGATAAATAACTAGTTGCCATAACGGGCTGATTTTGAAATAATTTATATCCTTCTCCGTTAGGTAAAATTAATTCATCCTTCAAGGCTGGCCAAAGGGCCAATGCGGTTTCTGTTGGAGATTGTTCGTACACCACCGACAGAGTTTCTAAATCAAATTGATTGCCGATACAGGCAGCCAATTTGAGAACATCCTGAGTCTGCGGTGGTAATTTCTGGAGTTGCAGCTTCACAAACTCCACAACATCTTGTGTAAAAGAAAGCGTCCGGATGTAAGGAATATTGCACTGCCAATTTCCTGTTTTAGTGGCAAAGGTTATTAATCCATCTTCATGGAGCGATTTAAGAAATTGATTGGTAAAAAATGGATTGCCTTTGGTCTTTTGATACAGCAGATGAGTAATTGCAAGTGCCTGTTCTGGCGAATATTTCAGTGTATCCCCAATCATTTCATTAAGTTCAGTCTCACTCAGTGGAGAAAGAATAATGTTATTAACTCTAATCCCTTCTTGACGCATCTGCTCAATGGTTAACATCAGGGGATGTGCTGCACTGACTTCATTATCTCGATATGCTCCAATCACCAGCAAATAACAATTGTTTGTTTCACTCATCAACAGGTGCGTCAGCTTTAAAGAAGCGGAATCTGCCCACTGTAAGTCATCTAGGAAAATCACCAGGGGATGTTCTTGGGTTGTAAATACTTGAATGAATTTCTGAAACAACAAATTGAAGCGGCTTTGAACAGCACTACCAGATAATTCGGGCACAGCAGGCTGTTTACCAATAATGCGTTCGAGTTCTGGAATCACCTCGATAATTACCTGGGCACTTTCTCCCAATGTGGCTAAAATTTTAATTTTCCATTGAGCAATTTGAGCATCGCTTTCTGTGAGCAATTGTGTCATTAAGTCTCGAAAGGCTTGGACTAAAGCTAAAAAAGGAATATTACGATTAAATTGATCGAATTTGCCCTTAATAAAATATCCGCGCTGACGGGTAATGGGTTTGTGAACTTCATTGACAATTGCCGTTTTACCAATGCCAGAGGAACCTGCTATCAACATCAATTCAGAAGTTCCTTGACGCACTCGCTCAAAACTTGCTAGGAGGTTTGCAACTTCTACTTCACGACCATAAAGTTTTTCTGGAATTACAAAGCGATCGCAAACATCTTTTTCCCCTAGTTGGAACGGGAGAATATCGCCACCTTCCTGTAATTGACACAAACAAGTTTCTAAATCGTGCTTTAGCCCCAATGCACTTTGATAGCGGTCTTCGGCGTTCTTCGCCATCAATTTATTGATAATTTCTGATAGTTGGGGAGGAATAATAGGATTGAGATGATGAACAGGTGTTGGTTGTTTGGCTATGTGACAATGCACTAATTCCATCAAATCATGAGATTGAAATGGTAATTGCCCCGTCAATAACTCATAGAAGGTGACTCCCAGGGAATAGAAGTCAGTGCGGTAATCAATCCCTCGGTTCATTCGTCCGGTTTGTTCGGGGGAGAGATAAGCGAGAGTTCCCTCTAAAACAGTCGGACTGGTTGAAAGTTGGGTTTCTCTGGTTAATAACGAAGCAATGCTAAAGTCGATAATTCTGACTTGCTTTGTAGTCGGATTAATTAGAATATTTGCAGGCTTAATATCCTTGTGGATGATTTGATGATGGTAGAGATCCGCCAGAATATCAGCAAGGGCGATGGCAATCTGTAAAAACTCAGTCAATAAATTTTTTTGATTATCTATTTGATAAAGTCCTTTGTTTTTAAAAGCAGCGTACTCCTTCAAAGAAATTCCACCAAAGTCTTCCAAAATCAAGGCTAGCCGATTTTGAAAATTCTCTAGGCTATATATCCGAACAACACCAGGGACATTTAAAATATTAGTAATTGCGTACTGATTCCTAAATTGAGCCAATTCAATGGGGCTGGGATAGGGATTTTTCAGAAGTTTAATTACAATTGGTGTTTCATCAGATTCTCGCCAACCTCGGTAAACCAGGGTACGGTTACTAGTATAAATAATTTCACTAATCCGATAGCCAGAAACATTGACTAGATTTTGTACCATAGGAGTCGTTACTGGATAAATAATCTGAGTGTAGTTTTCCCTAATCCACCAATTAGATCGCAATTCATCTAAATATTTGTCACAAAAACAAAAATTACCCAACCAGCACACTCAAGGGGAGATTGTATTACTTAATAGACTTCTGTCTTAAAAATCAATCTTCTCATGCCCAATGCCCTATTTTTAAGGCAGGTCTAATAATCAGTACTTAATGTAACACGTTATATTACAATATTAATAGCTCATTTTTGGCATGTTGTTTAAATGAATGAGTTCGATAATTCTTTAGAAAACAAAAACATGAGCCATGTGGGAATGATTATAAACTTTCCACTGGGTGTTCATGACCTTGAGTCTTTTATTACTCCTGAAAACCAGCTATTCGTCGTCAGTCATATGGGAATTCCAAATATTGACATTGAACGATGGAGATTGAAAATTTCGGGATTAGTAGAGCAAAGTCTGGAATTGTCATATGAGAATTTGCTGAATATGGAGTATCGGGAATTAACCGTTTTTCATCAATGTTCCGGTAACCCACTGCAACCCACACTTCCAACAAGAACTATCAGTAATGTTACATGGGGGGGTGTTTCCCTGGGAGCAATTCTCAATCAACTGCAAGTTAAACCCCAAGCACGTTATGTCTGGTTTGTAGGACTTGATGGCGGTGTTTATGAGGGAGTTTCTAGTGATTTTTATATTAAAGATATTCCTCTGGAAAAAGCATTACATAAGGATGTGCTACTGGCGTATAAGATAAACGGTAAACCTCTATCCCTAGAGCGGGGTTTCCCGTTGCGGCTTGTTGTTCCAGGTTACTATGGCACTAACTCGGTGAAATGGCTCTCGAATATTTATGTCACAGATAAGCGATCGCCAGGAATCTTTACGACGACCTTCTATAACGATGGAGTTGGTGAGGATGGTACGACTTTAAAGCCTGTTTGGGAAGTTGCTCCGGAGTCTGTGATTGTTCACCCTCACCAAAATCAAGTATTAAATCTTCAACCCCAAACACTTTGGGGCTGGGCATGGGCACACAGTGACATCACATCGGTTGATGTCAGTATAGATAGCGGCATAACTTGGCACACTGCTGAAGTTGAAGCAAGGTTGCAATATGCATGGCAGAGATTCACGTTTCAATGGACTCCACCAACGCGAGGAAAATATAACTTGATGAGTCGAGCTACTGACTCTAATGGAGCAATTCAACCCATTGAAGGACAACGCAACGCTGTTTATGCTGTAACAATTACCGTTAATTAGACAAGAGCGCAAAAAGCACTTTTGTGGGAAAAGGAATGCATCTTGATTGGGGAAAGGGAAAATCCAAACCTTTCCCCCTTTCCCCTTCGCCTTTTCCCGACTTCTCCAGGACTTACGCAAAGGTCACGGAAGAACGTAGACGCGGAGCGGCTTGCCGTAGGCTACCACAAAGAACACATTCGCGCAGCGTCTCGTCAGAGAAGGACACGAAGAAAGAGGGTTTGAGAGAGTTTTTGCGTAAGTCCTATTCTCTTAGAAGTCTATTGAGCGAAGGGAGTCGGGGATAGCGTCACAAATTTAGCCCCAATGGGGTATTATTTTCCCGCAATACCAGACTCCCCTCCATTGCACAGATAGTTTAGACAGGTCTTAGCGATCGCTCGGATTGATAAACTCTAGCAAAGGGTTCTTGATAAGAATGGGTGGTAATATAGGCAAAAAACTCATCGATCAAGTCTGTAAAATACTCAAAGGCCACATCAATGAATTCCAAGATTTGTTGACGAATTTCCTCTGGCACTTCAATGTCTCTCATTGTTTGCAAAGAAGCTGGAGTGTGGAGAGTGTGAGTATTTTCGATATGGTTATGCCGCATTCCAAAATAACGGAACTCTGCTTGAGTCGTTTCTTGTAGTTGCAGGGCTGCATATTTAGTGGAACGGAAAAAGACATTGGCTGTTACTTCAGAGACTTCAATGGCTACTAATTTGATAATTGGATGCGCTCCACGAGTATAGCGCTCGAATAAAGGTAACATGGAACGAGAAACCAAGGTATGTTCGCTCCACAGAAATCGCACCGCGTCGCTGAACCGCATAGGATAGTCAATTCCCATCTTCTCCATGTCTTCCAGTAACCATTGCCAGTGGAAATGTTCTTCGTGGGTATGCACATTCACCATCTGTTGAATGTAATCAGTTGTTGGCTCATCTCTGAGAATTCTTTTGCACAGTTCACTGAATTCCATCGCCAGTGGAGCAATCACAGGGGCAAATGCCAATTTCTGCCGTGGGTTAATTGTCTCATCTTCCATATACTTAAAAAATGGTAATTGAGCATATTCCTGATTCTTTTTTTCGATCAACTCAAGAATTGATTTCATTTTGATGCTCCTAAATATGGACAATAGATGAATTACCTAGCTGACTTGCGTTTAGGTGATATGCCAATACGGTTCGGATAAGCAGTATGAACTTACCTTGTGGTCTGGGAAAAGGTTAATGGTTCGACAAGCTCACCAACCGGGGTAAGGGGATTTGGATGTATTTGAAACCTTTCCCCTTTCCCCTTTTCCCTTTAACCGAACCGTATTAGGTGATATGCCACTCTCAGAGTTTGTTGAAAAAATTGCAGATATGCGAAAAAAGCTCTCTGGGTATCAACTGTGAATAGATACTACACAGCACCAAGAGATCCACCTGAGAAAGTATACTCAGGCGATCGCCGATCGGCAGGTGCAAAAAATGGCACCTCTTAGGAACTCCCAAGTAAAAAATATTCCATTGAAATTGTCAACAGTTAACTGTGAACGTCAACACTTTAAGCGGAATAATTGATTTTTTGGAGTTCCCTTATGTTGTTGTTGGAAAGTACCGAAGGCCCCATCCACAAGGAAATGTGGCTTGTAACTAGACCACAATAATCTGTCACAAATTATGGAGAAAAATGCCATAAGAAACTTCCTTCAATACAGTCAAGCTGTTTGTAGAAAAAAGAATCTTAGTCTATTTAAAACACTGTGGATATCTACTAAATCAGTTCTCTCGTTACCTGCGAACCACTTTTTCTTGTTCTGCAACATACGCACGTTGTAGCCAAGAAATTTTATCCCTAACTTTCGTAATTGTACCAGATATTCAGTTAAATATTAAAAAAATTCTAAATAATAATTGATACCTATTTAATGACACTGTTTAGAAGATAAGCGGCTGTTGACAGTCAACATTTAACAATCGCTATGAGTAGTTATACTTTATTTAACCCGCATGATTTAACCTGTATGAATTGATGAGTGCTGTAACAAATATTTTTCTTTTTTCAAAGGTATTTATGTGAGAGAGCAAACTAGCTTCAGCGTCTCGTAGATAAGTCGATATACCTAGAGAATGATTTTTTTCTAACTATGGATAGTAGTGACTTCATTCTACAGATTGATGTATCCCTGATAGTCTTCAAAGTAAAAATTAAGTCAGTTGGAAATTAAATGAAGAACTTGCCAGAGGTAACTACTCATTAACTGTTTGAAGTTAGTGAATACACAAATACAAAGGTTAAGTTGTTCAGGTTGATTTTTCAGTAACTTCTAGATTGGAGCATTGCTGACGAGTTTTACTGGTAAAGTTTACCAGATAAAAGCACAAGCCTTGCCCATAGAGTAAATGTCTTGCGTAGTTAACGCTGTTATCGAGGATTTCAAATGAAAGTTATTGCTTCTGTTTTATCTATTTTGCGCCCAGTACGTTTTTTAGTTGTGGCTTTTACCTGCGCTTTAATGTTGTTCTCCAGTGCTTATCCTGCTTTTGCGATCAATAGCTACCAAAGCAAGCCTACCGAAGGAGAAACACAACTGCTTGATATTCAGCGCCAAACTGACGAAGCTGCTAGAAAACCACCAATTGGACTTGAAGAGACTCAAGAGAAGACTCAAGGGGGACTCAATGAAGTTCAAGGAACCGCTGACATTGACAAACAAAAACGTCCTGAAAATTCACAGAGCGCAACCTCAGTGGAAGAAAGTATCAAAAATGTGTTAGACAAAGTTACAGGTAAGTAACATAATTAATACTTGATTTTGGTAATTTTTCAATAGTCATAAGTGATTGGATAAAAGGTCACTTATGGCTAATTTTTATTTATATAAGGCATAAAGTAAGATCCAAACAAATCTATTCCCCGTTTCCACAACCCTATTTCCTACCTCCACCATTAGTTTGTAAATCAAATAGGATTGCTATACTACCTACTAAGACATAGGGGTAATTATAAATATGCTAACTAATTTCAATTGATAATGCACCCTTTGGTTGATGTAGATGTTGTTGCAAATTTGGGATGTTAATAAATAATAAGTTTGTCTAGGGATGAAAAACAATGCGTGCGATTAATATTGGTTTGACACAAGAACAGCGTGAAGGTGTAATTAATCTGTTAAATCAAGATTTGGCAGATGCCTATTTACTGTTAGTAAAAACCAAAAAGTACCATTGGGACGTTGTTGGCCCTCAATTCCGTTCTTTGCACCAGCTATGGGAAGAACACTACGAAAAGCTGACTGAAAATATCGATGCTTTAGCAGAACGGGTTCGTGCTTTGGGTGGTTATCCAGTTGGTACAATGGAAGGATTTCTCAAAATTGCTACCCTCAAGGAACATGGTGGTAATGTTCCCACTGCAACAGGAATGGTAGCTAATTTAGTGCAAGATCACGAGCAAGTGATTCGCAACCTCAGAGATCATGTCGATCGCTCCGGCGAACAGTTCCACGATCAAGGAACTGCTGATTTTCTGACTGGATTAATGGAAGAACATGAGGAAATAGCTTGGATGTTGCGCTCATTTATTGAAGGACAAGCACTTGAGGGAGACGGTACACAGCCAGCAACAGAAACTAAAACTCCTGTAGGTGTGTAATCAATTTGAGACAGGACTTACGCAAGTGTCACAAAAAATCAATTTTTTTGCTTGTAGTAAGGACTTCAGTCCTTATTAGAGGACTAAAGTCCTTACTAAGAACTTAAAATAATATGCCAGTTGCGTAAGTCCTATGAGATTTTAGATTTTGGGTTGTGAATTGCATATTTAGGGACTGTTGACTGTTGACTGTTAACTGTGAACCGTCAACAGTCAACACTTTCACCGGAATAATTTATTTTTTGTTTGGAGTTCCCTGAAAGTCTAGATAAGTCTGTTGGTGTAGGGAGAAGTGATTTTCCTCACATCCGACACCCTACACCCCATACCCTTGCCCATGACTATAAATACAGCAAAAACAACATATTCCCAGGAGTATTTAAATGTCAGAAGTATATCAAGCAGAACGTACTATTTCTGCTGTATTCAAAGAACAAAAACAAATAGATGATGTTATTAGACGTTTGTTAGATAGAGGTGTACCTAGAGATCGTATTTCGGTGATGGGCAGAAATTTCCAGTCCGAAACTCGAATTTCTGGCTTTATTAGTAAAAAGGATGTGATTCTGGGAGGCTTGAGAACAGGGGCAGTTTTTGGTTCCTTGTTTGGTTCCTTCCTCAGTTTGCTCACGGGTGTGGGTGTACTATTTATTCCTTTTGTTGGCTCAATTGTGGCAGCCGGGCCCATTGGTGCAGTATTGTTAGGGGCCGCTAGTGGAGCGATCGCCGGTAGTGCAGGAGCCGGTTTAGTATCGGTTCTGACTACTTTAGGAATGCCAGAAGATAAGGCCGCTATTTACCAAACTCGCTTACAAGCTGGTGAGTTCTTATTGATGGCAGAAGTTCCAAGCGATCGCACCGGGGAATTTCAATTGCTCCTAGAAAGTGCTGGTGGTGAAGAAATTCAGGTAATTGAAAAAACCCTGGCTCGTCCTTGTCCGGGAGTGTGCAACAGCCCAGATGACTTGTCACCTGAAGTTCGCGCTCATCTTTCTAGTGAAGCTCAACGTACATTCATTGACCGCTATAACGCTGTACTCAACGAAAAAAGTGATGAGTTTAACGCTGAACAAGCGGCCTGGGAAACTGTTCGGCAGCAATATGATGAAGATGAAAATGGTGTCTGGTCAAAAGCTAAGGTGAAAGCTTAATTTGCCATTTTAGGCGGTATATCTTTTTGTGTTGATTGTTGACTTGTGTTGATTGTTGACGGTTAGCTGTCAGGTGTTAACAGCTTCAAAGTGTAATAGATTACCAATTTGTAAAAATTCTTTTTTTGAGGCACAGCATTGCTGTGCCTCTGCGTTGCGTATGTAATCCCCCAAAGACACTAGGGACTGACAAATAAAAAATATACAACTTTTCTTGTGGGGTGGGCGTCTCGCCCGCCCGTAGACAAGGGCGGACAAGATGTCCACCCCACAAGAGTAGATAATTTATTTCTTGATAATCCCTATCAATTGCTGTCTCTACTACTTGGAACAATCTTCATCAAAATTCTATTCCGATATATCGCGATATATTCCGATATATCGTATAGTAGAGAAAGTTGATTGGAAATTGATTTATGTTTAGACACTTTAGATCGCGCTTTGGCGCACCTGCATGGGCAGGAGTTAGTGAAGATGATTTTTTGTTTGTCAAGTCTCGCTTTGAGCATCGCAAAGAGCATGGTAAACATCATGGCAAACACTTTCGTGATGAAACTTTTGGTCGTGGTTGGCCGGATGAATATCGGACTCGTCGGGGTGATATTAAGTTCATCTTGTTGGAGTTGTTATCCGAACATCCCAGTCATGGTTACGACCTGATTAAAGAGATGGAAACTCGTTATGGTGGTTTCCGTCGCCTCAGTCCTGGTTCAGTGTATCCAACACTGCAATTACTGGAAGAAGGGGGTTATTTAACTAGCTCACAAGAAGGCGGTAAGCGGGTTTACACCATTACAGATGAGGGTAGGCAACTTTTAGCAGAACGTACCCAACAAGAAACTTCAGACTCTCCTTGGGATAGCTTCAAAAGTTTCATCACAGGTAAGCCGCAAGAGTTGATTGAGTTGCGGAATGCTGCAACAGAATTAGCTGGTGTGGTGGTACAGGTTGCTCGCAGTGGTAATGTGGAGCGAATCAATCGAGTACGCGAGCTTTTAGACCAAGTGAAGCGGGAAATTTACGCGATTTTGGCAGAAAAATAAATAGTAGTCTGGCAAGTCAACAATGCTTGGTGAGGGCTGGGGAAAGGGAAAGGGGAAAAGGGTAAGGGATTTAAAACCTTTCCCCTTTCCCCTTTACCCTTTAAAGAGCTAAGTTGACTTGGCGAACTACTACTGTCAAAGTTTTGGGTTTTGGACTCAAAAATTAGAAGCGATCGCAGTTACATTTGGTTCAATGAGAGAGTTGAGCAATGTCCATAGCTGCAAATCGGTAAAATCTGGAATCGCCATAAATGCGCCGACTTCCTGTAGAATTTGGGGATTGTGGGTAGAGGCTATACCGATGGTGCGAATATTTGCGCCCACAGCTGCGCGAATTCCAGAGGGAGAATCTTCGAGAGCGATGGCTTCCTCTGGTTGAATTCCTAACTTGTTTAAAGCAACTTGGTAAGGTGCGGGGTCTGGTTTACCTGCGATACAATCATCCGCTAAAACAATTGTATGGAAAGCTTCTTTTATTCCCAAAACTTCTAGCATATATTCTGCATTTAATCTTGGGGCATTAGTCACTAATGCACGTTTTAATTGATGTGTCTGTGTCCATGCTAATAGTTCCGAAAATCCACTCAAAGGTTGTAGTTCAGAGGCGAATTTGCGGAAAAGAGCCTCTTTTTTATCTGCAAATTCTTCTCCTTCTGTGAGTGATAATTGTGGCAGAATGTCTCGAACAATTTCAGGATTTAGCCGTCCGCTAATTTTCGATTTATAAAATGTCTCATCTATTTCTATGCTGAAATTTTGCAGCATTTCTTTCCAAGCTTGATAGTGTATGGGGTCGCTGTTGACAATTGTGCCGTCTAAGTCAAAAAGAATTGCAGCCAGCATAATGTTTGGTACTATGTAAATAAATGTTAACTTTATTTACATAGTTTACATTGTTTTTGTCTTTTAGTAATTATTCTTTTGTGAATACAAGGAACTGGAAACTGGGGATTAGGGACTAGAGAAGAAATTTGTTTACGAAGTGTAGTATCTTAACCTCATCTTAGAGACTTCCAAGTAAAAAAATATTCCACAGAAGACTGTTAAATGTTGACAGTTGACAGTTGACAGTTGACAGTCAGGAGTCAACAGTAGACCTGCCTTAAAAATAGGGCATAGGGCATAGGGCATTGGGCATTGGGTATGAGAATATTGATTTTTATTGTTCCTTGTGAGCGCAGCTCATGGAGTAAGAGTGCAAAAGTGCTTTTTGGACTCTTGTGGTCAAAGGGATGCATCTTTATTGGGGAAAGGGAAAATACCAAAC
>VFQR01001782.1_pt1 | contig 15122 bp, 12 predicted proteins | sample 3512321 | NCBI WGS metagenome assembly VFQR01 (sample SAMN10412374, study PRJNA504923) | tailings metagenome | isolation source: Relicate 3 Philex TSF1 revegetated site | place: Philippines: Tuba, Benguet | collected 2017-08-29
AAAGCCGCGCTCTTGGGAGTGCAATGACCGCCATGACGCTTTCATCCCTCATGCCGGTTCTGCCTGAATTCATCGTGATCCTCGGCGCGATGGCACTCCTGATGTTCGGCGTCTTCAAGGGCGAGAACAGCACGCCGCTCGTGGAGTTCGGTGCGCTCGTCGTGCTCGCGGCGGCACTGGTTGCAGTGCTGCTGCAACCCGCGGCACCGGCCAGCCTGTTTGGCGGGAGCATCGTAGTCGATGCCTTCGCGCGCTTCTTCAAGGTGCTGATCCTGATCGGCGCTGCAGCGGCGCTCATCATGTCCACGCCGTTCTGGCGTAATCACAAGCTCAGCCGGTTCGAATTCTCCGTCGTCGTGCTGCTTTCGGTCGTCGGCATGATGGTGATGGTCTCGTCGCGGGACCTGATCGCGCTCTATCTCGGCATCGAGTTGATGTCGCTTTCGCTTTACGTGATCGCTGCGATCGACCGCGACAACGTGCGCTCGACCGAGGCCGGCCTGAAATATTTCGTGCTGGGTGCGCTCTCGTCCGGCATGCTGCTCTACGGCTCGTCGCTGATCTATGGCTTCACCGGGACCGTTTCGTTCACGGGCATCGCGGCCGCGGCGAAAACGCCGTCGCTCGGGCTGATCTTCGGTATCGTCTTTCTGTTCGCGGGCCTTGCGTTCAAGGTGTCCGCGGTCCCGTTCCACATGTGGACGCCGGACGTCTACGAAGGCGCGCCGACTCCGGTTACCGCTTTCTTTGCCGCGGCACCGAAAGTCGCCGCTATCGCACTCTTCTGCCGGGTTGCGGTCACTTCGTTTCCGGCCATCGCCTCGCAGTGGCAGCAGATCGTCGTCTTCGCTGCGATTGCCTCGATGGTGCTCGGTGCCTTTGCCGCGATCGGCCAGAAGAACATCAAGCGCCTGATGGCGTATTCCTCGATCGGGCATGTCGGCTACGCGCTCGTTGGTCTCGCGCCGGGAACCGAAGCCGGCGTGTCGAGCGTGCTGATCTATATGTCGATCTATCTCGCCATGACGCTCGGCACCTTCGCCTGCATCATCGCGATGCGCCGGGACGGCGGGCAGGTGGAAGACATCAATGAGCTTTCCGGGCTTGCCCGCACACAGCCGGTGATGGCGTTCGTACTTGCCGCGCTTATGTTCTCGCTGGCCGGAATTCCGCCGCTCGCCGGGTTCTTCGCGAAGTTTTACGTCTTCCTCGCCGCGATCCAGGGCAAGTTCTACACGCTCGCCGTGATCGGCGTGCTCGCGAGCGTCGTCGGCGCTTACTATTATCTGCGCATCGTGAAGATCATGTACATCGACGAGCCGGTACAGCGTTTCTTGCCGATGCCGAAGCCGGTCGGTGCGGTGTTGTTGCTCGCGGGCGCGTTCACGATCCTGTTCTTCGTCTATCCTGCGCCGCTCGTTGCAGCGGCCAATGCTGCAGCGAAGTCCCTGTTCTGACGATGGCGGGGTTTCCGGCCGTTGCAGGCGGACTTGCGGTCGCGCACTTCGACGAGATCGGATCGACCAATGCCGAGGCACTGACCCGGGCAGCCATGGGCGCACCTGAACAGTGGATTGTCGCCGACCGGCAAATCGCCGGCAGAGGAAGGCGCGGACGCCATTGGGTGTCCGAACCGGGCAATCTCTATTCGACGCTGCTTCTCTACGATCCCGCGCCTGCGTCGCTTTCCCCGCAAATCTGTTTCGTGGCTGCGCTTGCGGTGCATGACGCGATCCTCGACGCGTTGCCCGCGCTCGATCCGTCGCGTTTGCGGCTCAAGTGGCCGAATGACGTGCTCCTCGACGGCAAGAAGCTCGTCGGCATTCTGGTCGAAGGCGCGATTGCCGGCACGAAACAGGCGGTCGTGATCGGGATCGGAATCAACTGCGCGCATCACCCGGAAAACATGCCTTATCCGGTGACCGATCTTGCGCGTGAGGGCTTCGCCGTGGCGCCGTCCGCGTTGTTCGAACGGCTTGCCGTACGCATGATGGACCGGCTCGCGCAGTGGAAACGGGGAAGCGGTTTTGCCGCGACCCGGCAAGCCTGGCTCGATCGTGCGCATAATCTCGGCCGTGAGATCGAAGTGCGGCTTCCGGAACGGACCCTCGGTGGCCGCTTCGAAGAGATCGACGGCGATGGCGCGCTTGTCTTGGCGCTCGCGAACGGCCATCGTGAATTCATCAGGGCCGGTGACGTGTTCCCGGCGAACATCCGGTAAGTTTTCGCGTGGCAGATTCACAACAAGAAATTCTGTTTGCGCCTCTCGGCGGTGTCGGCGAGATCGGCATGAATCTCGCGCTCTACGGCCTGAAGTCGGGCAACCGGCGCGAATGGCTCTGCGTCGACATGGGCGTGTCCTTCGGAGACAACGACACGCCGGGCATCGACCTTGTGATGGCCGATATCGGATTTGCCGAAGAGGAACGCCGCGATCTCAAGGGCATCGTGATCACGCACGGTCATGAAGACCACGTAGGCGCGCTGTTCGATCTTTGGCCGAAGCTGCGCGTGCCGGTCTATGCGACACCGTTCACCGCGTCGCTGATCGCCTCGAAGAAAATGATGGAGCCGCGTGCGCCGGAGATTCCGATCACGGTCGTGCCGGTCGGTGGCCGCGTGACGGTCGGCTCGTTCGACGTCGAGTTCGTGCCGGTCGCGCATTCCATCCCCGAGAGTCACTCGCTGGCGATCCGCACGCCTGCCGGGCTCGTCGTGCATAGCGGCGACTGGAAAATCGATGCGACGCCGGGTGTGGGCGCGATCACGGACGAAAAGAAATTCCGTGCGCTCGGCGAGGAAGGCGTGCGGGCACTGGTGTGCGACTCCACGAATGCCGTGCGCGATGGGATTTCGCCATCGGAGAGCGATGTTGCGGAGAACCTGAAGAAGATCATCGAACGCGCCAAAGGGCGTGTCGCGATGACGACGTTTGCCTCCAATGTCGCTCGGTTGCGCTCGGCGGCACTCGCGGCACACGCCTGCGGACGGCAGGTCATCGTCGTTGGCCGCGCGATGGAGCGCGTGATCGGGGTTGCTCGCGAGCTTGGCTATCTCGACGACGTACCGCCGTTTCGCGGGGTCGACGCCTACCAGACGCTGCCGCCGAACAAGGTGCTCGTGCTGCTCACGGGAAGTCAGGGCGAACCGCGTGCGGCACTCGCAAGGATTGCCAACGAAGATCATCCCGCGATCGATCTTTCGCCCGGTGACATGGTCATTCTGTCCTCGCGAACGATCCCGGGCAACGAAAAGCCCGTGAACCGGATTCTGAATGCGGTCATCGGCAAGGGCATCGAAGTGGTGACGGACCGCACCGAACTCGTGCATGTGTCGGGTCATCCGCGGCGCGGCGAACTCAAGAAGATGTACGAGTGGCTGAAACCCGATCTCGTGGTGCCTGTGCACGGCGAGACGCTGCACCTGCACGAGAACGCAGCGGTCGCACGCGAGGCCGGTATTCGCGAGATCGTTTCGTGCAAGAACGGCGATATCGTGCGGCTGACGGCGCCTGCGGGCGTCATCGACCAGTTCCAGTCCGGGCGTCTTTACAAGGACGGGTCGCTGCTGATTTCCGCGAACGACGATGTGATGAAGGACCGCAGAAAGCTGGCATTCGCCGGCGTCATTTCGGTCGCCGTCGCATTGCAGGGGCGCGGAGAGATGGCCGACGAACCCGTGGTAGAGTTCGCGGGGATTCCCGAACAGGCCGGCAGCGAAGGATCGATGTTCGATCTGATCGTGGAGGCTGTCTATAGCGGCTTCGAAAGCCTGCCGCGTGCGCGCAGGCGCGACGCGGGCGAGGTCGGCGAGGCCATTCGCCGAAGCGTGCGCGGGGCGGTAAATGCCGCATGGGGCAAGAAGCCCATCTGCCATGTGCTAGTGCTAGAGATATAGAAGTTCCGGAGGTGCATCATGATCGGACGGCTCAACCACGTCGCGATTGCTGTGAAAGACATCAAGGCTGCGTCGGAAGTCTATAAGACGAAGCTCGGCGCGGAAGTTTCCGCGATTGTGCCGCAGCCCGACCATGGCGTCTCGACGGTGTTCATCACGCTACCGAACACCAAGATCGAACTGCTCGAGCCGCTCGGCGAGAACTCGCCGATTGCGAAGTTTCTCGAGCGCAATCCCGAGGGTGGCGTTCATCACGTCTGCTATGAAGTGGACGACATCATCGCGGCGCGCGATCAGTTGAAGGCCACGGGTGCGCGCGTGCTGGGCGATGGCAATCCGAAGATCGGAGCCCACGGCAAGCCCGTGCTGTTTCTGCATCCGAAGGATTTTCTCGGAACGCTCACGGAGATCGAACAGGCCTGATCCATGAACATCATGCTGGCGGTCGCGATCTATTTCATTTTGTGGTGGACGGTACTGTTCGCAATCCTGCCGTGGGGCGTCCGCTCGCAGCGCGAGGCGGGCATCGCCCACGAAGAGGGGACGGATCCCGGTGCGCCGGCGGTGCCGCAGCTTCTGAAGAAGGCCATCGCGACAACAATCGTTTCCGGAATCCTGTTCGTCTGCGGATACGCGATGTGGCGGGCGGGCTGGGTCTCCATCGACCGCCTGCCGATGCCGTTCAAGGACATCGTGCTCTAGCGCGACCCGTAAAAAAGATAACGGGCGAGCTTTGAAGGCTCGCCCGCTTCCGGTGACCGCTTTGCCGTTGTCGCGTACTCGCGCCAGAACGATGCGGTTTCTCTTCCTCCCGAGACCTGGGCCCGGCTTCACGCCGTTTCCCAATCGGTTCGGAAACGTAGAACACCTTGATCGGGCTTGTCATTCTTGCGCCGCAACATGAATGCAGAAGGTTTTGATACCAACGATATCCCCGGGTTTCCGGGGCTTGTCATTCCCCCGGGTTATGCGTTCATGCCGCTTCTTCCCGCACGTTCCTGAGTCGAAAGCCCGGTCTCCATGCGCCTTTCCCGATACTTTCTGCCCATTCTGCGCGACACGCCCAAGGACGCGGAGATCGTTTCGCACCGGCTGATGCTCCGCGCCGGGATGATCCGGCAGGAGGCGGCCGGCATCTATGCCTGGCTGCCGCTCGGGCACCGGGTTCTCTCCAAGGTCTGCAACATCATCCGCGAGGAGCAGAATCGCTCCGGCGCGATCGAAATCCTGATGCCGACGATCCAGTCCGCCGACCTGTGGCGGGAGAGCGGACGCTACGACGATTACGGCAAGGAAATGCTGCGGATTTCAGATCGCCATGAGCGCGAAATGCTCTATGGGCCCACGAACGAGGAAATGATCACGGAGATCTTCCGGGCCTACGTGAAGTCATACAAAAACCTTCCGCTCAATCTTTATCATCTGCAGTGGAAATTCCGCGACGAGGTGCGCCCGCGCTTCGGCGTCTATCGCTCGCGCGAATTCCTCATGAAGGATGCGTACAGCTTCGATATCGATGCGGCGGGAGCGGTTCATTCCTACAACAAGATGTTCGTCGCCTATCTCAGGACCTTTGCACGCATGGGCCTGAAGGCGATTCCGATGGTGGCGGACACGGGCCCGATCGGCGGCAATCTCTCGCATGAGTTCATCATTCTCGCTTCGACCGGCGAAAGCGAAGTGTTCTGCCACAAGGACTATCTCGGTTTCGACGCGCCGCCGTCGAACGTGAACTTCGACAGTGTGAGCGAACTCGAAGGCCTCGTCGGCAAATGGACGTCGCTCTACGCCGCGACCTCCGAGAAGCACGATGCGGCAGCGTTCGGAAAGCTGCCTGCCGACAAGCAGATGTCGGCGCGCGGCATCGAAGTTGGCCATATTTTCTATTTCGGCACGAAGTATTCCGAGCCGATGAAGGCTTCCGTGCAGACGCCGGATGGCACCACGTTGCCCGTGCATATGGGTTCGTACGGCATCGGCCCGACGCGTCTCGTTGCCGCGATTGTCGAAGCGAGCCACGACGAGAATGGCATCATCTGGCCGGAAGCCATCGCGCCGTTCAAGGTCGGCATTCTGAATTTGAAGCAGGGCGACGGATCGACCGACGCGGCTTGCGAAAAGCTCTACGCCGAACTGATGTCGCGCGGTGTCGACGTTCTGTATGACGATACCGACGACCGCGCCGGTGCGAAATTTGCGACCGCGGATCTGATCGGCGTGCCGTACCAGATTTTGGTCGGACCGAAAGGGCTCGCGGAAGGCAAGGTCGAATTGAAGCAGCGTGCAGGCGGTGCGCGCGAGATGATTACGCCTGAGGATGCGGTGAAGCGTCTCGCAGCCTGATGGCTGCGGGAGGATCGGGAGGGATCATGGCGGCGCAGGGCGGAACGATGCCGTTCTCGCGGTATGAATGGATGCTTGCGGGGCGTTACCTTCGGTCGCGCCGCAAGGAAGGATTCATTTCCGTCATTGCCGGATTCTCCTTCGTGGGGATCATGCTGGGCGTCGCAACGCTCATTATCGTCATGGCCGTGATGAACGGCTTCCGTTTCGAACTGCTCAATAAGATCCTCGGCCTGAACGGGCACATGCTCGTGCAGCCGATCGGCACGCCGTTGAAAGACTACGATGAGGTCGTGCAGCGGCTTCTGAAGATCAAGGGCATTTCCCGGGCGATCCCGCTGGTCGAAGGTCAGGCACTGGCTTCCTCGCCGTTTCATGCCGGCGGCGTGTTGGTGCGCGGTGTCCGCGAGACCGACCTGAAAGGTCTTCCGGCGATCGGGTCGAATATCAAATTCGGTTCGCTCGAGAACTTCGATCAGGGGCAGGGCATCGTGATCGGAAAACGGCTTGCCGACCAGCTTTCGGTGCGCGCCGGCGATAACGTGACGCTGGTTTCGCCGCGCGGTGCGGTGACGCCGATGGGTACGACGCCGCGCATCAAGACCTACAAAGTCGCGGCGATCTTCGAGATCGGCATGTCGGAGTACGACTCCGTATTCGTCTTCATGCCGCTCACCGAAGCGCAGGCGTATTTCAACCGCGCGGGCGACGTCAGCGCGATCGAAGTCTACACCGACAATGCAGACCAGATCGTGCAGTACCGGCAGGCCGTGAACGAAAACGCGGGACGGCAGGTCTACATCATCGACTGGCGCCAGCGGAACGCGTCGTTCTTCAGCGCGTTGCAGGTCGAGCGCACGGTCATGTTCATGATCCTCACGCTCATCGTGCTGGTGGCTGCCCTGAACATCATTTCCGGCCTGATCATTCTCGTGAAAGACAAAGGTCATGACATCGCGATCCTGCGTACGATGGGCGCTACGAAATACGCCGTCATGCGCATCTTCCTCATTACCGGCTCGAGCATCGGGATCGTCGGCACGCTGGTCGGTTTCGCGATCGGTTTGATCGTCTGCCTCAACATCGAGGAAATCCGCCGCTTCGTGTCCTGGCTGACATCGACGCAACTCTTTCCGCCGGAGCTCTATTACCTGAGCCGGTTGCCGGCGCGGATCGACAGCGGCGAGACGACCGCGGTCATTCTGATGGCGCTGGTTCTGTCCTTCCTCGCGACGCTCTATCCGGCGTGGCGTGCGGCACGGCTCGATCCCGTGGAAGCGCTCCGGTACGAATGATGAGCAAGATTCCCGCGCTTCATCTCGAAGGCGTTCGCCGCAGTTATGTGCAGGGCGACCACGAACTCGCGATCCTGCGTGGCGCTACGATTTCCGTCTGGCCGGGTGAGTCCGTCGCCCTGATCGCGCCGTCGGGGGCCGGCAAGTCGACACTCCTGCACATGGCGGGGCTGCTTGAGCATCCCGACGGCGGCGAGGTCTACATCAACGGCAAGCCGACCGCGAAGCTGCCCGACGGTGCACGTACCTCGATCCGCCGCGACGAAATCGGCTTCGTCTACCAGTTTCATCATTTGCTGCCCGAGTTTACGGCGAGCGAAAACGTCTCGCTGCCGCAGATGATTGCGGGACTCGACAAGCGCGAAGCGACCAAGCGCGCGGACGAATTGCTGAAGTTTCTCGGGCTTGGCGAGCGCCTCGATCACAGGCCGTCGGAACTCTCGGGCGGCGAGCAACAGCGTGTCGCGATTGCGCGAGCGGTCGCGAATGCGCCGCGTCTGCTGCTGGCGGACGAGCCGACCGGCAACCTCGATCCCAAAACCGCGGATCATGTGTTCGAGACGCTTTCGAAACTCGTTTCCGCGACCAAGCTTGCGGCGATCATCGCGACCCACAACCTCGAACTCGCCCGCCGTATGACCCGCCGGGTTACGCTTCGCGACGGCAAGGTTGTGGAACTTGAATAGTCCACAGGCGCGCGGTTTACGCCGCCGCTGCAAGCGCGGAAGATAGATTTTTCGAGGAATCGTCGAGGCCGCCGTGGCGAAAACGCCGTTCGTCCATCTGCACGTTCATTCGTCCTACTCGCTGCTTGAGGGCGCGCTTCCGATCGCGAAGCTTGCCAAGCTTGCGAGCGAGGACCGGCAGCCCGCGATCGCGCTCACCGACACCGGCAATCTGTTCGGCGCCCTGGAATTCTCGGAAAAGATGGCGTCGTCCGGCGTGCAGCCGATCGTCGGCTGCGCGCTTGCCGTGGACTTCGGCGACGAGCCGCCCGTGCGCGCGGGCGCGGCCCCACAACCTCTGCCGCGTCTCGTGCTGCTGGCGGCGACGGAGGATGGCTATCGCAACCTGATGCAACTGACCTCCCGCAGCTTCATGGAGACGCCGGATAGCGAAGCGCCGCGGGTGCTCGTGGATTGGCTCGCCGAGGCCGCGGGCGGGCTGATTGCGCTGACCGGCGGTCCTTCCGGGCCGATCGACCGGCTCGTCACCGAGAAGCCCGAACTCGCGAAGGCGCGGCTTGAGAAACTCAACGCGATGTACGCGGGCCGACTCTACATCGAGTTGCAGCGCCACAGCCTGACCAGCGAACGCCGGGCCGAACCGCATCTGCTCGCGCTTTCGGAATCCTTGAAGCTGCCCGTCGTTGCAACCAACGAACCGTTCTTTGCGTCGCGTGACGACTACGAAGCGCAGGACGCGTTGCTTGCAATCGCGGAAGGCCGCCGTGTCGCCGAAGCGGACCGCCGCCAGTTGAGTCCCGAGCACTATCTCAAATCGCAGGAGGAGATGGCGGAACTGTTCGCGGATCTCCCGGCGGCAATCGCTGCGAGTGCCGAAATTGCGCAGCGCTGCGCGTATCGTCCGACTGCGCGCAAACCGATCCTGCCGAACTTCGGCGGCGCCAACAGCGACGAAACCGCGGAACTTCGCAAGCGCGCCGAGGCAGGGCTGAAAGTGCGGCTGAAAGCTTTCGGAGCCGCGGATGGCTACTCCGAAAAGGAATATTTCGAGCGGCTCGATTTCGAGCTGAAAGTCATCGGCAACATGAAGTATGCCGGTTACTTCCTGATCGTCGCCGACTTCATCGTCTGGGCGAAGCAGCAGGACATTCCTGTTGGCCCGGGCCGCGGTTCGGGCGCGGGATCGCTTGTCGCCTATGCGCTGACGATCACCGATCTCGATCCGATGCGCTTCGGGTTGCTGTTCGAGCGGTTTCTCAATCCCGAACGCGTATCGATGCCGGACTTCGATATCGACTTCTGCCAGGACCGCCGCGACGAGGTGATCCGCTACGTACAGGAACGCTACGGGCGTGACCGCGTGGCGCAGATCATCACCTTCGGTTCGTTGCAGGCGCGCGGTGTGTTGCGCGACGTCGGCCGCGTTCTGGAAATGCCCTATGGGCAGGTCGACAAGCTCTGCAAGCTCGTGCCGAACAATCCGGCAAACCCGGTGACGCTTGCAAAAGCGATCGAGACAGAACCTGCGCTGCAGGCGGCAAAAGAACAGGAACCGATCGTCGAGCGCGCCTTCGACATCGCGCTGAAACTGGAAGGCCTGCATCGCCACGCATCGACGCATGCGGCCGGCATCGTGATCGGGGATAGGCCCCTCGGCGAACTGGTACCGCTGTTTCGTGACCCGCGCTCCAACATGCCGGTCACCCAGTTCAACATGAAATGGGTCGAAGCCGCGGGTCTCGTGAAGTTCGACTTCCTTGGGCTGAAAACCCTAACCGTCATTCGGACCGCGACCGATCTTCTGAAGAAGCGCGGTGTGGATGTCGACATCGACAAGATCCCGCTCGACGACAAGAAGACCTACGAGACGCTGGCGCGCGGCGAAACGGTCGGCGTGTTCCAGGTCGAAGGACAGGGCATGCGGCGTGCGCTGGCCGACATGAAGCCGGACCGCTTCGAAGACATCATCGCGCTGGTCGCGCTCTATCGGCCCGGCCCGATGGCGAACATCCCGACCTATTGCTTCCGCAAGCTCGGCAAGGAGAAGCCCGACTACATCCACCCGAAACTCGAGCCCGTGCTCAAGGAAACCTTCGGCGTCATCGTCTATCAGGAACAGGTGATGGAGGCCGCGCGTGTACTCGCCGGCTACTCGCTCGGCGAAGCCGATCTCCTGCGCCGCGCGATGGGCAAGAAGATCAAGAAGGAAATGGCCGCGCAGCAGGACCGCTTCGTCAAGGGTGCTATCGAGCAGGGCATCGACAAGGGGCAGGCGCAGACGATTTTCGATCTGCTGGCGAAGTTTGCGGACTACGGTTTCAACAAGAGCCACGCCGCCGCCTACGCACTGGTCGCCTACCAGACGGCCTATCTGAAAGCGAACTATCCGGTCGAGTTTCTCGCCGCTTCGATGACGCTCGACATGGGCAATACCGACAAGCTCGCGGAATTCCGCCGCGAAGCGCAGCGGCTCAAGATCAACGTCGAGCCGCCGTCGGTGAACAAGTCGGGCCGCGCGTTCGACGTCGAAGGCAACACGATCTTCTATTCGCTTGCGGCCTTGAAAGGTGTCGGCGCGCATGCGGTCGACTCCATCGTTGCGGCACGCGGGGAGCGGCCGTTCAAGGACGTGACGGATTTCGCCTCGCGCATCGATCCGAAGTCGATCAACAAACGCATGCTCGAGAGCCTTGCCGCGGCCGGTGCCTTCGATGTGCTGGAGAAGAACCGTGCACGCGTATTCGCGGGCTGCGAGGCCATCCTGCGGCATGCGCAGCGCAGCGGCGAAGATCGCGCGTCCGGGCAAAGCGAGTTGTTTGGCGGCGCCTCGAATACGGCCGTGTTGCGCTTGCCGGATGCCGAGCCGTGGCTTCCGGCGGAGCGTCTCTCGAAGGAATTCGATGCAGCCGGGTTCTATCTCTCCGGTCATCCGCTCGACGACTACACGGTCGCGCTGAAGCGCCTGCGGATTCAGTCCTGGGCCGAATTCCAGCAGAGCGCGCGGGCCGGCACGACCGCAGGCAGGCTGGCCGCGACCATCGTGTCGCGGCAGGAACGGCGGACCAAGACCGGCGCACGCATGGCGAATATCCGCATGTCCGATCCGACCGGATATTTCGAAGCCGTGATTTTCCAGGAAGGCCTTGTGCAGCACCAGAAGATCCTGGAGCCGGGCAAAGCGGTGCTCGTGCAGGTCGGCGCGGATGCGCAGGGCGATGAAGTGCGGCTGCGCATCTACGGCGTCGATCTGCTCGACGATGTCGCGGCCCGAAACCAGCGCGGGCTCGTGGTGTTCGTGAAGCCGGAGGCTTCGATCGAACAGATCGCGAAGCGGCTGAAGAACGGCGGCAACGCAAATGGAAACGGAAAGCCAGCTGAGACCAAGATCGAGGCCAAGGGCGAGGTGAATATCGTCGTCTCGCTGGAGGAGGGCCTCTCCGAAGTCGAGGTCAAACTCCCCGGAAAATATGCGATTTCACCGCTGATCGCAGGCAATGTGCGGGCGGTTGAAGGCGTCCTGGAAGTCCAGGAGCTGTAATAATATCAACTGGTTATGCTGGATTTCGTGCGCCGCAACCTAGCGGTTGCGCGAGTCAGCCGTCGCGCCTATATACCCGCCCATCACGCACGCGGACGCTTCGATCCCGAGAGGGATCATCCGGTGCAGGGCCCGGTGGCCTTGCTCTGTCCGCGGAGGCCAACCGGAGTTTGGAATATGGCGCTGCCCGACTACAGCATGCGTCAGCTATTGGAAGCTGGCGTTCACTTTGGCCATCAGTCTCATCGTTGGAATCCGAAGATGCAATCGTTCATCTTCGGCACCCGCAACAACATTCACATCATCGATCTCGCGCAGACCGTGCCCGCGCTTTCGCGTGCGCTGCAGGCGGTCTCCGACGTCGTTGCCAAGGGCGGCCGCGTGCTGTTCGTCGGCACCAAGCGTCAGGCTGCGGATTCGATCGCGGACGCCGCGAAGCGTTCGGCGCAGTACTTCGTGAATTCCCGCTGGCTCGGCGGCACGCTCACGAACTGGAAGACGATTTCAAACTCGATCGCGCGTCTCAAGAAGATCGAAGAGATGCTGAATTCGGGCGAAGCCGGCGGCTACACCAAGAAGGAAAAGCTCACGCTTTCCCGCGAGAAGGAAAAGCTCGAACTCGCGCTCGGCGGTATCCGTGATATGGGTGGCATTCCCGACCTGCTGTTCGTGATCGACACCAACAAGGAAGACATCGCGATCAAGGAAGCGCGCCGTCTCGGTATTCCGATCGCCGCGGTGGTCGACACCAATTGCGATCCGGACGGCATCACGTTCCCGATCCCGGGCAACGACGACGCCGCCCGCGCGATCAATCTCTACTGCGATCTGATCGCGAAGGCTGCGATCGACGGCATCTCCCGCGCGCAGGGTGAAGCGGGCATCGACATCGGTGCTTCCGCGAACCCGGTCGAAGAGACGCTGCCCGCTGCAACGGAGTGGGAAAAGCTCGAGCCGCTGCCGGGTCCGCGCGGTGCGCCGGACGATCTCAAGAAGCTCGGCCACGTCAGCCCGGACGTCGAGAAGCAGCTCAACGACCTCGGCATCTTCCATTACTCGCAGATCGCCGAACTCACCGCGACCGACGCCTATCGCGTCGGCGAAGAGGTCCGTTTGCCCGCGCGCGTTGCGGGCTGGATCGAACAGGCGAAGAAATTCCAAGCCGACGCCGAATAATTCCGGCGTAACGGAGAACAGATATGGCTGAAATCACCGCGAGCGCGGTAAAGGAACTGCGCGAACTCTCGGGCGCAGGCATGATGGACTGCAAGGCTGCGCTCACCGAAACCAAGGGCGACGTCCAGGCTGCCGTCGACTGGCTCCGCAAGAAGGGCCTTTCGAAGGCTGCGAAGAAGTCGGGCCGCGTCGCTGCCGAAGGTCTCGTCGGCTTTGCCGTCGACGGCAAGAAGGGCGTCGTCGTCGAGGTCAACTCGGAGACGGACTTCGTCGCGCGTAACGATCACTTCCAGGGTCTCGTGAAGCTGATCGCGCAGACGGCGTTGCACAGCGGCACCGACGTCGAGAAGCTCAAGGCCGTAAAGGTGGGCTCGTCGACCATCGAGGAAGCGATTTCCTCGGCCATCGCCACCATCGGCGAGAACATGACCTTCCGCCGCGCAGCCGAGATTTCGGTCAGCGAAGGCGCGGTCGCGCAGTACATGCACGGCGCGATTTCGGACGGTCTCGGCAAGATCGGCGTGCTGGTCGCGCTCGAATCGAAGGGCGACGTCACCGAACTGAACCGGATCGGCCGCATGGTTGCGATGCATATTGCAGCCGCGAACCCGCTCGCCGTGGAATCCAAGGGCATCGACGCGCAGGCCATCGAGCGCGAACGCGCGATTTTGGCCGACAAGGCACGTGCCTCTGGAAAACCTGACAACGTGATCGAGAAAATCGTCGATAGCGGCCTCAAGAGCTTCTACAAGGAAGTGAGCCTCGTCGATCAGCCCTTCGTGCACGACCCGTCCAAGACCGTCGCGCAGGCGCTGAAAGAAACCGAGGGCAAGGCAGGCGGCCCGATCACGATCAAGGGTTTCGTCCGCTTCGCACTCGGCGAAGGCATCGAGAAACAGGAACAGGACTTCGCCGCGGAAGTCGCAGCCGCTGGCGGTAAAGCCTAAGAGCCGCAAACATGCCGAAACAACGCTTCGCCCGGGTACTCGTCAAAGTCTCGGGCGAAGCTTTGATGGGCGATAAAGATTTCGGCCTCGACGCGGAAACGCTGACCCGCGTCGGCAAAGACCTCGCCAAAGCACGGAAAGCCGGAGCCGAGATCGCCGTAGTCGTCGGCGGCGGCAACATCCTGCGCGGCGCCGAACTTGCGACCACCGGCATGAACCGCGCAACCGCCGACCAGATGGGCATGTTGGCTACTGTCATCAACGCGCTTGCGCTGGAGCGCGCGATCGAAGCTGCCGGTGCGCCGGCCCGCGCCTTCTCGGCGCTCGACATGCCCACGGTCTGCCAGCCTTATGCGCGTCAGCCCGCGATCAAGGATCTGTCGGAAGGGCGTATCGTCGTGCTCGCGGGCGGCACCGGGAACCCGTATTTCACGACCGACACCGCGGCTGCACTCCGCGCCGCCGAACTGAACTGCCAGGCCATCTTCAAGGCGACCGACGTCGACGGCATCTACGATTCCGACCCGAACCGGAATCCGAAGGCCAAGCGCTTCAAGACACTTACGGCGAGCGATGCTTTGTCGAGGAATCTCAAGGTCATGGACGCCGCAGCCTTCGCCCTTGCGAGAGACGCGAAGCTGCCGATAATCGTGTTCTCGATCAAATCCGCCGGCGCGATTTCGGCAGCGATTGCCGACCCTTCGCGCGGCACGATCGTTACCGCCTGAGCCCGATCCCATCCGGCCCTTACGGGGCCCACGAACCGAGAACAACAAGCGAGAGCAAAAGCATGGCAGCGTTCGACATCGCAGACCTCAAGCGCAGGATGCAAGGTGCGCAGGGCGTGCTGAAAAACGAACTCGCGGGCCTGCGCACGGGCCGCGCCACGCCGTCGCTGGTCGAACCGATCACGGTCGAAGCTTACGGCTCGCATATGCCGCTGTCGCAGGTCGCGACCGTCGCCATTCCCGAGCCGCGCCTGATTTCGATTCAGGTCTGGGACAAGTCGGTGGTGACCGCGGTTGAGAAGGCGATCCGCGACTCCAACCTCGGCCTCAACCCGAATACCGAAGGTCAGGTCATCCGCCTGCGCATTCCCGATCTGAATGAAGACCGCCGCAAGGAACTCGTGAAAGTCGCGCACAAATACGCGGAGGCCGCGAAGGTTGCGATCCGTCACGTGCGGCGTGACGGTATCGACCTTCTGAAAAAGGCGCAGAAGGACGGTCACGTCTCGGAA
>VFQR01001783.1_pt1 | contig 15117 bp, 10 predicted proteins | sample 3512321 | NCBI WGS metagenome assembly VFQR01 (sample SAMN10412374, study PRJNA504923) | tailings metagenome | isolation source: Relicate 3 Philex TSF1 revegetated site | place: Philippines: Tuba, Benguet | collected 2017-08-29
GAGATCGACCTGATAGTCGCCGGCCGGCGCCTCGACGTTCGTCACGTCCAGACGCAGCGTCGACCTGTCATTCGCGGCAAGGAAGCGCGGCAGTGTCGCCTGCACGACAACCGGGTCACGCACGATGACTTCCGACGCTGCATGGCCGACCTTTTCTTCTGACCACGCGACGGCCATCACGCGGACGCTGCCGTCGAAGGCCGGTACGTCGAACTTCACGTTCGCCTTACCGTCCCTGTCGACAGCGACGATACCCGAGTACAGCACGAGTGGCGCCTGCGACGGTGGATTGCCAGCCAGTTCCGGCGCGTTCGCGTCACCACCAGCGCGGATTCGTCCGCGCGTACCCTGCATGCCGTCGATCAGCGCGCCGTAGAGATCGCGCACATCGCCGGCAAGCCGCCGCTGCCCGAGGTAATGGTTGTCGGGCGCAGGCGATTTGTAGTTCGTAAGATTCAGAATCCCGACGTCAACGGCCGCGATCACGATACGTGCATTGCCACCGCTAACGCCGCTGACCGTGACCGGAATGTTCCAGCTCGTGTTCGGGCGGATCTGCTGCGGCAGTTCCATCTTCACGTTGAGCGTGCGCGCGGCGCGACCTACGCCAAACCAGGCGACACCGATCGCACGGCTCGGCATGCGGCTCTTCTGCACGTCGAGCGGACGATGATGGAACGCGACGACATAAGCGCCCGGCCCCCAATCCGCGCCGACGCGGAAAGTGACTCGGCCTCCGTTGGCAGGCACCTGCACCTGCTGGGTCGCGTGCACCTTGTCTCCGACGACCATGACCGTCGCCGCACCGTCGATGCGGGGCGCAATCGACACGGTCATCGTGTCGCCTTCGGCGTACTCGGTCTTGTCGAGCGAAACTTCGAGGCGGTCCGGCGTGTCGGCGGAAGTTTCTCCGTACCATCCGGCGTCAAAAGAAAGGCTTGCAACAGGGCCGTTTGCCTCCGGCGACGTCACTTCAAGCCGATAGCGTCCATAGGATGCGTCTGTCGAGAAGCTGACGGGTTTGTCCGCCGACGTGTTCAGCGTGCCTTCAGCGATCTTGCGCGTCTGACGCACGGGTTCGAAATCCCACGATCCCGACACGCGATACCACTGGTAGCGCGTCTCGACCTTGTAGATCGCCCATTTCATGTTGCGCTTGGCGGCGAGCTTACCGTCGGGATTGACGAGCACGACGTCGAAGATCGCCTTCTCGCCCTCACCGACACGGCCCTTGAATTGCGGACGGATGCCGATGGAGGGCGCCGTGGCGGCAATCGGAACGACCACGCGACGCTCGATGGCACGGCCACCCGGCTCCTGCATCCGGACCGTGATCTGCGATTCCAGCGGGCGCGATGTGCGCGGCAGATCCGGAAGCGGGATCGAAAGATCGGCGTGTCCCTTGGCATCGGTCTTCGGCAGATCCGAAAGCGGACGGCGGATCGGCGTGAAGGCTTCTTCCGTCATTCCGAAGCTGAATCCTTCGAAGCCCCGGCGCGACGCGGTCGCGCGCACTTCGACCTCGCCTTCGAGATCGAGCGCTGCGGCTGGTGGGCCGAAAAGATAGCGTCCGTCGACTTCTGCCAGTGCGGGCTGATCGGCAACGACTTCCTGCGTCTTCGCCTTCAGATCGAACTCGATACGATCCGGCACATAGTCTTCCACGAGGAACGCAACCTCGCCGACCGGCGACGCCTTAAGATCTGCATAGGCACGCAAACGCCAGGTTCCGGTCGTCGCCCCGGACAGCAGCGGCATGTCGAAGCTACGCCCGCCGATGTCGCCGGCATTCATGACGATACGGCGGTCTTCCGCGCCGTCGGGCCGCGACAGCACGAAGGTCAGCGGCACGTTCATCGCCTTGGCCTTCGCATCGCGCAGCAGCGCGGTCACATGAACGGTTTCGCCGCCGCGATAGACGCCGCGTTCGGTGAATACATAAGCATCGAGCGGTCCGGGCGTCGGACGGCCGGCAACGCCACGGTCGGCAAGATCGAACGGGCTTTCGGTCAACGACAGGAACGCATAGTCCGTGCCCTTGCGCTCCGCGATCAGGACCGCAGGCGCGAGACCGCCCGTGCCGCGCACGAGACCCACATCGAATTTCGCGAAGCCCTGCCCGTTGGTTTTCACGGTGCCGAGCACTTCGTTATTCTTTGCAAGCAGTTTGAGTTCGGCATCCGCAACCGGTTTCGCATCGCCTAGATCGCGCACGAAGACGTGCAGGCCGTCGTCTGCGGTGATCGCAGTCAGCCCTAGATCGGAAACGACGAACCACTGGGTGGCCAGATTCGAATATTGCTCGCGGCCGGTCGCATCCGCCGGCACCGCCGTCATCACATAGACGCCCGCACGAAGGTCCTTGATGGCCTCGTCGATCGGAAACGCCGTAGTGACTTCTTTATTGAGTTCCGAGTTCACATCAAGTTCGCCTTTGAAGGCGAGCGCGCCCTGGTTCTCCGCAAGCTGATTGATCTCGTAGCGTGACAATGATTGCCGGAACTGTGCGTCCAGCGCCGACGGAATCAGCGAACGCTCGCCGATGCGCACGATCTGGATGTTGAGCTTCTTGGTGTTGACCGAAATCACCGGGATGCCGCGCTGCCCGGTGCGGGGCAACACATAGGCGCGCCCCGTGAAGCGGGCATCCGCCTTGCGGTCGCGGACATAGATCTGCAGTTCGGCAGCGTTGCCGAGGCTTTCGCCATTCTTTGCCGGAATGCCGCGGCGGGCGGTTACGGCATAGGTTTCGCCGTGGCGCAGACCTTCGATACAGATCTGTTGCTCGTTCGCGGTCACCGACGGCTTGTCGATGCCCTGCACGGAAATGAACGGTGCGAAATCCGCTTTCGCCGCCAGCGGATCCGAGAACTGGATGCAGGCGCGCGGCGAAGCTACGTCGGCATCGACCGAATAATCGAGCACGCGGAATCCATGCGTGTCGCGCAGGTTGTCGTAGAAGGATTTCAACTCTGCCGTCTCGCGGCGCTCCAGCGCGAATTTCAGCGTGTCGAGCGCGGGCCGCCAAAGCTCACGGTCGGCATAAATGCGGCCGACGATCTCGAGTGCTTCGGACTCCTGCGTCCGGTTCGCCGCGCGCCGGTAGGCAAGATAGGCCGCCGCAGACGTGCGATCCCGAATGATGTTGCGCTCGGCGGAATTTTGCGTGCGAATTTCGCTCAAGGCCCGCGCATAGCGAAGCCAGAGCGCGGCATCCTTCTCCGCGTTGATGGCCAGTTCGCCGAGACGCTGCGCGTGGGCGCGAGCGTCGTTTGCGGTGCGCGCTGCGTCGGCTTCCTTGCGAAGCTCGGCCGGCGAGCGCGGGCGGCTTGCGAGTTCCCTCTGGAGCTGCACTTCGAGCCGTGCCGCCCCAGCGGCAAGGTCCGAACGCTGAAACGTCTTTTCCTGGGAGGACGCAGAGAGGGGAACGAGCAGTAACACCAAGGCGGCCAGACCAAGGAACGGATTGCGCATCGATTTCTCTCCAGAGGTGCAAGCGGGCGTCTGCCGGCGCCAACGCGCCGATCGCAGGTTCGCATGTTACTTGCGCAATCGCGACCGCTTCGTGGCGTGCAATGCCACAAGCTACAACTTTTCGTTATTCATAGACGAATTGTCGTGATTGCCCCGTGCTTCGCTCCTGCAGTAATTGTCGCTCACACAAACTCTGGGAGCCGCACATGAAAAAGTACCTCGGCGCCGGCGTTGCCGCCGCAACCGTCTTCACCACGCTGTCCTTCGTCGCGCCGTCTTCCGCCGAAGCAGCCTACTGCGAAGCGCGCAGCCGCTTTGCCTCCGGCTGGGGCTCGGGCTCCCTGGCCACCGCGCAACGGCGGGCGCTTTATGAATGCTCGATCCGCACGCCGCGTGGATACACCTGCTACATTACGCGCTGCCGGTACTAGGCGCCCGCAAACCCGGCGGGAAGCCGGGCGTCCCGCCCGGCTTCCGCGCGGCGGAACGTAGTTGCGAACGTTGGGGCAACCGCGCTTTGCACGCGGTCCGCGCCATAACGGCCTTCCCGCGCTGATACCAGCACGCTAAGAACGGCGGCTTCCAGCCGGAGACCGCCGAGATGTCGCTCGAAACCTTCCGCAAAGAAACGCGCGAGTGGCTCGCGCAGAACTGCCCGCCGGAGATGCGCAAGCCGTCGCGCGGCGAACCGGACATCTGCTGGGGCGGCAGGCATTGGCAGTTCCACTCCGACGCGCAGAAAATCTGGCTCGAGCGCATGGCCGCCAAAGGCTGGACCGTGCCGATGTGGCCGAAGGAATACGGCGGCGGCGGACTTTCACGCGAGGAGGAAAAAATCCTTCGTGAAGAGATGCGCGCGATCAACGCGCGTTCGCCGCTGGAGAGTTTCGGCATCTGGATGCTCGGGCCGGCGCTTCTTCAGTTCGGCAACGAGGCGCAGAAGAAAGAACATCTGCCCAAGATTGCGCGAGGCGAAATCCGCTGGTGCCAGGGCTATTCCGAACCGGGCGCCGGTTCCGATCTCGCTTCGCTGCAAACCAAGGCGGAAGACAAAGGCGGCCACTTCCTGGTGAACGGCCAGAAAATCTGGACGTCTTACGCCGACAAGGCCGACTGGATTTTCTGCCTCGTCCGCACCGATCCCGCCGCACCGAAGCACAAGGGCATTTCCTTCGTACTGTTCGACATGACGACGCCGGGCGTCACGACGAAGCCCATCCTACTTATCTCGGGAAAATCGCCGTTCTGCGAAACCTTCTTCGACAACGTGAAGGTGCCGAAAGAAAATCTCGTCGGCACGTTGAACGATGGCTGGACCATCGCGAAGTATCTTCTCACGCACGAACGCGCATCCATCGGTTCGGGCCTGTCGCTTGCCGGCATGCGTTCGCTGCCGGCGGAAGCGATCAAGGCGTTCGGCCGTGACGCGAATGGACGCCTCGACAATCCGTTCGTGCGCGAGGAAGTGATCCGCGCCGAGATCGACGGCCGTGCGTTGCTCGCCACCATCGAACGCTACAAGGCGGAGGCGAAAGCAGGTCAGGGCGTCGGCGCGAAGTCGGCGATCCTGAAATATGCGGGCACCGAGCTGAACAAGCGCCGTTACGAAGCCTTCATGACGATCGCGGGCTCGGACGGCCTCGAATGGGAAAGCGAACGCTCCGACGAAGGCACGCTCGCCCGCGAATGGCTCCGTACCAAGGCGAACTCCATCGAAGGCGGCACATCCGAAATCATGCTCGGCATCGTTGCCAAGCGCATCCTGAACCTGCCGGAGGCGTAACATGATCGCACTCGACGAAGACCGGATCATGCTGCGCGACTCCGCGCGGGAATTTCTCACCGACAAATCGCCGGTTTCGGAATTGCGCCGTCTGCGCGACACGAAAGACAAAGATGGTTTCAGCCGCAGCCTCTGGAGCGGCATGAAGGACATGGGCTGGACCGGCATTCTCGTCGATGAAATGCATGGCGGCTCGGACTTCGGTCATGTCGGCATGGCGCTCGTCTGCGAGGAGATGGGGCGTACGCTCGCTGCCTCCCCGTTCCTCTCGACCGCCGTGATGGCGGCGACTGCCATCCGCCGCGGCGGCACCGAGGAGCAGAAAAAGAAGTGGTTGCCCGCAATCTCGGATGCCAAGGCGATCATCGCGCTTGCCGTCGATGAAGGCCGCAAGCATGCGCCGGAGAAGACCGCGCTCAAGGCCGAACTCGCCGGCAACGCCTTCAAGCTGAACGGCGACAAAACCTTCGTGATCGACGGGCACGTCGCCGACGCGATCATCGTGTCTGCGCGCACCGAAGGCGAACCGGGCGACAAGAACGGCATCTCGCTGTTTCTCGTCGATGCGAAAGCGCCGGGCATCTCGATCGAACGTGTGATCGGGGTCGACAGCCGCAACAGCGCGCGGATCAAGTTTGAAAACGTGAATGCCGTCGATGCGCTCGGCGAAGCCGGCAAGGGCTTCTCGCTTCTGGAGAACGCACTGAACGCCGGCCGCGCGGGCGTTTCCGCGGAGCTTCTCGGCGTCGCCGGAGAGAGCTTCGACCGCACGGTAGCCTACCTCAAGGAGCGCAAGCAGTTCGGCAAACCGATCGGCGCGTTCCAGGCGCTGCAGCATCGCATATCCCACCTGTTCGGCGAGATCGAACTCCTGCGTTCGCTCGTGCTGGCCGCCTGCGTGACGCTCGACAAATCGCCGGACGCCGCTGGCTCGGCAGTCAGCGCCGCCAAGTATAAAGCATGCGAGGTTGGCAAGCTTGCGGTATCCGAAGCCGTGCAGATGTTCGGCGGCATGGGCATGACCGATGAGGTGGATATCGGCCTCTTCATGAAACGGGCCCGCACCGCGCAGGAGTTACTCGGCGACGCCTACTTCCACGCCGACCGCTACGCCCAGAGCCAGAAGTTCTGATCCGAAAATAGAAAAGATTCCGAAAGGAAAACCATGACCATTCGCTTCGACAATCGCGTTGCCATCGTCACGGGTGCCGGTAACGGCATCGGTAAATCCCATGCCCTTTCGCTCGCGGCCCTCGGCGCGAAGGTGGTCGTGAACGATCTCGGCGGCTCGCGCGACGGCTCGGGAGGTTCGCTCTCGTCCGCAGAAGCGGTGGTGCAGGAGATCAAGGCGAAGGGCGGCGACGCCATGGCGAACGGCGCCAACGTCGCGAAATACGACGAAGTCGCAGCCATGATTGAAGAGACCAAGAAGAAGTGGGGCCGCGTCGATATCCTGGTCAACAACGCGGGCATCCTGCGCGACAAGAGCTTCGCGAAGATGGAGCTCGACGACTTCCGCCTTGTGCTCGAAGTGCATCTGATGGGTTCGGTCAACTGCTGCAAGGCAGCGTGGGAAACCATGCGCGAGCAGAACTACGGGCGTATCGTGCTGACCTCCTCCTCGTCCGGTCTGTTCGGCAATTTCGGCCAGTCCAACTACGGTGCGGCGAAGGCTGCAATGGTCGGTCTAATGAACGTGCTTCACCACGAAGGGCAGAAATTCAATATTCGGGTGAACACGCTTTCGCCGACCGCGGCAACCCGCATGACCGAGGAACTGCTGCCGCCAAACGTACTCCAGCTCATGCAACCCGAGGCCATCACGCCCGCGGTGCTCTACATGGTGAGCGAGAACGCCCCTTCCCGCACCATCATGGGTGCCGGCGCAGGCGTGTATTCCGTGATCCGTGTCGTCGAAACACAGGGCGTCTATTTCCCGCCGGAGGAGCGCACCCCCGACGCGATCGCTGCGAAATTTGCGGAAATTTCGGACATGAAAACCGCGCAGGCGCTGGAAGGCGCATTCCAGCAGACGCAAAAATACGTCGCCATGGCCGCGAAAGCAGCCGGCATCGACCTGTCGAAAAAGTAGCACCCGCACGCATTCGCATCCGGGGCGTGCTGCGCTAGGCTCAAACCATGAGCCGCACGCAGCATTTTGACGACGCGGAAACACTCGCGCACCACATCGCGGACCGCTTCGGCCGCGCGATCACGCTCGCCTTACCGCTCGGCCTTGGCAAGGCGAATACGGTTGCAAACGCGATCTACTGCTGCGCAGAAGCCGATCCTTCGCTGAAGCTCAACATCTTCACGGCGCTCACGCTGCAACGACCGAGCGTTTCGGGTCTCCAAGCGCGCTTCATCAATCCGGTGCTCGACCGGCTGTTCGGCGGCTACCCGGAACTGGAATATGCCCGCGCCCTTCGAAGCGGGCGAATGCCGAAGAACGTCCAGGTCAGTGAATTCTTCTTTCTGGCGGGACGATGGCTCGGCTCCGCGCTCGCGCAGCGCAACTACATCTCCGCGAACTATACGCACGCCTATCGCTATGTGCTCGACCGCAACGTCAACGTAATTGCGCAACTGGTCGCGAAGCGCATCGTGAACGGCGAAACCCGCTACAGCATCGCCTCGAACACGGACCTCACGCTCGATCTCTTGCAGGCACGCGCCGAGGGCCGCGCCGATTTCGTGCTGATCGCGGAAGTGAACTCCGAGTTGCCCTTCATGCTCGGCGATGCCGATCTCCCCGAAAGCGCATTCGATTACGTTTATGAAAACCCGAACACGGATTTTCCGCTGTTCGCCCCACCGAAGCAGCCGGTTCCGCTGACGGCCTACGCGATCGGGCTGCATACCGCGACCCTGATCGAGGACGGCGGAACGCTGCAGATCGGCATCGGCGCGGAAGGCGACGCCGCCGCCAAGGCCCTCATGCTGCGCCATCAGGACAACGCAGACTTCAATGAAATGGTCGCGGCCCTTTCTCCGTCACCGCCGGCACGTCTCGGAGCCTTCGAAACCGGCCTTTATGGCGCGAGCGAAATGTTCGTCGATTCGTTTCTCGATCTCATCGATGCAGGCGTCGTAAAGCGCGAGGTCGATGGCGTGCTGCTGCACGGCGGCTTCTTTCTGGGACCCAAGAATTTCTATCGCCGGCTGCGTGAAATGGACGAAGCGAACCGCGCGAAACTGCAGATGAAAGCGATTTCCTTCGTCAATGAACTCTATGGCGACGAACAGAAGAAGCGCGCGGCGCGCGTGAAAGCGCGTTTCGTGAACAACGGCATGATGGCCACACTGCTCGGCGCGGTCGTTTCCGACGGTCTGGAAAGCGGACTCGTCGTGAGCGGCGTCGGCGGACAGTACAATTTCGTCGCGCAGGCTTTTGCGCTCGAAGGCGCACGCTCGATCATCTGCGTCAACGCCACGCGAGGCTACGGCGAGAAAACGCTCTCGAATATCCGCTGGTCCTATGGGCATACGACCATCCCGCGTCACTTGCGCGATATCGTCGTCACCGAATACGGGATCGCCGACCTGCGCGGAAAGTCGGACGAGGACGTAATCGCGGCCATGCTTTCGGTCGCGGATTCGCGCTTTCAGAACGAATTGCTGCGCGAGGCGAAAAACCACAACAAGATTGCCAAGGACTACGAAATACCCGTGCAGTTCCGCAACAATACGCCCGAGCGGATCGAGCGCGCACTGCGCCCTGCGAAGGAACGCGGACTCCTGCCCGACTTCCCCTTCGGCACGGATTTCGACGACGTGGAGAAACGCCTGATCCCGGCATTGCAAATGCTGAAACAAAAACTCGCTTCGCCGCTTTCGCTCGTTCCCGTGCTCTTGCGGGGCCTGAGCGCACCCGCGAACGCCGAAACGGATGCTTGCATTGCGCGGATGGGGCTCGCGGAAGCCGCGTCCGTGAAAGACCGATTGTACCGCGCCATTCTGCGGGGCGCGCTTCGCTGCTGATTACTTGCAGAACTTGTTGTAGCGCTCGATGCAGGTTTTAAGCACCTGCTCGCCCGGCTTCTTCCACCAGTCCCCGGCAGAGAAGATTTCGACTTCCTGCGGACCGAAGAAGCCCGCGCCTTCGATCATCGCGCGAAAACCTTTGAGGTCGATAACGCCGTCGCCCATCATGCCGCGATCAAGCAGAAGATCCTTCGTGGGTACGAGCCAGTCGCAGATGTGGTGCGCGAAGATACGCTTCTCGCGACCGGCGCGAGCAATCTGCTCGGCGAGACCCGGCTCCCACCAGACATGATAGACGTCGATCGCGACCCCGACATCCGGCGCGATCTGGCCGGCGATATCGAGTGCCTGTTGCAACGTGTTGATGCAGGCGCGGTCTGCGGCATACATCGGATGCAGGGGCTCGATCGCAAGCGGCATGTTGGACGCCCGCGCGTGATCGAGCACGGCGGTGATGCCCTCCGCCACCTGAATGCGTGCGCCTTCGATGTCCTTCGAGCCTTGCGGCACGCCGCCGACAACGAGCACGAGACAATCGGCTCCGAGTGTCGCTGCTTCGTCGATCGCGCGCTTGTTGTCGTCGATTGCCGCCGCACGGCCCTTCGCGTCGGGAGCCGTAAACATGCCGCCGCGGCAATAGCCGGTGACCTGCATGCCGTTATCTTTGATGACCTTCGCGGAATCGTTCAGGCCGAACTTTGCGACCTGGTCGCGCCAGGGATCGACCGCCTTGATGCCCAGCTTCGCACAGGCCTCGACCGCCTCGCCGAGATTCCACTGCTCGCGCACAGTGGCGAGATTGATCGAGAGGCCTTCCGCGTTCATTTCAATCAGGCGATTCCATGGACCTCGAGCAATTTCTTCATGCGTGAAGCGGCAAGCTCGGGATCGTGCAGCACGCGGGCTTTATCCGCGAGTCGGAACAACTCCGCAAGGTGCTGGATCGAGCGCGTACTTTCCTGGCCGCCGATCATCAGGAAGTGATCCTGCTGCCCGTTGAGCCACGCCAAAAAGACGATGCCGGTCTTGTAGAAGCGCGTCGGCGCCTTGAAGATGTGGCGCGAAAGCGGAACGGTCGGCTCCAGAATACCGTGGAAGCCCTGCAGGTCGTTCTTCGCAAGGCGCGCAAGGCCGGCGGAAGCGGCCGGAGCGATGCCGTCGAAGATACCGAGAAGCGCGTCGGAATAACCCTCGTCGTCGCCTGCAATCAGCTCCGCGTAGTTGAAATCGTCGCCGGTATACATGCGCACGCCTTTCGGCAGGCGGCGGCGCATCTCGATTTCTTTTTCCTTTGAGAGCAGCGAGATCTTTACGCCGTCCACTTTCGCGGCGTTGCGGGCGATGATGTCGAGACAGACGTCCATCGCCGCCATGTGATCGTCCGAACCCCAGTAGCCCTTGAGCGCGGGATCGAACATCTCGCCGAGCCAGTGCAGAATCACCGGCTCCTTCACCTGCGAGAGGATGCGGTCGTAAACGCGTTTGTAATCTTCCGGGCTCTTCGCAGCGTAAGCGAGCGCGCGGCTTGCCATCACGATCAAGCGGCCGCCGAGTTTCTCGATCACTTCGATCTGCTGCTCATAGGCGCGGATCACGTCATCGACCGAAACATCCGGGCCCGGCGTGATGTGATCGGTGCCGCAGCCGCAGGCGATCTTCACGCCCGGACGCGACTTCGCCGCGTCGAGCGCGCGACGGATCAGTTCCTGCGCGCCATTCCAGTCGAGGCCCATGCCGCGCTGCGCGGTATCCATCGCCTCGGCAACGCCGAGACCGAGATCCCAGAGGTAGTGACGAAATGCGATCGTGCGATCCCAGTCGATTGCGGGATCGATCCACGGATCGTTGTTCGCGAGCGGATCGGCAACGACATGCGCCGCCGCAAAGGCCACCCGGTTGAAGGATGCGATCTCTTCCTTCGAAGGAAACCGGATCGGCTCGCCCGTCGTGTAGGGCGCAAGTTTACGGTCGAGACTGGGCAGCGAGAGCGTCGCCATCGTTACACCTTCAATTCGGGCACATCGAGCCAGCGGCGCTCGGCCCAGCTCTTGAGACCGAGTTCGGCAAGTTGAACGCCTTTCGCGCCTTCCAGCAAATCGAATTTCCACGGCGTGTTTTCGACGAGATGCCGGATAAAGCCTTCCCACTGCACCTTGAAGCCGTTGTCGTAGACCGTGTTGTCGGGCATCTCTTCCCACTGGTCCTGAAACTTCATGGTCTGCGGCTCGTCCGGATTCCACACCGGGCGCGGCGTGTTCACGCGATGCTGCGTCACGCAGCGCGTGAGACCGGCGACCGCCGAACCCTGCGTGCCGTCGACATGAAACGTGACGAGATCGTCGCGCTTCACACGTGTCACCCACGACGAGTTGATCTGCGCGATCACGCCGCCTTCGAGTTCGAAGGTCGCATAGGCCGCGTCATCGACATCGGCCTTGTAGGTCTTGCCCTGCTCATCGACGCGCGACGGAATGTGGGTCGCGCCAAGGCAGCTCACGGCTTTCACGCTGCCAAACAGGTTATCGAGCACGTAACGCCAGTGGCAGAGCATGTCGAGAATGATGCCGCCGCCGTCAGCCTTGCGGTAATTCCAGCTCGGACGCTGTGCGGGCTGACCCCAGTCGCCTTCGAACACCCAGTAGCCGAACTCGCCGCGTACCGAGAGAATTTTTCCGAAGAAGCCGGATTCTTTCAAAAGTTGAATCTTGCGCAGGCCCGGCAGGAATAATTTGTCCTGCACGACGCCGTGCTTGATGCCTTTGCTTTTCGCGAGCTTCGCAACCGCGAGCGCCTTGTCGAGCGAATCCGAAATCGGCTTTTCGCAATAGACGTGCTTGCCGGCGTTGATCGCCTTGGTCAGCAGATCGGTGCGCATCTGCGTCGTCGCGGCATCGAAGAACACGGTGTCGTCGGGATTCTTGAGCGCTGCATCGAGATCGGAGGTCGAACGCTCGATGCCATATTGCCTGGCAAGCGCTGCAACTTTTTCGGCGTTACGACCGACAAGGATCGGGTCCGGCATCACGCGGTCGCCATTCGAAAGCAGGACGCCGCCCTGCTTGCGGATCGCAACGATCGAACGCACGAGGTGCTGGTTCAAACCCATGCGTCCCGTGACGCCGTTCATGATGATGCCGAGGCGCTGCGTCGCCATGTTCGCTCTCCCCAAGAATTTCCAGAAGCGGCCGTCTTGCATGCGGCCGTAAGTAACCAATTAGTTACAAGTACGATGACCCCGCCGTGCCGTCAAGAGTCGGCTCAGGGCCGGAGATAGCCGAGCACGACGGCGGCCAGGTGCTGCCCCCTCGCCTTGATATTTTCCGGCGCCGTCAGGTCGCGTCCGAAAATCGTGGACAGCGTGTAACGGTTGGAAAGATAGAAGAAACCGAGGGCCGCGATGGAAATGTAGAGATCGACCGGATCCACGTCCTTGCGAAAAACCTTCGTCTTGGCTCCGCGCTGCAGCAAATCGTCGATCATGCCGACCAGCGGCGAATGCAGTTCCCGGATTTTCTTCGAGCGCTTGAGGTAAGCGGCCTTGTGAAGGTTCTCGGTTGCAAGCAGGCTAAGAAACTCGGGGTGGTCGCGGTAATAGTTCCAGGTGAACTGCAGAAGTTCACGCATGCCTTCGACCGGATCGCGCTTGCCAAGATCGAGCTTAATCTCTTCCGAGCGAATTTCTTCGTACGCGGCTTCGAGCACGGCGAGATAGAGGCCGTCCTTGTCGCCGAAGTAGTGATAGATCATGCGCTTGTTCACGCCGGCGCGATCGGCAATTTCATCGACGCGTGCGCCGCCCAAGCCTTTTGCCGTGATCTCCGCGGTCGCCGCGGCCAGAATCACGGCACGCGTGCGCTCCGGATCGCGCACGTTTCCGCTTGCTCGTCGCAGCGGAACTTTCTTCGCAGTCTGCGCGGTTGCCATTACTGCAAGGCCTTCAATCGTTCTGCAATGGACGATGGCGCCCAGTCGGCACGAATGCCGAGGTCGGCCAGGATGACTTGTGCTGCGTTGTAGCCGGGCAATCCGGTGACATTCCCGCCGGGATGGCTCGACGAGCCGCAAAGATAAAGACCCGGAATGTGCGCGCGATAGCTTCCGGCGCCAGGGAACGGGCGATCATGGCCGATCTGGCCGTTCGTGAACGCACCGATCAAGAGATCGGCTTCACGCATGTTTGGGAGTTCGCGTTCGACATCCAGCGGTGAACGCGTGAAGGCGTCGATCACCGCGCCTTCGAGGTTAGGCGCATGCTTGCGCCAAAGCCCAAGCATCTTCTCGCCGTGCTTGTCTTTGTACGCATCCCAGCTTCCGGGATCGCCGTTCAAACGATAAGGCAGCTTCTCCCACATGAAGGCCGTGTGCTTACCGGTGGGCGCCTGCGACGGATCGAACAGCGATGGCGTCGCGCCCCACATCACCGTATCGGGCACGGACCCTGCCTCATGATGTCTGACGATGTCGGTGAACTGATCGACATGGTCGAGGCCCATGATAACCATGAACGCTTTCGCAAGCGCCGGATTGTTCTTGGTTGCGGCGTATTGCGGCGCTTCGGTCAGGTTGAGATGCAATGCAAAGAGCGGCGCGAGCAGGTTGTACTGAAACTTCGATGCGAGGTCGCGAACTTCGCGCGGGACCAGCGTTTCGTCGAGGAGATCGAGGAACGTCTGTTGCGGATTGAGCGCGGAAGCGACGAACGTCTTCGCGCGGAGAAGTTCGCCCTCGCGTGTCTCGATCCCGACCGCCTTGCCGTTCTCAACCACGATACGCGCAGGCTCGGTCAGAAGGCGAATTTCGCCGCCGCTTTCGCGCACCGCATTTTCAAGAGCGCGAGCGAGCGCCGCCGTCCCTCCTCGCGACATTTGCGCCTTGGCGGGCGACGCGAGCAGTGCCGCAATATGATGGCCGAAACCTTTCACGCGCAGATCGACTTCACGCAGGCCATTGAAAAACAGAAGCCCCGCCTTCACGGCCGGGTTCTCGAACTCCTGATGGACGAACTCCAGCGGCGACAGCGCGCTCACTTCAAGCAGGCGCCGACCGGCAGCGCTCTTTTCCAGCAACGCGCGGCGCTCGCCTGCCGGCAGCGGTGGCGACTTCGCTTCCCAGGAAAGAATGTCGCGGACGATCGGCACGAAGTCGCTCTGCCAGCGCTTCAGCGTCTCGGCGTCTTTCTTCGAGAACGTCTCGAACGAAGCCACGGTGCGCTCGATATCCGTCCACCATTCGAGCGAACGGTCATCGCTCGTGATCATCGCGACGTTGAGCTCGGGTTCGATGTATCGCGCGCCATGGCGTTCAAGTTCGAGGTCGGCGTACCACGGCATGTTGGTGATCGCGCGCTGGAAGAAAGCGTGCGGATTATGAAGGAAGCCCGGACGGCGCGGGTCTTCCATCGTGGACAGGCCACCGCCTGCAACATGCCGCCGATCGATCGACAGCACCTTCAAGCCGGCCTTGCCGAGATACGCCTGCAACACAAGCGCGTTGTGTCCCGCGCCGATGATGATGCCGTCCCAGTTCATTCGATTCCCAGGAGCCGGTAGATCCGGCGCGAATACTCGCCGAATTTTTCCGTGTTGCGCACGTCGAGCGTGCGCGGCATCGGAATGTCGACCGTGAAGTTGTCCGCCATGCGTGCGGGTCCTGCGGTCAACACCACGACACGCGTGCCGAGGAACACCGCTTCGGTGATGCCGTGGGTCACGAAGATGATGGTCTTCTTCGACTCGCCCCAGATGCGAAGCAGTTCGAGGTTCATCTTCTCGCGTGTCAGCGCATCGAGCGCGCCGAACGGCTCGTCCATCAGCACGAGCTTGGGATCGTGCACGAGCGCGCGCGCGATCGAGGCGCGTTGCTGCATCCCGCCGGAA
>VFQR01001784.1_pt1 | contig 15104 bp, 12 predicted proteins | sample 3512321 | NCBI WGS metagenome assembly VFQR01 (sample SAMN10412374, study PRJNA504923) | tailings metagenome | isolation source: Relicate 3 Philex TSF1 revegetated site | place: Philippines: Tuba, Benguet | collected 2017-08-29
CGGGACGAACCCGATCGCCAATTGCGATCGCTCCTGCTGTCGGATCTACACCAAGGATACCGCGAATTAAAAAGTCTCCCTGTTGTAAAGCCAGCTTAAATTCATCCATTGCCACACCCACAAACAAGGAGTGTTGTGCTAGAGTTCGTTCTTGTTCGCTGAGACTGGCAATCAAATCTCGCAATACTACTAAAGGTACTTGTTCATCTAACTCGATAATGATGTTGCGATCGGCTTTTGTGACTTGCAATGGTTTGCCAATAGGTCGGCACCCTTGGGCGACAATCGTTTCCAAAACAATATTCCCAGTCAAAGCTATGCCGAGAGTACCCTCTCGATACAAGTGTTGACCCAAATCGCCACAGTCATCCTTACAAAATAGGGCAACACGACCACCCATACCGCCACCACTAGCCTGTCCCCCCACTATCACCGATCCTGGATAAGCAAAATCCAGCCCCTGCAACAAATCGTTGATTCCAGAGGCGAAGGAACTAGAAAGCAAAATGAACTGCGGTGTTGGCGATGCTGGCACACCAACCAAATCAAGCCAAGCATCTGGGGAACTATCCAAGTCAGGTAGTTCTTCAGCAACAACATGAAATACCCGAACCTGCACCCCTGGGAGGTGGGCTAAAGTCAAACTGATAGCTGGTTCAGCTTCTAGTTCTTGGGTTTCTCCGCTAACCGTTGTCCCAATTACACCTCCACCACTACAACCAATTAGCACCGGCACAGAAAGTTTCTCAGCCAACAAAGGTAATAATCGAGAATACTCACTCGTAAAAGCAGACGAAATGAATACCAGCCCTAAATCCGCAGGTGCTGTTAAAGACGAGACAGCTCGTTGTACCACATCTGCGACTGCTGCTTCCAATGAATGATGGGTTGATAGGGCATTCGCCCACTGCATTTGGTCTGCCATGAGTTTTCGGCTTCTTTTGCTTTTTAGGCTAGTAGTTTTTGATTTTTCATTTTGGGAAGAGTTTCATTCTACAAGAGTTGACCCCAGTTGTTTATATTCGCCATCCCAGGAAACTGGGGTTGTTATTCCCTAATACATGCATCTAAATATATTGTATGATTATCTATCTGTAGTACTGATTCCATAAAATCTTAAAAAATAAAGATGAATGCATTAATATGTGTCACAGTTTGCTGTATTGGTTAGAAATCAATAAACTCAAACACTAACTTAATTATCAGCCAAGTGGTTAAAATGGTTAGTAATAAAACCAAAAACTGCCATTTTTGAAGTTTTTCTATACTAGTACTAACAACACACAACGAGACTAAAGCAATGACCAACATTCAAGAAACAGCAAAAGGCGACATCCAAGAACAAATCCAACAAGAAGTTGAACAAGCACGTACTGTCTGTGACATCAACGGTAGCAATTCACCAGAGTGTGCTGCTGCTTGGGATGCAGTAGAAGAATTACAAGCCGAAGCTTCTCACCAACGCCAAAGCAAGCCAAAAAATTCACTAGAACAGTATTGCGATGATAATCCAGACGCAATTGAATGCCGAGTTTACGACGACTAGAAATTGAGGCAAGTGAATTTTTTGTTTGTTTAATCACTAGACAACCAAGATTTATCTAGAATTGCAGTCTCATTTTTTCACCATCTTTACCAATGGCTAGAGAATTGGTGAAAGAACTAGAGTTCAGCATTTTAATTAGGCAAGTAAACCTTTACACCCTAAAAAAGTTGGGATTTTGTCCAAAACTACCAAATAGACATAGGAGTGAAAATTAATTCTGCGTTGCCCGAAACCCTTGGTAGGGGCGTACCGCTAAAGCGGAACCCGAAGGGTACGGCCGTACCCTACGGGAAGGCGGAGCCTACGCCCTTACATCATTTCCACTCCTATGTCTAATGTATGGCTGCTGGGTCAGTTTTTTAACTTTCCCTGATACTACTACATACAGGTATGTGCGAAATCAAAATTTAGAATTTTTTGAGTTACTTGTTGTTTTGGCAAATAAATTCACAAAAGCCAATTTAAGTAACCGAAAAAGTTTCTTTTTGTAATACGTGTTGCAAAAATTTTTGTAACAAATTAACCAGCTGTAGGGGCGTACATTTGTGCGCCCCTACTAGCGTATTTTATTGATTGCGTGTAAGACCCCATCCCGTTATGGCTGGCGCGGTTGACAGTACAGTTTGTTTAATGTTAGACCTAAAAACCTTCATCTGCGTAGGTGTTAGCTAAGCGATCGCATCCAACCTACAATTATCCTTGAGGTAATGAAATTCTCTGTTTCTGGGTCTTCCCAAAGCTGACTTTCTATGTAGCAAGTGCTATTTTAAACTGATTGTTTCTGAATTCTGCATTCTTCTTCAATTATCATTTGAGAAAAACTATGGATTATAATGTTTGGTTTCGCCCTTTTGTCTGGATTGATTACAGATTGGCAGTATTATTTTTGGTCATTATTCCGCTGATTTTGCTGATTTGGGCATTTGTGCAAAAAGCGGAAGGCATACAACGTTTGTTAAGTATATATTGGCGAGTATCAAGCCTACTGGCAATCACTGTTTATCTGATGATTGCCCAGTATCCAGTTAGCTTTATTTCTGGATTGATGGCTCGGATTTTAATCCCGATTTCGCTATGGTTTTGGGTGGATCTCAACGATGAAATTGAGTACCAAACCAGTGGTTTTTTAAAGTTAATTTTTACTTCTTGGCGCTGGGCGACAACTGTTTATTGTCTTTTAGGTGCAGTAGCTTCTACGCTTTTTTTAGGTTGTGCTTTTTCTGGCAGTGCGCTGAAGACACCCTATTGTCGCGTCTGGTTCGAGGCTCCGCTAATGTTCAAAGAATATTTTCATGCTAATAGCAAAGCTGAATTTTTAGGTTTTCTCGGCATAACTACTTTAGTCATTTATGTGCTGTACTTAAGTTATTTTGTCCTTGTTAAGCTAGGCAAGCAAGGACGCACAGCTAGACCTCAATAATCATTGTTGTGCTGCAATTAAAAATTGAAAATTTCAACTTTAAAAAATGGATTCCATTGCCAAGCGACTGGAACAATATACTGCTAAACGCCCCCAAGAAGTCTTATTGGTAACGGTAGAAATTGCTGGGGAGCAAGATACAATTGCTGTTTTCAAAGGTTTTTCTAGTTCTTTGATGCACCCGACAGCATTCGATCCAGATGTGCCCGTTCTGCCAGATGAGGGAATTATTCTCAATATTGACCGAGTAGCTAGTCCTTATAATCCGGAAGCACCTCGTTATATTCAACAAGGACTTTCTTGGGAAGCTATGCAAGTTTTATTATCAGAGGTGGGAGTCTAACTAATAGCTATTTCAAATCTTTGATGCGTGTTCAGTGGGATAAAGCAAAACTATAGCGAGCTTTAGCACAACGATCTAAATTTATCTATCTCCGTATTGGCAACAGCCCAACTTCTAAAATGGTTACGCGCTACTATCAAAGGAATGAATTGGAAGGCGTTCATGACACTATCGATTATTGCTGAACCTGCTCCTCTAAAATCGAATGAGGATGGTGTAGTTCTCGTCGGTAAAACCCGCGTCACATTGGACACTGTGGTTGCTGTGTTTATGCAAGGCGCGACAGCAGAGGAAATTGTTTATCGTTATCCGTCGCTCAATTTGGCTGACGTTTACGCTACAGTTGCCTTCTACCTCAATCATCAACCGGAAGTAGAAGCCTACTTGCAACAGCGACGGCAGCAATCACAAGAGATTCGGGCAATAAATCAAGCGAATTTTCACCCACAAGGCTTACGCGATCGCTTGCTTGCCCGCAAAGCTGCACAGGAAGCATGTTAAAATTGCTTGCTGATGAAAACTTCGATAATACGGTTGTTAGAGGATTGTTCCGTCGTAGTCCAAAAATCGACATCATTCGTGTACAAGATGTTGGGCTATCAGGCAAAGATGATCCAACTATCCTGGATTGGGCAGCCCAAGAAGGACGTATCCTGCTTACCCATGACGTTTCTACAATTACTCGCTATGCATACGATCGAGTTAGGCAAGGTCAGACTATGCCGGGAGTTATCGAAGTCAGCCTAGATGCACCAGTGGGGCGGGTCATTGAAGATATTCTTGTACTTGTAGAGTGTAGCCAGGAGGGAGAACTAGAAGGTCAAGTTCAGTATCTCCCCTGGTGAGAAGGTTGAATTTTGTCTGTATTTTTTCGTACAGTTAAATTTACAAAATGTCCCGTTCTGGATACACACTTCCCGTCTTTGCGTGTGGTGCTGCTGTTGCAGCTTTACACTGGTTACGCGATCGCCAACCATTAACCATAGCGTCGATAGATCTAATTGAACCCAGCCAAATCGCCGAAATCCCCATTGAACAGGTAGCCGGACTATCTGAAAATACAGCTTTAGCAATTACCCGTAGCGACCCTGGTGATAATCTTGACCTGACCAGAAATACACCGATTTGGGCAATGGTGGAATGGAGGGGAAAAGAGGACGCGGGGACGCTCTTACACGGGGAGGCGGAGAAATTATTATTTTCGTCTCCGGTGGAAGAGGCTGTAATTATTCAAGGTGGCGAAGGAATTGGCAAACAAGCCAATGCTGATGATAAGCCTGCTATTTATGCCTATGCTCGAAGGCTGTTGCAAGAGAATTTGCAACGAATGTTGGCACCTGGGGAAAAAATCACGGTGACGATTATTCTACCCGAAGGGCGATCGCTTGCTGTTAGAACTTCAAATTCTGCTTTTGGTGTGGTTGAAGGACTTTCCCTTTTAGGCACAACGGGTATTTCCCAACCTTTGAGTACACCAGATCAACTTGCAGCTTTTCGATCTGAGTTACAAAATAAAGCCAGTCGTTTTGCAAGTTTGGTATTTTGTATCGGCGAGAATGGCCTAGATTTAGCGCGTAATTTAGGCATTAATCCCGAACAATTGGTGAAAACTGCTAACTGGCTTGGCCCAATGCTAGTAGAAGCTGATGTGCTAGGTGTCAAAAAAATCTTATTATTTGGCTATCACGGGAAGCTGATGAAGTTAGCGGCAGGAATTTTTCACACCCATCACCACCTCGCTGATGGACGCCGGGAAATTTTAGCAGCCCACTGTGCGATCGCTGGTTTAAAATCACCAGATATCCAAGCCATATTTCACAGTCCCACCGCTGAAGCCGCACTCGCACGCCTCAGATCCCTAGACACTTCCACCGGCAGTGATTGGGTAAACCAAGTTTACAGTGCGATCGCCGAAACTATTGATGTCCGTTGCCAAGAATACATCCAAAGCCATAGCCAAAGCGGCACAGAAGTTACAGTCTGTGGCTCGGCTTTGTTTGATCGCGATCGCAAAATTATCGTGAAGAGTCAAACTGGTGGTCTGCTGATGGGAAAATTATGTTAACTTATTATGAATAATCGTAAACAATTCACATAAATAATCTTTTAAGTCATCTCTTTCGGGTAAGTTTATCCTTCTAATACCATCTCCAACTCAGGGAATAGATGAACGCATATAAATGCGCGTTTGTCAAGGTTCTTGATACCATTATCAGCCTGCCCAGGCTGAATAATAGCATCGAGCTATAGATTACAGGGCGTCAAATTATCCTTCACAGACATAACTCTCCCCGTCATGAATACAGCGGTGACTCTACCAACAGAACAGGCTCCCCAAACATTAGAAAACTTTGGGCAGCTGAATCGCCAATTAATTGTGATTTTGGACTTCGGCTCCCAATATTCCGAGCTGATTGCCCGTCGCATCCGCGAGACTCAAGTATACTCTGAAGTTTTGTCTTATCGCACTAGTTCTGCACATTTGCGCCAACTCAATCCGAAAGGAATTATCCTCTCTGGTGGGCCGAGTTCAGTTTATGGCGAAAAAGCTCCCCATTGCGACCCAGAAATCTGGAATTTGGGAATACCCATCTTAGGTGTTTGCTATGGGATGCAGCTGATGGTGAATCAACTCGGTGGGGAAGTGGCAAAAGCTGACCGGGGCGAATACGGGAAAGCATCATTATATATCGATGATCCCACAGATTTGCTCACTAATGTCGAAGACGGTACCACCATGTGGATGAGTCACGGAGACTCAGTTACCCAGATGCCACCGGGATTTGAATTGCTGGCACATACAGAAAATACTCCCTGCGCTGCCATTGCCGACCACGAAAGGAAACTTTACGGCGTGCAGTTCCATCCAGAGGTGGTACATTCCCTTGGTGGTATAGCATTGATTCGCAATTTTGTCTACCACATTTGTGATTGTGAACCCACTTGGACAACAGCGGCTTTTGTGGAAGAATCGATTCGGGAAATTCGGGCTAGAGTTGGTGAAAAACGGGTGTTATTGGCGTTGTCTGGGGGTGTGGATTCTTCTACCTTGGCGTTCTTGTTATATAAAGCCATTGGCGAACAATTGACTTGTGTGTTTATCGACCAAGGCTTTATGCGAAAATACGAGCCAGAACGATTGGTGAAGCTGTTCCAAGAGCAGTTTCATATTCCTGTAGAATATGTGAATGCCCGCGATCGCTTTTTAGCTACTATTTCTGGGGTTACAGATCCCGAAGAAAAACGTCGCCGCATCGGCCACGAATTCATTCGGGTATTTGAAGAAACATCCAAACGCCTTGGTCACTTTGATTATCTGGCTCAAGGAACTCTTTATCCAGATGTCATCGAATCTGCTGATACCAATGTCGATCCCCAAACTGGCGAACGGGTAGCAGTGAAAATTAAGAGCCATCACAACGTCGGTGGTTTGCCCAAAGACTTACGATTTAAATTGGTGGAACCACTGCGGAAATTATTTAAAGATGAAGTCCGCAAAGTTGGACGTTCCATTGGTTTACCAGAAGAAATTGTCCAACGCCAACCTTTCCCTGGGCCTGGTTTGGCAATTCGGATTTTGGGTGAAGTCACCGCCGAACGGTTAAATATTTTGCGCGATGCCGATTTAATTGTGCGGCAAGAAATTAACCAACGCGGCTTGTATCATAGTTTTTGGCAAGCCTTTGCTGTGTTGCTGCCAATTCGTAGCGTTGGCGTCATGGGAGATCAACGTACCTACGCTTATCCTATAGTTTTGCGGATTGTCACCAGTGAAGATGGCATGACTGCTGATTGGGCGAGAGTGCCTTACGATGTACTGGAAGTAATTTCTACTCGGATTGTGAATGAAGTTAAAGGGGTGAATCGGGTGGTTTATGACATCACCTCCAAGCCACCTGGAACCATTGAGTGGGAATAATTTAGTTTTTGGTAAGGGGAAGATGAGTTTTTCTTTCCCCTTCACCAAATACTAAAATTGGGAAAACATTGCCAGATTTTGATCCCACCATGCAGACACCACAAATAGGGCAAACAGCGAAAAGTGCGAACCAAAACCTCTATGAAACTGATTTCCATGCCTGGACTCAAAAACAGGCTAACTTATTGCCTCATCACCAATGGAGTCAATTGGATTTGTCCAATTTAATTGAGGAAATTGAGTCCTTGGGGAAAAAAGAAGTTTAAAGTCTTATTTTGCAGAATTACTCCAGGAAGCTGATGAAAATGCTAGAGATTTAACATCAGGAGAAACAAATCTGCCGCTGTAGTCTGCATTTACCTTGATTTTGGCTGCTGAATTCCACTACTAAAAGTTCATAAAAATTATAAAATTAGTTAAGTTATGTTGCTTTTACGCGAAAATTTCTCAATAAAACGACGGATTTACTTTGTTTGAGCAGTTGACGAATTACAAGCTTTTTTGATATCCTCAAATTCTTGGTTATTATTGGCTACTGCTATGACTATTTTGATTTTTGGCAAGTTATAGCGAAGAATTTTTAATTTTTATAAAGGCAGCTTGACAGAAAAAGTAGTTCCGTGTGCAACTCCAGGACTAGCAACTTGAATCGAGCCGCCATGCAATTCTACCAGATGACGAGCGATGGCCAAACCCAGTCCTAAGCCACCTTGTTTGTGGGTGGAATGTCCTTGATGATAGCGTTCAAAAACGTAGGGCAGAAACTCTGGGCTAATGCCGATACCTGTATCCCTGACTCTGATTTCGGCATGAGAGCCATTGCGAAACAAGCTAACTTCTACCTGTCCCCCTGACGGGGTGAATTTAATGGCGTTGGTGAGTAAATTACCGAGAACTTGCAGCAAACGGTTGATATCGCCGGAAATTGTGGAAATTGACCTGTCAATTATCGACTCTAAGCGAATGTTTTTAGCGTTTGCGGATGGGTAAGCGGTTTCCATTGCTGCACCAACAACTGCTCCGAGATTAACTTGGGTGACCTCAAGCTGTAGCTTACCTTGGAGGATGCGAGACATATTCAGTAAATCTTCGAGAAGTTTTTCCTGAGATCTGGCATTGCGTTCGATGGTCTCCAGGGTTTTAGCGAGGTTGGGTGCATCGAATTTGCGAGTCCGCAGCAGTTGTACCCAGCCGAGAATGGCATTGAGTGGAGAGCGCAGGTCATGGGAAACCATTGCGACAAACTCATCTTTAGTGCGGTTAGCAGCTTCCGCTTGGGCGCGGGCGACTTGCTCAAGTTGCAAAAGTTGGTTGCGTTCGGCTTCTAAGTGTTTGCGATCGTCAATATCTGTACTCGTACCAAACCACTTGATGATATTTCCTTGTTCATCCTTAATGGGCACACCTCTTACTAAATGCCAGGAACAGCTACCATCGCGTTTTTGATAGCGGATTTCCTGTTGGTAAAGTTCCCCTGTTTGTAAGGCTTGAGTCCATGCTTTCATCGCTGCTTCGATGTCGTCTGGGTGGATAACTTTTGTCCAGCCAAACCCCATGGCCTCCTCAACCCTTTGCCCAGTAAATTCATACCAGCGTTCATTGACATGTTCGCACTCGCCTTGAGCATTGCAGATCCAAACAAGCTGTGGCATGGCATTGGATAAGTAGCGGTAGCGTTCCTCGCTTTGGCGTAGTGCTAGTTCGGCGCGTTTGCGTTGGGTGAGGTCGAGAACAAAGCAGACGCTATAACCGTTGTCTTTTGTGTTTTCTATCCGGGCAATTCCCAGTAAAACTGGAATCCGAGTACCATTTTTGTGAAGATATTCCTTCTCAAAGGGAGTGCAAATACCAGAGACTTGGAGTTCTTGAATTTTCTGTTGGTCGAGGGTTTGATATTCTGGCGGTGTCATGGAATTCCAGTGGATGATTCCCCTTGCCAAATCTTCACGGGTGTAACCGAAGGTTTCTAAGAAAGCGTCATTTGCCTCATAGACTCGACCGCGAAAGTCACCAAAATAAATCCCAACGATGTTAGATTCGACAATCCGACGGAACTTGGCTTCACTTTCTTGCAAAGCAACTTCGGCAAGTTTACGTTGCGTTGCTTGCCGATAGGCATCGCTAATATCTGTGGTACTACCTACTGCCCTAATTACTCGGCCATGAGCATCTCGTATAATCACTCCCCGATCCAGCACATATCGATATTTCTGGTCTTTGTGTCGTGCCCGATACTCAACTGTATAATGATTTTCGTTGGCAGAGACTATACTCTGGAAGTGAGCGATTAAACGCTCTCGATCTTCGGGATGAATTTGCTCTTTCCACCATTGATGGGTTGTTGGTATCTCCTTTAAAGAGTAACCCAAAATTTTAGTTAGTCCTTCTGTTCTCTCAATTTTGTCGTTTTTCAAATCCCAGTCATAAATTAGACAATTAACTGCCGCTGCTGCTAATTGAAAGCGTTCGTTGCTTAAACGTAGCTGTTCCTCGGTTTGCTTACGTTCTGTAATGTCAAAGGTTGTACCGATGATTTGGTGCAGAGAACCGTCGCGATTTTTGGTGAATATCGTATCTCTACTAAAAAACCAGCGCCATTCTCCATTGGCGTGTCGCATTCGATATTCATTTTCCACAATTTTGCAATCTTCAGTTGAGCCAAGTTCTTGGAATACACCAACAAATCGAGCTAAATCCTCAGGATGCATAATGTTGGGTAAGAACTGTGTTCCCATTTGTTGAATTTGCTCTGGGGTATAGCCAAGCAACTGACTAACTTGACTATTAATATAGACACTCTGCTGTGTCACTAAGTCATAAACATACAAAATTCCAGGAGTAGTTTCGGCAATGCGTTCGATGAACTGCTGACTTGAGCGCAATCGTTCCTGTGCTTGATATTTCTCAGTTACATCCCGCCAAGCAGCAACAAACCCATCTCCCATTTTGGTGATGCGAATATCGATGGTTTTGGTTAGTAGCTGATTGCGATCAAAATTTGAAGTGTAGATGAGTGATTCTTTCACCAAATAATTACCCGTTTCTACAACATGGCAACACTCATCAAACAAGCCACTGGCTCGAAAATCCGATAAAATGTCACATAGTCCTTTGCCCAGTTGTTTTTCCTTACTGATGGAGCTAAATTCACAAGCTGCGGCATTGACATAATCAACACAAAAATCAACTATTTCACCCGTCTGGTTACGCATGGCTGAGTAAATGCCAAAGCAGTCGAGCATATTTTCCACTGAGGTACGAAAACGTTCCTCGCTGCGTTGTAGTTGCTGGCGTAACTGAGTGTTTTTAATTGCTGAGTGGACAGTAGAACGCAAACGTTCTGCCGTTGTTTGTCCCTTAATGAGATAATCTTGGACACCGCTTTTCATTGCTTGGACAGCTATGGACTCGTTGCCGTATCCCGTTAACATAATTACAGCTGGCATGGTTGCCTTTGACTGCTGCTGTAATTCTGTCAGAAATTCCAGTCCATCCATGTCTGGTAGCAAAAAGTCTAATAAAATCCCGTCAGGCTGCAACTGCTGACATAATGTCAGTGCTTGTTCTCCCAATTCTACTTCGAGAATTGTATAGCTGTGTTCCTGGTCTTGCAGGAGATAGCGACGATAAACCTGTCGGTCTTCGGGAGAATCATCGATAATTAAAATGGTTAGCGGTTGTGCCATGACTACTTGCTAACAGCATCAGGGAGAATAACGATATCTAACCAATAAGTTATAAAACTTTGAATAGTTTGTACCAATCTGTTGATGTCGATTGGTTTGAGAATATAACTAGCAATGCAATATCGATAGCATACTTCAATATCTCTAGGGTTAGAAGAGGTGGTAAATACAACTACAGGAATATTTTTCAAGTCTCGATCCTGCTTGATTTGTTCTAAAACTTCTCGCCCATCGGTTCCTGGTAAATTCAGATCGAGCAAAATAATCGAGGGACAAGGAAACTTTTGAGAATCAGTGTAGGAACCAGTGTGGTAGAGAAAGTCCAACGCCTCGTCACCATCAGTGCAACGAAAGATGGGATTAATTACGGCTTGTCGGCGCATAACTCGACATAGGGCTTCAAAGTCTTCATCGCTGTCTTCAATCACAAGCATTGGTTGGGCAGTTTTGTCAATCACGAGTTCAGTCTCCTGGTTGTAATGTGAAATAAAAGGTACTACCTTCGCCGTAGGTTGACTCCACCCAGATTTTACCGCCATGTCGCTCGACAATTTTTTTCGTAATGGTCAATCCCGCCCCTGTACCGCCACCATATTTGCTTGGCCCGTGTAGCCGTTTGAAGATGCGGAAAATCGCCTGAAAGTGTTTTTCTCGAATTCCAATGCCGTTATCTCGGACGTAGAATGTCAGTGGTGCGGGTGAAGCGGCTTCAATGTAGCCAATTTCAATCCATTTTTCGGGTTTGTCGTTGTATTTAATGGCGTTGGCAATCAGATTGTTAAAGACTTCGCCGACTTGGACGCGATCGCAATACACTGTTGGTAGTGGTCTAGGAATCCGAATTTCTACCCCCATCTCCTCAATTCGGGCGCTCAACAAGTCTAAATTTCGCCCTACAACACTATTAATATCAGTGTCCTGTATAGAAAGATCGACTCTTCCCAAGCGCGAAAAATATAGCAGCGAATCAATTAAATCTTCCATGCGCTGAGTCAAACGAATTAAAGTCCTTAACTTTTCCCTACCTTCTTCGTTGAGAATTTCGCCGTAGTCTTCGATGAGGAAATTGGAATAATTATGAATACCCCGCAGTGGTTCTTTCAAATCATGAGAAGCAATGTAAGCAAAGGCATCTAATTCGTTATTACTGCGTTCAAGCTCAATATTTAGCTGTGCTAATTCATCTGCTTTTCGCAACACCACACCAACAATAGCGCTTCTTAATTCCAGTGCTGCATTCACCTCAAAAGGTTTCCACGCCAGAGATTTTAAGCGCACCGTTTGTTTCCATAACTCAAAGGATTTCCGGGGTGATAGACGCAAATTACCGTTTCCAGTTACTTCTACAGGCTTATTTGGGTTACCTCCCCAATTAACAGTTTGCACTACCTCAGGGCGAAACCATAAAACATAATTTTTCTGAACTTTGGAAAATGAAAGCGTCATCAAGCCACTAGCTACGTCCGCAAATTTTTCTGCCTCTGGATAAATTTGCGATAGGGAATCAGTGTAAAAAATTTCTTCTTCGACGTTTCGATAAATCCATTCGATTAAATTTTCAGTATCTGATTTTTCGGGAGTGTCACCAACTGCAAAATATTCTTTCTCAAAAAATACCACTGCTCCTTGGGCATTCACAAGATGAAGTAGATTTGGTTGATGCTGAATTAAACCTTCAATAAAGTTCTTTCCGGCTGACATGTATTCTACTAACTTGCTATGAACTGATTTCGCCTGAATTTTTGCTTCACTATCTTCGCCATCTTCTTTGGCACTCAGTTCTACAGATGTAATTTGTCCCAAAAACTCACAGGCATGACGAATTTCATATGGAACATATTTCGGTGTTTGATGATGGCAAGCAATTAGTCCCCATAATTTTTGATTTTTCATAATGGAAATTGACATCGATGCCGTTACGCCCATATTATGCATATACTCAATATGTAAGGGCGAAACACTCCGTAACACCGAGTTACTTAAATCTAAAGGTTCACCTGTCAAGGGATTATTGAGTGGCAAAATTGCTGCTGGTTGATAGTCGGCATTCGGTATTAGCCTCAGCCAATTTTGGCTGTAAAGTTGCCTAGCTTGTATGGGAATATCCGAAGCTGGATAGTGTAAACCTAAATAAGATGTGAGATATTCTGGCTTTTGTTCGGCAATGACAACGCCATTCCAATCTTCGTCAAAGCGATAGACCATCACCCGTTCAAAACCAGCGATCTTTTTGACTTCTTGAGCCAGAATTTGACTTAGTTCTACGACATTTGTTGCCACCTGTAATTTAGATATAGACTGTTTGACTTGATGATAAAATTTAAAGAATGCATTACTTTTTTCTAAAAATGTCGGTTCTAATTCCAGAATCACAATTTCATTTGCTCGATGAATAATTGCATCATAATGTAAACTTTCCACACCAGATTTGATGGTAATTTCCAGAGGATTCACCAATTGTAAATCTTGATGCGATAAACAATCTTGCAAAAAATTTATTTGTTCAGATTCCAAGAGATTGTTTAAAGGTTGATTGAGCAAATGTTCTGGATGTATACCAAATAAAGAATAGGTATTATTGCTACATTGAAGGATAGTTAACTCTGGTTCTTTTAATGCTAAAAGAACTCCATGAGGTTGAATATAGCCAGGAATATGAATTGGCTCTCGATCGCAGTTAGTAAGGTCAACTTGAAAGTAAATGCTAATATCGTCAGTATTCACGTCTTAGTACCAATTGATGACTCATGTCTGAGCAATATACGTCAGCCAAAAAATAGTCTCTAACTTAAGTGACCAAAAATCTGATTTTTCTAGATAAAAACGACAAATAAAGTTTAATATCAAATTGATTCAATAAAATTTTCTCACGAAACTGCTATTTATGAAAATAAATTTTATTTATCTAAAGAAATTTAGAAACCATAAAATTTAATCTTGGCAAAAATATCAACATCAGAGAAAAATTAGCTGTAAATTGAATAATAACTAAAAGAGTTGAGTTATTTTCGAGAAAAATAGACGCGATCGCAGTAAAATTAACCAATGATCTGATCACTGAGAAAATCAAACAAGCACATCACTAGCAATAATTTTTATTTTATCAACATTAATGGAGATGTTATGGAACCTCCTCTGCCTCTTGCTAACTTAAACATCCTCGTAGTTGATGATGATGATGATAGCCGCTTTTACGTCACAACTGTATTGGAAGCAGATGGAGCATCCGTCACAGCAGTTGCCTCGGCTGCTGCTGCCTTGAAAGTACTACCCCAATTGCAGCCTGATATCTTGATATGTGATATTGCCATGCCTAGTGAAGATGGTTACAGCCTCATCCGTAAAATCCGAATGCTGCAACCAGACATATATGGCAAACTTCCCGCCATCGCCTTAACTGCCTATGGCGATCGCGAGTATCGTAACACCGCCCTAGAAGCAGGCTTTCAGATTCATGTAGCTAAACCAGTCGATCCGAGCGAACTAGTTGCGATCGTCGCAAATTTAGCTAATTCATAGTAAAAATTAATACAAAAAATCGTAATTGGGCATGAGGCATGGGGCATTGAAAGAGGATGGGGGGATAAGGGGATCTTTTAAGGGTAGGTGTTTAAAGATTAGGCAATTGAGAGGGTGATTTTGGAAACATTGAGTTGTGGAATGAAGGTGGGCCAAGGTTCGGGGAAAAAACCACCCTGTGGTAAAGTCAAATGATTGAGGAATGCGGCTTTAATAACTAAATAGCCGCGTCGAAAACAACAGAGCCAACGGTTTTTGTGCCTGTGTTTCAAATTCCGTCTGGCAATATGATTGGACGGTAACTCATGTAAACTACTGATGGGCAGATTTGCATCAACGGCACCTCCAACACTGACCTGCCACAAAATAGCGATGTCATAGACAAGCCGCTTCGCGTCTACGCAATGGCCAACCAATGTCGTTCAGCGCGTTTGGGATGAATCATCTTAGTTTGATGCCATGCTAAACCACCCCTGAAACCATCCTTAAACATACACTCAATCCAACAACGCATTGAATACCAACAAGCATCAGCCACCTCAGGAGGTAAATCTTTCAGAAGTCGCAAGTTACAAGTCGCAAGTCGCAAGTAATACCCACGACTGAAGTCTTGGGACTTAGGCTGTGACGCTTTGTAGCTCGCGCTATGCGTCTCGTACCAGTATCTTTTT
>VFQR01001785.1_pt1 | contig 15100 bp, 12 predicted proteins | sample 3512321 | NCBI WGS metagenome assembly VFQR01 (sample SAMN10412374, study PRJNA504923) | tailings metagenome | isolation source: Relicate 3 Philex TSF1 revegetated site | place: Philippines: Tuba, Benguet | collected 2017-08-29
CGAGGTCCCTGCCGGTGAGCACCGCCGCGCCGTCGTCGATGATGCCCAGCTGCGCCGCGATCGCCTGGGCCGTCGCGGCGTGGTCCCCGGTGATCATCACCACGCGGATGCCGGCGTCGTGGCAGGCGTCGATGGCCTCGCGCACGCCCGCCCGCGGCGGGTCGAGCATCCCCTGGAGCCCGCAGAACACGAGCTCGGCCGGCTCGTCGACGTTGTCGGCGTCCGCGAGTGGGCGCGGGAGGAGGCGGTGCGCCATCCCCAGCACGCGCAGGCCGCGCGCCGCCATCGCGTCGGCCGCGTCGCGGACCGCGGCGGCGTCGGTCGGCACCGGCCCATCCGGCCCGAGCATCCGACTGCACATCTCGAGCACCCGCTCGGGCGCGCCCTTCACGAACATCGCGTGGCGGCCGTCCGCCTCCTCGCGCACCGTCGCCGAGTACCGCCGCTCCGACTCGAAGGGGATCTCGGCCACGAGCGGGCGGGCCTCACGGGCGTGCTCCGGCTCGATGCCCGCACGCATCCCGGCCACCAGCAGCGCCACCTCGGTGGGGTCCCCGGTCGCCTCCACCTCGTCGCCCACGTGGTACGCCTCGGCCTCGTTGGTGAGCACGCCGGCGAGGAGCGTGAGGTGGAGCGCCCGCTCCGCTCCTCCGGGCGGCTCGGCCACGGGCGCGAAGTGGGCGACACCGCCGCTGCCCCTCATGTCGAAGCGGTGCCCGCCGGCCCACACCTCGTGCACCGTCATCCGGTTCTCGGTGAGCGTGCCGGTCTTGTCCGACCCGATGACGGTCGTGCTGCCGAGCGTCTCCACTGCCGGCAGGCGGCGGACGATGGCGTTGCGGCGCGCCATGCGGCGCACGCCCAACGCGAGGGTGATGGTGAACACCACGGGCAGCCCCTCGGGCACCGCCGCCACCGCCAGCGCCACGGCGACGAGGAACATGTCCCCGACGGCCTCGCCCATGGCGACGCCGCTGACGAACGCGACCACCGCCGACACCGCCACTGCCACCGCGACGATCCGCGCGAAGCGGCTCATCCGGTGCTGCAGCGGGGTCTCCACCGTCGCCTCGTCGCGGATCAGGTCGGCGATGGCGCCGAGCTCGGTGCGGGCACCTGTGGCCACGACCAGCCCGCGACCCCTGCCGCTCGTGACCACGGCACCGGTGTAGGCCATCGAGCGGCGGTCGGCGAGCAGCGCCCCTGCGTCCACCGCCCGCGCCCGCTTCCGTACGGGCAGCGACTCCCCGGTGAGGAGCGACTCGTCGATGTGCAGGCCGTTGTCGTGGACCAGGCGGAGGTCGGCGGGGACGCGCGACCCGGGCTCCAGCAGGACCAGGTCGCCGGGCACCAGCTCCTCGCTCGGCACCTCGCACTCCCGGCCGTCGCGCACCACCCGCGCCCGCGGCACGGCGAGCTGCATCAGGGCCCGCACGGCGGTCTCGGCCTTGCGCTCCTGGGTGGTCCCGATCACCGCGTTCAGCGTGAGCACGGCGGCGATGACACCGGCGTCGATGAGGTGGCCGAGCAGCACGGTCACCACCGCGGCCGCCAGCAGGATGGAGATCAGCGGGCTGCGGAACTGCCCGACGAAGACGCTGAGGAGCCCGGGCGGTGGGACGTCCTCCAGCCGGTTCGGGCCGTGGTGGGCCAGCCGGGCGGCGACCTCCGCCGCTGGCAGGCCGTCGGGTGCCGTCCGCAGCCGCGCCTCCACCTCGTCGCCGTCGAGCGCGTGCCAGGGCGGCGGCGCACCAGCGCGGCCGTCGTCACGCGTCGTCACAGGGCGCCGATCCACCCTCCCAGTCCACTGGCGCACGGGCGCCGCGCCCAGGGACCTCGGTCCCCTCCGCCCGGCCGTTCGTCCCTGCCGGCGGCCCCCGGGGGGTGGGGACCTTCGCCCCTTGGGTCGAGAGCCGTGATCCGCTTGCCTGGGTGCATGTCCGCTCCCGACCCGCGCCCCGACACCGCCCTCACGTTGGTCGTCTGCCTCGACGGATCCGAGCACGCCGACACCGCTCTGCGCCCGGCCGCAGCCTTCGCCGCACGAGCAGGCGGGCGGCTGCTGCTCGTCGCCTGCGCGTCCGACGAGGGTGCGCAGCTGGAAGGCCACCTCGCTGCGCGGGCCGCCCGGTTCCGGGGCGTGGTCGACGTCGACGTGTCGGTGATCACGACGAGCGCCCCGGCCGACGCCCTGCTCGAGGCCGCCGGGGAGCTTGGTGCGCTGCTGTGCCTGTCAACGCACGGTCACGGCGGGGTCCGGACGGCGCTGCTGGGCAGCGTCGCCCACGAGGTGGTCTGCAGGACCACCCGGCCGGTCCTCCTCGTCGGGCCACGTTGCCGCACCGCGCCGCTGGTGGGCGAGGCGGGTGACCTCGTCGCCACCTCGGACGGATCGTCGTTCTCCCACGCGGTGCTCCCCGCCGCCGAGGCGTGGGCGGACGCCACGGCGCTCACGCCGTGGGTGGTGGAGGTGGTCGGCCCCGACGAGCTCGTCTCCGAGTGGTACGAGCCGCCGCGCAACCGCGAGGTGGAGGCCGCCGAGCGGCGCCTCGCAGCGCTGGCCGGTCGGCTGCGCTGCCCCGAGGGCGGCGCGGCCCGCACACAGGTGCTGCACGGCGCGGATGCCGCTCGCTCGATCACGGCCTTCGCCGAGCGGCTCCCCGCGGCCACGATCGCGATGGCCACCCACGGCAGATCGGGCCTGGCGCGGATCGTCATGGGCAGCGTGGCCGCCGACGTGGTGAGGACGGCGCCGTGCCCCGTGCTGCTGGTCCGCCCGACCGACCACGGGACGGACGACGGGCCGAGCTGACCGGGCCGGCCCGGTCAGGGCAGGTGCAGGGGCAGCCCGAAGCGGGCGAAGCCGTCCTCGCCGAGGAACGAGTGCACGGCGGCGATGCGCTCGCCGCGCAGCTCGAGCACCTGCAGGGCCCACGGCCGGTGCCCGCCGGCGGGATCGGCCCGGTACTGGGCGAAGGCCGGACAGCCATTGGCCCACGTGGCGATCAACCGTGAGCCGCGGCACTCGGCGCCGGGGCCCGTCCACCAGGCGACCACGTCGTCGACGCCCTGCAGCCACATCGCGAACGGCGGCATGGTCTGCACCGCGTCGGCGTGCAGCAGGGTGACGAGCTCGTCGATGTCGTAGCGCTCGAACGCGGCGACGTAGCGTTCGAGCAGCCGCAGCTGCTCGGCGCTGAGCTCCACGGGGCCACCCGCCTCCCGCGCCGCAGCCAACGACGCGCGGCCACGCTGCAGCGCGCTGTTCACGGCGGCGATCGAGGTGTCGAGCAGCTCGGCGACCTCGCTGGCCTGCCACTGCAGCACCTCGCACAGGATCAGCGCCGCCCGCTGTCGCGGCGGCAGCTGCTGCAGCGCGCTCACGAAGGCGAGGCGGATGGACTCGCGATGGGCGGCCACCTCGGCCGGGTCGGCCGTCTCCGGCACCACCGCCGCATCGGCGATCGGGGTGATCCACGTCGCCTCCGGCCGCACGTCGGCGAGGTGCGCGGCGTCGGGCGTGCGGGCGGGACCGAGGTCGACCGGGCGCGCGCGGCGCTGCGGGCTACGGCCCATGTCGATGCACACGTTCGATGCGATCCGGTACAGCCACGACCGCAGCGAGGACCGGCCCTCGAACGACCCGGACGCCCGCCAGGCGCGCAGCATCGTCTCCTGCACGGCGTCCTCGGCCTCGGAGCCGGATCCGAGCATCCGATAGCAGAACCCGGTGAGCTCGCGCCGGTACGGCTCGAGCTGCAGCTCGACGGAGGGGGCGGCGGCGTCAGCGGTCACCGGCGTCATCGTACGCTCCCCCGCACGCGGCGCCCGCCGCCCGCGGCGCCTCCCGCGACCCGTCGCCCGGCCAGGCGGGACCCAGCAGCACGTCGTGCACCCCCGCCAGGCGCACCAGGTCGGCGACAGCGGGATCGGGATCCACCAGCCGCACGGTGCAACCGAGCCGCCTCGCCGCCAGCGCCAGCTCGCACAGCACCGCCACCACGTCAAGGTCGGGCTCGTCCACCGTCGGCGCCCGTCACGCCGGACCGTCGCCGGCAGCCGGCACCCTCGCCGAGGGCGGGTCGGGCTCGTCGGTCGCGGCGTGCGGGTGCGGTGACACGTCGGTGCAGACGGACGCCCGGCCGCGAACTCATCGGGCCGGGTCGCGATCCGGCGCCCAGGCGCCGCTCAGGCCTCGCGCTCGATGACGATCGGCACGGGGCGCGATTCGCCCTCCGGCGAGCGGGCCGCCACGCAGACGAGCTCGCCGTCCTCGCCCACGCCGCGGACGGGCCAGATGCGGGCCCGCCGCTCGTCCAGCTCCACCACCAGCGCGTGCGGCTCGGCGGCCCCGCGTGGAGGTGGGCCTCGTCGCAGGCTTCGGGCGGTTCGCTCCGCAACTTCCCACCGGCCCCACTCACCAGGTAGTGGATGCCCTCGTCGAGCGCGTGCTGGAAGTTGTGCTCGTGGCCGGCGAGCACCAGGCGGACGCCCGCAGCCCTGAACCGTGGCACCAGCGACTCGCAGATGGCAGCGTCGTTGTGGTGCGACGGGCCGGCGCAGAACGGCGGGTGGTGCATGAACGGCACGAGCCACGGCGGGCGGCCGCCACGCTCGGAGGCGAAGGTCTCGTCCAGGAAGCGGCGGTGCGCCGGGTCGTCGAAGTAGCGGTCAGCGGCGAGCGTGCTCGCCTCCGACGTGTCGAGGCTGCAGAACTCGACGAGGCTCCCGTAGCGGAAGCGGTAGAACAGGCCCGGCGCGCCCTGCTCGGTGTCGCCGTCGTCGGCCGTCACCGAGTCCCGGCCCTGCTCCACGCGCGGCGTGAACCGCAGGTCCGTGAAGTGGTTGTCGGCCAGCTGCTCCCGGTCGTCGCTCTCCTCCGTCTCCCCGGTGTCGTGGTTGCCGACGGTCGGATAGACCGGGATCCGCGCGAGCAGGAAGCGGTAGGGCTCGTAGTAGCTGAAGTACCAGTCGTCGTCCTCCCCGCCGCTGCCGAAGCGGTCCTCCTCGCCGAGGTAGATGTTGTCGCCGAGGGTGAGGAGGAGGGCGAGCCGGTCGTCGCGCACGAGCCTGTCCAGCACGGCGGCCACCTCCGCCTGGTGGCGCCCGCGCCCGCCGGAGGCCTGGATGCCGATGCCGTAGTCCCCCATCGCCGCGAAGGTGAGCGGGCGCGAAGCCGGCCGCTCGGGATCCGGGAAGGTGCGGAAGCGCAGGTCGTAGTGGCGCCCCGAAGGGCGCAGCTCACCGCGCTCGTCGTCGAGGCGGTGCCAGCTCATGCACTCCTCCGGGTCCCAGCGCCGGCCGTCGACGATCACCTCGTAGCGGTACTCCGTGTCGGGCTCGAGCCCGTGCACCCAGACGTGGTTCGTCCCGTCGGCGTGCGCTTCGGCGGCGACGGCGCCGTCGGTGCGCAGCACCCGTACCGTGGCCGGGCCGTACGGCTCCGAGCGGGCGCCGATCGACTCGGTGCGGCCGGGGTCCACCACGCCCAGCTCCTCGTCGTCGAGCGTCCGCCAGCCGCGGCCGTCCTCGAACGGCGTGAACCAGAACCCGCCCCAGGCGACGAGGGCCTGGTCGTCGTCGACATCGACGAGGTGCACGAACGGCTCGAAGTGCAGGCGGTCGGGGCGCGCCGTGAGCGTCACCCGCTGCCCCTCCCCCGCCGACGGCACCGGCAAACGCTGCGCCACCGGGCCGTCCGCCCCTGGCGCCTGTCGGGCGGGAGGAGGAGGATGCCTGTCATGATCGACGTGCGTCCCTACCTGCTCACGGGAGCGCTGCTCCTCGTCGCGTGCGGTGACGACGACGGTGCCGCCCCGGCCACGACGGCCACGTCCGTGCCCGAGACCACCGAGGTGACCACCACATCGGCAGCGGCGACCACCACCGCCGCCCCCACCACGGTGCCACCGACGACCGCCCCCGCCACCACGGTGGCGCCCACCACCACGGCGGCGCCCACGACCTCTGCGCCCCTCGTGCTGGAGCAGCTGGCGGTGTGGCCGGCTGCCGACGTGGCCTACGCCACGCCCGAGGAGGCCGCGGCGAGCTTCGTGAGCGAGGTGCTCCGCGTGCCGCCGGTGCTCGGCGAGTTCCGGCCAGGCGACCTGCGCAGCGGCGAGATGGAGGTGTTCCTCGAGGCCGAGGACGGCCGCCCGCTCACCACCGCGGCCCGGGCCTTGCTCATGCTCCGCCAGCTGGGCCCGAGCAGCGGGTGGTTCGTGCTCGGCGCGGCGAGCGAGCACGTGTCGATCGAGAGCCCGGCTGCCGGGGCCACCGTGCCCGCCGGGCCGCTGCTCGTCAGCGGCGCCGGGCGCGGCTTCGAAGCGACGCTGGTGGTGTCCGCCTTCGTCGCCGGCGACCCACGCCCGCTCGACACCGTCGTCGCGCAGGGGGGCGCCTTCGCCACCGCCGAGCCCTACACCGCCGAGGTCGACCTGTCCGGCGCCCCCGCCGGGGGCGCCGTGGCCGTGCTCGTGCGCGGTGGCACCGGCCTCGAGACCGACCCCGGCGACTTCGCCGTCCTCCCCGTCCGCATCGCCCCGCCCTGATCGACGTCAGACCGGCTGATCGACGGACCGGCGGGCGGGACGGCCGGACGCTCCTCCGGATGTCAGGTGCGGAGGTCGAACACGAGACGGGCCGTGACGGCGCCGGAGAGCACCTCGTCCATGCACGCGTTCACGTCGTCGAGCGAGCGGCTCTCGCGGACGATCCTCGTGCGTCCGGCGGCGTGCAGCTCGAACACCTCGCGCAGGTCCTGGCGGGTGCCCACGATCGAGCCGATGATGGAGATGCCACCGAGCACGGTCTCGAACACCGGCACGGTGATCTCGTTGTCGGCCGGCAGCCCCACCATCACCAGGCGCCCGTTGCGCCGGAGGGAGCGGAAGGCGGCCTCGATCGCCTGCGGCGACGCAGCGGTGGACACCACCGCGTGAGCGCCGCCCAGGCGCTGGATCGCCTCGGCCGCGTCCTCCCGGGCGGCGTTGACCGTGTGCACCGCCCCGAGCTCCTTCGCCATGTCGAGCTTGGCGTCGTGCACGTCGACGGCGATCACCTCGGCGCCCGCGATCGCGGCGTACTGCAGGGCGAGGTGGCCGAGGCCGCCGATCCCGACGACCGCCACCCGCGTGGCCGGACGCGCCCCCGACAGCTTCACCGCCTTGTAGGTGGTGACGCCCGCGCACGTGAGCGGCGCGGCGTCCAGCGGATCGATGCCCTCGGGGACCGGCACGACGAAGTCGGCGTCGGCCACGACGTACTCGGCGAAGCACCCGTCGACGCCGTAGCCGGTGTTGACCTGCGACAGGCACAGCGTCTCCCAACCGCTCACGCAGTGGTCGCAGCGCCCGCAGGCGGTCCCCAGCCACGGCACGGCGACGCGGTCGCCCCGTCGCAGCGCGCTGACGGCAGCGCCCACCTCCTCCACCAGGCCCACCCCTTCGTGGCCGGGGATGAAGGGTGCCGTCGGCTTCACGGGCCACTCGCCCTTCGCGGCGTGGATGTCGGTGTGGCACAACCCCGATGCCTCGATGCGGATCAGCACCTGGTGCGCAGCGGGCGTGGGGCGGGCTACCTGCTCCACCGCGAGCGGCGCTCCGAGCTCGTGGACGACGGCGGCTTTCATGACGTTCCTCCGGACAGACGTGGCGCGTTGGCCCTCACGACCATGGAACGTCACGGCCGTCCGGTCCGCCAGGGCCGTTGGTCCGCGGTGGCCGTGCCCACCGTCCCGCGGTCGCACCGATGCGTCGAGTACGCCCGAGCCGTGGCCTCTCGCCTCACGGCGACGCTCCGGGCCGGGCCTCGCGGCCGCCGCCGTCGCGCCGGCCGGAGGCGTCGGCGCCGGGCCCGGGCCGCAGCAGCGCCGAGATCACCACGACGAGCAGCCCGGCCATCACCACCGCCGTCGGCCCGTACGCGCCGATCCCCGCCACCTCGAGCACCACACCTGCCGCCGCGGGACCGCCGGCGACGCCGATCGACGACGCGGCGGTCTGCCAGCCGACCGCCGCCGACGCCCGCTCCGCCCCCACCCGCTCCGGCGTGAGCAGCATCAGCAGGGGGAACACGACCGACAGGGCCAGGCCGGCGACCAGCAGGCCGACCGGCGCCAGGGAGCTCCCGAGCCACAGCAGCGTGGCGCCGGCCACCGCACCCGCGCAGGCGACGGCGAGGAGCCGCTGGGGTGCCACCCGGTGTCCACGGAGGCCCAGCCACAGGCGCCCGGCCGTGAGCGCCACCCAGTAGAGCCCCACCCAGATCGACGCGCCGAGCTCGCCCATGTCCCGGTGCCGGGTGAGCGACGAGAACGCCCACTGCCCGATCGTCACCTCGAGGCTCGTGTACGCCGCGAACGCCACGCACGGCAGGAGCATCCCTCGCGGGGAGCCCATCGGCCGCTGCGGGGGCGCGTCGCCGAGGTGCCTGCCGACGAGCGGCACCACCAGGAGCAGGCTGGCGAGGGCGAACAGGGCGTACGCGGGGCGCCAGCCGCCGCCGAGCGCGAGCGAGGTGCCCACCACCACCGGACCCGTGGCGGCGCCCACGCCGTACCCCGCGTGCAGCAGGCCCATGAGGCGCCCGTCCGCACGCAGCGCCACGGCGGCGTTGAACCCGGTGTCCATGCCACCGGCGCCCGCCCCGGCGAAGGCGCTCCCCACCAGCACCACCGGCCACGCGGGCGCGGCGGCCACCAGCGCCAGACCCAGCGCGGAGGATGCGGTCGAGCGGACGACGAGGCCCTCCACGCCCCAGCGCGCCGCCAGGCTCCCCGTGCGGGTGGCGACGAGCAGGTAGCCGGCGGCGGACGCCGCGAGGAACACCCCGAGGTCGGCGAGCGGCCTCCCGAAGTGGCTGCGCATGGCCGGCCACGCCACGCCGTGACCGAAGTCCGGCAGCCCCAGCACCACGAACGCCACGGCGAACAGCGCCGTGCCCGCCAGCCGTGTGGGTCGACGCGTCACCGGCCAGGAGGATACGGACGCCCGCCCACCGGGGCTCCAGCGCCTCGTCCGATCCCCGCCGGTTCACCCGCTCCGCGTGGCGCAGCATGGGGTGCATGACCTTCGTGCTCCACCCCCTCCCGCCCGCCACCGCTGCCCGCCTCCGCGAGGGCGCCGTGCACCGCCTGGTGGCCGACACCTCGCCCGGCTACCCCTGCCGGCAGTGCCTGCGCGATGCGGAGGTGGGCGACGAGCTCGTCCTCGTGTCGCACGACCCGTTCGAGGCCGACTCGCCCTACCGGGCCGCGAGCCCGATCTTCCTCCACGCCACGCCGTGCACGCCTGCGGTCGACGACGGCGTCGTGCCGGAGCAGCTCGCTCAGCGGCAGCTGTCGGTGCGCGGGTTCGACGCGGATGCGATGCTCGTCGACGCACGGCTGGTCGACGGCGCGGCGTTGGCGGCGGCGCTGGAGGAGGTCTTCGCCCTGCCGGCGGTCGACGTCGTGCACGTCCACAACGCGGGGGCCGGCTGCTTCGCGGCCAGGGCGACCCGCGCCCCGGGCTGAGCGGCGTGCTGCGTCAGAAGCCCTCCCAGCCCGTGATCGAGCTGGCTTGGCGGATCCACCCCCTCATCAGCTCCTCGTCGATCACACCGTCACCGCCGATGTGCGCGTAGCGCGCGTGCGGGTCCTTCGAGGGCTCTGGAGGGACGGGGACGAGCGAGGTGCCCTGGAAGAACGTGACCTTCACGTACTTCGTGAAGCAGTGGTAGCTCATGAACCACCCCTTGCCCTCCACGCCGTAGAAGGGCGAGTTCCACCGCACGGCCTTGCGCACGTCGGGCACCACCTCCTCCACCATCCGATCCAGGCGGCGGCCCACGTCGCGCTTCCAGTCGGGCATCGCCTCGATGTAGGCCTGCACCGGGCCGTCGCCGTCGCCCTTCGGGATCTGCGGGTTGCCGCCCGACAGCAGCTTCGGCCGCTCGGCCCCCTCCGCTGCGGGTGCCGTCCGAGCCTCGCCACGCTTCGCCATGCCCCGTGAGTGTGCCACGCGACCAACCGTTTGAAGGATCCGCGACGACAGGTGTCGGCGGATCCTTCAAACGATCCTGTTCCGGTGACGCGACGCCGGCACGGCGCGTTCAAGTGGCGCAGCTGCGTGCCGATGACAGAGGGTGCCGGCGAGCAGGACGCACGAGAGCCGAGGCCCGGCGGCACGCGTGCCGCCATGTCACAGCCGCAGCTGATCGTCCGTCGGGAGCACCGCGCGAACCCCGTCGTGCCCCTCCTCGTCGCGCTCGTCGTCGTCGCCGCGACCGCCGCGGTGGCGGTCACGGCGCACCGCAGCAACGCGCGGCGGATCACCACCGCCACCGAGGAGCGCGTGGAGTCGGCCGTCACCCTCATCGACCGGCGCATGGCCGCCTACGTGGACATGCTCGGTGCCGTGCGCTCCTTCCTGGAGCAGAGCGGCACCGACGACGCCTACGCCTACCGCGAGTTCGTGCAGGGCCTCCACGTCGCCGACCGGTACCCGGGGGTGCAGGTGGTGTCGGTCGCCGTCGCCCGCCCTGCGGCGGACGCGGCCGCCTTCACGGCGCACCAGGGTCGCCTGCTGGCGCTGGCCGGGTACCCCGTGTTCCGCATCCACCCCGAGCCCGCAGCTGGTGGACCGGCGGGTGAGGTGGCTCCCGTCGTCCTGCTCGAGCCGGTGGCGGGCAACGAGCTGGCCCTCGGCTTCGACCTGCTGAGCGAGGACCACCGCGCCGACACCCTCACCAGGGCGCGCGACACCGGCACCTTCGCGGCCACCCCGCCGCTGCGCCTCGTGCAGGAGACCGGGCACCAGTTGGGCGTGCTCGTGATGGCCCCGGTCTACGACGGCGGTGACGTGCCCAGCACGCTCGAGGCACGCCGGGCGCGGTTCGTCGGCGTGGTCATGGCCACGTTCCGCATGGGCGACCTGATGGAGGGGGTGCTCGGCGCCGGGGCTCGCGCCAGCGGGCTGGCGGTCTACGACGCAACCGCCGACACGCCGCTGATGTACTCGGTCGACCCGGAGATCTCCGCCGACCCGGCAGCGCTCCCGGAGGAGGAGATCGGGGTCGTCCAGGTGGCGGGGCGGACGTGGATGATCCACGTCGACCGCCCCCCGGACCCGCTCTCGCCACTGCAGCAGTCGCGCCCGCTCGTGATCGTGCTCATCGGGGTGGTGCTCGCGGCGCTCGCAGGCGTGGTCGTGCACAGCACCCGCTCCGCCCGCCGGTACGCGGAGCTCCTGGCGGCGGCGCGCTCGAACGAGCTCGACGCGCTCACGGCGGCCGCGAGCGACGCGATCATCACCGTCGACGAGGAGGGGCGCATCGTGGGGTGGAACACCGCCGCCGAGCGCACGTTCGGGCACCGGCGGCAGGATGCCCTCGGCGCCTCGCTGACGATGCTGCTCCCCGCGGACGGGGCGGCCACCTACCTGGAGCGGTTCCGCGCGCTGCGCGAGGGGCAACCGGGGCCCGAGCTCGCACCGCTGCTGGCCGACGGCACCGTGGAGCTCGACGCCGTGCGCCAAGACGGGAGCACCGTCCCGATCGAGCTCTCCTTCGGCGCGTGGTCGGCGCACGGCACGGCGTACTTCACCGGGATCGCGCGAGACGTGTCCGACCGCCGCGCCGCCGAAGCCGCCGAAGCCGCCACGCTGGCCCGGGAGCGGGAGGCCGTCGCCGCCCTGCGCCAGCTCGACACCGCCAAGTCGGAGTTCGTGGCCACCGTGAGCCACGAGCTGCGCACCCCGCTCACCAGCATCGTCGGCTTCGCCGAGCTGCTCCTCGACGACCTCCCCGACGACGACGGCACCCGGCGCAGCATGGTCGAGGCCGTCGAGCGCAACGGTCGCCGCCTGCTCGGGCTGGTCGACGACCTGCTGACCGTGTCGCGGATGGAAGCGGGCCGGTTCGAGATCGAGCGCGAGCCCGTCGACGCGGCCGCCGTCGTGCGCGCCGCGGTCGACGCCGTACGGCCCATGGTCCTCGAGCGACAGCTCGCCGTGGCCGTCCACGCCGACGACGACCTCCCCACCGTCGTCGGCGACCGGGTCCAGCTGGAGCGTGTGCTGCTCAACCTGCTGTCCAACGCCGTCAAGGCGACGCCGGAGGGCGGCGCCATCGTCGCCTCCGTGACCTCGTCGGGCGGCGAGGTCGTCGTGTCCGTGGCCGACACCGGCGTGGGCATCCCTGCCGACGAGCTGGGCACGCTGTTCACGCCCTTCGGGCGCACCTCCACGGCTCGCCGGCACGCCATCCAGGGCACCGGGCTCGGCCTGCGGATCGTGCGGACCATCGTGGAGGAGCACGGCGGGTCGGTGGAGGCGTTCTCGGCCGAGGGCGAGGGTGCCACGTTCGTCGTCCGCCTGCCGGCCGGGGAGCGCCGTGCGGCGCCGTCGTCGTCGGGGACGGTCGGACGTCAAGTGCAGGAGGTGCCCACGTGAAGACGATCCTGGTGGTGGAGGACGACGCCGACATCCTCTCCCTGGTGACCGCGAAGCTCACCCAGTCCGGCCACCACGTGGTCGCGGAGCGCGACGGCGAGGCGGGGCTCGCCGCCGCCAGGTCCATCTCACCGGACCTCGTCATCCTCGACTGGATGCTGCCGCGCCGCACCGGGCTCGAGGTGTGCGTGGAGCTGAGAGCCGACGAAGCCCTCGGCGACGTCCCGGTGATCATGCTCACCGCACGGGCGCAGGAGGCCGACGTGGAGCGGGGCTTCGCGGCGGGGGCGGACGACTACGTGACGAAGCCGTTCAGCCCGCGCGAGCTGGCGGCACGCGTGTCGGCGCTGCTCGAACGCTCCTCCCGATGACGATCGCGGGCGTCGTCGCCGCGGCGTCGTGGGTGCTCGGCACCCTGCTCGCCCTCTGCCTCACCGTGTCCGTCGCGGCCAGGGTGGTGCGCCACGCGCGGGCGCGCCGGCGGGAGCGGGCCGAGGACGCGGTCCGTCCGTTGGTGCTGGCTCTGCTCGACGACCCGACCGCCGTCGTCGCGCTCCCCTCGCACGGCGGCGCCGGCCGAGCCGTGCGGGGGATCGTGACGGCGCTCCTCCCGCAGCTGCGCGGCGCCGACCGGGACGTGCTCGCGGGCGTGCTCGCCCGGCACGGGCAGGTGGAGCGGGCGCGGCACGACCTGGGGTCGCGCCGGCCGCGGCGGCGGGCGGCAGCCGTCGAGCTGCTCGGCGCCACGGGCGCGGCCGACACCGACGTGCTCGTCGCCGACCTGGTCCGCGATCGCGACCGCCAGGTGCGCGTGACGGCCGTGCGCGCGCTGGGACGGATGGCCACGCCGGTCGCGGCGGCGAGCATCGTGACGACCCTTCGCGACCACCTCGTCCCCGCCAACACCGCGACGATGGCCCTGCTGCGCTGCGGACCGGCCGCCGCCCAGCCGTTGCTCGCCGCCCTCGGCGAGCCCCCACCCGCTGAACGCACCACGGTGGTGGAGCTGCTCGGGGTGCTGGGCGTGGCGGAAGCCCGCGCGGCGATCGAGGAGGTCGTCGTGGACGCACGCTCCGCGGCGGAGCGCGCCGCAGCGGTGCGTGCGCTCGGCAGGATCGGCGACCCCGCGAGCACGCCCCTCGTCCTCGACGTGCTGACGACAGCGCTCGACGGGCCCCACGCCGACGTCGAGCTGTCCATCGCCTGCGTGGAGGCACTGGGCCTGCTCGGGGACCGGCGGGCCATCCCGGCCCTGACCGGAGCGCTCGGGCGGTCGCACCGCCTGTCGTTCGCCGCCGCGGAGGCGCTGGCACCGATGGGCCCGCGCCGCTCGCGCCGCTCGATGCGCGAGCGTGCCGGTGCGACGGCGCCCGTCGCCGCCATCCTCGGCGGCCTCGCCCCCGACGGAGGAGCACCGTGACCGAGGCGCTCCACGCCGTCCTGACCACCTTCGCCTGGTTCGTCCTCGGCTACTTCGTCGTGCTCAACGTGGTGTACCTGCTGCTGGTCGCGATCGCCGCGGCCGGCATGTGGCGGACCATCGCCGCCGACGACAGCTCGGGCCACGAGGACATCTTCGCCAACCCCCTCACCCCGGCGGTGTCCATCCTGGTGCCTGCGCACGACGAGGAGGCCGGCATCAGCGAGGCCGTCAGGGCGATGCTCGCCCTCCGCTACCCGAAGTTCGAGGTGGTCGTCGTGGACGACGGCAGCACCGACGGGACCTTCGACCGGCTGCAGCGTGACTTCGACCTCGTGGAGACCGCACCGGTGCTGGAGGCCGACGTGCCCACCCTGGGCGCCGTCCGTTCGATGCACGTGATGCGCAACGGGGAGCCCCTCGTCGTGGTCCGCAAGGTGAGCACCGGCACCAAGGCCGACGCGTTGAACGCGGGCATCAACGCCGCGCGCCACCCGCTGGTGTGCATGGTCGACGCCGACTCCGTCCTCGAGCCGGACGCGTTGCTGCGGGTGGCCCGCCCCTTCGTGGACGACCCGGAGCGGGTGGTGGCCACGGGGGGCGTGGTGCGCGCCGCGAACGGCTCACGCGTGCACCGCGGTGCGGTGGAGGCCGTGGCCCAGCCCAAGCGGTGGATCGAGCGGATCCAGATCGTCGAGTACCTGCGCTCGTTCCTGCTCGGGCGCACGGGCTGGTCGCAGCTCGGGGGGCTGCTCATCGTGTCCGGCGCGTTCGGCCTGTTCCGTCGCGACGTCGTGGTCGCCGCCGGCGGGCTCACCCACGGCACGCTCGGCGAGGACGCCGACCTCGTCGCCACCATCCACCGGCGCATGCGCGAGGAGCGCCGCCCGTACCGCGTGGTCTACGTGCCCGAGCCGGTGTGCTGGACGGAGGTGCCGACCTCGTGGCGGGTGCTCGGCCGACAGCGGCGTCGCTGGTCGAGCGGCCTCGCGCAGGTGCTCTGGCGGCACCGGCGGATGCTCGGCAACCCGCGCTACGGGCGGATCGGCACCGTGGTGATGCCCTTCTTCCTGCTGTTCGAGCTCCTCGGCCCGGTGATCGAGCTCCTCGGCGTCGCCTCGTTGGCCGGCGGGCTGGTCCTCGGCATCGTCGACACCCAGTTCGCGCTGCTGGTCCTCGCCGTCGCGCTGCTGTGGGGCATCACGACCTCGGTCGTGGCGATCACGGTGGAGGAGCAGACCTACCACCG
>VFQR01001786.1_pt1 | contig 15098 bp, 15 predicted proteins | sample 3512321 | NCBI WGS metagenome assembly VFQR01 (sample SAMN10412374, study PRJNA504923) | tailings metagenome | isolation source: Relicate 3 Philex TSF1 revegetated site | place: Philippines: Tuba, Benguet | collected 2017-08-29
GAGGAGCGCAGAGCCGCGTTTTTCTTCCGCGGGTTTCCGGGTTTCCAGTTCGCTGGTGCGCACCGGCTTCACGTTCAGAATTTCCGGAAGCCGATCGGGCTCTGTTGTTTCGTGCCGGGCGTTTCCTCGCCGCCGACCACGACCTTGTCGCCCACTTCGAGACCGCTCTTCACCTCGGCGAACTGGCGGTTGCTCAGACCGATCTGGATTCGCTTGCGCACCACGCCATCGCCGGTTTGCACCCGCGCGATGTAGGCGCCTTCTCCGCCGCGCGGCGCTGGCAGCAACGCCGCCATTGGCACCAGCGGAACGTTCTCCGCATTGCCGAGCACGAAGAAGACCTGTGCCGTCATGTTGGTCATGAGCAGGCGCTCCTTGTTCGGCACGTCGATCAACACGTTGTAGAGCACGACGTCATTCAGCACGTCCGGCGTCGGGTAAATTTGATTCACTTCGCCTTTGAATTTCTGCTCCGGCATGCCGAGCGTCGTGAAATAGACAGCCATCCCCGGCTTCACGCGCGGAATGTCGGACTCCGCGACCTGCGCCCACACCGTCATCGTATCGAGATCGGCAATCCGCAGCACGATCGGCGCCGTCTGGTTCGCGTTCAGCGTCTGTCCTTCAAACGCGATCTGCTGAACGACCGTGCCCGACATCGGCGCGTTGATCTTGGTATAACCGAGATTGGCGATGTCGCCTTCGAGCGTGGCTTCGGTTTGCTTGATCTGTGCCTTGAGGGAATCGATTTTCGCTTCGGTGATCTTCATCGCGGCCAGTGTCGCCTCCGCCGCGTCCTTGCTCGTTGCATTGGTCGCCAGCAACTGTTGCGAGCGAACACTCCGCGCGCGATCAAGCACAAGCTGTGCTTCGGATTGTGCTAACTGCGCCTTCAGGTTTTCGATCTGCGCGCGATTGCCGAGCACCTTCGATTGATAGACGGTCGGGTCGATCTCGGCGACGAGCTTTCCCTGCTCGACCACCTGGCCAATCTCCACATGCACCTTGCGAAGCTGACCGGAAACCTGCGTCCCGACATCGACGAATGTTTTCGGCCGTACCTGCGCGACCGCCGTCACCGTGCGCTCGATATTGCCGCGCATCACTTGTTCGGTGCGGATCGAGGTTTCCGTGCCTGAGCGAAAACGCCCGAGCCCGAAATAAATCGCGGCGCCGACCACAATCAGACCTGCAATCCCGGCCAGCAAGCGGCGATTGCCGCTCTTCGCGGTTCCCGGTTTCGATTTCGGTTCCGCCTTATCGAGTTTCTGGAGCATGGACGTTCGATTTCCCAGGCCGGAATTCGCCGGTCACCGGATCGCGTTCGAGTTTCTCGATCGGGCGCTCGGCCGGATTCTGCGCGCGGATTTCCTCAAGATCGGCATTGGCCTTGCGCGCGGCCGCGGCAAAGACCTTCGCCAGCGCGATTGCGCCGATTGCACCGAGCGCCCAGGCGATCACGGGAGGCATGGCTGCGTTTCCTCTTCGCTCATTATAGCCCGTATCGGGACCAAAGGCTGCGGGCTTCTACCGCCGAAATCATGGTCTCCGCCCAGTTTCCGTCCGGTATTCCGGTCGTTGCACCGCGCAGACGCCGCAGCATCGAAACGGGTGCCGCGACCAGCGGCATCGAAACCTTTTTGCCGAACCGTTTGCGCAACGTGTCTCGCAGGTTGCCGATCTCGTCGACGAGACCGAGTTCCTGCGCACGCTTGCCGCTCCAGAACTCGCCGGTGAAAAGCGACTTCTCGTTGCCGTTCAGCTTTTCGCCACGGCTCTCTTTCACCAGCGCGATGAAATGTTCGTGAATTTCCTTCTGCAGCGCTTCGAGCCGCTTCACGTCCTCCGGATTTTCCGGCTTGAACGGATCGAGCGTCACCTTGCGCTCGCCCGCCGTATAGACGCGGCGCTCCACGCCGAGCTTTTCCATCAGCCGCTCGAAGCCGAAGCTCGCGGAGACCACGCCGATGGAGCCGACAATCGAGGATGTATCCGCGATGATTTCGTCGCCGGCACAGGCGATCATGTAGCCGCCCGATGCGGCGGCATCCTCGACGAAGATAAAAACTTTCCGCTTTTTTTCCGCCGCCAGCGAGCGGATGCGCTGATAGATCAGGTGCGACTGCACGGGCGAGCCGCCCGGCGAATTGACGACGATCGCTACCGCCTTTGCATGTTTCATCGAGAATGCACGGTCGAGCACTTTAGACACGGACGCCAGCGTCATGCCCGGCATCAGCGGCGACACCGTACCAATCACGCCGGACAAGCGTACGACCGGCACCACCGTTTTACGGCGGCGCATCCAGCGCGGAATATATTGGGACACAAACCTCAGGAATGAACGAAACATTGTTCCTCGAATGTTGGCGGAAAGCTTACCGCTGCCCCTCTGAAATAGGCATCGAAAACGGCTAGCACAACAAAGCTGAATGGAAGGGGCGGTCCCGCCACCTTACGAAGATTTAATCGCGGTTCGCCCGGAGAGCGCCTCTTCCAGCGAAAGCCCGGACCGCAGGACCGCCGCCGCCTCGGCAGTCTGGTTGCCCTTGTCGTCCGCCAATACGAATCCCGGCCGGAAGGTGGGCGGCGAGCGGCGTCCCTTGATGGCACGCACGATCAGCCGGATCGCGGGACCAAGCGGGCGAGAATGTACCGGTATGATTTCCGCCGCACCGAACCGCCCTTCGAGAGCCGCGATGATGGTGCCGATCGCTTCGGGCCGGTGGATCATCACCAGCGTGCCGTTCGGGCGAAGCAGCCTTGTTGCGCATTGAACCCATTCATCGAGCGCGTGGTCGGAAGCCGTGTGCGCCTTGCGTTTTGCCTTGCTGGGCGAGGGTCGCGTGCGTGCGGGGTCGTTGAACGGGGGATTCATGATGACGAGTTCGGCGCTGCCGGCTTCGATTTGTTTCAGGCTGCCCGGTTTGCCAGCTTTCTCGACGCGTCCGCGCACCGCCTGCACGCGCGTGCCAAAATCGTTTCGCTTCGCGTTTTCCTTTGCAAGTTTTACGAGACCCGCATCCGCCTCAAGCAGTGTCACGTTCTGCGCGGCGCCGCGCGCGAGCAGTGCAAGTCCCGCGGCACCCACGCCGGCACCAAGATCGACCGCATGCCAGATTTTGGAAGGCGCGGACGCTGCCAGCAGCATCGCATCGTGGCCGGAGCGATGGCCGCGTGCCGGTTGCAGCAATTTCAGCTTGCCGCCGAGAAATGCGTCGTCGGTGACGGGAAAGCCGAAATCGTTTCGCTCAGGCTGCCGGGAGGACATCGGCAAGACCCGCATCGGAAAGTATCTGCCGTGCGCGTGCGATCTTGTCGCTGTTCACCATCACGCGGCGCGGAAGCGCGCCGATCGAGCCTTCCATCACGCTCATGTTCTGATCGGCGACGAAGTATTCGATCGCCGCACCTTTCAGCAGCGCCTCGATCGCGGTGATCAGCACGGCGTCATTGGTGCGAAGAAGCTCGGTCATTGTCCCGACCGCCGCTCCATCGTCTGCGGTGAACGATGGGAAAGATAAGCGAGCCGCTTCATCTCGCGCCGTCCGCGCGTGACGGTGTCGAGCACGAGACCCGAAGCGAGTGCGAGGAACGAGGCGAGCATCATGCCCATCGCCAGCACCGCGGTCGGTAGGCGCGGCACGGTGCCGGTTTCGAGATAGGTGCCGAGCACGGGAGCGGCGAGCACGATCGCGGTCAGCGCCAGCACGGCGGAAATAATTCCGAAAAAGGCGAGCGGGCGTTCGTTGCGGTAGAGCCGCTGGATGGTCATCGAAATGCGCCAGCCGTCGCGCCACGTATTCAGCTTCGATGTAGATCCTTCCGGGCGCGCGAAATAAGGGGTCTCGATTTCGCCGACCGGCATGCCGAGTTCGAGTGCATGGATTGTCAGCTCGGTCTCGATCTCGAAACCGGTCGAAAGGGCCGGAAACGATTTCACGAACCGCCGCGAGAAGGCGCGGTAGCCGGAAAGAATATCGGTGAAGCTGCGTCCGAAAATGCGCGCGACGAAGGTGGTGAACAGCCAGTTGCCCGAGCGGTGTCCGCGCCGGTAGGCCGCCGTGTCCTGATCGACGCGTGTCGCGACCACCATGTCGAGATTTTCCGCCATCAGCCGCGAAATCATCGCGGGCGCGCTCGGCGCGTCGTATGTCGCGTCGCCGTCGACGAGCAAATAGATATCGGCGTCGATGTCGGCGAACATGCGCCGCACGACATGGCCCTTGCCCTGCCGAGTTTCATTGCCGACCACGGCCCCGGCTTCGCGCGCGACCTCGCTGGTGCGGTCCTTCGAATTGTTGTCATAGACATAGACGGTGGCATTCGGCAGCGCCGCCTTGAAGCTTGCCACCACCTGCGAGATCGCGACCTCTTCATTGTAGCAGGGCACGAGCACGGCGATGCGCCGGCCGCCCGCGGCGGGGTCCTTGAACAGGGTCGGGTCCGGCATCTCCGGCCGGATTCGGGTCGGCGTCTGTTGCATGCGGCGCAATCTATTCCGGTTCGCGGCCGGTGCAAACGCCATGCGGGCGCCATGCGGCGGCATTTCGCCTTGCCCGCTGCCGCATCGAGTTACTAAGGTGGCGGAATAAAGGAGAGCGTTTTGGCAGTCGTCGTACCGTTCGGTTCGCAGGGCGAGCCCACCATCGAAAAGCTGGTGTCGCTGGTGGCGCCGGACATGGAGCGCGTGAACGCGATGATCCTGTCGCGCACCGGCTCCGACGTCATGATGATTCCGGAAGTGGCGAACCACCTGATCTCGTCGGGCGGCAAGCGCCTGCGCCCGATGCTCACCCTCGCGACCGCTGCACTCACCGGTTATTCCGGCACGGGCCATATCAAGCTCGCGGCTTCCGTGGAATTCATGCACACCGCCACGCTGCTCCACGACGATGTCGTGGACGAAAGCGAACTGCGCCGCGGCAAGGCCACCGCGCGCATGGTCTGGGGCAACGAAGCTTCGGTGCTGGTCGGCGACTTTCTGCTAGGCCAGGCCTTCAAGATGATGGTCGAGGTGGAAAGCCTGCGCTGCCTTGCGATTCTTTCCGCCGCTGCGGCCGTCATTGCCGAAGGTGAGGTGATGCAGCTTGCCGCCGCGAAAAAACTCGACACAACGGAAGACGCCTATCTTGCCGTCATCCGCGGCAAGACGGCGGAGCTGTTCGCCGCCGCCTGCGAGGTCGGGCCGGTGCTTGCCTCGCGCTCTCCCGCAGAACAGGCGGCCTGCCGCTCGTTCGGCATGAATCTCGGGATCGCGTTCCAGCTTGTCGACGATGCGCTCGACTATGGCGGCAGCCGCGCGAGCCTCGGAAAAAATGTCGGTGACGATTTCCGCGAGGGCAAGATCACGCTGCCGGTCATTCTCGCGTTCCGGCGCGGCAACGGCGACGAGCGCGAGTTCTGGCGGCGGGCACTCGAAGCGGGCGAAACGTCCGACAAGGAACTCGCGCACGCGGCCGAACTCCTCGTCAAACACAAGGCGATCGACGACACGAAGGAGCGTGCCCGCCATTACGGCGCCATCGCCAAGGACGCGCTTGCACTATTCCCGGAAGGTGATGCGAAAAAGGCGCTGCTGGAAGTGGTGGATTTCTGCGTCGCTCGCGCGCACTAACCCAAACTAGCGGAACGCACCCACCAGTCCGTATGCCCGAGCGCGATTGCTTTCGCGGCTGAACCGGCTTTGTCTTCCGTGTCGTAGATCGCAAACACCGCCGAACCCGACCCCGTCATTCGCACAAGTTCTGCGCCGGTGCTTTCCATCGCTGCTGAAACTTTTGCGATGTCCGGCAGCAGCGAGCGCGCAGCCGTTTCCAGATCGTTCGATTCAATGGCGAGAAATTTCAGAAATTCATCAAAAGCTGATGGAATTTCCTGAATCGCATAACGCGCCGTGCGCTTCGATAAACTTTCAAATTTGAGCGCCTTGAATACGGGCGCTGTCGCAAGCGGCTTGCCGGGAAACACGATCACCGCTGCCAATGCAGGCAACCGCACCGGCGCAGAAAGAACCTCTCCAATCCCGTGCATCAGCCGCGCCTTTGGCGCGAGACATACAGGAACGTCGGCGCCCGTTTCCTGTGCCGCGTCGAGCAGTCTCGCATCGTCGAGAGAAATCCCGTTCAGCTCCGCGAGCAAGCGCAATGCCGCTGCCGCGTCGGAAGAACCTCCGCCAAGGCCCGCACCGGAGGGAAGATTTTTTACGAGCGAAAACGCGCCTGTCCGTAGCCCGCCGATGCGCGTGGCGAGCATGCGCGCCGCCTTGAGTACTAGGTTTGAGGAGTCCGGGCCCGCTTCCGCCGCGAACGGTCCCGTGACCGAAAGCGACAGCGGCGCATCGGCGCGCAGTTCCAGTTCATCCCCGAGATTCGCAAACGCAACCACGCTCGCAATCTCGTGATAGCCGTCCGCGCGTTTGCCCAACACACGCAGCGTCAGATTCAATTTGGCGGGTGCAATGGTGCGAAGGACGTTCATGCTCAAATACAAGTCATTGGTAAAACCCTTGTGACACAGGCGAAATCCGAAACCGCTTCGTCCTTGCCGCAGCCACGATTAGGGGGCATGTTCGAACCATATTCGCCATTTGGCGTTCTGTCCTACCCGTCAATCCGGAGACTGGTTTTGTCGAAGCTTTCGCTCCGCTCCTTTTCCGTGGCCGTGATCGCCGGCGCACTCTGCCTTCCCGCCGTCGCCCAGGCCGAACGGCCGCCCGCCAGCACCAAGCAGTCCCAGGCGCCAACCTATCGTTCCTCGCCCGCAGGCAACTATCTTGCGGGACGGCTTGCGGGCTCTTCGCGCGATCTCACCGAGGCCGCGAATTATCTCCGCACGGCGCTGCGTTTCGATCCAAACAATCCGGAACTGCTCGCCAAGACCTTCGATGCGGTTCTCGGCAGCGGCGACGTCAACGGTTCGTTCCCGCTGGCGGAGCGTGTGATCAAGGCCGACCGGTTCAATCGCATAGCCCGTACCGCCCTCGCGGTCCGCTCGGCCAAAGCCAACCAGTTCCAGAATTCGCGCGGGCATCTCGCTTTCGCCACGCGCGGCCCGATCGGCGATCTCACGGCGGGACTGATCGTCGGCTGGACCCATGCGGGCGAGAAAAACCTCAAGCTTGCGGTCGACAGCCTCGACAAGTTGCAGGGACCGGAATGGTATTCGGCGTTGAAAGACCTGCATGCCGGGCTGATCCTCGACATGGCCGGGCGCAGCAAGGAAGCGGGCGTGCGCCTGGAGCGTGCCTACCAGCAGGACAAGAATGCGCTCCGGACGGTCGATGCCTATGCGCGCTGGGTTTCCCGCAACGAGGACAATGACAAGGCCATCGCGCTCTATCGCGAATTCGCAAAGACACTGCCCGAGCATCCGCTGGTGGAAGCCGCCATCGCGGAAATGAAGACCGGCAAATTGCCGCCGCTGATCCGCTCGGTCGATGCGGGGATCGCGGAAGTTCTCTTCGGTCTTGGTGCCGCTCTTGGGCGACAGGGTGGCGAGGATTTTGGTCTCTATTATCTGACGCTCGCGCTCTATCTGCAGCCCGATCACACGCTGGCGCTGTCTTCGCTCGGCGATCTATTCGAGGCATTGAAGAAGCCCGAACTCGCCATCGAGGCCTTCGCACGCGTGCCTGCGAATTCGCCGCTCAAGCGCAATGCGGAAATTCAACGCGCCTTCAATCTCGATGCGATGGAGCGCACGGTCGAGGCGAAGGCGATTCTGGAAAAGCTCGCCGGCGAATATCCGAAAGACATGGAAGTCATTATCGCGCTCGGCAATCTCCTGCGCGTGCGCAAGGATTTCGCCGCCGCGGCCGATGTCTATTCGAAAGCGATCGATAACGTACCGAACCCGACGCGCCAGCAATGGTCGTATTTCTATTTCCGCGGCATCGCCTACGAGCGCTCGAAGCAATGGCCGAAGGCGGAGAAGGATTTCGAAAAGGCGCTCGAACTCTTTCCGGACCAGCCGCAGGTACTGAACTATCTCGGTTATTCGTGGGTCGATCAGGGCGTCAATCTCGACAAGGGCCTCGCCATGATCCGGCGCGCGGTCGAGTTGCGCCCCAACGACGGCTACATCATCGACAGTCTTGGCTGGGCCTATTACCGGCTCGGAAAATTTGAGGACGCCACGCGCGAACTGGAACGCGCGGTGATCCTGCGGCCCGAAGATCCAACCATCAACGACCATCTCGGCGACGCGTACTGGAAAGTGGACCGCAAGCTGGAAGCGGGCTTCCAGTGGCGTCATGCGCGCGACCTGAAGCCGGAACCGGAGGAACTCCCGAAGATCGAGGAGAAGATCAAATCCGGTTTGAAGGACGATGCGTCGGCGCCCAAGGCGGATGCCGACGGCAAGAAGGCGGACGGCGGTTGAACCGCTTCGACGCCAACAAAAAAGGCGCCCTTCAGGGCGCCTTTTTCAATGGGTGTTTTGCTTTCCGGCTTAGCTGCCGCGGCGCTCGGAGAGATCGCACCAGCGCCCGGTGATCTGGGTCGCGATGCGATAGGTGCCGGGGGCACGTTCGGTCATCGTGAAGCAGCCTTCACGGCCTGCATTCAGTGTCTGCCAGCGGATGCAGACGGCGTCGCCTTCGGCGCGGACCTGGCCACGATCGGTCTGTGCAACGGCCGCTTCACCGCCCGCATTGGCGAGACGGTAGCTGGCGGTCGCATAGCCCGAACGCTGGTAGTTGGCGCGGCCCTGGGTGCCGTCCATGCAGACGAAATCGAAGCTGCGGCCCTGCAGGCGGTTCTGGGCTTCCGATCCGCTCAGCACCTTGTCGGCGAGGGCGGGGGCGGCGAGCATTGCGGTGCCGAGGAGTACGGCCGCGTAGGTTTTGATCGGCGATTTCACTGGAACTCCATTCCTGGGTGCGTTGGTATTTTTTGTAATCGGCGTTTCGCATCGCAACAAGGCGCAAATGCGACGCTGCAGTGACAACGCCGGTGAGCGGAATGAATAAGTATTCCAGTGGCTTAAATTTGGTTAACCGATTGCTTATCGGGTCCCGGCACCGGACAATTTCAGTTACAGATTATTGCATGGCAGCATGATCTGAACCGCTGTTCAGATAAGTGCGGCGGATCGGTCGCAGGAGAATTTACTGCTTGGCTTCCTTGGCCTCGGCGGAGCCGGCCAGAATTCCGGTCCGCGGGCCGCGCTTGCGGGGCGTCGTGGCGGCGGAAGACGCGATGACCGTGCGCGGGGAGCCGGTGAACTCGCAAGACATGAAGCTCATGCCGTTGATCGAACCGCGGAAGCTGTTCGGGCCGGTCTTCGTCACCGTGAAACAGGGCTCGAAATAGAGGCCCTTGAGACTTGCGCAAAAACGGTCGTTTTTCACCGAGATGGTGCCGACGGGAAGCGCCACATTGCGTACCTGGGCACGGTTCGAGGATTTCAGCGTGCCGATCGCCGAGCCGTCGTTGAAGATGCGGCCCGCACCCGTCGTTCCGTCAAAGCACTTGTAATAGAAGAACTTGCCCGCGATGAAGTCGCGGCTCGCTTCTGCATTCAAAACCTGCGCGCCGGCCGTGGAAACGGCTGCGGCGGTCGCGGCAATGGCCATGGCGGTGCGAAGCATCGGTTGATCCCCTCGTCGGGCGATAAAGCGCAACAAGCGCGCCGCCTTGTCAAGCATTTCGGCGTGGCGGGTCAGGCGATCTTCACCACGTAGCGGCCGCGAAGTTCCCCTTTCACGATGGTACTTGCGGTTTCCACCGCCTTTGCGAGCGGAACTTCGGTGGTCATCGCGGAAAGTTTCTTGCGGTCGAGATCGGTGGAGATCCGTTTCCATGCCTCGCGTCTGCGCGGTTGCGGACATTGAACCGAGTCGATCCCCGCAAGCGTCACCCCACGCAGGATGAAGGGGGCAACACTCGTCGGCAGGTCCATGCCGCCGGCGAGACCGCAGGCGGCGACCGCACCGCCATAGCGCGTCATCGAAAGGATATTCGCGAGCGTGTGAGAGCCGACCGAATCGATGCCGCCCGCGAAGCGTTCCTTCGCCAGCGGTTTTGCCGGACCGGAGAGTTCGGCGCGGTCGATGATTTCCGACGCGCCGAGCGATTTGAGATAATCGGCCTCCGATGCGCGGCCGGTGGAAGCCGCCACCTGATAGCCGAGCTTGGAAAGCAGCGCGATCGAAACGGAGCCGACGCCGCCCGCCGCACCCGTCACGATCACAGGTCCGCTCGATGGCGTGACACCGTGCTGTTCCAGCGCCATCACCGCGAGCATCGCCGTGTAACCCGCCGTGCCGACCGCCATCGCCTCGCGCGTGGAAATTCCTTCGGGCAGCGGAACGAGCCAGTCGCCCTTCACGCGTGCCTTCTCGGCCCATGAGCCAAGATGCGTTTCGCCCAATCCATATCCGTTGAGCACGACGCGATCGCCCGCCTTCCAGTTAGCATTGGAAGATTGTTCGACCACACCGGCGAAATCGATGCCGGGGATCATCGGCCAGCGCCGAACCACCGGCGCCATGCCGCTAACGGCGAGGCCGTCCTTGTAGTTGATGCAGGAATATTCGACCCGGACGGTGACGTCGCCGTCCATCAGGTTCGCTTCGTCGAAATCGGTCAGCGAGACTTTCTGTCCGCCGTCCGCTTTTTCAATCAGGATCGCTTTGAAATTTGCCATGCGCCTTTTCTAGCACGGCAAGGTTCACGCGGAAGCCTGTGCCGGGCGGGGTGCCGGCTTTTCCTTGATCGGCAGGTTGATCAGCGCGGAAGCGATGCCGAGCGCGATCGAGAGCCACCAGACGATGTCATAGGAGCCGAACCGCTCGTACAGGATACCGCCCAGATACACCCCGAGAAATCCGCCGACCTGATGCGAGAAGAACACAAAGCCGAACAGCATCGCGAAATAGCGCGTGCCGAACATCAACAGGGTCAAGGAAGATGTCGGCGGCACGGTCGAAAGCCACAACAGACCCATCGCCATGCCGAACAGGATGGCGGTGGTCGGGGTCGCTGGCAGCAGAATGAACGCGAGGATCGCTGCCGAGCGGCCGAAATAAATCAGCGCGAGCAGGTAACGCATCGGCATGCGCGAAGTGAGCGCGCCCGACGACAGCGAGCCGATGATGTTGAACAGGCCGATGGTGGCGAGCGTCCAGCCACCGATGGCAACGGAAAGTCCGATGTCGGTGATGTAGGCGGGTAGGTGGACGGTGACGAAGCCGAGCTGGAAGCCGCAGGTGAAGAAGCCGAGCACGAGCAAAACATAACTCTGATGCCCGAACGCTTCGCGCAGCGCCTCCACGAGCGACTGCTTGGGCTGGTTCGCCGAAGCGGCCGCCGCCTTCTCCGCATTGCCGCGCATGGCGAAAGCAAGTGCGAGCGGCATGATGAGCAGTACTGCAATGCCGAACACGATCAGCGTGGTCTGCCAGCCGATTGCGGGCATCAGGCCTGCCGCGAGTGGCGGAAACAGGAATTGTCCGAACGATCCCGCGGCGGTGCCGGCACCGAAGGAAAGCGCTCGCCATTCCGGCGGCAGGATTTTTCCGAACGCGGCAATCACGATGTTGAAGGAGCAGCCGGCAAGGCCAAAGCCGAACAGCACACCGGCCGAGAAATGAAACATGCCCGGTGTCGACGAATACGACATCAGGATCAGCGCCGCCGCGTAGCAGAGCGCACCGGCCCACATCACGCGAGTGACGCCGAACCGGTCGGCGACGGCTCCGGCGAAGGGTTGGCCAATGCCCCAGACGAGATTCTGGATTGCGATCGCGAGGCCGAACGTGTCGCGGCCCCAGCCGAACTCCGTCGTCATCGGCAGCAGGAACATGCCGGTCGACGAGCGCGGTCCGAAGGCGAACATGCCGATCAGACAGCCCGCCGCGAGGACGAGAATGTGCGCAGTCCAGTTCGGGTTCGGCTTTGCGGCTTCGGCTTGCATGGGGATTTCCGGTTGGTGCTTGGTTGACGGCCGAACCGTTCGCCGGTTCATGCGTTTTTCCAGATGTATCGGAGCCTCGTGCAATGCCCAACTGGCATATCGTACTGCGCTGCCATTCGCTCCGCGCATATCCCCGCGACTCCAATGAGAGCGATAGGCGGCAACGACCGTCCGATTGGCGGCTGGCACTAGCGGAGCGGGAGGAATTGCTCTATATTGGCTTTTGCTCGGATCGAGAATAAGTCCGGGCCGCTCCCGTGAAGAACGGGATTTTCCGTCCGCCCGATATGCTCAATCCGAGCAAAAACAGGCTCAAAGGCACGGAAAATGAGGGGACTGGAGAACGCCAATGACCGCTCCCAATGTCGAGCTGTTCATTCCCAAGGTACCGAATCCGCCTGCCGCCGCTCCGCTGCCGGGGCCGGGCAAGGCTGCGAAGAAACTCGGTGTGCTGCCGATGCCTTCGCTCGAATGGAACAAGCAGGTCGAGAAGGAGACCGCGCATCTTTACGAGCGCGTGAAAACCGTTGTGCCGCCGGTCGAGTGGCCGTTCTTCGCGCCTTATGTCTCGGCGATCAACCGCCTGAAGAAAGAGCGCAACGCGGTCATCCTCGCGCATAACTACCAGACGCCTGAAATCTATAACTGCGTCGCCGACTTTGTTGGCGACTCGCTTCAGCTTGCCAAGGAAGCCACGAAGACGAAGGCCGACATCATCATTCAGGGCGGCGTTCACTTCATGGCCGAAACCTCCAAGCTGCTCAATCCGGACAAGACTGTGCTGATCCCGGACATCAAGGCCGGCTGCTCGCTCGCGTCATCCATCACCGGCGCCGATGTGCGTTTGCTGCGCGAGCGCTATCCCGGCGTGCCGATCGTGACCTATGTGAACACGTCCGCCGAAGTGAAGGCGGAGAGCGACATCTGCTGCACGTCTTCCAATGCAGTGCAGGTAGTCGAGAGCTTCGGCGTCGACCGCGTCATCTGCATTCCGGACGAATACCTCGCGCGCTGGGTTGCGACCCAGACGAAGGTAAAGATCATCGCATGGAAGGGCCACTGTGAAGTGCATGAACGCTTCACGGCGGAAGAGCTTCGCAAATTCCGTGAGGCGGATCCGTCCGTGCAGATTCTCGCGCACCCCGAATGCCCGCCGGATGTTATTCAGGAAGCGGACTTCACAGGTTCGACTTCGGCCATGATCGGCTTCGTCAAGGACAAGCGGCCGAAGAAGGTCGTGATGGTCACCGAATGCTCGATGGCAGACAACGTATCGGCGGAAACGCCGGGCGTGGAATTCATCCGTCCGTGCAATCTTTGCCCGCACATGAAGCGGATCACGCTGCCGAAGATTCTCGACAGCCTCGTCTATCTCCGCGAGGAAGTTGAGGTTGATCCCGCCATCGCCGACCGCGCCCGCCGCGCGGTGGAGCGCATGGTGCAGCTGAAGAACTGACCTTTGGCCCTCGCGCGCAAGCGCGAGGGCAAAGAGGTTTTAGATGTCCGACGATCCCCGCACAGCCGAAGAACTGCCGCCGCAAAGCTGGCGCGGTGTCGACGACGTCATCATCGTAGGCGGCGGCTTGGCCGGGCTTTTCTGTGCGCTGAAGCTTGCACCGCGTCCCGTCACTGTCGTGACGGCGGCACCCATTGGCGAGGGCGCGTCGAGCGCCTGGGCGCAGGGCGGCGTTGCGGCGGCGGTCGGGCAGGGCGACACGATCGAATCGCATCTCGCCGATACGCTCGCAGCCGGTGCGGGCATCGTCGATGAATCGATTGCCCGCATGATGGTGAGCGAGGCCTCGGCGCGCATCACTGACTTGCTCAGCTACGGGGTCCCGTTCGACCGCGATCTGGAAGGAAAGCTCATGCTTTCCCGCGAAGCGGCGCACTCGGCTCAGCGTATTGTGCGCGTGCAGGGTGATCGTGCAGGGGCGGCGATCATGGCGGCACTCGTCTCCGCCGTCCGCAAGACCGAGTCCATCCGCGTGCTGGAAGGCCTGATCCTCGACGATTTCCTTACCGATGGCCGATACCTATCCGGCATCCACGCGCGCTCCGCCACCGGCGGAAAGGGTGTCACGCTTCCCGCGCGCGCCGTCGTGCTGGCTTCCGGCGGGGCCGGCGGATTGTTTGCGGTGACGACCAATCCGCGCGAAGCAAAAGCACAAGGGCTAGCGGCGGCTGCACGCGCGGGTGCCATCATCGCCGACGCCGAATTTGTGCAGTTTCATCCGACCGCGCTCGATGTCGGCCGCGATCCGGCACCTCTGGCGACGGAAGCGTTGCGCGGCGAGGGAGCGACACTCGTGAACAAGAAGGGCGAGCGTTTCATGCTCGCGATCCATCCGTCCGCCGAACTTGCGCCCCGCGACATCGTTGCCCGTGGTGTGTTCGGCGAAATTCAGGCCGGGCGAGGCGCATTTCTCGACGCGCGCAAGATCGAGAACTTCCCCGAACGCTTTCCCACCGTATTCGCGGCCTGTACTGCGGCCGGTATCGATCCGGCAAAGCAGCCGATTCCGATCGCACCCGCCGCTCACTATCACATGGGCGGCGTGCTGACCGACGCCAACGGCCGCACTTCGATCGACGGCCTTTGGGCGGCAGGCGAAGTGGCATCGACCGGCGCGCATGGGGCAAACCGGCTTGCGTCGAACTCGCTACTGGAGGCGGTCGTGTTCGGCGCCCGCATTGCAAAAGACATCGCTGGATTGATGCCCGCTCCGCAGATGCACCACTGGCCGAAAACCTCCGTGCCGAAAATTCCCGAGCAGCCGGAAAGTGCGGGCGACGAAAAGAAATTGCGCGAACTGATGAGCGAGCATGTCGGTGTCATCCGCAACGGTGCGGGCCTCGCGCGCGCTTTGACGGAAATCGCAGGCCTCGAAGCCCGCTCAAAATCCGCTGTCGTTCGCGGCATGGCGACTTCCGCCTTGATGATCGCCGCCGCCGCTTACATGCGGACGGAAAGCCGAGGCGGACACTTCCGGTCGGATTTTCCCAAAGCGGACCCGGACTGGGCGCATCGCAGTTTTTTCACCCTCGATCAGGCGCGCGCGATTGCCGCTCGCGCCGGGGCAAAGGCAGCCTGATGCGCAACGATCTCCTTATGCCCGGCGCGTTCCTGTCGCCGCTCGTGCTGCAAGATTCCGTGCGCCGCGCACTCGATGAGGATC
>VFQR01001787.1_pt1 | contig 15093 bp, 8 predicted proteins | sample 3512321 | NCBI WGS metagenome assembly VFQR01 (sample SAMN10412374, study PRJNA504923) | tailings metagenome | isolation source: Relicate 3 Philex TSF1 revegetated site | place: Philippines: Tuba, Benguet | collected 2017-08-29
AGAGCCCGATGACGCCGGAGGAGAAGCTGCTCCGCGCCATCTTCGGCGAGAAGGCATCGGACGTCCGCGACACCTCGATGCGCATGCCGCCCGGCACCTTCGGCACGGTCGTCGAGGTCCGCGTCTTCAACCGGCACGGCGTCGAGAAGGACGAGCGCGCCATGGCGATAGAGCGCGAAGAGATCGAGCGTCTCGCCAAGGACCGCGACGACGAGCAGGCCATCCTCGACCGCAACGTCTATGCGCGCCTGGCCGAGATGCTGTCGGGCAAGGAGGCGATCGCCGGGCCGAAGGGCTTCAAGAAGGGCACGTCCGTCGACCGCTCGGTGCTGGACGAGTATCCGCGCTCGCAGTGGTGGCAGTTCGCCGTCGAGGACGAGAAGGTCCAGGGCGAGCTGGAAGCTCTGCGCGGCCAGTACGACGAGTCCAAGAAGGCGCTCGAGCAGCGTTTCATGGACAAGGTCGAGAAGGTGCAGCGCGGCGACGAGATGCCCCCCGGCGTCATGAAGATGGTCAAGGTCTTCGTCGCGGTGAAGCGCAAGATGCAGCCCGGCGACAAGATGGCCGGCCGTCACGGCAACAAGGGCGTCGTGTCGCGCATCGTGCCGATCGAGGACATGCCGTTCCTCGACGACGGGACGCATGTCGACATCGTCTTGAACCCGCTCGGCGTGCCGTCGCGCATGAATGTCGGCCAGATCCTCGAGACGCATCTCGGCTGGGCCTGCGCCGGCATGGGACGGCAGATCGGCGAGCTGATCGACGCCTACAAGGAAGGCGGCGACATCAAGCCGGTCCGCCAGGTGGTCGAGAAGCTGATCCCGGCCAACGAGCGCAACGAGCCCGTCCGCAGCTACGACGACGAGTCGATCATCCGGCTCGGCGAGCAGATGCGCCGCGGCGTTTCGATCGCGACGCCGGTCTTCGACGGCGCCAACGAGGCCGACATCAACCTGGCGCTCGAGGCGGCGGGTCTTTCGACAACGGGACAGGTCACCCTATATGACGGTCGTACTGGCGACGCCTTCGACCGGCAGGTGACGGTGGGCTACATCTACATGCTGAAGCTCCACCACCTGGTCGACGACAAGATCCACGCCCGCTCGATCGGCCCGTACTCGCTCGTCACCCAGCAGCCGCTGGGCGGCAAGGCGCAGTTCGGCGGCCAGCGCTTCGGCGAGATGGAGGTCTGGGCGCTCGAGGCCTACGGCGCGGCCTACACGCTGCAGGAGATGCTGACGGTGAAGTCGGACGACGTGGCCGGCCGCACCAAGGTCTACGAGGCAATCGTGCGCGGCGACGACACGTTCGAGGCGGGCATCCCCGAGAGCTTCAACGTGCTCGTCAAGGAGATGCGCTCTCTCGGCCTGAACGTCGAGCTGCTGGACACGCAGGTGGATGCCATGCCCCAGCGGCTGCCCGACGCGGCCGAATGAAATCCCCGAGCGCCGCGGCACCGCCGCGGCGCTTCCGGCCGAACCGATCGGCCCCGTGACGATTAGAAGAAATTTGGGGCGCTACGCCCCAGCAAGGAGAACGGCATGAACCAAGAGGTCATGAATCTCTTCAATCCCCAGGTGCCGGCGCAGACCTTCGATTCGATCAGGATCTCGCTCGCTTCCCCTGAGAAGATTCAGTCCTGGTCGTTCGGCGAGATCAAGAAGCCCGAGACGATCAACTACCGCACGTTCAAGCCCGAGCGTGACGGCCTCTTCTGCGCGCGCATCTTCGGTCCGATCAAGGACTACGAGTGCCTGTGCGGCAAGTACAAGCGCATGAAGTACAAGGGCGTCATCTGCGAGAAGTGCGGCGTCGAGGTCACGCTGTCGCGCGTGCGCCGCGAGCGCATGGGCCACATCGAGCTGGCCGCCCCCGTTGCCCATATCTGGTTCCTGAAGTCGCTGCCGTCGCGCATCGGCACGCTGCTCGACATGACGCTGAAGGACATCGAGCGCGTCCTCTATTTCGAGAACTACATCGTCACCGAGCCCGGTCTCACCGCCCTCAAGGAGCGCCAGCTCCTGTCGGAGGAGGAGTACGTCATGGCCGTCGACGAGTATGGCGAGGACTCCTTCACCGCCATGATCGGCGCCGAGGCCATCCACGATATGTTGGCCGCGATGGACCTGGAGAGGATCGCGGGCGAGCTGCGCACCGAGCTCGCCTCGACCACGTCCGAGCTCAAGCAGAAGAAGCTCCTGAAGCGCCTGAAGGTGGTCGAGAACTTCATGGAGTCGCGCAACCGGCCGGAGTGGATGATCATGAAGATCATCCCCGTCATCCCGCCGGACCTGCGCCCGCTCGTGCCGCTCGACGGCGGCCGCTTCGCGACCTCGGATCTCAACGACCTCTATCGCCGCGTCATCAACCGCAACAACCGCCTGAAGCGGCTGATCGAGCTGCGCGCGCCGGACATCATCATCCGCAACGAGAAGCGGATGCTGCAGGAGGCCGTCGACGCGCTGTTCGACAACGGCCGCCGCGGCCGCGTCATCACCGGCGCCAACAAGCGTCCGCTGAAGTCGCTGTCCGACATGCTGAAGGGCAAGCAGGGCCGCTTCCGCCAGAACCTGCTCGGCAAGCGCGTCGACTATTCGGGCCGCTCGGTGATCGTGACCGGTCCCGAGCTCAAGCTGCACCAGTGCGGCCTGCCGAAGAAGATGGCGCTGGAGCTGTTCAAGCCCTTCATCTACGCCCGCCTCGACGCCAAGGGCTTCTCCTCGACGGTGAAGCAGGCGAAGAAGCTGGTCGAGAAGGAGAAGCCGGAGGTCTGGGACATCCTCGACGAGGTGATCCGCGAGCATCCGGTGCTCCTGAACCGCGCCCCGACGCTCCACCGCCTCGGCATCCAGGCCTTCGAGCCGGTGCTGATCGAGGGCAAGGCGATCCAGCTCCATCCGCTCGTCTGCACGGCCTTCAACGCCGACTTCGACGGCGACCAGATGGCCGTCCACGTTCCGCTCTCGCTGGAAGCCCAGCTGGAAGCGCGCGTGCTCATGATGTCGACGAACAACATCCTGCATCCGGCCTCCGGCGCACCGATCATCGTGCCGTCGCAGGACATGGTGCTGGGTCTCTACTACCTGTCGATCATGAACCAGAACGAGCCGGGCGAGGGCATGGCCTTCGCCGACATGGGCGAACTGCACCATGCGCTTGAGACCAAGGCTGTGACGCTGCACGCCAAGATCAAGGGCCGCTTCAGGTCGGTCGACCACGACGGCAAGCCGTTCTCGAAGATCTACGAGACCACGCCCGGCCGGATGATGATCGGCGAGCTCCTGCCCAAGAACGCCAACGTGCCGTTCGAGATCGCCAACCAGGAGATGACCAAGAAGAACATCTCCAAGATGATCGACACCGTCTATCGCCACTGCGGCCAGAAGGAGACGGTCATCTTCTGCGACCGGATCATGGCGCTCGGCTTCACGCAGGCCTGCAAGGCCGGCATCTCCTTCGGCAAGGACGACATGCTCATCCCGGACGACAAGCCGGAGATGATCGCGGCGACCGATGCGCTCGCGAAGGAATACGAGCAACAGTACAATGACGGCCTGATCACCCAGGGCGAGAAGTACAACAAGGTGGTCGACGCCTGGGCCAAGTGCTCGGAGAAGGTCGCCGAGGAGATGATGGCGCGCATCAAGTCCGTCGAGTTCCTCGACAACGGGCGCCAGAAGCCGATGAACTCGATCTACATGATGTCGCATTCGGGTGCGCGCGGATCGCCCACCCAGATGCGCCAGCTCGCCGGCATGCGCGGCCTGATGGCCAAGCCCTCGGGCGAGATCATCGAGACGCCGATCATCTCGAACTTCAAGGAAGGCCTCACCGTCCTCGAGTACTTCAACTCGACCCACGGCGCCCGCAAGGGCCTCGCGGACACGGCGCTGAAGACCGCCAACTCGGGCTACCTGACGCGGCGTCTGGTCGACGTCGCGCAGGACTGCATCGTCGTGGCCGAGGATTGCGGCACCGACCGCGGCCTCACCATGCAGGCGATCGTCGATGCGGGCCAGGTCGTGGCCTCGCTCGGCCAGCGCGTGCTGGGCCGGACGGCGCTCGAAGACATCGTGCACCCGGTATCGGGCGACGTGGTCGTCAAGGGCGGCACGCTCATCGACGAGCGCGACGTCGAGGCGATCGAGAAGGCCGGCATCCAGTCGGTCCGCATCCGCTCGGCGCTGACCTGCGAGATCCAGACCGGCGTCTGCGGCGTCTGCTACGGTCGCGACCTTGCACGCGGCACGCCCGTCAACATGGGCGAGGCCGTCGGCGTCATCGCGGCGCAGTCGATCGGCGAGCCGGGCACCCAGCTCACCATGCGCACCTTCCACATGGGCGGTGCGGCGCAGGTGGCGGACCAGTCCTTCCTCGAGGCCTCCTACGAGGGCACGGTGAAGATCCGCAACCGCAACGTGGTGCGCAACTCGGACGGCCACCTGGTCGCGATGGGCCGCAACATGGCGGTCATCATCATCGACGAGGGCGGCAAGGAGCGGGCGGTCCATCGCGTGACCTACGGCAGCCGCATCTTCGTCGACGACGGCGATGCGGTGAAGCGCGGCCAGCGGCTTGCCGAGTGGGATCCGTTCACCCGGCCGATCCTCACCGAGGTCGGCGGCAAGGTCGAGTTCGAGGACCTGGTCGACGGCATCTCCGTCCAGGAGACGACCGACGAGTCGACCGGTATCACCAAGCGCGAGGTCATCGACTGGCGGTCGACGCCGCGAGGCTCGGACCTCAAGCCGGCGATCACCGTTCTCGACGACAAGGGCAAGGTCGCCAAGCTGTCGAAGGGCGGCGACGCGCGCTTCATGCTCTCGGTCGAGGCGATCCTCTCGGTCGAGCCAGGCTCGTCCGTCGCGCCCGGCGACGTGATCGCGCGTGTCCCGATGGAAAGCGCCAAGACGAAGGACATCACGGGCGGCCTGCCGCGCGTGGCGGAACTCTTTGAGGCGCGCCGTCCGAAGGACCACGCCATCATCGCCGAGATCGACGGCACGGTGCGGTTCGGGCGCGACTACAAGAACAAGCGCCGCATCATCATCGAGCCGCATGACGAGCAGGTGGAGCCCGTCGAGTACCTGATCCCGAAGGGCAAGCCGTTCCATCTCCAGGAAGGCGACACCATCGAGAAGGGTGACTACATCCTCGACGGCAACCCGGCACCGCACGACATCCTGGCGATCAAGGGCGTGGAGGCTCTGGCTTCCTATCTCGTGAACGAGATCCAGGAGGTCTACCGTCTGCAGGGCGTGGTCATCAACGACAAGCACATCGAGGTGATCGTTCGCCAGATGCTGCAGAAGGTGGAGATCACGGCGCAGGGCGACTCGACCTACATCCCGGGCGATCACGTCGACCAAATCGAGTTCGACGAGATCAACGACCGGTTGGTCGAGGAGGGCAAGAAGCCCGCGGAAGGCCAGCCGGTGCTGCTCGGCATCACCAAGGCCTCGCTGCAGACGCCGTCCTTCATCTCGGCCGCCTCCTTCCAGGAGACGACGCGGGTGCTGACGGAGGCGGCGGTGGCCGGCAAGACCGACACGCTGCAGGGCCTGAAGGAGAACGTCATCGTCGGCCGTCTCATCCCGGCCGGCACCGGCGGCACCATGGCGCAGATCCGCCGCATCGCCACCTCGCGCGACGAGCTCATCCTCGACGAGCGCCGCAAGCAGGCCGATGCGCAGGTGAGCGAGATGATGCTGACCGACCTGACCAACGCCGCCGAATAGCGGCGTCGGAAGATCAAAAAATCGAAGGCCGCCGGCTCGTCCGGCGGCCTTTTTCGTTAGATCAGGCGGTGCGGAGGAGGGCGCGCTCGCGGCGCTGGTGCCGGGCCTCGAGCGCCATCGCGCCCCAGATCATGCCGAGCAGCACGTAGACGTGGCGCCAGTGGTTGATGTCGATCACGGTGCCGAGCGCCACCGTGCCGATGAAGACGATCCAGGCGCAGAGCAGGTAGGGCTGCCAGGGCCTGTCGCGGAACAGGATGCGGAACCCGCCGGCGACCGTCCAGACGACGAGGGTCAGGAAGGCGGCGAAGCCGAGCCACGAGTAGTCCATCAGCGTCTTCAGCCAGATGTTGTGCGTGTCCTCGCCGAGCAGCTTGCCGAAGACGAGGGGGCCGATGCCGAGCGGGTGCTCCATGGCCATCGCGAAGCCGATGCGGAAGCGGTCGAAGCGCCCGTGGCGGCCGCCGTCATAATCCTGCACCAGCTGCGCACGCTCGCTGAAGAGGTCGCCGACGGCCGGGATCTGCAGCGCGACGATGATGGCCAGCACGAGCAGCATGCCGCCCATCAGGCTCATCGCGGCGATCCTCAGCCGGAAGCGGCCGCTCGCGCTCTGGACGAAGAGCGCGAAGGTGAGCATCAGCGTCGTCACCGCGAGCAGCCCCCACGCGCCGCGCGAGAACGAGAGCAGGATCGCAAAGATGAGGAAGAGCAGCGCGAGCACGTAGAGCGGCATGCGCAGCGGATTGCCGGTCATCAGCCGGTGGAGGACGAAGATCGTCGGGAAGACGAGGAAGGGGCCGAAGACGTTGGGGTCCTTGAAGGCCCCCGCAGCGCGGCTGTAGAGCGTGAAGAGCTCGCCTGGAAAGGCGCCGAAATAGCCGAGTATTCCGAGGGTGCCCGTTCCGATGGCTGCCGCCAGCCAGCCGAGGCAGATCACCGAATAGAGCGCCGGGCGCGCCTCGATCGCGGCGGCGAAGAAGACCGCCGTCATCGACAGGAACAGCGTGATCGCGAGGTAGAGCGGCGTGTTCTCGATGTCCGCCATCTGCGTCATCGAGACGAGCCCGCCGGCGAAGAGGAGGGCGAGGAGGATCAGAAGGGGAGCGACGGTTCGCGAGATGCGCAGCCCGAGGACGAAGGCCAGCCCGATGAACCCGGCCATGGCGAGGTCATAGGGCGCCGGCTCGACGATGACGAAGCCGGACAGGAACACGCCGAAGAAAATGGCGCCGGTGACGAGGAGGTCGTTGAGCTTGGCGCGGACGAGTTCCGGCGGCAGTTCGTCCCGGACGAGGCTCAATACACGTTCCTCGACCTGATCAGACTGACCGGGGTGGAGAACAGGATCTTCAGGTCGAACCAGAGCGACCAGTTCTCGATGTAGAAGAGGTCGAACTCGGTGCGCATCCGAATCTTGTCATCGCTGTCGATTTCGCCGCGCCAGCCGTTGATCTGCGCCCAGCCAGTGATGCCGGGCTTGACCCTATGGCGGGCGAAATAGCCGTCGACGACCTCGTGGTAGAGCCGGTTGCGGGTCTGGCCGGCGACGGCGTGTGGCCTGGGGCCGACGAGCGACAGGCTGCCGTTCAGCGCGTTGAAGAACTGCGGCAGTTCGTCGAGCGACGTCTTGCGGATGAACCGCCCAACGCGCGTCACACGGGGGTCGTCCTTGGTCACCGCGTTCCTGGCGGTCGGGTCGCACTGGTCAGTGAACATCGACCGGAACTTGTAGACATTGATCTCTTCGTTGTTGAAGCCGTGCCGCTTCTGGACGAACAGGACCGGCCCCTTGCTGTCGAGCTTGATGGCGATGGCGGTTGCGATCATCACCGGTGAGAACAGCACGATCGCGACGAGGCTGAAGGCGATGTCGAAGATCCGCTTGGCGACCGAATCCCAGTCGTTGATCGGCTTGTCGAATATGTCGAGCATCGGCACGGAGCCGATGAAGGAATAGGCGCGGGGGCGGAAGCGCAGTTCGCTCGAATGGGCGGACAGCCGGATGTCGACCGGCAGGACCCACAGCTTCTTCAACATCGACAGGACGCGTGACTGCGCCGTCAGCGGCAGCGACACGATCAGCATGTCAATGCGGGCGAGCCGGGCGAACTCGATCAGCTCGGCGATCGTCCCCAGCTTCGGGTAGCCGGCGACGACCGGCGGCGAACGCTTGTCGTCGCGGTCGTCGCATATGCCGCAGATGCGGATGTCGTTGGAGGGCTCGCGCTCGAGCGACCTGATCAGCGTCTCCGCCGCCTTGCCGCCGCCGACGATGACGGCGCGCCGCTCCATGGTGCCGTTGCGGGCCCAGCGGCGGATCAGCCGCGCCATGACGGAGCGCAGCGCCATCAGCGAGAGGAAGCCGGTGACCAGCCAGCCGGCGAACCAGACGCGGGAGAGATCGTCGGACAGCTTCAGGAAGAAGGCAATGACCGCGACCGCCGCCAGCGCCGAACCCCAGGCGAGCAGGATGCGCCCGAGATTGGCGAACGGTCTGCGCAGGAAGCCGATCTGGTAGCCGTCGGCGATCTCGAGCAGGAAGACGGCGATGACCGCGCCGCCGGCGATGGCCGAGGCGTAGTGCCAGTCGAGCCAGGAGGAGGGGCCGACATACCACGCCAGCATGGCGAAACCGCTGGCGATCAGCAGCGCGAACTCGGCGAGCCGCAGGATGCCGCTGACCATGACGGGCGACATCGTGTCCCGGCGATACTGGCCGGCGATCTGCCGCGCGGTCTGGTTGAGCCGGGCGGGCGCAGCGCCGCTCCAGCTCGCGTCCGGGTGTGTCCGGACGGCGTCCCGCGTGAATTTGTGCGACGGATCGATCTCGTTCATGGGCCTGCTCGCGCTCATCCAGCGCTAACATCAAGCCGCTAAGAAACCCTTGCGGGAACCTATCGCATCGGCGCGACCGAGAGGTAGATGCGTTCGATCTCCGCCGCCATCACGTCGGCGCCAAAGCGCCGGCGCAGGAGCGCGCGATCCGGCATCCGCGCCGCGTGCGCCGCCTCGTCGGCGAGCACCGCGCACATCCGCGCGGCGAGGTGGGCAGCGTCCGGCTGCACCAGTGCCGCCGATTCGGGGCCGAGGATCTCCGGAATGCCGCCGACCGCAGAGGCGATCATCGGCCGGCCAGCGGCAAGCGCCTCCAGCACGATATAGGGCATCGCCTCCGCCCGCGACGGCACGACGATCGTCCGGCCGAGCGGGAAGGCGGTTCGCGCCGGCATCGGGTCGAGGAAGCGGACACTGTCGCCGAAGGCCAGTCTGGCGGCCTGCTCGCGATAGCGCGGCAGGTCGTCGCCGGCGCCCACCATCACCGCCGACACGTTGCGGCCGGTCGTGGTACGCGCCGAGGCCAGAGCATCGAGGAAGATGTCCGGCCCCTTCAGGTCGCGCATCATGCCGACATAGAGGAAGTCGGCGGCGTCCGGCGCCGAGCCGGTCTCCTCGAACTCCTCCTCGCGCAGGCCGTTGTAGACGAGGCTGCTGGCGGCGCGGATGGGGCCGACCTTCCGCCGGTAGGTCTCCCTCTCGTGCTCCGACACGAAGACGAGGTGGTCGGTCACGCGCTCCATCAGGCGCTCGGCCGTGAAGAGGACCCTACCGCCCTTCGAGGCGGCATCGTAGTGGAGCACGCCGCCATGCGGCGAGTAGATGCGCCCGACGCGGCGGCCGCCGAGGCGCATGGCGGTGCCGAAAGCGCGCGAATAGACGCCGCCCTTGGAGCCGTGGCCGTGGATGATGTCCGGCCTCATCCGCCGCACCTCGCCGAAGGTGCGCCAGGCCGCCGCGAAATCGCCGATCCCGACATGGCGCTGCATCGCCACGCGGCTGATGCCGAGACCGAGGAAGGGCTCGATGCTCGCGAAGAGGCTGTCCTCGAACGTGCCGCCGGTCGTCGAATCGCAGACGATGCCGATCTGGTGCCCGTGCGCGTGATGCGCCTCGACGAGGTCGCGGACGTGGCGGAAGATACCGCCGACCGGCGAGCGGAAGCAGTGGACGATGCGGAGCGGGCTCATCCCCGGCCTGCTGTCAGAAGAAGCGTTCGCGAACGTAGATCGTGTCGCCCGGAAGCACCGGATCCGAGGTCGGCACGCGGCCGGTCATTACCTCTCCGTCGATCTCGCGCGTGATGTCGACGCTGCCCTGGTGGGCGCGCGGCGTGAAGCCGCCGGCAGCCGCCACGGCCTTCTGTGCCGTCATGCCGGGAACGTAGGAATACTGACCGGCGGCGCCCACCTCGCCCATGATGAAGATCGGCCGGTAGCGCTCGATCTCGGCCGAAACGTCCGGGTTGCGTAGGTAGCCCTCGCGCAGCTTGGCCGCGATCTGGTGCTCGATCTGCTCCAGCGTATGGCCGCGCGCGGGGACGGCGCCAATCAGCGGGAAGGAGATGTAGCCCGCCTGGTCGACGGAATAGGAGTTTGTCAGGCCTTCCTGCTCGAAGACGGTGACCCGGACCCGGTCTCCGGCGTCGAGGATGTAGGGCTGGCTCAGCGCTTCGTGGAAGGCGTGGGGAGCCGGCCGATAGCTCGAACAGCCTGCCACGGCCAGCGTTGCGGCGAGCGCGATCGACGCGACGATGTGGCTCTTCATGGCATGCTCACCCTTGAACGCGCTCCGGTTCGTGGCCGTAGAGGCCGTCCGGTTATCGGCTTGTTAGGGTTAACGGCCAGTAAAGACGGGGCGATTCACGGCCCGCGAGATGCAAACTCCGTCGCGGAAAGGAAGGTTAACGCGATGGTTACCATGCAGCTTTACTTTCGCCGGGAAGCGTACGGAGTGCCCGGAAATGCAGGCAAGCACCAACGATGTCGACGTCGATCTGAGGAGCCTCTGGGTCGCGCTCCTGGCGCGCTGGAGGCGCATCCTGGTGGTCGCGCTTCTCGCCGCGCTGGCCGCGGTCGTCTTCGTCATGCTGGCCACGCCGCAATACCGCGCTGCGACCAGGGTCCTGATCGAGACGCGTGAATCCGTCTACACGCGTCCCGGCACGCTCGCCGAGCAGGAGCGGCCGATCCTCGACGAGGAGGGGGTCACCTCGCAGGTCGAGCTCATCTCGTCGAGCGACATCCTGCGCGACGTCGCGCGGCAGCTGGAACTGTCCCGCAGCGACGAGTTCAACTCGCCCGGCAACGCGGTCACCAGGGTGCTCTCGCTGGTCGGGCTGCGCCGTGATCCTTCAAGCGCGACGATCGAGGACCGCGTAGTCAACGAGATGCGTCAGCGGCTGCAGGTCTATCGGGTCGAGCGCTCGCGCGTGATCGTGATCGAGTTCTCCTCGCGCGATCCGGCGCTCGCCGCCGCGGTGCCCAATGCCATCGCGGACGCCTATCTCGCCATCCAGCGGGAGGCGAAGCTCGTTTCCAACGCAGACGCGACGCAGTGGCTGGAGCCTGAGATCGAGGATCTGCGCGCGCGGGTGCGCGAGGCGGAGACGCGGGTGGCCGATTTCCGCTCGCGATCCGACCTGCTGGTCGGCCAGAACAACGCCACGCTCGCCGCGCAGCAGCTGTCTGAGGTGTCGACCGAGCTGTCGCGCGTGCGCTCCGAGCGTGCCGCAGCCGTGGCAAGGGCCGAGGAGGTGCGCGCCGCGCTGAGCGGGGGCAGGGCGGTCGAGGCCATTCCCGAGGTGCTCTCCTCGCCGCTCGTCCAGCGGCTGATCGAGCGCCGGGTGCAGCTCAACTCCGAGATCGCCGACCTCTCGACGACCTACATGGACAACCACCCCCGCATGCGGGCGCAGCGCTCGCAGCTCGCCGATCTCGACCGCCAGATCCGCAGCGAGGTGGCGAAAGTGCTGAGCGCGCTCGAAGGCGAGGCGCAGTCCGCGCAGCGCCGCGAGCAGGAGCTGAACGCCGAGCTCAACCGGCTCAAGGTCGCTTCCGCCCGCGCCGGCGAGGAGGAGGTCGAGCTGAGGGCGCTGGAGCGCGAGGCGACCGCCCAGCGCGAGCTGCTGGAATCCTATCTCACGCGCTATCGCGAGGCCTCCTCGAGGCTCGACCGCAATTACCTGCCGGTGGATGCGCGCGTGTTTTCGCGCGCGACGCCGCCGTCGGAATCCTACTTCCCCAAGCCGATCCCGATCGTGGGTGCGGCCTTCGCCGGCACGCTTCTCCTGATGGCGATCGCGACGCTGCTCGCGGAACTCTTCAGCGGCCGCGCCCTGCAGCCGGCGCCCGGGCGGCGCGTCGACCCCGTCCGCGACGTCGTGATGCCGGCTAACGCGCACATCTCGACCGTGGAGGTGAAGGAGACGGTGGTCGACACCCAGGCTGCCGCCGAGACGATCGAGGTGGCGCCGGTGCCCGCGGCGGAAACCGCCGCTTCTGCCGCCGAGGGGGTGGGCCTGACGGTGCAGGCAGCCGCCGATGCGATCATCTCCGCTGCCGCGGCGCGGGCCGTCTTCGTCTCGCCGGAAGGCGACGAGGCCGTCGCGGCGTCGGTCATGGTGGCGCGCGAGGTCTCGGATGCGGGTCTGCGCGTGATCTTTCTCGACCTCACGCAGTCGGGCGCGGCGACCATGGCGATGCTGGAGGATCCCGACTATCGCGGCATCACGGACCTGCTCTCGGCGCGGGCGCAGTTCGCCGACGTGATCCATGGCGACCTCTATTCGGACTGCCATGTCATCCCGATCGGCACCGCCGACATGTCGAAAGCGATGCGCGCCATCGAGAGGCTGCCGATCATCATGAGCTCGCTCGCGACAGCCTACGACCTCGTCGTGGTCGAGTGCGGGTCGGCCGATGCCGACGGCGTGCGCCGAGTGGTCGACGAGGACAGCCTGGTCTTCGTGGCGGCGATCGAGCCGGAGGACGATGCGGTGAGCGCGGCGAGCCTGGAACTGTCGGAGAAGGGCTTCGACCGGGTGGCGATCGTCGTCCCGACGGGCAGCCTTCCGGCCTCGTCGCCGGGTGGCCGCCGCGCCGCCTGACGCCCCGGCTCAGCCGCGGAGCGAGGCCGCGCGGCGCCGGGCGACCCGGATCAGATGGCGCATCCGGCCGCTCGCCTTGATCAGCCGCTTGCCCTGGCCGGCCGCGCGCCGCCAGGCAGCATAGAGCCTGCCGCGCGCCGTGAGCGGCAGCAGGCTGTCGACATAGTGCACCTCGATCTCGCACCAGAGGCGCTTGTAGTTCTCGTCGCCGACGCTGAAGTCGTATTGCGCGAGGCCCTGCTCGCAGGCTTCGGCGATGTTCTCGAAGAACAGGAAGTCGCCAGGGCTCTGCGCAGCGAGCTCGTCGTCGCTGATCGCTCCGAACTCGCAGACGAGCCGGTCGCCGGCGAGGCTGGAGCCGGTGACAGCACGGATCGTGCCGCCGACCTCGAGGCCGTGCAGCCTGAAGGGGCGCGCCGGATCGGAAAGCGCTCCGGTGAACAGTAGCTCGAAGAAGGCCCTGACCTCCGGCGCGCCGAAGACGTCGGGAATGCCCATGGCGCGGAATCGCTCGGCCTTCATGGCGAAGAAGGCGCCGAGCAGTCGGTCGACCTCTTCCGGCGTCGCCGCCTGGATGCGCCTGATCTCGCCGGCCTCGGCGAGCTTGCGTGCCTGGGCACGGTGGCGCTTGCGCTTGCGTGTCGCGGTGCGCTCCAGAAGCGCCTCGAAGCCGCCGCCGAGATCGGCGACGAGGGAGGGGTCGGAACTCGGATGGCTCGGCAGCGCCAGCAATGGGTTCCTCAGCCCTGCAAGCGCCTCGAACTGCCGTTCGAGCAGCAGCACGTCAATATCGGGCCGCGCCTCGGAGAGCGCACTCGACAAGCTGGCGGCAAAGTCGCTGCCATGGGCCAGACCCTGCACCATTGCGCCGAAATTGCCGTTGGCGTGCTGGCCCCCGACATAGCGGGCGACATGGAACGGCCCCGAGGCGACGACCTCGAGCGGCAGGGCGAAGACAAGCCTGCCGTCCTCGAAGCCGCGCAGAATGACGATGTCGCGATTGCAGGCCGCCGCCCAACTCTCGACCCAGAGCGGCGACTGCGACACGCCTTTGACGGCGTCGCGCGCAAAAAGCGCATAGGCCGCGTATGCCGCGGCATCGGCGGCCACCACCTCGCAGGCCAGGCCTGCGTCGGGGCGATCCTCGCTGCGGCGAAGCGCCTCCCCGGAGGGAGTACGGATCTCGACGCCAAGGGCGGCGGCGCCGTCAACCATACCTCAATCCTTCGCACCTAACGTGGCTGTCGAGTGGCGATCCGCTGTCGCATCGAGGGGAGCCGATAGCCGAAAGCTAGGCCCAAAAGGTGAATGAATGATCGACACTCGGGAATCGGCGCGGAAGCTCTTCCTCAACGTCGTATGGTACTCGGGCCTGGCGCCGCTATTGTCGCCCATGCTCTCGGGGCTCGGCGCGATCCTCATGCTCCACAGGGTGAACCGCGAGCCCGCCACGTCCCTCGGCATCAACAGCCACCTGACCGTGACGCCCGAGTTTCTCGACGCGGTGCTCGCAGCGGTGCGCCGCGGCGGCTACGCGCTCGTCTCGATGGACGAGGCGGCGGAGCGCCTGGAGCGCGGCGGCGGGCAGGGGCGCTTCGTCGCGATCACGCTCGACGACGGGTATCTCGACAACCTCACCGACGCGCTCCCCGTCTTCGAGGCGCATGAAGCGCCCTTCACGATCTATGTCGCGCCGGCGCTGACCGAAGGCCGGGTCGAGCTCTGGTGGGAGATCGTCGAGCAGATCGTTTGCGATCGGGAATGGCTCGCCTTCGACGCCCCGTCCGGCCGAGTGTCGCTCGATTGCTCCAGTGTGGCCGGCAAGATCGCGGCCGTCCGCCGGCTCCACGACGTGGTCGAGAACGAGCTTGAGGAAGGGGAGCAGTTGCCGTTTCTGGAGGGGCTTCGACGCGGCGGGGTTCCGTGCTCGCGCATCATGTCCTGGGACGACGTGCGGACGGTCGCCCGCCACCGGCTGGGTTCCATCGGCGCGCACACCATCCACCACTACAATCTGAAGCGCCTGCCGGCCGCGGCCGCGCGCGACGAGATCGTCGCTTCGGGCCGCATCATCGAGCTCGAGACGGGCATCGCGCCGGTCCACTTCGCCTATCCCTACGGCAGCCCGGCCGCCGTCGGGCCGCGGGAAGTGGAGCTGGCGCGCGAGGCCGGCTACCGCTCTGCCGTCACCACCTTCCACGGCGTGCTGCAGGCCGGCCATGCCGAGCATCTGCATGCCCTGCCGCGCCTTTCGGTCAACGGGCGCTACCAGCGCGAGCGCCACCTGCGCACCATGCTGTCGGGCGTGACCACCATCGCCAACTCTCGCCGGCGGTTGGTGACCGTCTGATCGCTAGCGCGTCGTGCGATTAGGTTGACGCATATCCGATTGCCTTGAAGTAGTTTTTG
>VFQR01001788.1_pt1 | contig 15086 bp, 15 predicted proteins | sample 3512321 | NCBI WGS metagenome assembly VFQR01 (sample SAMN10412374, study PRJNA504923) | tailings metagenome | isolation source: Relicate 3 Philex TSF1 revegetated site | place: Philippines: Tuba, Benguet | collected 2017-08-29
TCGTCCCCGAATTGCCATCATCACCACCCACAAAATCAACAAAATAGGTGCGGCCGATGACGCCGGCCGCCTCCTCGACGGCCGGTGGCGTCACGGGCGCCGGTGCGGGTGCGATCTCGACGGGCAGCGGATCGGATGCGGCCGCGGTCCTCAGATCCGGCGCGGGGCTGATCACGGGACTGATCACGGGACTGATCACGGGCGCGGGGGCCGGGGCCGTCGTGGGCGCGGGGGCCAGGATCTCGGGCTCGGCGTCGAAGCTGAAGCCGCGGACGTTGATCCGCGACATCGCCACATCGATGGCGTTGCCGAGCCAGGCCGCCGTGCTGCTGACGGCAGCCGCCACGGCTGCCAGCGGCGCGGCCGACTGGGCGGGCGCCCGAGTCGGTGCGGGCGCCGCAGTCGGCGAGGGGGCCGGGGCCGCGGCCGGCTTGGGCCCGATGCCGGCGATGGACGAAGCCAGGGCGGACGAAGCCAGGGCGGTCGTTGCAGACGTCACCAGGTTCGACGTCGTCGAGGCGACCGTCCGGGCGGTTTCGACGACCGGCTCGAAGACGCCAAGCCACTCGGGCAGGTTCCAGACCACGGGCGCCGTCGCCGCCGGCGCAGGCCGGGGCTGGGGCTGGGCCACGACCCGGACCGACGATGCCGTGTTCGGCGCCGGAAGCGGTGCCGGACGCACCGCCGCACCGGTCACGACCGGCGCGTCAGGCGCGACCGCCACGATCGGCTCGGCCGTTTCGGCGTGGCCGAAGGCGGACGCGAACGTCACCCGGGCGTTCGAGATCAGATGGGTCAGGTCCGGGAAACCGAACGCCGAAGCCGGCGTGGCAGCAACCAGGAGCAGCCCGCTTGTCGCGAGACTTCTTATGAAGGCCATTATGCAACCCTTTGTTCTTTTTATGTAGCCTTGTCGGATGCATCGAGGATTGAGGTTAACGTTTCAAGAATGAAAAAAAGTGCACGCGACGAACCGTGCAGTTTCGTCGACGAACCGTTCAAGACTGATGAATGGTTAACAGAATGGCTGCCCCAGGGCAGCCTCGCATGCGTCAGGGCGTTGCGAAAATCCGTTTACCTATCGTTGGATACGGAAGAATCTGCAATGTGCCTGTCACGAACTTCCCCGTCGATGACGGGCCCTCTCGAACCGGCGTCACCCCGATCCCCGCCCCATGCGCCGCCGGCACGGCCACGGCCGGCCGCTTCGGCGCTGTCGGCAGCGCGCCCTGCAAGCCATCCCACGGCCGCAAGCGCCGCCATGCCGATCGCCCAGGCGATCACCACCAGCAGCTGCGCGAGGTCGCCGGCCATCGCCAGCCCGTCGGCCAGCCACTGGGTCGATTCGGGCTCCATCTCGAGCCAGCGGGTCACGCGAACCACCGCCGGGCTGCCGGCCCCGGCCAGCGCGTACAGCGCCCAGCCAAGCCCCGACCACAACAGCGCTGCAAGCCCCACCAGGATCCAGGCCACCCGCTTCATGCCGCACCATCCCTTTCGGCGGCGAGCTTCGCCACCAGCAGCCGGTCGATCCGCCGGCCATCCATGTCCACCACCTCGAAACGGTAGCCGTGCATTTCGAAGCTCTCGCCCGTGGTTGGAATATGCTCCAGCTCGGCCAGGACGAAGCCGGCGACCGTCTGGTAATCGCGCTCGGAATCCAGCTGGAAGCCGAGCCGCTCGGCCAGCTCGTCGGCGGCGTGGCTGCCCGCCACCAGCAGCGAGCCGTCCTCGCGCTCGACGACGGCGGGATCGAACTCGTCGTCCATGTCGGAGCGGAACTCGCCGGCGATCGCCGCCAGCAGGTCGGCCGGCGTCACGACTCCCTCGAAATGCCCATATTCATCGACCACGATCGCCATGGGCACATCGGCATCTCGAAGTGCTGCCAGCACCACGGTCGCATCCGCGACATCGGGCACGACCGGCGCCTTGCGGACAAGCGCCTTCAGGTCGAGCGCCCGTCCCTCCAGCAGGGCCGCCAGCGCGTCGCGCGCCTGCACCACGCCGACGATACGGTCGATCGAGCCCTCGCCCACGGCAAGGCGCGTGTGCGTGGTCCCGATCAGCCGGGCGCGGATCTCGTCGGCATCGGCTTCGATGTCGATCCAGTCCACTTCCGGGCGCGGTGTCATCACGCCGCGCACCTGCCGGTCGGCAAGGCGCATGATCCCGCTGATCAGCTCGCGCTCCCGGCCTTCGATGACGCCGGCTTCCTCGGCCTCCGCCACGACATGCCGAAGCTCCTCCTCGGTGATCGCCGCCGCCGTCCCGCGCGGCACGCCAAGCAGGCGGAAGATCACCGCCGTCGAGGCATCGAGCAGCGACACGAACACGCCCGTCACACGGGTCATGCCGGCCATGATGGGCGCGACCATCACGGCCGCCCGCTCGGGCGAGCGCAGCGCCAGCTGCTTGGGCACCAGCTCGCCCACGATAAGCGAGAGATAGGTGACAACGAGGATCACCAGCGCGAAGCCGGCGCGCGGCGCCAGCTCGGCCGACACGCCGAGCGAAGCCAGCCAGTCCCCGGCGGGGCCGGCAAGGCTGGCGCCCGAATAGGCCCCGTTCGCCACCCCGACCAGCGTGATTCCGATCTGCACGGCCGACAGGAACCGGCCCTGCTCGGCCTGCAGCCGAAGCGCCGTCGCAGCGCCGCGGCGCCCGGCACGTTCCATCACCTGAAGGCGCGCCCGCCGTGCGGAGACGATGGCCAGCTCCGCACCGGCAAAGAAGCCGTTCAGGGCGATGAGCGCGAGGATGATCGCGGCGTCGGTCCAGGGAAACGCCATGGTCACGTCCGTCTATGCCGGGAAGCCGCCGGGCCCTCAAGGGGGCGGTTGCCCTGTTTCTTCATCCCGACTTAATCTGGGACCATGTTCAGGTGAATGGCCTGACTGAACCAAGGGGAGTTTCACCGATGACCAGCAGCCGTATCGCGATCGCCGCCGCCATGGGCGCCCTGCTCTTCACCACCGCCTGCGCGACCGACCCGGTCACCGGCGACCGGCGGATCACCCGTGCGGGCGGCGGGGCGCTGATCGGTGCGGGCGGCGGTGCGCTGCTGGGCGCCCTCATCGGCGGCAACACGGGCGCGCTGATCGGTGCCGGCGTCGGCTCGATCGCCGGCGCGGGTGTCGGCTCCTACATGGATCAGCAGGAACGGCGGCTGCGCGAGGCGACGAGGGGCACGGAAATCGAGGTCGAGCGGCAGGGCGACGAGATCAAGCTGAACATGCCGGGCGCCGTCACCTTCGATTTCAACTCCGCGATCGTCCGGCCCGAGATGCGCGCAAGCCTGCAAGAGGTCGCCCGCGTGATGACGGCCTATCCCTCGACGGTGATCGGCGTTTATGGCCACACCGACAGCATCGGCAGCGCCGAGGTGAACCAGCGGCTGTCGGAACAGCGCGCCGAGGCGGTTGCCGGCACGCTGGAAAGCTTCGGCGTGCCGCGCGCCCGCATGCAGGTGCGCGGCTTCGGCTTCACCCAGCCGGTTGCCAGCAACACGACCGAGGCGGGGCGTGCGCAGAACCGTCGCGTGGAAATCCGGATCGTGCCCGTGACCCAGGAGGACATGAGCCGAGTCGGCCGCTGAGGCCGCGCGTCAGAACGCGGGTCGGCAACGCGCGTCAGAAGGCGCGGCTGACCCGGAACGCCACCCCCTGGTCGTCGAGGCCGGGGCGGTGGCCGGCGTTCGATCGGCTGAAGGCCGCCAGTTCGAGCGCGCCGCGCGCATAGCCCAGCTCCGCCACGGTTTCGCGGGCGGCCGGGGCCAGGGCCAGCGGTGCGCCAGTGGCCAGCCGGAGACCCCCGGCGGTGACGACCGGCGGGCCGGCCAGCCGGGCGGAGAGCCGGCCGCCGGCGAGCGGCGCGGACGCCGCGACCGACCAGGCGAGCGTCTCGACCTCGCCGGCCGGCGCGAGCAGCCCGCCCGCCGCGATCCGCGGACGGTGCCGGCCGCCGGTGGCAGCGACGCGCAGGTCGATGTCGTGTGCCGCCAGCGCGAGCGAGCCCCCCGCCTCGATGCCGGTCCCGCCGCCCAGGCCGAAGGCCGGCGACAGGCGGGTGCCGAGCCAGGCGCCCGCCTCGTCCACGAGGGCCAGCTGCCCGGCTGCGGTCAGCGCACCCCAGCGGAGCGACGCCCCGGCCGCCAGGCGCTGCACCCCGGCCGTTCGGGCAAGACCGAAGGTTTCGGGCAGGCGGATCTCGGCGCGGCTTGCCGACATGCCGACAGAGAGCGGGCCGCGGCTCCACCCGACCCCGGCCAGAAGCCGGCTGGCCGGCAGCTCCACGCCCTCGCCTGCGTCGCGGGCGACCAGGCCCCCGGCCGCCGCGCCGGGTAGCGGTTCCTCGGCAAGGCGGCCGCTTGCCATCGTCAGGCTGAGGGTCCCCTGCGATGCCACCAGCCGGGCATCGCCCGGCCGGCCCCGCTCGCCGGACCGCGAATCGACACCCCGGTGCGCCAGCCCCAGATGCGATTCGCCCGGAACGGCGGTGCGGAACGGGTCGGCCGCGACCACCGCCAGGCCGCCCCTCGGCGCCGAGAAGGCCAGCGCCAGGCCGATCGGGCCGGCCGCGCTGCTGCCGTGCACGCGCTGCACCGGCGCCCCGCCAAGCCGGGCCGCCAGCCGGCCGGCCGGCGGCAGGGCGATCGAACGGCCCAGCGGCACCACATAGCCACGGCCGTGGCGATCGAGGACGGGCACCGCCGACAGTCCGGCACCCATGCGAAGCGATTCGCCGAACACAGGCCCGGCCACGCCATTGGCGCCCAGCGGCACGATCGCCGATGTGCCGGCCAGCATCGTCGGCCCGGCCGGCCGGAAGGCGCGGCCGATGTTGAGAATGCCGCGACCATAGACGGGATCGACACCCGGCGCGCCGGCATCATCGGCCGATTCGAGCAGGATCTGGACGAGACGGCTCGCCGGAAGCTCGGGCCAGGCCTGCGCCAGAAGCGCGATGGCGGCCGCCACGATCGGCGCCGAATAGCTGGTGCCCGACGCCAGCACGGCCGCGCCGGTGTGGTTGAAGCTGCGAAGCTCGAGCCCGGGGGCGGCGATGAAATTGCCCTGCGCCGCGCCCGCCCGGTTCGAGAAATCGGTGATCTGGCGGTTCTGGTCGATGGCGCCGGCCACGATCACCGAGGCCGTGCCGCCCGCTGCCAGCGCACCGGCCGGAAAGCCGCCGATGTCGGCAAGGCTCTCGTTCCCGGCCGACAGCACGAGCACGGTTCCGGCCGCAGTCGCGCGGGCAAATGCGCTGCGGAGCTGCGAAGTCGGCGTGCCGCCGCCGAGCGACAGGCTGATGACGCGCGCGCCGGCCGCGACCGCTGCATCCACGCCGGCGGCAAGCGCCGGGTCGTTGTAGCTGCAGCCGGGGGTGCATTGCCCGTTGTCGGCGCGCATCACCGCCAGCGTCGCGGCCGGCGCGACGCCGACGATGCCGCTGTCGTTTCGCGCCGCCGCCGCCACCGCGACCGTCGACGTGCCATGGCCCGAGACATCCTGGATTCCACGCCCCTGCCCCGTGACATCGCGGCTGGCGGGATGGATCCGCCCGGAGAACTCGGGGCTGGTCGCATCGATTCCGCTGTCCACGAAGCCCATGGTGACGCCGCGCCCATCGGCGCCGCGATCCCAGGCCGGCAGCACGTTGGTCTGGGTCGCCGCCGACGAGCGCCGATATTCGGGCGTGTCGAAGGGCGAGACCGGCGCCGGCGCCGGCGGCGTGACAGCCGGCGGCGGCAGCACGGCCGACGGCGTGACCGGGCCGCCGCTGCTGCCGCCGCCACCGCCGCAGGCGGCCAGCACGGGCGCGAAGATGAGCAGGACACAGCGCAGCGGCGACCGATGGGCTTTGTGCACGATGCTGACCTCGTCTAAGGGCGCGCCATGCCGGCCAGACCCTTGCCCGACGCAAGCCCCTTGCGCCCCGAAACCGTGGGAACCTGGCTGTTCGACATGGACAACACGCTCTATCCGGCCCGTGCCAATCTCTTTGCCCAGATCGACGTCCGGATGGAAGCCTATGTCGCCCGCCTGCTGGGCCTGGGGCGCGAGGACGCACGCGCCGTGCAGAAACGCTACTTCCACGAGCATGGCACCACCTTGCGGGGCCTGATGCTGAGCCATGGTGTCGATCCGCACGAGTTCCTGGCCTTCGTCCACGACATCGACATGTCCGTCCTCGATCCCGACCCCCGCCTTGCCGCCGCACTCGACCGGCTGCCCGGCCGCCGGATCGTATTCACCAACGGCGACCATGCCTATGCCGAGCGTGTGCTGTCGGCCATCGGCATCCTCGACCGGTTCGAGGCCATTCACGACATCCACGCGATGGACTACAGGCCGAAGCCCGATCCCAGGGCCTATGCCGACCTGATCGGGTCGCGCGGAATCGACCCCGCATCGGCGCTGTTCGCCGACGACATGGCCCATAATCTCAGGCCCGCGCATGCGCTGGGCATGCAGACGGCCTGGGTCAACAACGGTTCGGAGCGGGGCTCGCACGGCCACCAGCCGGACTTCATCACCCACGAACTGACCGACCTGACCGACTGGCTGGAGGAACTGACCCGATGACCGATGTCGGCGCGCTTGAGGCCGCGATCGAGGACGCCTGGGCCCGGCGCGAGACGCTGTCTGCCGGCGATCCGTCCGCCAGCGCCGTGGAGGCCGCGCTCGACGGTCTGGACGCAGGCACGCTCAGGGTCGCCACCCGCGAGGCGGACGGGCGCTGGCGGGTGCACCCGTGGCTGAAGAAGGCGGTGCTGCTGAGCTTCCGGCTGGCGGACAACCGCCTCGTCGAAGGCGGGCCGGCGCCAGCCTGGGACAAGGTGCCGCTCAAGACCGCGGGCTGGGATTCGGCGCGATTCGCCCGGGCCGGATTCCGCCTGGTGCCCGGCGCCATCGTGCGCCGCGGCGCGTACATCGCGCCGGGCGCCGTGCTGATGCCGGGCTTCGTCAACATCGGCGCCCATGTCGGCCCGGGCACCATGGTGGACACCTGGGCAACGGTGGGCAGCTGCGCGCAGATCGGCGCCAACGTCCACATCTCGGGCGGCGCCGGGATCGGCGGCGTTCTGGAGCCGCTGCAGGCCGCCCCCGTCGTGATCGAGGATGGCGCCTTCATCGGCGCCCGGTCGGAAGTCGCCGAGGGCGTGATCGTGCGCGAGGGCGCCGTGCTGTCGATGGGCGTGTTCCTGGGCGCCAGCACCAGGATCGTCGACCGGGCGTCGGGCGAGGTCTTCATGGGCGAGGTGCCGCCCTATGCCGTGGTGGTGCCGGGCACCCTTCCCGGAGCGCCGCTGCCCGATGGCCGGCCCGGCCCGAATCTTGCGTGCGCGGTGATCGTGAAGCGGGTGGACGCCCGCACCCGCGCCAAGACGGCGATCAACGACCTCTTGCGGGACTGATGGTGCTGCGGCAGCGTGCGCCGGGATCGAAGGGGTGGCCGTGCGCCTGATCGCCGCTCTTGCCATTGCCCTGCTGACCATGGTGCCGGCGCGCGGGCAGACACAGATGACGCCCACGGGCATCTGGCAGAGCCCCGGCGGCAACACGCGCCTGCGGATCGCGCCCTGCGGCCCCAACATCTGCGGCCGGGTGCACTGGGCGAGCGAGCGGGCGAAGGCGGACGCTGCGCGCGCCGGCCACGAGAAGCTGGTGGGCATGCAGCTGTTCGAGGATTTCCGCCGCACTGGCCCCAGAAGCTTCGAGGGCCGGGTGTTCGTGCCCGACATCAACCGCAGCTTCAACGGATGGCTCACCATGACCGGCCCGCGAAGCATCGAGGTGCGCGGCTGCCTGGCCGGGCGGCTGGGCTGCCGCACGGAGACTTGGACAAAGGTCGGCTGAGCGGCTAGGCGGCCGGGCATGACCCCTCGAGCCCTGCCTGCGGCTGCCGCCCTCTTCCTCGCCTGGCCGGCCCTTGCAGGCCCGCCGGCCCAGGCCCCCGCTGCTGAAGCCGCGCCCGTCCCGGCGGGGCAGAAGATCTACGCCTCCCCGGCCGCGATGGACGCCGACCTGTCCAGGGTGGTCTGCCGGACGGAGCAGCCCACGGGTTCGCGGCTGGGCGCCAGGCGCGTCTGCAAGACGCGCGGCGAATGGGCCGCCGAATCGGCGAACGCCCGCGACGAGATCCGCCGGGCCGACGACGCGCGCGCCGCCTCGGCCCGGCCCTGATCCCCTACTGGCCGAACACCTCCGCCAGGAAGGCCTGCATCGCTGCCCACGAGCGGCGGTCGGTCCGCTCATGGTAGATGATGGTGGGCATCAGCTCGCCCTTCGCCTCGGGGTTGGTGAAGCTGTGCCTTGCCCCCGTGTAGGCGATCGTCTGGCAGTCGGCCCCGGCCTTCGCCATCTCGTCGAGGAAAGCCGTCAGATGGGCGTGCGGGATCAGCTCGTCCTCGGCGCCGTGGCAGACGAGGATCTTCGCCGAGACCGCCCCGGGCTCGGCTGGCGTCGGCGTCTCGAGGCCGCCGTGGAAGCTGACGACACCCAGCACGTCCGGATTGCCGCCACGGGCGAGCTCCAGCACGGTCGAGCCGCCGAAGCAGTAGCCGATGGCCGCAACCTGGCCGTTGCAGCGCTCATGCGCCTTCAGGGCCGAAACGGCGGCACCCGCGCGCACCCGCAGCGCCGGGCGGTCGGCCAGCCACTTGCCGATGATCTCGAAGGCCTCAGGCGGGGCGGCCGGAATGTGCCGGTCCCCGAAGATGTCGGCGGCAAGCGCCACATAGCCGAGCCCGGCCAGCATGTTCACGCGGATGCGGACCTGGTTGCCAAGCCCCCACGCCTCGTGGACGGCGACGACGCCGGGACGCGGCCCGGGGAATCTCGCCGGATCGGGAAGCGCCAGCACACCCAGGCAGCGCTGGTCGCCATCTGCATAGTCGAAGTCCATGGATGCGCCTCCCCGGTTCAGAGCTGGGTGATGAGATGATCGGCCGAGGAGACCCGAAAGGCGCCCGGCTCCTCGATGTTGAGTTCGGCAACGACGCCGTCCTTCACCAGCATCGAGAAGCGCTGGGCGCGAAGGCCCATGCCATATTTCGACCCGTCCATCGTGAGGCCGAGCGCCTTCGTGAAATCGCCATTGCCGTCGGCCAGCATCGTCACCTTGCCGTCGGCACCGGCCGACTGACCCCAGGCGCCCATCACGAAGGCATCGTTGACCGCCAGGCAGGCGATTTCGTCCACGCCCTTCGCCCTGATCTCGTCGGCCCGCTCGATGAAGCCGGGCAGGTGCTTGGCCGAACAGGTCGGCGTGAAGGCGCCGGGCACCGCGAACAGCGCGACGGTACGCCCGGCGAAGAAGTCGGCGGTGTCGACCGGGGCCGGCCCGGCCGGGGTCATCTTCGTCAGCACGGCCGCCGGAACGCGGTCGCCCACCTGGATGCTCATGGCTGTTCTCCTCCTGCTAGAAGCCGCGCCGGCGCGGCCCATCGGACAAAAAGGCGTTAACGGCCCCCCGCACAGGCGTCTAGCGCCTGTTCATGACAGACGCACCCGCCTATCCTGCCCGCCATGCAGGCGCCATGGATCGTCGGCCAGTTCCTGCTCGCCATGCCGGGCATCGGCGACCCGCGCTTCGACCGGAGCGTGATCGCGATGTGCGTCCATGATTCCGGCGGGGCCATGGGCCTGTGCCTCAACGAGGCGCGCGACGACATCCGCGTGCCCGAGCTGATGCGCAGCCTCGAGATCGATCCCGGCGCCACGCCCGAGCTTCCTGTGCTGGTGGGGGGCCCGGTCGAGCCCGATCGCGGGTTCGTGCTCCACTCGCCCGACTGGGGCGGCCAGGATACGCGCCACGTCGCCGGGCGCTGGGCGCTGACCGGCACGCGCGACGTGCTGGCCGCGATCGCGCAGGGCGCGGGGCCGCGCCACTGGCTGGCAGCGCTCGGCTATGCCGGCTGGGGGCCGGGCCAGCTCGACCAGGAACTCGCCCAGCACGGCTGGTTCACCACGCCCGGAACCGACAGCCTGCTGTGGGAAGCCGAGGCCGAGCTGCGCTGGACACGGGCCTTTCGCTCGGCCGGGATCGAGCCGGCGCTGCTGTCGGCCGCCGCCGGCCGGGCCTGAGCCCATCTTGCACCGCAGGGCGCTTGTCCCTATGGGAGCGCGCTTCGCAGACATCCGATCGCCCGGCGACATGGGCTGCCGGGGCGGTCGTCGTTTGCCTTTACGGAGAGCGAAATGCCCAAGTTGAAGACCAAGAGCGGGGTCAAGAAGCGATTCAAGATCACCGCGACCGGCAAGGTGAAGCACGGGGTCGCCGGCAAGCGGCACCGGCTGATCAGCCACAATTCGAAGTATATCCGGCAGAACCGGGGAACCAGCGTGCTGTCCGAGGCGGAAACGCCGAAGATCGTGCAATGGGCTCCCTATGGCCTGAAGTAGGAGGCGGGCGATGGCACGTGTGAAACGCGGGGTCACTGCTCGCGCGCGGCACAAGCGCGTCCTCGAGCAGGCCAAGGGCTATTACGGCCGGCGCAAGAACACCATCCGAGTCGCCCGGCAGGCGGTCGAGAAGGCCGGCCAGTACGCCTATCGCGACCGCAAGGTGAGGAAGCGGTCGTTCCGGGCGCTGTGGATCCAGCGGATCAATGCCGCAACGCGCGAACAGGGCGTCACCTACAGCATGTTCATGGGTGCGCTGGCCGACAGCGGGCTCGAGATCGACCGCAAGATGCTGGCCGACCTCGCCATGAACGAGCCGGCGGCCTTCAAGGCGATCTTCGACCAGGTGATGGCGACCCGCGCCTGAGCCCATCCGGGCAGGAGTGGGGCGCGGTTGCCACCAGCTGGCGGCCGCGCCCTTTCCATGCCCGAACCCGACGAACCGGCCCCTGACAGAACCGACCCGATCATGACGACCGACGCCCTTCGAGATGACCTCCTTGCCGCCGTTGCCGCGGCCCGCACGGGCGAGGCGCTGGAGGCCGTCCGCGTGCGCGCGCTCGGGAAAAACGGCGCGGTCACGGCGCTCATGAAGACGCTGGGCGCGCTGCCGGCGGACGAGCGACTGGCGGTCGCGCCGGTCTATCAGGCCCTGCGCGAGGCCGTTGCGGGCGCGATCGAGGCCAGGAAGGCCGAGCTGGCCGCCGCCGAGCTGGCAACAAGGCTGGCGGCCGAGCGGCTCGACATGAGCCTGCCAGCCGATCCCGGCCCGTCCGGCACCGTCCATCCCATCAGTCAGGTCATGGACGAGCTGGCCGAGATCTTCGCCGACCTCGGCTTCGCGGTGGCCGAGGGGCCCGAGATCGAGGACGACTGGCACAATTTCACCGCGCTCAACATTCCGCCCGAACATCCGGCGCGGGCAATGCACGACACATTCTATGTCCGGCCGTCATCGGCCGCCGGGCCCGCTCGCCCGTCGCCCGACGGCGAGCAGCAGGTGCTGCGCACACACACGTCGCCCGTGCAGATCCGCACGATGATGGGGCAGGCGCCGCCGATCCGCATCATCGCGCCGGGCCGGGTCTATCGCTCGGATTCGGATGCCACGCACACGCCCATGTTCCACCAGGTCGAAGGACTGGTCATCGACCGGGGCATCCACATGGGCCATCTCAAATGGACGCTGGAGACCTTCGTGAAGGCCTTCTTCGAGGTGGATGCCGTCACGCTTCGCCTGCGGCCCAGCTTCTTTCCCTTCACCGAACCGTCGGTCGAGGTCGATGTCGGCTGTTCCTGGGCGGGCGGGCGCCTCGCCATCGGCGGCAGCCAGTCCTGGCTCGAGATCCTCGGCGCCGGCATGGTCCATCCGCGCGTGCTGGCCAATTGCGGGCTCGACCCCGGCGAATGGCAGGGCTTCGCCTTCGGATGCGGCATCGATCGCCTCGCCATGCTGAAATACGGCATGACCGACCTTCGCGCCTTCTTCGACGCCGACCTGCGCTGGCTCAAGCATCATGGCTTCGCGGCGCTGGACGTGCCGACGCTGTCGGCGGGGATTTCGGCATGAGGTTCCCGCTGTCCTGGCTCAGGCGCTATCTGGACACGCCGGCCGATGCGGCCGAGATCGCCGGGGTGCTGACCCGCCTCGGCCTCGAGGTCGAGGATGTCGCCAACCCAGCCGACCGGCTGGCGCCCTTCATCATCGCAAGGGTGCTGGCGGCCGAGCCGCACCCCGCGGCCGACAGGCTGAAGGTGCTGGCCGTGGACCGCGGCGATGGCGTGCCGGTGCAGGTGGTCTGTGGCGCGCCCAATGCGCGCGCCGGGCTGGTGGGCGTGTTCGCGGCGCCCGGCACCCATGTGCCCGGTATCGACCTGACGCTGAAGGCCGCCGAGATTCGCGGCGTCGAATCCAATGGCATGCTGTGCTCGGCGCGTGAGCTGGAGCTGGGGGAGGATCATGACGGCATCCTCGACCTGCCGGCCGATGCGCCGGTGGGCACGCCCTACGCGCGCTGGGCGGGGCTGGACGATCCCGTCTTCGACATCGCCGTCACCCCCAACCGGCAGGACTGCATGGGCGTGTATGGAATCGCCCGCGACCTCGCGGCCGCCGGCCTCGGCACGCTGAAGCAGCCCGTGCCACCGGCGCTGCCGGACGGGCCGCCCTGCGCGGTGCCCATCGCGATCGAGGACCATGAAGGCTGTCCCGCCTTCCTCGCCCGCTCGGTCCACGGCGTCGTCAACGGCCCCTCGCCGCCATGGTTGCAGGACCTGCTGGTGAAGGCAGGGCTCAGGCCGATCTCGGCGCTGGTCGACATCACCAACTATTTCGCCATCGGCTTCGGGCGTCCGCTCCATGTCTATGACCTGGCCGCGCTGACAGGCGGCCTGACGGCGCGGCGCGCCCGGGACGGGGAATCGATCGAGGCGCTGAACGGCCGCACCTATGCGCTCGCCCCCGGGATGACGGTGATCGCCGACGAGGCCGGCGTGCACGATATCGGCGGGATCATGGGCGGCGCCCGCTCGGGCGTGTCCGCGCGGACGACCGACGTGCTGATCGAGGCGGCCTATTTCACCCCGTCGCGGATCGGTGCCACGGGCCGGGCGCTCGGGATCAGCAGCGATGCGCGCGCCCGCTTCGAACGCGGGGTGGATCCTGCCTTCGTGGCGCCCGGCCTCGATCTGGCCGCGGCCATGGTCGCCGACCTTTGCGGCGGCACCGTCTCGGCCATGGCCGTGGCCGGCGCGCCGCCCGTCAGCGAGCGGGTGATCGCCTTCGATCCGGCGCGCACCCTGTCGCTGGGCGGGCTCGATGTGCCGCCGGCCGAGCAGCAGGCCATCCTCGAGCGGCTGGGCTTTGCCGTGTCGGCCCATGCCAGCGGCTGGCAGGTGTCGGTGCCGAGCTGGCGGCGCGATGTCGATGGCCCGGCCGACCTCGTCGAGGAGATCGTGCGCCTGTGGGGCATCGACCGGATTCCGCCGGTTCCCCTGCCCCGCGCCGAAGGGGTGGCCCGGCCGACGGCGACGCCCATGCAGCGGCTGGAGCGGCGCCTGCGGCGGCTGATGGCGGCGCGCGGCGCCGACGAGGCTGTCACCTGGAGCTTCATCGCCGAAGCGGAGGCAGCGCCCTTCGGCGGTGCCGCGTGGCGCCTCGAGAACCCGCTGTCGGCCGAGCTTGCCGTCATGCGGCCGTCGCTGCTGCCCGGCCTGCTGGCCGCAGCCCGGCGCAACGCCGCGCGCGGCGCCAGCGCGATCCGACTGTTCGAGCTGGGGCGCCGCTACGGCCCCGGCACGGACGGGCTTGCCGATGAACGGCGCACCCTCGCGCTGCTGCTGGCCGGCGAGGCACGCCCGCGCGACTGGCGCCATGGCAAGGCGCGCGCCTTCGAGGCCTTCGACGCCCGCGCCGAGGTGATGGCCGCGCTGGCCGCGGCCGGCACGCCGGTCGAGCGGCTGCAGACCATCGGGCCCGCCAGCCCCCACTACCACCCCGGCCGCTCGGCGCGCCTGATGCTGGGAAAAGCCATGCTGGCCGAGTTCGGGGAGCTGCACCCCGCTCTCGCCGGCGATCTTGGCCGCACGCTCGTCGCCGAGATCTTTCTCGATGCCCTGCCCGAGCGGCGGCGCGGGCGCCCCCGCGAGGCCTATGCGCCCTCGCCCTTCCAGCCCGTCCGCCGCGATTTCGCCTTCCTGGCGCCGGCCGACCTGCCGGCCGAGAAGCTGCTGCGCGCGGTGGCCGGCGCCGACAGGGCGCTGATCGCCGACGTGTCGCTGTTCGACCGGTTCGAGGGCGCGGGCGTGCCCGACGGCCAGGTGAGCCTTGCCGTTTCGGTGCTGCTGCAGCCGAGCGAGCGGACGCTGACCGATGCCGAGATCGAGGCGACGGGCGCCCTGATCGTGGCCGCTGCCGGCAAGGTCGGGGCGACCCTGCGCAGCTGAGCGGCCGGCTCAGGCGGGGTCGGTATCGGGCGCCGGAAGGGCTGCCACCTTCTTCCTGCCGCGCTTCGATTTCGGCGGCGACGGCACGATCTCGAAGGCCGGCCTGTCGTCGCGGATGTGCACCCGCACCTCGCCGCCGTTCGCCAGCTTGCCGAACAGGAGCTCGTCGGCGAGCGGCCGCTTGATCGATTCCTGGATGAGGCGCCCCAGCGGCCGCGCACCATAGAGGCGATCATAGCCGCGCTCGATCAGCCAGTGCTTGGCCTCGTCCTCCAGGGCGATGTGCACGTCCCGCTCGGCAAGCTGCATTTCCAGCTGGATGATGAACTTGTCGATCACGCGCGCGACGATGGACGGCGGCAGATAATCGAAGGGCACGATCGCATCCAGCCGGTTGCGGAACTCCGGCGAGAACATGCGCTTGATCGCTTCCTCATCCTCGCCCACGCGGACGCCCGCGCCGAAGCCCAGCCCCTCGCGCGCCATGTCGGCGGCACCCGCGTTGGTTGTCATGATGAGGATGCTGTTGCGGAAATCGACCGTCTTGCCGTGGTGGTCGGTCAGCTTGCCGTTGTCCATCACCTGCAGCAGGATGTTGTAGAGGTCGGGGTGGGCCTTCTCGATCTCGTCGAGCAGCAGCACCGAATGCGGGTTCTGGTCGACAGCGTCGGTCAGCAGCCCGCCCTGGTCGAAGCCGACATAGCCCGGCGGCGCGCCGATCAGCCGGCTGAC
>VFQR01001789.1_pt1 | contig 15078 bp, 15 predicted proteins | sample 3512321 | NCBI WGS metagenome assembly VFQR01 (sample SAMN10412374, study PRJNA504923) | tailings metagenome | isolation source: Relicate 3 Philex TSF1 revegetated site | place: Philippines: Tuba, Benguet | collected 2017-08-29
CCCTAATTCTCAAGATATCTATATTCCCCTGAAATTACAGCAAATTTAAAGTTAATAAACAGCACACAAATTTTTTCGGTCTACTGAGTTTTGCTGTATTGATGAGTAATTCTAACTTAGTGGTCTGTCCCATTAATTTTGTAGGAAAAATGTTCGTAGTAAGGACTTTAGTCCTTGATTTTTAAGCACTAAAGAAGGCAGCTATGCAAAGGGCACAGGGCAGGAATCAGAATTACCTTCTGCCTTTTGCCTCCTGCCCTCTGCCTTTCTTGCTAAAGTGATTACTACGAACCTATCAGAACTAATGGGACAAACCATTAGTTGCCACCAGAGGTCACAGATTTATTATGTATGGCAGTATCTTCAGGCTTTCTGTGCCATTTGCCATCGCCACCTGGTTCGTACTCATTTCTGACGCTATTCCAAGCAACTTCACGGGCACCTTCTTCACTGAAACCATCTTTTTGAGCGGCGCTAAATGCTGCTGCAAAAATCTGCTGTGCGTGTTCGGGTAATTGTTGTTTAATGTCTTCAGGTAATTGATTGATTCCTTGTTCTGGCATAAACTTAATTCCAATTCTTTTTACTGAAGTTCATACTAAAAAATTAATCATCCAATACCATCTTTCTCTAAGTAGAGAACTAAATAATCATACTTTTGGCTGAGTCAAAAAAATTTTAGATTAACGATGCAATAATATTAATACTCATAGCTAGAATCGTGGTATTGAAAAAGAAGGATAATATACCATGTAGCAACGTCAAGCGCCTCATATCGCGTGATGTCGTTTGCACATCTGAGACTTGGCTAGTCATGCCAATTACAAATGAATAATACAAAAATTCCCAATAGTCTGGATAGTCGTTATGAGGAAAATCTAAACCTCTGGTAATTTTTTCGCTATTATTCTGATTATTATATTTGTAATAAATATGTGCATACTGTACTGCAAATATTGTATGTACCAATAACCATGAACCTATAATTGTCATAATTGAAAGTATGACATGTAGGCTAAGCATCATTTTTGATAACTGTTCTTTATCAGTTAATAAAAATCCAATGGCTAAAACACTAGCACAAGCCGCAGCAATCACGAGTATGAATATAGCCAAATGTCCTTCATATTCATCCTCTGCGTAACGACGAATTTTTTCTGGTGTAGCTTTGAGCATTTTCCACCAAGTTATGGCTAAGAAAAAGTCAGCACCAAAGTTCCAAGCGCAGAGAATACGACTTGCTAAATGCAGCCAAGGTGGAATTATTACCAAAATTAATAAAGCGACTCCAACAGCTATGAAAAGTCGAGGTCGCGGGTCAAAGTTTTTCAATAAATTAAGTTTCACAAAGATTGCGATCGCCAGTGTAATTTATTGGATTTCAATCACGTAAATCTAGAATAAGATGCCTTGATATTACCCTTCAGTATAATGTGATAGTAGCCATAAGGCATAGCGTTCTAAACCGACTAATAAGACAGTTATGCCCAGGGCTAGAGCGAATAAAAATAAATTACTTACATTACCGGCTTTGAAGGCAAAACTTAGAGAAGTGGCAACAGCAGGGGGATGCATTGCATCGCATAAAATCATGAAAGCAATAGCAATTACCATTGCAATGCCACCAGAAATATACCCATTACCAAAGATTGAATAAGTAATAAATCCAATGCTAGCAGCCATTGTTTGAGCTAAAATCAGCGTCCTCACAGCGTTTGTACCGTGCAGGGGGTCAAGATAAATCAGAAATGCACTGGAAGCTAGGGATGCAAATAGTAGGCGCTGTTGGCTGAGAGCTTCTACCAAAGCCATTACCAATAGGACGATGACAGTTGGCGCAGTTACCAGAGCTATTTCTCCTTTGAGATTTAGCCTGCGTCTGAAATTCCGATTTGCTCCTTGCAAAGGTTTTAAACTCGAACGTTTTTGACTCATCGCTCGAAAAATTTGATTTGAAAAAAAGTCGAGAGTTGTTTGGTTGGGTAATTTTCCCATGAATGGTTGATTCGCTCCCAATACTTGTCGGGTTTTGGGGAAAAGGGGAAAGAAAAAACCTTTAACCTTTACCCGGTTGGTGAGCTTGTCGAACCATTAACCTTTTCCCCTTTCCCCAATGCCGAGTTAAAAATCTTTAACCGAGCAGTATTGGATTCGCTCCTTCCTTAGACTTACTGTAAAACTTTGTGGCTGTTGCTTCTTCTGGCAAATGATAGACGGACTCAAACATCGGTGATGCGTTCGCTTTATGATGCGGTAAGTACCGTCTTTGCGAAGACAAATTATGACGCCAACAATTTCAATTAACGATTCTCAACGCCTGCAACTCTCACCTTTAGAAATCCCCTCCCGTTTACTGTTGGGGCCAGGCCCCTCCAATGCCCATCCTACAGTCCTGCAAGCGATGAATACTTCACCAGTCGGGCATCTTGACCCGGCTTTTCTCGCACTGATGGATGAAATTCAATCGTTGCTGCGCTACGTATGGCAAACAGAAAACCCACTCACCATTGCAGTTAGTGGTACGGGAACAGCAGCAATGGAAGCAACCATCGCCAATAGCGTGGAACCCGGTGATGTGGTTTTGATTGGCGTAGCTGGTTACTTCGGTAATCGCTTGGTGGATATGGCTGGACGTTATGGCGCTGATGTGCGAACAATTACTAAGCCTTGGGGACAAGTTTTCAGCTTGGAAGAATTGAAAACTGCCCTGGAAACCCATCGCCCAGCGATTCTTGCTTTGGTTCATGCCGAAACTTCCACTGGCGCACGCCAACCTTTAGAGGGAGTTGCTGATTTGTGTCGTGAATTTGGCACTTTATTATTACTAGATACCGTTACCAGTCTCGGCGGCGTTCCTATATTCTTGGATGCTTGGGGAGTTGACCTCGCTTATAGTTGTAGCCAAAAAGGCTTGGGTTGCCCACCCGGTGCTTCGCCTTTTACCATGAGTCCGCGTGCAGCCGAAAAATTACAAAAGCGTGGCACAAAAGTTGCCAATTGGTATTTAGATATGTCTTTGCTGAGTAAATATTGGGGTAGCGATCGCGTCTATCACCACACAGCACCAATTAACTTATACTATGCATTGCGGGAAGCACTGCGTTTAGTTGCCGAAGAAGGATTAGCAAACTGCTGGCAGCGTCATCAAAAGAACGTAGAATATCTCTGGGAAAGTTTGGAAGACATAGGATTAAGTATGCACGTTGAGCGGGAATATCGACTGCCTACCCTTACCACTGTCCGCATTCCAGACGGAGTAGACGGCAAAGCGATCGCTCGCCAGTTACTCAATGAACATAATATTGAAATTGGCGGCGGTCTTGGCGAACTTGCTGGTAAAGTATGGCGCGTAGGACTAATGGGCTTTAATAGTCGTAAGGAAAGTGTTGACCAACTGATAGCAGCATTGCGGCAAGTTTTACCTCAATAAGCTGGGTTTGTGTTGAGTGTTGACTGTTGAATGTTAATCGTCAACAGTCACACTATGAGTTGCTGTTAAAGCTTAACGCTTTTGAGAACAATGGCGATCGCTCTAGCATTGATTGACAAGCAAAGTTGATATTTTACAAGTCGATGCATTCACGATGCAAGCCAATGCATTCACGATGCAAGCCAATGCATTCACGATGCAAGTCGATGCATTCACGATGCAAGTCGATGCATTCACGATGCAAGTCGATGCATTCACGATGCAAGTCGATGCATTCACGATGCAAGCCAATGCATTCACAATGCAAGCCAATGCATTCACAATGCAAGTCGCTCATATCATTTTGTTAAATCTTGGCAACACATAAATATACGACTTACGCATTGACGGTAAATACAAAATATGAAGTGCTTGAAAAAACCACATCTGTTGTAGGGGCACAGCAATGCTGTGCCCCTACAGTACGGGTTGACGTATTATCAACAAACGTCTATGAAAGGCTAAAACGACATTAAATAGTTTCACTGCGAGAAAAACCCAACAACTAGCAGAGGCAAAAGTATTAAGATAGACACAATCAAAACGAGGGTTGCTGGCTCAATTTTAATTTGGTTCTTCTGTGGGTCGCTCATTTGCCATTCTCTCAATCAATTAAATATAATAGCCCAGCCTAATAGATGTTTATAGTTTTTTCCAAGACCAACAAAGTTGAGAAGTGTAAATCTTTATCTACCTTTGCTAACTCAGCACAGAGTCTCTTGTAATTTTAAATTCACAATTCTGCTGTATTTTTGATCTTACAAACTTTCAATTCCTCAATTCATCACTCCATTAGCTTATTTCTTCCAAGGAAGTTTAGTACCCATTTCCGTGAAGGCGGAGAAGATGAGATAGAGAATCAGCAACCCAGCAGCTGCAAAGAAAGTTAGTAAATCGCCATCCATAAGTATTGTTAGCTAAAACTTTGCTCATCATAACCAGATTACCGCAATATCATATCTAGAGCAGTACGCCCTGTAGAGACGTTGCAGTGCAACGTCTCTACAACGATAAATCAAGGGTTTTAGCGTCTAATCCACATCATACGTGAATTTTGAATTGGTATTAATCTCTACCGTTTCTCTGTATCTGTAATCTTTGGTCTTCTGGGTGCAAAGTGAACCAACCGTACCAGTGACGAACTGCTAGCCAAACGGCGGAAAGTAAACCGGCGAGGCTGAGGGTGAGGCCGCTAAAGGGTACTAATAATCCAAAGATGGGTAGTACTGCTCCAGCAATAGTGCAAATAATAGCAGCAAGGGAAGTACTACGGCTAGCACCTAATCCCCATGTTAAAAACAATAAGATAATGGAAATGAAAGCCCAAGCCAACTGAGGATTTATCAAGCGAGCCAGATAGGTCAAAGCTAATAAACAAGCAAAGAAAATACTACCAGCGATCGCGATATTTTTAAAACTCATGGGCAGTGATAAATATAACAATAATATCCACCACAAAAATATCCCTGGTGCTAGCAATAACAGCCTGGGAATGATACCAGTGTGACGAATTGGTTCGGTGTTGGTAAACACTCCAAAGGGATTTTTCACTGAAACATTATCGTTAAATATCCAAGTAAATTGAGTGCTGCGGCCATCAACTTTAATTTCATTGGGTACAATACCACTGGCGAAATCAGCAGGAGCAAAGTTAGCAATTGCTGTGAGGCGGAAGTTAGAAAGCAACTGTCCTTCGGCGCTGTAAACCCAACGCGGCCCTCCTTGAGCTTGATAGGTAACTCGAAAGGTGGTTGCTTCCCCTGATTGTAGACGGAAGGGAAAGCCATAATCCCCAGGATTGGTTTGTTGTAATCTAGTACCGTCACGCTCTACTTTGTAGCTAGCAAGCAGCGAATAGCCATTAGGTGGCGGTGCTTCAAAGAAAAAATTATTAACATTGTTGAGTTGGTTAACTACTTTATAATCAGCAGTGTATTCCACGCGATAAATTGAACTGCGACCGGGAACATCTACGCTTTGGTCGAGTTTGACTTGAATTTGCGAACCACCCAACGTTAAAAACCGGGTAACTTCCCGCGTATCATTGACCTTAACTATCTTGCCGTTGACTTGGGTGGTGTAAGAATATGGCTCTTGAATAGAGTAGCGTACTTGAGGAGCAGACTGTTCGAGTTTTTCACCTGCGACGCTTTCCACCACTTGAGCCACCTTTGCTTGTTCCCAGTGATGGTAGCGGTTGCTCAAAGTTGAACAGAGAAAAAATCCCGGCACTAAGAGAACTAATACTAAAGTTAAATGTTGTAATCCTCGTAAAAGTTGGGAATAACGAACAGCCCATTCACCAATGACAATCACATTTTCGGTTTGATGGCGACGTAGAGAAAAACTCACCAGAGCGATCGCAATTCCCAAAGCTATAACTAAAAATACTAATAATACTGAAGCTGTAAGTGCTTGAGTTCCAAATTGCACAAGCTCAGTCGGATGTGTTAAATCTGGTAACCCAGGAATACCTTGAGCAGAAGATGACATTGGCGTATTCTTGCAGAATTTGGAGAACCAGACTGATAAAATCTCTGAAAAGTTTCTCCACCATAGTTTTATATGATACCCGACAGTAGGGTGGACGAGATGCCCACCTGACAAGAGTTAATTGGATATTTTTTATTTGTCAGTCCCGAAGTCCTAACTAATTCCGAAAATTTTTGCACTCCTCAATTCCAAGTCTTAAATTCTGAATTCTGAATTCTGAATTCTGAATTCTTCCTCAAGATTCATCCAAGCGCCGTTGCCATTCAGCATCAATTTGTGCAGAACGTTCAACTTCTTGTTCTAGTAAGTCGGTTTCGGTGGAGTAAACCAAATCCTCATCGCCAATGAATTTTTCTGCTGCAAATTGACGAGCAAAATCAAGCTTTTGCTGCAAAGAACTATCCGCGCTTGCTAATAGCCTAGCGCGAGAAAGGCGATCGCGATTGCGGGCAGCAATTTTTTGATTCCGCCACTGAATCCAAAAATAACGCAATAATGGGATGCCTAAAAAACCAATTCCATAAGCCAACAGCAACCAATAAATTCCTTGGACAAAAGCCACTAGTCCACCTATTTGAGCAGCAGCGGTACCATTTGCTAATAAATTTCCCAATACTAAAGCACCAACAAAATTGAGTATCCCCAAGCCAGCACTCAGCATAATTTGTCCTGAACTTGCAGCACTAAAACGCCAAGGAAATTCTTCTAAATAAACTGCTATTGAACGACGACGCTTTTTGGCTGCACTTATCTGCAACTCTGGGAAGTAATATACAATTTGCCCTTCGTCGCTAACGGATGGTTGTCCATTAAATCGTGTCAGAACCGGTAGCATATAATCTTCGTAATCTCTTTGATATTTCTCCCCAATGTCATCAAGATACGGCGAAATTTGTTCAGCTACCACTGCACCACGATTATTCCTAATTACCGTAGCAATTTCTTGCCAGCGACGTTCTTCTAAATTAGCGTTAGGATTACCATCACCAAATAAAAACGAAAACACAGCTTCAAAGAAATTTAAATCGCTTTGTTGTCGCCTTTCATCTCGCCGTTGTTGGTAGTGAGTGTCATAATCTGGACTAAAATACCAAAATAAATTTGGGAAATAGAAGAATCCACCACCGGAATTACTGCTCCCGTTATCGCTGTCACGGTCTGAATTGGCCGCGGTCATGATAATAATGATGGTAATAGTTATCAAGGCGATGGAAACAGTTAAGAAAATTCCAAAAGAAATCCGAATCAGGTAAAACAGAACATTCCAAACTTTTTTCCACCATTCCTGCAACCGTAACTGGAAATACTTATTACGTAAAATTGTGCGGAAATTTTTTGGAAATAGGTAAACAATGTCACCTGAATCTGCTACTTGTAAATGTGCGCCAGCTTCAGATGCTAATGCCAATAAACCTTGATTAGCTTCAGCCACGTTCAATCCTGCCTGAATTGCCACATCACCAACGGTGACACGGTAACCCATCTGTTCCACTGCTTGCATAATGGTGGGATTGAGAGTCATTCCTCTCCCCTCCTGCGAAAATAAATATACTCTTTCTTTTCAAGTATAAAGTTTTATTTTAAATCCCTCGTCTCCGGCATAAATAAACCAACAAATAAGATGACACGCAACATGTTATAATTATCATCCTTGGTTTAATTAACCAGCAAATTTTTTGCTTAAATATGGTTCAGTATACTCTCGCCCAAAGCCCAGAAATTATCCTCACTGTTTCTGGTAAAGATTCAGCTAAAGCCCGTGACAAAGCAATGGATCAGTTAATGGAACTGATGGATGCAGGTAAGTTACCCACGGAACTAGAAGAAGGATTTGGCCCCCAACAATTAATTGAGGTTAAAGAGCCAAGTGCTGATACTGCTAACGGTGAGGATGCCATTACCCAAGCCGTGCAAGTTCTCAGTAATCTAGCAACCCTCAAGCTGAAAGTTCAAGAATCACGAACTGAAGCCTTGGAAATTCGTCAAGCAGTTGATGTTCTGTTCACTGACGAATCAGTGAGTGAAGAGGAAATTACTCGCCTCAAGGAAGGCTTTAAAGTTCTGAAAAATTTTGCTCAGGCTAATGTGCGTTACCAGGAAGCACGAACGAAAGCAGAACAAGCTCGGCAGGTTCTAGATCAAGCTCTAAAATCGCCTGACAAGTAATTCTTCAACAATGAATCTTGAGTTATTTCAATTCAAATACAAAAAGACAGGTCTAACAGCCTGTCTTTTGCTTTACTGGGGCGCTAGGATTCGAACCTAGGGATGGCGGGACCAAAACCCGCTGCCTTACCACTTGGCTACGCCCCAACAACTTCACCCTACTTAATATAGCAGCTAGTCATGGGTTTGTGTCAAGTACTTTTATCGTTGATTTTAGTAGGTGAATTTTTGCACAATCCTAGAGTCAAGCAGTGAGTGTTTGAAGCGATGACACAAACCTTGGTTTACGGAAAAGCCAATTCTCTATGAAGATGCGCCTAATTATTTTGCAATGTAGCAAATTAACCTCAGCGTACTTATACGTTGAAAAAATCTAATATTTGGCATAGCCTCATCAAGAAACGGCATCAGAATTCAGGAGCCAGAAGGGTTAAACAATGAGGAAAAATATTTAATGAACCAGTGTACTATTGTAGTAGATACCCCTAAATTCTGATTTCTGACTCCTGGGTGCTGAATTCTGACATTTTTTCCCATCAATTAATCGATGACAATTACTTCGAGTTCAATTTTTTGCCCGCTGACAAAATGTAAAAATTGAGCCATTTTAATCAACAAAAGTATTGCATAGCTATTTTGTGATTTAGTCAGTATCCAATTAGTTGTTTTAGCTGAGAACATCGCTTTGCCAATGGACATTCCTCTAAGTTTACTCAGTATTTTGAAATTAGCAGTTTTGAATACTGAACCACAGTTTGGTGCTGTATTATCTTGATGTTTTTTTGCCCAATGTTGTCTGAAAACTATAGGATTTTCTGTGAATGTTTGCGGTTCAAATTTAAAAACTGCACTCAATATTAGTTTGGAGTGGACACCAGTGAATATAGTTTGTCGATAATCTCGTACAATTTGACTGTTATCAAGTGTTTTTATTGAGCCGTCTTCAAAGAATGTTACACTTTCCACAAAATCATATATAGTACATCCATGTTGCCTTCCCCTACCAGCGTTCATTGCTAATGCACCACCAATAGTTGCCGGTACAGACGCCAGATAATAAAAAGAGTCCGCGGAGTTTTGGTAACAGTGTTTTAATACCTCCATAATCGAAACAGAAGAAGACACTTCTACTCTGTTATCACCTAGACTTTTTATGTACTTGGGTAGTTTATTTTTCAATATCAATGATTGGATATTCTTTCTGGCAAACAACGTGTTAGAGCCATTTCCAATTATGTAAATATTGACTTTATTTTCTTTGGCCCAATTACAGTATTCCTGTAGTTCTTCAATACTATTAATCTCTCCTACTCGCTGAAAATTATGTTGGGTTCTGTAGTGAGAAAGATTATTTGATGTTAAAGATTCAATTTTCAAATTAGACATTTTAATTATTTTAACTCCTGATTCAATACCGCCTTACTTGCATAATCATTACTTGTTTGTGGTGAAATCGCTTGAAGTAAATGTTGTTTCGATTCTAGTATTTTTGATTCTAATATTTTTGATACTGACGCATAATCAATATCAAAAGTTTCTTCGCGAGTTGGCTGTTCATTGAAAGAAAATATGCGGTTTTCCAAATTTAAATTCTTCAGCAAATCTGCAACTTTATTCTGTTTATCACTACGCAGAAATACATTAAAAGGTTTTTGAAAAATAATAGAAAATATAGTGCCGTGAAAAGTATTGGTGGCTATGTAAGATGCTTCACTAAATAGTCCTAACCACTCTTTTGGACTAGCACTTTCTAGATTTATCTGTGCTATTTCCTTGGGTTCATCTACTGAAACTATTGTAAGATTTTCAGATTTTGCTAATGATTTGATAAATTCTGCTTCTTTTGGTTCTATTTCATCATGAAAATATAACAAAATATATTTACCGGGGATTTTTGGAGGAGTTTTAATTTTGTCATATTCAATTAAAAAAGTAGGATCTAAAACTTTTATAGCTTTTTGATTACATTCGTTATTAATAATATTTGCGCTATTAGAATCCCGAACTAAAATAGTTTCAAATTCAGCAATTAAATTGGAAATCGTTTCGCGGTAATTTCCTAACTTTACGGTATTTCCAAAACTAGCGGCGTAGCTAATTTTACGAGTAGTTTCTTTATTAATAAAATCCAAAAAAAAAGCAGAATCAAAACCTCTAAAGGAATCTAGACACCATACTTGGTCGCTGCCACATATTACTACGTCATATTTATCGCGATAGTATTCTAAGCCTTTTTTATCATAGAATTTTTTCGGACTCAATTTAACAAGAGAAAGTAAAAACCGTCTCATTTTCCAAGCCCTGGGAATGTTCACAAAGATTTTTTCAGGCTTTTTCAGGGGAATTAAAGGTCTGAAGTATTTCCATACTATTTTTAGGGGTCGATAGTCTATGATTTCAACATCATAGCCTTGGCTGTTAAGGAAAGTCCAAAGCGCACAAGCTTGGAGTGTTGCTCCATAATTGGTGACATGGTGAAAAGTTAAAATTCCAATTTTCATCTTTGCTCTCTGCAATCTAATATGAATTCAGGACTAATTTGATGGTACTCAACTAAACTTCCTAGTTCTCTGTATGTCAAATCTAACAAACACTGGCAATCCAAATCTCAGCAGTTATGCATCTTGGATGAATCAAAATCTTGCACAATCCAGTATGAAGATGCTGAGTAATTAAAGCTAGTGTTTGTTGATTAACTCAAGGGATTAGGACGAAAAAAATAATTATAGAAGCTACTTGGTTTGGTTGACCATCGCAACTTTCTAGAGGATGTGATTAATTTGATCGATAAATATTGGGATAATTTCATTCAAGTATCTGCAATGTAATTAAGTGTAAGGATTCTTTGAAAAATTTAATAGAATTTCAGCATTTATTAATGTGTACTTACTGGAGTACTAGTGTATTTTTATTCCTTAAAGCTCAACCTTGAATAAGAGTCTACCATAACATTTTTGTAGTTTTATTATTTTTTAATAAACTTTTGTCCATAAAATTCTTTGAGAAGTGAGTCTTTGGAATTTCAGTATTAAATATATCGCTAGTTATATTGTTCGAGTTTAGTTGATGTATAAATTCGCTAATAATTGCTTATAAGAGCATAAATACATTTATATTTTTTACTTACTTAGTCTCCAGTTTCTTGCAGGAAGACAGCTACAATACGACTTGATGAAAGTAATTGCTTAGTAGCTAGCCATATAAAGAGTGGAATTGTTCTAGAATAGCGACCAAAAAGCCGACGTGGTTCTTGAATCCATCGATATAGCCACTCAAGTCCTAAGTCTCGAATTACACGGGGTGCGCGTTTGTGGATTCCTGCATAAACTGGGAAAACTCCACCTAGTCCAATCATCACAGCTTGTATTTTGCCCTTGTGTTGAGCTATCCAATTTTCTTGTTTTGGGCATCCCAAAGATACTAAAACAGCATTTGCACCACTAGAGTTAATTTTTTTAATCAAAGCTTCATCTTCCGTTGGAGTCAAAGGACGAAACGGTAGAGGTTCCATAGCCGCTATCTTTACTTGAGGAAATTCGCGCTTTAACCTTTTTTCCATCCTCGAAAGAATTTCTGTTTGCGAACCTAAAAAGAAAATACTGAGATTTTGTGTTTGAGATAACTGACACAAAGCCAGAAAAATATCCATCCCCGCTACGCGGTCTTGGTGGATAGCTCCCATTTTCCGCATCATCCAGACAAGAGGCATACCATCTGGGGTAACTATATCTGCATTTCGTAATAGACCGGCAAACTCTGGATTCCAGTGAGCTTCAATCAGCATATGTACATTTGCTACATATACACTTCTACTCTCACGCTTACTGGCCCATTTGATTATTGTTTGCACCTGGTCGTGAAAGCGTAGAGCCGTAATAGGAAAATCAAGTACTTTTTGAGTAGGTAGAAGCACTCTTGCCACCATAAATAATTCCTGTGTCCAATAAAAGAATCCATAGATTACCTAGACCATTCCGAATATTGAACAATTCAGATTAGATAACTCCTGACCTTTTTTAGGCTTGTGTTATCTTTGGAAGCTAACACATGGAGGTGCAATTGCCTTCTTTATACACTTTTTGGCTTTTCTGGTAATACTAGAATTATTCGTTGCTGTGTTTTAGTTTACTGGTATAACCAAAGGATTTCAGAGGCTGTTTGATAAAATTCATGTTTCCTTCATAATTAATTTTTAATTGATTCATCTAAGCATTACAATTGCGATAAACTTCTCAAAGATTATATTTTGTATTATGTAATATTGGTTACTCTTTATTTTTGGAACAGTAAAAATACTATAAATTTACTGTTATAATTTTGGCACCTAAGTATGCAATTGAGTTAAAAATCTAAATTATACTTATTTTTCTGCTAAAAAAGTTTTATTATTTCTTTATTATTACAGATTCAACTCAAAGCCTGTATTTAAAATACATAATTTTAATTTTCGTTGAAGGTAACAGGCAAAAAATAAGGGGAAGATAAATGCATCTTCCCCTGCTGTATTATTTTTGTTTTGGTTAGCTTTGTTACCTTCCTTAAGTTTTTGCCTTAACATTTGTCTTTGCTTTTTGAGTTGTCGCTTCCTGGCAGAACCGCCTCTACCCTTATCATTCCTCCCTTCTTTACGGGGAGATTCCCATCTTTTGAGTCGCATAACCTTTTACCTCTTGTGATATTCAATATTTAACTACGAAAGACAAAAAATACTATAATTCTGTGACTTCTCTAGTAGGTATGTTGTTTTTTAAGTGTAGTTATTTACTTTTATAGTATGTACTGTACTATATTACATAATATAACATAAATTCCAAGTAATTTATTGATTATTCTTCGATCGCGACGTAATTTTTAGCCACTAGAGAATAACAGCTCCTATATATTAAGTTTTTTTGTAATGGGCAGGAGGAGAATCGAACTCCTATGACCGCAAGGTCGCCACATTTTGAGTGTGGTGCGTCTACCAGTTTCGCCACCCGCCCTAATATTCAACTTCACTATTATACTCTATTTACTAATTTTGCAACAACAAATCTCAAAATTGATTCTCAGAGTTTTGTTGTGATGAATAACTTGATAATAAACGCATATCTGGATCTTACTTTTTTAGCCACGAGGCGATGATTTGAATGTAAGCCAATACGGTTCAATTCAAGTTTATCGCTTAAATACGTGTAAACTTTAATAAACTAGCATCAATATCTTGTAGCTTGGCACAGCCGCTAAGTGCCATTGCGATGTTTAACTCATCTTGCAACAGAGAGATGACATGAGATACACCAGCTTTTCCTGCTACTGCTAGTCCCCACAAAATGGGTCGTCCGATGAGTACAGCTTTTGCTCCTAATGCTAAGGCTTTGAGAATGTCTGTGCCCCTACGAATACCTCCATCCAACAATACTTCGACCCTACCATTAACAGCTGGTATAATTTCAGCTAGAGCATCTAAAGAAGCGATCGCACCATCGAGTTGTCTGCCTCCATGATTAGAAACAATAATTGCTTGGGCACCATATTCCACAGCCCGCAATGCATCATCTGGGCGTAAAATTCCTTTGAGTACTAGGGGTAGTGGAGATATAGACTGCAACCATTCCAAATCCTTCCAAGTGACTGCTGGGTTGAGCTGTTGAGCAAAATAGGTAAACAACCCCGATTCACCTTGTTCATGGGAAATGTCCAACCCTGAGATAGTTGCTAGATGAGCTAAATGTAAGTCCAAGGGTAAAGCAAACTCATTACGTCTATCTTTTTCCCGTTGTCCAAGCACTGGTGCATCTACAGTAAGACAAAGTGCTTTATAACCTGATTTATACGCTTTTTCTACCAAAGCACGAGTTAATCCTCGGTCTTTGTGGATGTAAAGTTGAAACCAGCGTACCGAATCTGGAAATTGCTCGCACGTACTTGCTACTTCTTCAATGCTCTTTGTTGCCATTGTACTTAAAATCATACCCATACCAGCTGATGCCGCAGCTAAAGCCGTAGCAACTTCGCCATCGGGATGAGCCAGACATTGAAAAGCCATCGGTGCAATCAACAAAGGTAGTTGCAGGGGTTGTCCTAAAATGGAAGTATTGAGATGGCGATCGCTAACATCGACTAATACACGAGGTCGTAACTTGATTCGCTCAAAAGCGGTACGATTGTCTCGCAGGGTGATTTCGTCCCAGGCTCCACTACTGTAGTAGTCAAGGGCCATTTGGGATAAATAGTCTTTCGCGAGTTTTTCGTACTCAAACAGGTTAATGGGTTGAAAGCGATGTTCGTTGGGTACAGCTGTCATGGTAGCGATGGGGCATTAAGCAATGAGATATTTTTGAATCCCACCACAGTTATGATAAATCCTTCAGGAACCTATTTAATAACTCTTCCCGCGATCGTTGTAGCAATAAAGGAGTGAATTCTTCTGGAGATAATACTAACAAAGGTTCAATAATTCTGATTAGTTCTGCATCTAAAGAGCCAAATCTAACTCGCAACAAATTTTCTATAACATTACGACGTTCTGCTCGGATTCCTTCGTCAAGTCCTTCTTGAATTCCTTCTTGTTTAGCTGCTGCTAATTTTTGTTCGTAAATAGGTGATAACCGCATAATTAAATCTCTGCTACTGTTAATTGTTGAACTTTGACGGTTCACAGTCAACAGTTAACAGTTAACAATTTTAAGGAAATCATTTATCTTTTGGACTTCCCTATGCTGAATGAAAATTGAGGAAAAATTTTAAGTAAATTTACCAGTTTCGCCAGCCGCCTTTGGGTGCGACTTCATCATTTGTAGGCTTGAGTCCGTGACCTTGAATTAAAGATTGATATTCTGTGCTGCTTGCCCAGCGGTCAATTTCTCGCGCCCGTAGCACTGGTACTGGATGGGTTAATTGGGCTGTGCGGGCGGCTTTGACCATTTCACCGAGTTCGGTCTTGCTAATATCATCGTAAGCACGGGCTT
>VFQR01001790.1_pt1 | contig 15074 bp, 17 predicted proteins | sample 3512321 | NCBI WGS metagenome assembly VFQR01 (sample SAMN10412374, study PRJNA504923) | tailings metagenome | isolation source: Relicate 3 Philex TSF1 revegetated site | place: Philippines: Tuba, Benguet | collected 2017-08-29
CGCGGATCTTCTGCCAGCGCGAGGGAATTTCGACGACGGCTTCTTTTTGCGCGAATGCGGGAACGGAAAATGTGGCGGCCAGCAGCAGCAGCAGAAAAAAGGCGACGGCACGCATGATCGGGTCATTCCGCATGCTTACCAGCTTGCTCCGGCGGCCATTCCGGTTCAAGTTCCGGAACAACAAACGCCAACAGCCTTCCCCCGGAGGCAAGAATGTTTCGGTTCACGTTTCAGACGATCTCGGCGCTCGGTTCCGCGGCACTCCTCGCCGCCTGTGCCGGCAGCGGGAGCATGTCTTCAAGCCCCGCAGGCGGCCAGCAATTCGCCGCCGGTCCTTCGGTGATTTCCGCACCCCCGATGGTGTCCGGTCCCGCCGGATGCGCCGGGCCGATCGGCGAATATCTCGCGATCATCAACAAGGACTCCGAAACCGGCAGCCTCAGCCCAAGCGTCTTCAACCGCGCCTCCGAAGACATGGAAGGCGTCCGCAAGACCTGTGCGGCCAACCGCGAGAAAGAGGCGCTCACCCAGCTCGCGAGCGTGAAGCGAAAATACGGGTATCGGTGAGGGTTATCAAACCGCCTCCGCCTGAAACACCCGCCCCGGTCTCACATATTCTTCCTGCGCGTCGATGAGCAGGATTTCGCGCGAGCCCGCGTCCGCCGTCCGCTTCATTAGTCCGAAGATAGAAGAAGCAGCGTTGCCGAGCGCGGTCGCGGTCGATCCTGTTTTCAGCGCATGGAAGAAGAAGAGCGCTGCGATCGCGTCACCCGCTCCGTTGACGGACAAATCGAGCTTCGGCGTGCGCACGCGGAACTGCCCGTCCGGCCCCGACGCGAAAAGATCGATGCTGTCGCCGGGCGTGTCGTCCACATGCAGGCTGGTGACGAGCACGGTCTTCGGTCCCATTGCGTGAATCGCGCCGCAGGCGGTTTTCGTTTCCGCGATGGTGCGGCTCGTCAGACCCGACAGATGATCGAGTTCGAAATGGTTCGGTGTCACGATATCGGCGGCGGGCACCGCGCGCTCGCGCATGAATTCCGGAATGCCCGGCCGCACGAACACGCCGCGGCCGACGTCGCCGATCACCGGGTCGCAGCAATATCGCGCCTTCGGATTGGCCGCCTTCACGCGGTCCACCGCATCGAGAATCGCTAGCCCGGTATCCGCCGAGCCCATGTAGCCCGAGAGCACGCCGGCGCATTTTGGCAGCACGCCGCGCTCCGCGATCCCCTGCATCACATCGGAAATCAGTTTCGCGTCGAACACTTCGCCGCGCCACGCGCCGTAGCCGGTGTGATTGGAGAACTGCACCGTATGGATCGGCCACACCTCGACGCCGAGCCGTTGCAGCGGAAACACCGCCGACGCATTGCCCGCGTGGCCATAGGCGACATGCGACTGGATGGAGAGGAGGTTCATGCAAACATTATTACACCTCTCCCCGTTTACGGGGAGAGGTCGGCGAGCGAAGCGAGCCGGGTGAGGGGCATAAAGCGCCCCTCACCCCGACCCTCTCCCCGCTTGCGGGGAGAGGGAGTTTTTACTTCCCCGCCTTCAGCGCCTGTTCGACGAACTGGTTGGTGTAGGTCTTGGACAGATCGATATTCGCCTTGGCGATGTCCGGGTTCGACTGCGAGAACACGTCGTACACCGCCTTCACGCCCTTCGGATCCATCAGGCCAGTCTCCGAGAACATCGGCAGCGTGTTCTTGAGCGCCGACAGATAAAGGTCCTTGTCGGCCCCGACATATTCGGACGGCATCTTCGCCATGATGTCTTCCGGCTTGTTGGCCTTGATCCACTTCAGCGTGTTGATGATGGCGTTGGTCAGCGCCTGCGCGGTCTTGCCGTTCTTTTCGATCCAGTCCGCGCGGGTGTAGAGCGCACCGCCCGGATATTCGCCGCCGAATACATCCAGCGTGTCCTTCTGGTTGCGCGTGTCGACAAGGATACGCAAATCCTTGTTGCGGCCCGCGAGCTGCGTCACCGCCGGATCGAGCATGATCGCGGCATCGACCGAACCCTGCTCCATCGCGGCGACCGCCGTAGCGCCGAGGCCGACGCCGATCACGCCCACACCGTTGGTGTCGACGCCGTTCTTGCGGAGAATGTATTTGAGAAAGAAGTCGGTGGAGGAGCCGGGCGCCGAGACGCCGACGCGCTTGTTGGCGAGGTCCTTGACCGATTTCACGTCGGACTTCGGCGACACGACGAGTGCGAAGCCCGGATAGCGGTCATAGACCACGATCGACTGCATGTGCTGGCCTTTCGCCGCCAGATTTACGCAATGATCGAAATAACCGGAAACGACATCGGCGCTGCCGCCGAGCACCGCCGTCAGCGCCTGCGAGCCGCCCTTGAAGTCCACGAGTTCGACCTTGAGGCCGGCCTTGTCGTATTCGCCGATGTGCTGCGCGAGCACGGTCGGCAGATAGCAGAGGCACGACGCGCCGCCGACCGCGATCGTCACTTTCGTCTGCGCCATTGCAACGCCCGTCATCAGTGCAAGCGCTGCCAGCGAAGACAGAATTCTCCTGAACATCATTTCCTTCCTCCCGGTTATGCGGGCCGTAACCGGCCTCGCTTTGTCGCAACGATAGAACGGCGGCCTTCCAGCCGGAAGGCTATTTATGGGTGTCGGCGGTGGCGGGACGCCATTTGAGCAGGCGCTTTTCCACGAGCGTCACGATTCCGTCGATCACAATCACGAAAACAGCAAGCACGAACATGCCAGCGAACACGCCGGCAATGTCGAACGTGCCTTCCGCCTGCAGGATGAGGTAGCCGAGCCCGGCCGCCGAGCCGAGATATTCGCCGACCACCGCACCGACGACGGCGAAACCGACCGATGTATGCAGCGAGGAGAACATCCACGACAGCGCCGATGGCCAGTAGACGTGGCGCATGAGCTGGCGCTCGTTCATGCCGAGCATGCGCGCATTGGCGAGCACCGTCGGACTGACCTCGCGCACGCCCTGATAGACGTTGAAGAACACGATGAAGAAAACGAGCGTCACGCCAAGCGCCACCTTCGACCAGATGCCGAGCCCGAACCAGAGCGTGAAGATGGGTGCCAGCACGATGCGCGGCAGCGCGTTGATCATCTTCACATAGGGATCGAAGATCGCGGCGATCAGCGGCTGGCGCGCGAACCAGAAGCCGACGAGCACACCGCTGATGGAACCGATCACGAAAGCAAGCGCCGACTCCGTCAGCGTGATCCACAGATGCCGCCAGATCGTGCCTTCGCTGAACCACTTATGGATGCGCGCGATCACGTCGAGCGGCGTCGAGAAGAAGAACGGCGGCACCAGCGGCTTGCCATTGGCACCCCACGGCATGGTCGTGAGGATGTGCCAGGTGAGCAGCAGGATAACCGCGACGCCAAGCTGCGCGGTGATGAGACCGGCGCGTTTCACTTGCGTTTCCCCCACTCGTCGTTCCGGGGCGCGAGCGCAAGCGAGCGAACCCGGAATCCATAATCCCGGTGCCAAATTTTTTTCTCTGGGGTTATGGATTCCGGCTCTCGCTGCGCTCGGCCGGAACGACAATTTATGTTCACCCCTCGCCTCCCGCCTGCGCGTAGCCCTTCATCACTTCGTCCTTCAGCTTGTTCCAGATCTCGCGATGGATTTCGTGGAAACGATGCTCAAGCCTGATGTCGGAAATATCGCGCGGCCGAGCGAGGTCGATCTTCCAGTTGCCGATGATGCGCGAGTTCGGACCCGCCGCCATGATGACGACGCGGTCTGAAAGGGCAATCGCCTCCTCCAGATCGTGCGTGACGAACAGCACCGCTTTCTTGTCCGCGCTCCACAGATCGAGCAGCAGGTTGCCCATGATCTGCCGGGTCTGCGCATCGAGCGGCCCGAAGGGTTCATCCATCAGCAGAATTTTCGGATCGCGGATCAGAACCTGTGCCAGACCCACGCGCTTGCGCTGGCCGCCGGAAAGCATGTGCGGATAGCGGTCGGTGAACGCGCCAAGCCCCACGCGCTTTAGCCAGTGATGCGCCCGTTCGCGCGCGGCCGTGCGGCCGACATTCACGACCTCAAGACCGATCGCGACATTCTCCAGCACCGTCTTCCAGGGAAACAGCGCATCGGCCTGAAACAGGTAGCCAGACTTGCGGTTCAGCCCCTTCAGCGGCGCGCCTTCGATTTCGATGCCGCCCGCCGAAGGCGTCAGCAGTCCGGCGGCGATGTTCAGAAGCGTCGATTTCCCGCAACCGGTCGGGCCGACGATGGACACGAACTCGCCGTCGGCCACGTCGAGGTCGGCGCGTTCCACGGCGACATAGGGCTTGTTGTCGATGCTGAAGGCGACACGGGTGCCGTCGAAACGAACGGCCGGTACACTCGCCGCCGGGCTGACGCCGGGCCGGCTACCCTCTGACTGCAACGCTTCCATCGCTCCCTGCCCGGCCTTGGCCGGTTCGTTCTTGTTGCCGCAGCCTAACGGGGAGCCTGCGTTTCTCCAAACAATTCAAGCCGCGCCTGAGCAATTAGCCGGTAACGGGGGATTGCGCGAAGGGGGCAAAGCCTGACAAATGGCCCGCCCCCGATACCCGATCCCGCCACCGCAAAACTACGGCCCGCTGCATGCAACTGACATTGACCGAATACGGGCAAGAATTGCTCGCCTTCGTGAGGGCAAACCAGTTCTGGGCGCCCTTCATCGTATTCGCGCTGGCCTTCGGTGAATCGCTGGCGGTGATTTCGTTGTTTGTCCCGGCAACGATCCTGCTGATCGGCATCGGCGCGCTGATCGGCGCGTCGGAAATTCCGTTCTGGCCGGTCTGGTTCGCCGCCGCCGTCGGCGCATCGCTTGGCGACTGGCTGTCCTACTGGGTCGGCTACAAGCTGGAAGACCGCGCCAAGCATATGTGGCCGCTCTCGCGCTACCCGGACCTCTACCAGCGCGGCGAACGCTTCTTCGAAAAATACGGAATGTGGAGCGTGTTCCTCGGCCGTTTCTTCGGACCGGTGCGCGCGATCATCCCGCTGATCGCCGGCGTCTTCGAAATGCCGCAGGTGCAGTTCCAGATCGCGAATGTGGTGTCGGCGATGTTGTGGGCGTTCCTGCTGCTCGCGCCCGGCTTCGCTACGCTGCAGAAGCTGATCTGAATCGAAAAGGCGCGCCGCTCGCGGGCGCGCCTTCCGGAATATTTCGGATCTTCAGTTCAGCGCGGAAAGTTTCGTTTCGCCGTCGATGCTCGACACGCAGCGCCGCGCGATCTTTGCCTGCGAGGGAACGAGGAAGCTGCTGAACGCGGATTCGCAGCCTTCCGTCATCCGCTTCGGCGGCGTGCTGGCGGCGGGGTTGGGAATTTCGCGCACGGCGGCCGGCTTCAGTGTTTCGACCGGCACCGGCATCACTTCGTTCGCTTCGCTTTCGCGCACGGTGATTTCCGGCAGCAGCGAATTCTTCGACACAACCGTTATGTTGGACATCGGATCGGTCTTGAACAGCACCTGCCCGCTGCGGTCGCGATAGACCACGGCCGCGTCGCTGACGCCGATCACCTCGATCACGGAAATCTTGTTACGCTCGCGCACCGCGGTTTCGGTGAGCGGAAGCCGGTCGGCTTTCGCGTCACGGTTCACGGATGCTGCGGACGCATGTTGTTCGGTTTTCGGCGCCGAAAAATCGGCACCCGCGATGACAACCACCAGGCTCACGGCGATTGCCACCGCGGCGACCCCACCGGCGATATCGACTGCCGTGCGGAACATAGTTGCCTCTCCCGTCAAGGCACGGCAGCGCGCTCCAATTGTGAGTTCCGCACTGCAATTGGGGTACAGGTAATCCGTACCCATCCATCATGCCTGCGCGTTAACAACGCGAAAGGCGCCATGCAGTTCCTGACCGATTTTCAGGCTGCAAAAACGCCTAGCTGACGGCGTTTAACCCGGCATTCCGCATCCGCAGACGCTCCGGTGCCGCCGTGGTCGACAAAATGTGTTCTTCCGGAATCTGAACGCGGCAGGTGACGCCGTCCGGGTTGAACTCCAGCGACACATCCGCGTCCATCGAGCGGGCAAGATTGCGCTCGATCACGAGGCTGCCGAAGCCGCGGGCCTTCGGCGTTTCCACTTTGGGACCGCCGGTTTCCTGCCAGAGAATTTCGAGGCCGCCGCCCTTCGACGTGGGCCTGCGTTTCCACTCGACATTCACGCGGCCCGCCGGAACCGACAGTGCGCCGTATTTCGAGGCGTTGGTCGCAAGTTCATGCAGCGCAAGGCCAAGCGCCTGGGCACCTTCCGGCTTCAGTTGCAGCGACGGCCCCTTGATCGAAATCTGGGAACCCGCCTGATCGAGATAATGACCGAGCTGCGAGCGCACGAGTTCCGTCAGTGACGCACCGTGCCAATCCTCCTGCACCAGAATGTCGTGCGATTTCGCGAGCGCCTGCAGGCGTTCGCCGAAACGGTCGAGGAAACGGTTGATCGAACCCGCCTGCCGGCCGGTCTGGTGCGCCATCGCCTGAATCACCGCGAGCAGGTTCTTCGAGCGATGCGTCAGTTCGTGCATCAGCATGCGCAGATGCGATTCCGCACCCTTGCGCTCGGTGATGTCGACCGCCGAACTCGTCAGGCCGACAATTGCGCCGGAAATATCGCGCAGCGCATCGACATGGATGTCGTACCAGCGCTCGATTTCCGTTTCGTTGACCTGTTCGACAACCTTCACTTCCTGCTTCTGCGACTGGCCGGTTTTCAGCACTTCGCGCTTGAAGCCGACGATCGAAAGCCGGTTCAACGTGGGGAGGATTTCCTCGTCGGTACGGCCGACGATTTCGTTCACGGTCTTGCCGAACATCGGCTTGCTGATCGACATGTAGCGAAGGTCGCGATCCTGCGTGAACACCGTGACATTCGAGCCCTGCATGCCGATTTCATAGCGCTGCAGGGTGCTGCTGAGTTCCTCCATCAGGCGGCGCTGCTCGCGCTCCAGCGTGCGCAGGCGCGTGATGTCCACCGCCGCGCACATGATCCCGTCGATCTGGTTGTCGGCGCCATAGGTCGGCTCGACATGCAGCGCGAAGATCACGCGCCCTTCGGGCAGCAGATAGGAAACTTCCGCGTCCTCCGGCGTGCCGGAGTTCAGCACGCGCTGTTTCGCGGCCACGATCATCTCGCGGTCGGGCGAGGAAACGATTTCGCTGTCGGTATGGCCGAGAATGGATGCGGCAAGATCCTCGCCGCGCGGGTTGTACGCCCAGGTGTAGCGAAGGTCGCGGTCCTGCGAGAACACATAGACGTTGGCGCCGCGCAGCGCGGTCTCGAAGCGCGCCTTCACCAGCGACAATTCACGGGTGCGTTCAGCGACGCGCTGTTCAAGCTCGCGCTGGATGGCGCCGAGTTCCGTGAGCGTCTCCTGATGCGCGCCGACTTCGCGGCGAAGGCTTTCGTTGGCTTCGGCAAGCTGGCGCGGGCTTGGCAGCCGCGCAAGCCGCGGCAGCAGCGGAAATGTGAGGGAGATCGTGAGGATCGCGATCAGCACCGTGCCGAATTTCGCGATGCCCTGGATGCCATAGATCGGATGCCAGTAGAGGGCCGCCGAAAGCGCATGATTGATCGCGCCGGTCAGGCAGAAAAAAATCAGCAGCCCCGCCAGCAGCCGGTAACCGCCGCGCAGGTCGGAGCGCTGGAAGAACAGCCACAGCAGGCCGACCGTGAGCGCGAGATAGCCCGAGGCGATCAGCACGTCGGACGCAGCGTGCAGCGTCACCATATCCGGCCGCCACGACTGGAAATGGCTCGGCGGCATGAAATTCAGCGCGTCGCGAAAAAACTGGCTGATTTCATTCAAAAAGTTCATTACCTGTGTCCCTTGCTTGCCTTCGCCTCAAATCCTGCCGCCGCATCTTAGCCGATTGATGGCCTCGCTGTTGCCGCCGGGGAACCCGTGTCCCGCCGCAGCGTTTGTCTTATGTCCGACCGTCAATGCCCTCCCATCGATCAGGCCGGATAAGGCGTGGCCGGGAAATCCCCGCCACGCCTTCTTTCTTCTTACGCGGGCCGCACGCATCGGATGCTCTCGCGCTGCAACTTTTTTGCCCCGGTTTCGTTCTCGGAAATGTCGAAACCCAAACACAACGAAAAAATGGAGGTCCAGATGAATTGGGATCGCATCGAAGGCAACTGGAAAGAGTTCAAGGGCAAGGCCCAGCAGAATTGGGGCAAGCTCACCAACGACGACCTCGACGTCATCGAAGGAAAACGTGAAGAGCTCTCCGGCCGTCTTCAGAAAGCTTACGGCATCGCGAAAGACGACGCCGAGAAGCAGATCGACAACTGGATGAACTCGGTCAACTGACCGGACTTCTCGTGAAACACGCCGCGGGCAAAACCCGCGGCGTCTTTTCTTTTGCGTTTACGAAGCGAGCGTGCGCGGCTTGGCGGCGCGCTCGAAGAACAGCGCCTGGCTGATGACCGCCGAAACGGTCGCCGGCTGGAACGGCTTCGGAATCAGGAACGCCGGTTCGGGGCGTTCGCCCGTAAGGAAGCGTTCCGGATAGGCGGTGATGAACACCACCGGCACCTCGAACGTCTTCAGCAGTTCGTTCACCGCGTCGAGACCCGAGCTGCCGTCGGCAAGCTTGATGTCGGCGAGGATCAGGCCCGGCTTCTGCTTGCCGGCCAGCGACAATGCTTCCTTGTGCGTGCGGGCAATGCCGGTGACGTTATGGCCGAGCTTCTGCACCAGACCTTCGAGATCGGCCGCGATGAACGGCTCGTCCTCGATGATCATCACATCGGTGGCGATGTCGGCGGCAAGCTCGCGCCCTGCCTTGTCGATCAGGTTGCGCACGCCCGGGACGTCCACGTCGAGGATCGACGCGGCATCGTTCTCCGAAAAACCTTCGAGGGCGGTCAGCAGAAACGCCTGCCGCGGCTTCGCGGTAATTTGAATAAGGCGCTTCTCGCCCGGAAGATTGGCGAAGGACGGCTCCGACTGGCCGTTCACGGCCAGCGAATTCCACGCTTTTGTGAATGCCCTGTAGAGGCCGATGCGGCCATCGCCCTCTTGCAGAGGGGCCGGGTCTTCCAGCAGCGCCTCAAGGACCACGGTTACGTATTTATCGCCGGAATCCTGTGAACCCGTCAGGGCACGCGCATACCTGCGCAGGAACGGCAAATGCTTAGCGACAGTCTGGGATACCGACATGAACCCCCTCCGGTTCCATCAAAATTTCGTACGCACCATAACGCGGCCACAAAAAATAAGTTCCATGGCATGGAACCAAATTCTGAGGCCAGCGTTCCTCTTTGAATTATAACGCAATTCCGCCCATTTCGGGGTCGTCTGGGCAACGAGGGTAGTAATGAAAAAGAAGCATGATGGAACGGGCTCTGCGGGCGGCCCGGGGGGCGAAAATTCCTCCGGTTCCGGCAAGCCCGGACGGCTGGACCGCGAGGTTCAGGTCAAGATCGGCCACCAGCTTCGCGCCATGTACGACGAAGTGGTGAAGGAAGGCGTGCCGAGCCATCTGGAAGACATTCTCAGCCGTTTTGAGAAGAAAGATTGAGGGCACACCCATGAGCACCCTCGATCTGGAAACCAAAAAAGCCATTCTGGCAGCGGTGCCTAACCTGCGCGCGTTCGCGATTTCGCTGAGCGGCAATGTCGATCGCGCGGACGATCTCGTGCAGGAAACGCTCGCCAAGGCGATCGCCAACATCCACACCTTCCAGCCGGGCACCAACATGCCGGCCTGGCTGTTCACGATCCTGCGCAATCTCTTCCGCTCCGAATACCGCAAGCGCCGCCGCGAGGTGGAAGACGCGGACGGCCGTTATGCCGAGTCGCTGAAATCCCAGCCCGAGCAGTCGAGCCGCCTTGAATTCGAGGAGCTCCGCAAGGCGCTCAACCAGCTCCCCGACGACCAGCGCGAAGCGCTCATCCTCGTCGGCGCCTCCGGCTTTTCCTACGAGGAAGCCGCGAAGATTTCCGGCTGCGCCGTCGGCACCGTGAAGAGCCGCGTCAACCGCGCGCGCAACCGGCTGATCGAATTGATGCAGATCGAGGACGTCGAGGACATCGGCCCCGATCACGAATTCCGCGCCGTGCTCGGCGGCGGCAAGCATCGCTGATTTACGGCCCCCGAAAGACTGAGAGAGACCAAACTGAACGGGCGGGAAATTTTCCCGCCCGTTTTTTATTACCTGTCATTCCGGGGGCCGAGCAAAGCGAGGCAACCCGGAATAACGAGAATTAGATCGGATAGTGCCGGTGTCCGGTCTGCAGCGTGATCCAACGCAGCTCGGTGAACTCCGCGATTCCCGCCTTGCCGCCGAAACGGCCGAAGCCGGATTCCTTCGTGCCGCCGAACGGCATCTGCGGCTCGTCCGCCACCGTCGGCCCGTTGATGTGGCAGATACCGGTTTCGATCCGGCTCGCCACCGCATAGGCGCGGTCGAGGTTCTGGCTGAACACGCCGGCGGACAGGCCGTACTCGGTGTCGTTGGCGGTACGCACCGCCTCCTCGTCGTCCTGCACCGGCAGCACGATGACGACCGGGCCGAAGGTTTCCTCGCGATAGATTTTCATGTCCGGCGTGACACGGTCGATCACGGTCGGCTTGAACAGCGTGCCGTTCGCTTCGCCGCCGGTGACGACGCGCGCGCCACGGTCGGTCGCGTCCTTGATCAGGCCCATGATGCGCGCGACCGAACGCTCCGAAACGAGCGAGCCGATCTGCGTTGCCTGATCGGCGGGATCGCCCACCTTGAGGCCTTCGGCTTTCGCCTGCAGGCGTTCGAGGAAAGGCTGCACCACCGCCTTCTGCACCACGAGACGCTCCGTGGACATGCAGATCTGGCCCTGATGCATGAAGGCGCCGAAATTCGCCGCCGCCGCCGCTTCATCGAGATCGGCGTCGTCGAGCACCACGAGCGGCGCCTTGCCGCCGAGTTCGAGCAGGACCGGCTTCAGATATTGCGCCGCCTTCGCCGCGATGATTTTTCCGACATGCGTCGAGCCGGTGAAATTCACGCGGCGCACGCGCGGGTCGGCGATCAGCGCATCCACCGCGGCCGCCGCACCGTCGCGCGAGGTCGTCAGCACGTTGATGGCACCGGGCGGCAGGCCCGCCTGCTCCAGCACTTCACCGATGATGCGATGGGTCTGCGGGCATTCTTCCGAAGCCTTCAGGACAACCGTGTTGCCGCAGGCGAGCGGCATGGCGACGGCACGCACGCCCAGAATCATCGGCGCGTTCCACGGCGCGATGCCGAGCACGACGCCGACCGGCTGGCGCACGGCGAGCGCGATATTGCCCGGAATATCGGACGGAATGACTTCGCCCGTGATCTGCGTCGTGGCCGACGCGCACTCGCGCAGCATGTTGGCTGCGAAGAAGGTGTTGAACATGCCCCAGCCGAAGGTGCTGCCGGTCTCGGCGGTCATGGTCTTGGCGACTTCCGGCGCGCGCGCCTCGAGCAGGTCCGCGGCCTTCCAGAGGATCGCGCGGCGCTTGCCGGGCGGCGTCTTCGACCATTCGCGGAACGCGGCGGAAGCGGCACCGACCGCGGCGACCGCATCGAGCGGGCCTGCGTCCGGCACGCGGGCGACGACTTCGCCCGTGAACGGATTGCGCTTTTCATAGGTGCGGCCGTCGCCGGATGCGGCGTCGCGGCCGCCGATGCGCATTGCGACACTGTTCATGGTTACTCCTCCCAAACTCTTTTCAAACGTGGCACTGGCTCCCGCCTCTGTCGACCCCTTAACCTTTTGACGGTTACCGGCCTAGAGCGATTCCGGCCGTTCGATGGACTGCCACCGGCCATTCCACATGCGGAAAATGGTTTGGACCCCATCGATGTGACCGGCCTGCGCCGGACAATCGTTAATCCAATCCCGCCAATTGTAAGTCCGCCCTACACGGGACGTTGGAACCGGCCATGCTATGCCCGCCCTGTTGTAACGGGGCATTGCCATGAACCCATTTGCGAAAGCCGTCGGCGTGATTGCGGTGATGATTGTCGGCTCACTGGCCGCGCAGCATGTGCGGATGGAAAACCGCGCGGACCGCTGCATGAACAACGCGCAGAAACTCCGCGTTTCGTTCGAAACGAGCCAGCCGAAACACGGCGTGTCGATGATCCAGTCCAAGATCGCGCAGGCCGAAACGCTGTGCGCGGGCCAGCCGGATTATGCGAACCAGATGCTCAGCAACACTGCCTCGGTGTGCGTGCTGCAGAACGGCTGCCGCCAATATCGCAACAAGGTGTCGAGCCAGCCGGTTTTTCGCTGAGCATTCCGTTCAACGAAGCACCTAAAATCATCGTCGTTCCGGGCGAGCGAAGCGAGACCCGGAATCCATAACCCCGGTGTCCAATCCTTAAACTCGGAGATTATGGGTCCCCGCTTTCGCGGGGACGACCATCATCTTAGTTCTTGGATTTATCGACCAACGCCCCTTGTTTGATCCACGGCATCATGGCGCGGAGCTTTTCGCCGACCTGCTCGATGTTGTGCTCGGCGAGCTTCGCACGCGTGGCCTTGAACGAGGTCTGGTTGACCTTGTTCTCCAGCATCCAGTCGCGCGTAAATTTTCCTGACTGAATGTCGTTCAACACGCGCTTCATCTCGGCTTTCGTTTCCGCCGTGATGATGCGCGGGCCGGTGACGTATTCGCCGTACTCGGCCGTGTTGGAGATCGAGTAGTTCATATTCGCGATGCCGCCCTGGTAGATCAGGTCCACGATCAGCTTCACTTCGTGGAGGCACTCGAAGTACGCCATCTCCGGCGCGTAGCCCGCTTCCACCAGCGTCTCGAAGCCGCCCTTGATCAGTTCGACAAGCCCGCCGCAAAGCACGACCTGCTCGCCGAACAGATCGGTTTCGCATTCTTCCTTGAACGTCGTCTCGATGATGCCGGCACGGCCGCCGCCGATGGCGCTCGCGTAGGAAAGACCGAGATCGTGCGCGTTGCCCGAAGCATCCTTGTGAATGGCGATCAGGCACGGCACACCCGCACCGCGCTGATATTCACCACGCACGGTGTGGCCTGGACCTTTCGGCGCCACCATCAGCACGTCGATGTCGGCGCGCGGCTCGATCAGATTGAAATGCACGTTGAGGCCGTGCGCAAACAAAAGCGCCGATCCCTGCTTCATGTTGGCTGCGAGATGATCGCGATAGATGTCGGCCTGCAATTCATCGGGTGTGAGCATCATCATCACGTCGGCCCATTTGGCGGCCTCGGCGACTTCCATCACCTTCAGCTTTTCGCCTTCGGCCTTCTTCACGCCGGCGGAGGTCTTGCGGAGTGCGACTGCGATGTCCTTCACGCCGGAGTCGCGCAGATTCAGCGCATGGGCGTGGCCCTGGCTGCCATAGCCGATGACGGCGACCTTCTTGCCCTTGATCAGGTTCAGGTCCGCGTCGCGATCGTAATAAACACGCATATTGCTAACTCCCAGCCTTGGCGTTTTTTCGCCCGTAATGAATGTCCCGCGCAGCTTCTAGTTTCTAAGGGCCGCTGCGACAAGCCCTGTAAATGCATGGCTTCCGCGCCCTACCAGATGCCGTCCTTGAACACGGGATAGAGCGAGGCGATCAGCAGTACCGCCATGATGAAGTTGAAGAGTTTGATATGCAGCGGGTCGCGGATGACGCGGCGCAGCGCCGAGCCGAACGCGGCCCAGCCCGAGCTCGACCCGGCCCCGGCAATCGTGAAGATCAAGGCCAGCAACAGCACGTTCCACGGGAATGCGGCGAGACCCGCATAGGCGCTGACGGCGGTGACCGCCGCGATCCAACCCTTGAAGTTCACCCACTGAAAGGCGGCTCCCTCAAGAAAGGTGAGCGGCCGCGAGCGCGAACCGCCCTCCTCCACGCCGTCGGATTTTCCGATCATCCAGGCGAGCCAGATCATGTAGGCCGCACCCACATATTTCAGGACCGTGAGCAGCACCGGATAGACCTTGAAGATCGTGCCGAGGCCCAACCCGACCAGCACCACCATGAATCCGAAGCCGAGAAAGACGCCGAACACATGCGGCAGCGTCCGCTGGAATCCGAAATTCAGCGCGGAGGTCATGAGCATGATGTTGTTCGGCCCCGGCGTGAACGTCATCACGACGGCGAACACCGTGGCCGCAAGCAGGATCTCGTAGGACATGGCGGCGCGCGCTCGCGCGCTTACATCCCTTCCGGTCCGCGCGCGATGGCGCAGATGCCCGTGCGCGAGACTTCGACCAGACCCAGCGGCGCCATCAGCGCCACGAACTGATCGATCTTGTCGGGCTTGCCGGTGAGTTCAAACACGAAGCTCTCCGTCGTCGCATCGACCACGCGCGCACGGAAGGCATCGGCGAGGCGCAACGCCTCGACGCGGTTGTTGTCCTTGCCGCGCACTTTCACGAGTGCGAGTTCGCGCTCCATCGCCTTGCCGGACTCCGTCAGGTCCACGACGCGATGCACCGGCACCAACCGCTCAAGCTGGTGCTTGATCTGCTCGATCACCATCGGCGTGCCGGTCGTCGCGATCGTGATGCGCGACAGATGCTTCTCGTGCTCCGTCTCGGAGACGGTGAGCGAGTCGATATTGTAGCCGCGCCCCGAGAACAGGCCGATCACGCGCGCGAGCACGCCCGGCTCGTTATCGACGAGCACGGAGAGCGTGCGATGAACCACCTGCTCCACGGTCTGCTGGGCAGGATAATGGGAAACGGTACCCGCGGGTTTGGACATGACGTTCACACCATCACCTTTCCTTCTTCGGTGATGGCGTCTTCAATCGCGACGCCGGCATCACCGAGCAGCATTTCATTGTGGGCGCGGCCCGAAGGGATCATCGGGAAGCAGTTTTCCATCTTGTCCACGACGCAATCGAAAATGACCGGCTTCTTCACCTTGATCATTTCCTTGATGGCGCCGTCGAGGTCGCCCGGCTTTTCGCAGCGCATGCCGACGCATCTGTATGCCTCGGCGAGCTTCACGAAATCCGGCAACGCCTCCGAATAGGAGTGCGAGTAGCGGCCGCCATGCAGCAGCTCCTGCCACTGGCGCACCATGCCCATATATTCGTTGTTCAGGATGAAGATCTTGATCGGCAG
>VFQR01001791.1_pt1 | contig 15073 bp, 9 predicted proteins | sample 3512321 | NCBI WGS metagenome assembly VFQR01 (sample SAMN10412374, study PRJNA504923) | tailings metagenome | isolation source: Relicate 3 Philex TSF1 revegetated site | place: Philippines: Tuba, Benguet | collected 2017-08-29
CCGAGACGAGGTTCAATGGCATTGACAAGCAGATAATTCAGCCAGCCATCGCGGTCATCTTCATCGAGGCTGGGGAGATCCAAATGCAGTTGTCTGGCTTTCGCAATCAGTTCCACCACGGGAACATCCAGAGCAGCCAGACCCAGAAATCTCTCGAACGCGGCACTATAGGTTAATCGCTCAAATGCCGTTGAAGGGAGCAATCGGCCACTGCTGACTGGTCGTGTAAAATCATGGTTTCGAGGGGCTGTTTGAATTCTCAGTCGGGTCGCCTCGGAGAAGAAGAGGCGGATGAAGTTCTCGACAAACTGAATCTGATCAGTGAGTTCACCTTCAGGAACGTACCATTCCAGCAGGGTGAATTCGGGATTATGCCTGGGTCCGAAATCTCCTTTGCGGAACCCTCTGCTGAACTGAAAGATGGGCCCTGAGCCGGCGGCGAGCAATCGCTTCATGTGCGCTTCGGGAGACGTCTGCAGAAACAGATGTCTTTCCGTCACGGCGTCTGTCGTGATAAAGGGATCACTCCAGCTATCGAGCACCATTTCTGATGACAGAATGGGCGTGGTCACCTCCCAGTACCCCGCCTGCAGAAAAAACTGACGTGCTGCTGCCATCAAGCTGGAGCGTAGCTTCAGAAGACTCATCGAAGCCGAAGGGAGATAGTCATCAGCCTGCACGTCGGTTGTTCTTTCCATCACAAAGCGGGAGTTCAGTTGTTGGCCAGATTGTAGACCATCAAAACATCCTGATCACGCAGGTAAAGCTTGCCCCCAACAACCACGGGATGCGACCAGCAGGGTTCGTTGGTGACATTGGGGCGGAAGGAGCCTTTGAGGTTGTAGCCATCGGGAGTGGCTCCCACGAGAGCGACTTCTCCAGACTCATAGCGGAAGATGATATTGCCATCCGCAGCAACAACTGCTGCCGAACCCGAACCGGCACCGCGCTGACGGCCACCCCAGACGATCTTGCCAGTTTTCCATTCGACACAAACCGGGAAGCCATTGTTATGGCCATGACCCATATAGACGTAATCACCCAGCATGACCATGCCGCCATGATGGTTCTGCAGTTCATTGGCAGGTTTGTGATAGACTTCGTCGGCAGAGAACTTGGTTCCTTTTTTGTTGATTTTCAGCAGAGCGGTGCCACCTTCGCTGTAGCCTGAGGAGGCGAAGATGTAGTCGCCACTGGCAATGGGTGTGGGGATGTTGGCCGTCGGGTTGGCAACACGATTGTAGCCCCAGAGTGGCTGGCCATTGGTGGCCCGCACACCGATGACACCACGACCCACGAGTTGGACGTACTGCTTCACGCCGCCCGCTTCGCTGACAATGATCGATGAGTAGCCAGCGCCGGAACCGCCCGATTGGCCGAAATCAGGAACTGCTGATTTCCACATCAGTTTGCCAGTGCTTTTCTGCAGGGCAATGATCATCGCACTATTGCTGCCCGGTGTGCAAAGGACGCGCTCTTCGTCAACGAGTGGGGATTCGGAGAAACCCCAACTGGACATCATTTTGCCGCCAAACTCTTTGACGAAATCCTTGCGCCAGAGTGGTTTGCCATCCGCAGCATTCAGGCAGACCAGAGCCCCGCTGGAAGCGACGGCATAGACTTTGCCATCGGAGACTGCGGGAGTCGTTCGTGAGCCTTCGTATCCATGCTTGGGGACTTCATTGGTAATGGGTGTCGCCCACTTGATCTCTTTTGTTTTGAGATCGACAGCAAAGACCGACTGTGTGGAGCCTTTATTACCAGAGGTATACAGCACATCATCGACAATCGAGACACTCGCATAGCCTGCCCCCAGGCCTTCGACTTCGTAGAGCAGTTCGGGCTGTTTGGTGTCCCAATTGGGAATGAGATCTTTATCGGTACTGATGGCATCACGATTAGGACCACGCCAACCGGGCCAGTCGGTGGTTCGTTCAGCAGCCAGAGCGAGTGGGGTCACCATGATGAACATTGAGAAGCTCAGAGCTGAACCCCAGAGAGCTGCCCATTTGATGTTCCGCAATTGTCGATGAATCATGTGCTTCCTTTTTCAGGAGAGGCTCGTTTGGTTTTGAAATCAACCTGTGTTGATGTTGTCTTCTGTTCAACCGGCCAGATCAAGAGGCCTCAGGATGGTTTTTTGATGAAACTGAAATACTGCACATTTCCTTAACCGTGCGAGACAATCCCCAACAAAACGAGCTTACCAGATGGAACCCAGCCACTGTTCGAGTTCAGTTGGCGAGATCGGACGCGGATTACCTTGCAGGCTGTTTCCTTGAGAGAGCTCGACAAGTAGTGGGATCATCTCCTGAGTGACACGAAGATCCCGCAATCGCCGGGGGATCTGGCACTGGTACACCAGATGAGTGATCCGCTCCATCAACTGCGTTGCTGCCGAGGAGTTCGTCGTTGCTGAGTGACCTGCGGATCTGGCCATGATTTCGAGTGCTGAATGGCTGGTCGAAAAATTGTAAGCCAATGTATGAGGCAACATGACTGCACAGGCGAGGCCATGAGGAACCGGGAGCATCGCTCCCAGGCCAGCCGCTACACCATGAGCAGCACCCAGGCCGGAATTGGCCAATGCCACACCAGAAAGATAAGCTGCGGAGAGCATTTTGCCGCGAGCGTCAAGATTCTCGGGCTCTTGCAGCAATTGCTCGAAAGCGGGGAGCCCCCAGGCGAACCCTTGCTGGGAAAGCATGAACGTATAGGGCGTTGACCGGCTGCTGATGGCACTTTCGAGGAGTTGAGTCAAGGCATCGAGCCCTGATGAGATGGTCACATGCCGGGGGAGTGAAAGTGTCCATTCGGGATCAAGAAAGACCGCTTGTGCGTAAAGTTCGTCGGAACGAAAGCTCTTTTTGAACGGCCTGCTGGTGGAAGAGTCATTTGAAGAAATGACGGCATTGCGCGTGGCTTCAGCACCTGTTCCAGCAGTGGTTGGTAAGGCGATCCAGCGGAGTGGCGCCTGAATCAGTTTGGCACCTGTGCCGACACCCTCCAGATAATCCTGGCAGGATTTCACTTCCTTTTGTGTGGCCAGACCACAGGCGGCTTTCACCAAATCGATGGACGAGCCACCACCCACGACAATCACGACATCGTCCGGCCCGGCAGACAACTCTCGAAGTGAATGGGCCAGGTTGTCGACGTCATCAACCTGAGGCTCGCGTGCCGGCAATTGCAGACTGCACTCGACGGGCAACTGCTTTTGGAGATCTTCGAGCCATGGCTGGTAGAGAGAAGATTGCCTGAGAGTCCGACTTCCCACAAGAACAATCGCTCGGCGGGCGATGGCTCTGGCGAGCGGGATGACCTCATTTCGAACTTTGGGCCCGAACTTGACGAGTTTTGGGCCGTTGACCTGCCATGACTGCATGTTGACTGCTCCCTGAACGACAATCCAGTTCAGGGATTGTACGGCTCGGAGAAGTTTTAGCGAGTGGCCTTACCCGGTGTGCCTGAGGTCACATGGGGAGCTTCCGCAAAGTGCAATGGCTGTGCCTGGTACTTCACCACATCGGCGCCGGGATAGTAATGCTGCACAATGCCTTGAGCGTTGAGTCCTGTTTGGGCCAATCCACGAGCCCCCCATTGGCAGAAACCCACGCAATGGCCGCTCCCCTGGCCTTCGATTTCAATCTGATCATTGGTGAGCTTCAGCGAAAACTGAGGGCTGGGAAGCTCACGAGTTCCGAGCATACGACGCAGTTCCATCGAAGATAACTGCTGGAAGTTACGACCATCAGTCAGGGTAAAGGTCGGTAAACTCCCTTTGCTATCCTGGCGCATGCGAATGGTCATGAGAGTCGCGAGGTTCGCCGGAGGCATCGTGGAGAGGTCGGCAGACTTTCGAGAATCTGAGAGTTTCTGCAGCAGTTCCTGCCCGGAGATACTGGCTTGCCAGCGGTAAAGAGGTGCGTTGCGGCACCCTTCGCAAACAACACTCTTCAGGCACGGCGCAGTGCGTTGGGACATTGTCTGTCCATCGAGAGTTCTGCCACCACAAACGGCTGAATAATAGCTGGTGATGATCTGACCTTCGTAGGTTACGACCATGCCGGCAGTGCTTTGAGCGGCAGCGACTCCGGCAGCAGTTTCTCCTTTGAGGCGACGACCTTCGCGATTGATGTATTCCGCCCCGAGATACTTCTGGCTGCGGGTGGAAGCGTAGACATCGAATAAAGCGGAGGGGAGAGCGGTTTTGTGCCGGGCAATGGCATAGGTGCGTGCCACAATCGCTTGTGCGCAGCGGGCCTCCTGAGGAAAAGTGGCGGGCATTTCACTATCGACGACGGTCGCCACATAAGTTTCCAGGGGAACATGATTCACGAGAGAGAACGTGGGTTTAAGTTTCAAGCCTTGTTCAGAGCCAGTGCGGTGAACTGTCATCGAGCCGCGATAGAAATGATTGTCGAAGCCCAGTAAGGCATTTCCCTGAGGAAGAATGCGGATCGCGGATGTATCGAGCAGATGCGGCCCAACTCGTAAACCCGTTGGCATGGCCTCAATCGTGGCTGCTCTTAACATTTGACCGTGTGCCAATGGTCGACCGGAGATGAAATCGTGGATGATGTAAGATGCCGTACATTCCACGGTGGCCGAGGAGAGCAGTCCTTCGTGTAAAACAACACGAATCTGCTGCGGTTCAAAGCGGGAAGTTGTCGCAGAACCAGGGATCCCTCCAGAGGTGAAGCTACTGCGGCGAACATCGACATCGACCAGAGGCCGCAGTTCGGGCGAACGACTGCGCAATTGATGGAGACCAGCCAGCATGACGAGAAGTAAGATGCCGGGAATGATCATCAGAACAGCGGCTGTCGAATCCTTACGATGGCGGATCTGAGCTGGCATGACGCATCCTTGCGAGTGACCGGCAGGGCAAAACATCAGACAAGACTGGCTCAGCTCATACAATGCCGAGAGCTAAACGAAGCCTGACAATTGGCAAGATTAGGGGTTTTTGCAACTTTGAACCAGACAAGTTTGGTCGATGGCCACGATGGATAGTTGCTGTCTGGATACGAAATCAGCCCGCGAAGAATTGTCTTCACGGGCTGATCTGGAAAGTGGTCTGGCTCTGTTCTTTCGATGAAGAGCAGGGCTTACAAGTTAGTCGTTTCGAAGCTTGAGGTTGTGTTCTGTCAACTGAGCCCGAATTTCGTTCAGTGAAGTCACCCCGAAGTTCTTGGTGGCCAGAAGTTCGTCGGCACTCTTCTGGACGAGTTCGCCAAGAGTACCAATCTGGAGCCGAGCCATACACTTGCGGGCACGCACCGAAAGATTCAGGTCCGAGACGGGACGGCTGTGGAGAGCCTGCTCCTGCGGCGAAAGATCGTTACCAATTGGCGCAAATGCCGAAGCTGGCATCCCGGCCCATGTGGCATCGCGAGCCTTGCTTGGCTGCAGATTCTGGCCCACTTTGAGACCATGCTGCTGCATAAGATCGCGGATTTCCACCAGCGATGTTTCACCAAAGTTTTTGCCCTGGAGAAGGTCACTTTCGCTGACGCGAGTCAGGTCGCCCAGTGTGTGAATATCCATACTGGCCAGGCAATTGCGGCTGCGAACGGAAAGCTCAAAGTCGGTGACAGGACGGCTAAGCAACTGAGCCATACGGGCTTCGTTGCGAGCCATGTCGTCGTCGTAATACATTTCCTGGGTGGCTTCGATATCTTTCATGTACATGCGGGCACGCACATGATTGGGGTCGAATGCCAGAATCCGGCGGAAACAGAAAGCAGCCGCAGCGTAGTTGCCACGGTCTTCGTACAGGAGGCCCAGGTTCAGCATCGCTGAAAGATGATAGGGCGGACGGGAAAGAGCCTGCTCGTACAAACGAATCGCTTCTGTATCGTTACCGTAGAGAGCATTCTGTTCAGCAAGGCGGAAGAGCGCCTGGCTGTGATGAGGATCCATATCGACGGCACGTTCGAAATACTCAATCGCACCGTAGGTGTCGCCTCGATCTGAGAGAATGCAGCCCATCTGATACGAGTATTCAGCGCGGCGGGCACCTTCTGTTCCGGATTGACGGACAGCTTTTTCCGCTTCATCGAGTTGACCTGCCAACCGGATGGCACCAGCACGCTTCAGTGTACATTCGACGGGGTCGAAACCAGCTTTTGCTGCGGCAGAGAACTTTTCAGCAGCAGCCTCGAATTGATCAAGTGCCTGCAGAACATGCCCATGGGCATAAAGGGCCACAGGATCGGTCGTTAGACGGGAAAGAATTTTGTCAGCAATCGCATGCTGTCCCAGCAGCCAGGCACCGATCCCGGCACGAGAGGCGGGACCAATCTCTTCTTTGCCTGCTTCCACTTCTCGGATCAGGGCTTCCAACTCAACTCGGGTGGAAGCCACCTGGTCACCGGCAATCGCCCGGCGAAGCTGAACCAGATCGTCAGCACTTAAGGAGTTCTTACCACTCAGAATTGCACGAACGTCAACCGCTTCCAAAGACTTCAAGGTCGCCTCGCACTTTTTCGCATGTATTACGGCTAATGGCAAAATTACCACGGACCCGAAAGGATAAACAATCTGAACAGCTGACTGCAACTCTGACCAAAGAAAGCTCTCTTGCCGATCAATAACATTCGACTGATGAATTGAGACTTTCCTTCGCCAGGATTGCCTGGAATCAAGGTCTGATCGGGAGTTATGTTGAACTGACCGGGAGAAAAATGGTCAGGTGTATATGTTCGGCAAAAGCGAGGAGTTCAAAAATCTGGTCGAAAGAAGATTGTCTTTCCTAACGTTTCGATTCTCTGGTATCTCGCACTCTTCAAAAAGCCAGATTCATGGCATGGAACTTGAGTTTTTGAAATTGTTCGTGCTGATGCTCGGCGGAAGTTTATTCGTTAACAAAAATGGTGCGGAAAATTTTATGAAATGTCCTCGATGTAAAACCACAGACGTTTATCGCAGCCGCTCGGCGCAATCTGGCGTGCTGTCGATGGTGACGACCATGGCTCGCTGCCACAGATGCTGTCATCTCTTCCGAGTGGTCGCGTGGAATCATGTCCCAGACGCTCCGCCGGCCCAGGAAAATCAGCCACTTCGGAATCGCAGAGCAGCCTGAAGCTTTCGAAGTTATTATCCTTAATTGTCGATCGAACTGACAGCCGATCACATCGATCGATGTTAGAGAATCTCCAGTCTCATCGATCAAAAACGTTGTGGAAACAAAAAAGCTGCCAAGTCCAGGGACTTGACAGCTTTTGAAACGTAGGCTTGCCGTTTTGCTCAAATCAGACGGTGGCTTCACCACTGGCAACTTCAGCGACTGCCACAGCAGCTTCTTCCGTCTCGACGCGGGATGGTTCGAACTCAAGATGCTTGAGTTCTCCCACTTCTTTGACGATGACTTCCACTCGATTGCTCCCTTCGAAGGAACCTTTGAGTAACTCTTCGGCGAGTGGATCTTCGATGTAGTTCTCTACAGCACGGCGAAGCGGGCGTGCACCGTACTCGGTGGCATTCCCCTTCTCGACGATAAACTCGCGGGCAGCATCCGTCATGACGAGTTGAATGTTCTTCTCGGCAAGACGTTCGCGAACCTTCGAAAGTTCGATATCGACAATTGACTTGAGATGGTCTCGAGTGAGTGGCCGGAAGACAACGAGCTCATCGAGACGGCCCAGGAATTCGGGCTTGAATTCATGCTCAATCTCATGCATGAGTCGCTGCTTCATCCGCTCGTAACTCGAATCTTCATCCTGCTTGCCGAAGCCAAAGGTGTTCCCCTGGCTAATGACCTTGGCACCGGCATTGGTCGTCATGATGAAGATCGTATTCTTGAAATCGACCTTGCGACCAAAGCTGTCGGTCAAATGTCCTTCTTCCATAATCTGGAGCAGCATATTGAAGACATCGGGGTGTGCCTTTTCGATTTCATCGAGCAGGACGACGGCATAGGGCCGACGGCGAATCTTCTCGGTGAGCTGGCCACCTTCTTCATAACCGACATAACCGGGAGGTGCCCCGATCAAGCGGCTCACGTTGTGCTTCTCCATGTACTCAGACATGTCGATCTGCACAAGGGCATCCTGCTCGCCGAACATGAATTCGGCCAGCGTCTTGGCGGTCAAAGTCTTACCAACACCCGTGGGCCCTGCAAACAGGAAGACACCAATGGGCCGCTTGGGGTCCTTGAGACCCGAACGACTGCGGCGCACTGCCTTCGCCACCTGCTTAATGGCTTCTTCCTGGCTGACAACCCGCTTATGAAGTTCCGCTTCCATCTGCAACAGACGAACGGCGTCTTCACTCGAGAGGCGTGTCAGTGGAATTCCAGTCATCTTCGAGACAACTTCGGCGACAACTTCCGCATCGACGACACCATCTGTCTCTTTGGACTTTTCACGCCATTCGCGATTCAGATTTTCTTTTTTCTTTTTGAGCTTGTCGGCCTGATCACGCAGAGCAGCTGCTTTCTCGAAATCCTGATTCGCAACGGCTTCTTCTTTCGCTTGATTGAGCCGTTCGACTTCGTCTTCGAGTTCCTTCAGATCAGGTGGACGCACCATGGATTTCAGCCGAACGCGAGCACCGGCTTCATCAATCACGTCGATGGCCTTATCGGGCAGGCAGCGCGATGTGATATACCGGTTGGAAAGTTCGACGGCCGAGGCCAGCGCATCGTCGGTAATCTGCACGCGGTGGTGCTGTTCGTAACGGTCTCGCAGTCCCTTGAGGATTTCGACGGTTTGTGTGGCACTGGGCGGCTCGACATCCACACGCTGGAAGCGTCGTTCCAGAGCCCCATCCTTCTCAATGTATTTGCGATACTCGTCGAGAGTGGTGGCGCCAATACACTGAAGTTCGCCACGGCTCAGAGCGGGCTTGAGCACGTTGGAAGCATCGATGGCTCCTTCAGCACCGCCAGCCCCCACCAGAGTGTGCAATTCGTCGATGAAGAGAATCGTGTTCTTTGCACGCTTCACTTCGTTCATCACGGCTTTGATGCGTTCTTCGAACTGACCGCGATATTTCGTGCCGGCGACCATCATGGCGAGGTCGAGAACCACAATTCTCTTATCGCGAAGAAGTTCGGGGACAGCACCATCGACCACCATCTGGGCAAAGCCTTCGACAATCGCAGTCTTGCCAACACCGGCTTCACCCAGCAGTACGGGGTTATTTTTCTGCCGACGGCAAAGAATCTGAATGACGCGTTCGATTTCGTTCTCTCGGCCAATCACCGGATCGAGTTTTGATTGCCGGGCGAGTTCGGTCAGATCGCGGCCAAAGCTGTCGAGTGCTGGCGTTTTGCTTTTTGAGCCTTTGCCAGAGGTCGAGCCACCTGTTGACGAGCCGGCACCGGCGGTCGCAGGGTTGCCGCGTTCGCTGGTCCCTTCGCTCCCTTCAATGCCATGGCCCAGAAGATTCAGCACCTCTTCGCGGACATCTTCAAGCTTGAGCCCGAGATTCATGAGCACCTGAGCAGCAACACCTTCCTGCTCGCGGATGAGACCCAGCAGCAGGTGTTCGGTTCCCACATAGTTATGGTTGAGGTTACGAGCCTCTTCCATGGCGTACTCAATGACCTTTTTGGCACGAGGGGTCTGAGGAAGTTTCCCCATGGTGACGAGCTCGGGGCCGCTTTGGACGATCTTTTCAACTTCGAGCCGAATCTTGCGAAGATCGACATCGAGATTTTTCAGAACGTTTGCCGCAACACCCGACCCTTCCTTGACCAAGCCGAGAAGGATGTGTTCAGTCCCGATGTATTCGTGATTGAACCGCTGAGCTTCCTGATTGGCAAGCTGCATGACTTTTCGAGCGCGATCCGTAAAACGTTCGTACACAGCGATTCTCCGATAGTGGAGGGTAGGTCTCCAGTGTCACGTGGCCAGAACTGGCAACCTGCAAGTCGCCTGCGAATGCAGGCTGGCAGACAAGTTATACCTTTTTCTGCGACCACTCATAACGATTCCGCCCATAATTCAGCAGTTTGCATGCCATCATTCATAATCGGAAGTCGTTCTGACGTGTTTTTGATTCTAGTGGTGGCCAGTGAGTCAGACAAGCTAGACCTTGCCGGTTGTTGAACGACGGAAGTGTAATGCCGATTTTGATATAAGACTGTTTTCGGCCGGGTTTGCAGTGATGCCCCGGGAGAGTCTTTGCCTGGAATTGCAGAAACGATTCTCCTCCTCTGAAAAATTGTTTCGACAATTCCCGAATTCCAAATGTCCAAACCGAAGGGCTTCTGCCTGCCATGGAACACTTTCTGACAGCCGCTGCCCTGCGTGTCATCGAAGCGGCACGCGGTCTGACTGATGCAACGGTTATGGCTCCTGTGACGCCTGAGGTCTTTTCGCCACACGACTCAGCCACCCGGTTAAACTCAGTGGCCCGATTAAACAGTGACCAGGTGGTGGAAGCGGCTATGTTCTGGGCGCTGCTGGAGGAAGAATCGGTCGCCCATCAGAGATTGATCGAGCAGGGGCTCGAAATTGATGACCTGCGTCAACGGATGAAGCGTTTTCTCCCCAGCCTGCCATTTGCCGTCAGCGATGAGTCAGATCGATCGTCGTCGCTCTCGACCGCTTTTGACCGCATGATTCGCCAGGCCCGCCACGAAGCCCACAAAGTTTCGCGATCAGAGGTGGGGACTGAGCATCTGCTGAGAGCGCTTTTTGAAACGAACGGCTGGCTGACGGCGTGGCTGGCTCAAGAACGGATCGCACTGGCGAAACCTGTCGAGGAAATCTCGGGGCCCACCACTTCTGCCAGCGGGGCACCTCTTGAGCACGAACAAATTTTATTGCCTGAAACCGCCCCCCCTGAAAATCTGACAGCGGTTTACCGACTTCTCGATGCTTCCGGCAATCGAGCTCGTGAGGGATTGCGTGTCATTGAAGATGCCGTCCGCATGGTGCGCAACGATGGATGGTTCTCTCGTGAACACAAAGAACTCCGGCATCGGCTGACCACAGCTTTACGCATGCTCCCTGAAGAGGCTCTGCTCGCCAGTCGAGATACCCCCAACGATGTCGGCACGCAAATCACGACCATGTCCGAAACCATGCGGGGTTCTGCCAACGATGTGATTGCGGCTGCTTTCAAACGTCTGCAGGAATCGCTGCGGTCGCTCGAAGAATACGGCAAAATCATCAATGGCTATTTTGCTTCGCGGATCGAAGCGATTCGTTATCAGTCTTACACACTCGAAAAAGCTGTGCGAATCGGCCAGTTCTCACAAACAGCACTCGAGGGACGGGTGCTTTATCTATTGCTGACCGAAAAGCTGTGCCATCGCCCGGTGGGACAGACTTTGCGGGAAGCGCTGCGGGCTGGTGTGGGAATTGTGCAAATCCGCGAGAAGTCGATGTCGGATCGCCGCCTCCTCGATCACACTCGACTCGTACTGGATCTGGCCCATGAATACGACGCCCTTGTGATCATGAATGATCGTCCTGATCTGGCAGCTCTGACTCAAGCCGATGGTATCCACGTCGGGCAAGACGAACTGACCATCGCCCAGGTGCGTCAGATCGCGGGGCCCCGGCCCCTGGTCGGTGTTTCGACACATTCACTCCGGCAGGCAGAAGCGGCAGTGATCGAAGGGGCCAGCTACATCGGCGTGGGCCCGACCTTTCCAACGACCACCAAAGAATTTGTCGAGTATGCGGGACTGGAATACGTGCGTGAAGTGGCCAGGGAGATCGATCTCCCGGCGTTTGCCATTGGCGGTATCACCACTGAAAATGCTGCCGAAGTAGTCGCCGCCGGAGCCACCCGCCTCGCCGTCTCCAGCACCATCTGCTCAGCCAAAGAACCCTACGATGCAGCGAATCAACTGCTGGAAATTCTGAATGGCGGTTAGGTCATCAATGACCGTTTTTGATAGGGAAGATAGTCGAGTGTGGTGCAGCCTCGTGAGAGTAGTGATTTGGCGATGCTTTTAGATATTGGAATTATTCGATTAGGACTCGCATCATGCTGCCGCACATGGGTCTGTGGGCTCAGCGCGACACTTCAAATTATATTGACGGCAACAACATATATCCATACAACGGACCCATATGGATTGACATCGAAACCTGCAAATCCGTTCAATTTTACTCCACCGCTGTTTCCTACACCGGAGCAAATCAATAACTTCATCGACCAACTGGGCAAAGACATCAAAAACAAGTCAAAAGAGCTTTGTGAAAAAGAGTGTGCGGCTTGGGCTGAATGGGACGCCACCGAAACGCGACCAGATTGGACTGAGGAAGTACAGCCATGCACTTGTAATCAGTCTTCGCTGGAGACGGGTAAGGAGCGTCTAAAGTGGGTGGAATCGCCGACGGATGTTGCAACACATCCGGGATGCAAGACATGTTTCACGTCTCTAAACACATTACCATGGTTGGCACTGGTTGTCCCATGACAGCAATGCTGCTTTGACGATGGGGGAAAGCTTCTGACATGCGGAACAGGAGCGGGAAACGCCGATTAGAAACATTCAATTGACAACCCGATTGGCCATTTCCTTAGGGATGTGTACCCCTATATGGTTGTGTGAGAGAGCCGGGATGCTAGACGAGTATATTGAGCGGAGGCCAAATAATCAGGGCAAAGACAGTGATGGCAACCCTTGCCCGCAAAATCCGCAGAAATGTTAGAGTTTTTTTCGACGCCTTCCAACCATAGCTGCTCCGGTGATCTGCATACGCCAACACGGACGCCAAATAATGTCTATTGTAAAGCGGTTTTTTACGACCCCCATCAGCTTATGCGCTCTTTGGGGTGCGTGTTTCTGCGACTCTCACACTAGTCCGCTGCTTGCAGGACAGGTGGTACAATTGGCTGCAGATGCGGAAACGGAAGCGACTGCTGAAGAGTTTGCGGCTCATTGGTTACGGCAGAGGCCAATTGATGGCCTCCCGATCGGAAGAGCTATTGGGATTCTCGTGAACCCTCGATTTTCCGAGGACACGCGGATTGCAATGTGCAGCCTTTCCCTGATTTATGCACAGTCCGCTGAGAACAGAGAACTAGTTAATGAGGTGTCTGTCGAATTTCTTGCCATGGATGGGGATCGACTTTCGAAAGCCGCAAGTATTAATTTCGCGGCATATGGTATGAAGAACCCAGAGGAAGTTGAGCGTAGGATTGTTGAAGAGATCTTTGATCCTTTAGTTTCTGACGAATCCGCTAGATCTGGATGTGTCCTACTCTTACAGTTGTCTTTGATAAGTAAGTCGATCTCCCCTACGTTGAAAGGAATTCTCGACAAAGTTGCGTCATCAAGTCTTTCTGATTCGAGGCGAGCATTACTATTAGAAGGAATTTGCCAAGGGCTACCTCCATTTGAAATTGTGGAGATGTCGGTTTCCGTAGACTGCTGGAAGCATCTTGGTCAAGTATGTGACAAGATTTATTGTGATCGAATGCAGCCAGAGAAGGTGAGGAGTGCCTGCGCGAATATACTTGGCCATCCTTTCGTGATGAAGAGTTGTCCGGTTTCAACCACCGCAGCTGGAGCTGCTAGCGAGATCTTTCGGTCGAGTGAGTCCAGTATGCATGCGAGAGAGTGCTCGGCAAGGCTTTTGGCTTCATTAAATGGTGTTGATGCAAATGTCGTACTTGTGGCACGAGATGTTGTTGCGAGTTTTAGTGATGCAGAAGTTGGAACCAACAGGATCACAACACCGTGCCTCAGGCTGATTTCAATGGCCACGCAACCAGGCGATGAAGATCGCGCGTTGTTCTGTAGAATTTTGATGGCCTGGGGAGTCAAGAGTGGTCAACGTGACATTATTGAAGCGGCATTGCGTAAATGGGGCTCTTTTCCGTAATGCTCTTTCACTAACTGAGCTTTCTTGGCCGCATGGTATCGAATGCTCATATCAATTTGCCTCGCAAGGAATGTGCTCATGCTCTTTCCGTTGGGTTGAGGTTTGTGGAGGATGCCGTTTGCTGATGCAAGTGAGTGCTGGATAGTTGTATGTTCGATATGCTGGTTTGTCTCCTGATTCGTGTTTTATTGTGCAATTTGATGTCGTTAAGAAGTGTCGGGCTACGATCAGCGGGATAAGGGGAGTCCGGTGAACTGTCTTTCTTCGCGTCCACGCTTGAGTAGATATGAAGTAGGGCAGGCTCCCGCCTGCCTTTCTGGCTCTGTGGCTTGTGTAAGTTGTGATCGAACTGGCACCGCTTTGGGTGTGTAAGCGGCTTGGACGCGATGGTTGAATTTAGCCTTTTGCCAGAAAGTTCTCTTGTCAATCCCTTGGGAGTCAAAGCTATATCGATTTATTTGAGGCGATATACACCATCGATGTGTATCGCCAACTTGAAAAAAACAGAATTGTAACGCTGGATACAAAGGCTATTACTGAGTATTTCGTATGACAACCGCTACCCAGATGTTAAAATCGCACGTGTGTGCGAAGCAGTCGATGGTTTAGGTCACTTCGTGCCATAAGATGGATCACTCGGTAGATTGCGTTACTCGCATTAAACCAGAAAACGATTGAGATACGGCGGTGAAACTCATTGTTATCAAAAACACGACACAAATGAAAAGCATGAGATGGCACATGCCGGTATAATGCCGAGGCCCAAAACATCTTCGACAAGCAAAGTATCCGGACAATGCACTCATGAAGAAGCTTGCAACAAGTAATTGGGGAATGATCCACGACGAACCCTGTTGGTCTAGCGCTGCGAACAGGGGGCTTAATGAAAGAAGACCACACATTCCACAAAAGAGCGATAGCGATAGATCTCTGCAGTTATCCAACAGGGATATTGAAGGAGCCTTCGCGTTAGACTTCGCAGGTTTCATTTGATTTGATTCTGCCTCATCCATGACTGTTTCCAGCTTCCCAATAAACTGATGAGTCACAATCATATTCGACCCAGCCAGTCGGGTCATGATCTTTTCGTCCCAGATGATGTCGCCAGAGGAATCTCGTGAGTTGTGCATGCTTTTGACTTGATTGGTAGTAGTCTAACACGACTAAAGATGTGGGTATAGGCGGTGGAGTTTTTGGCGGGCATCGGGGGTGGTAAACTGCCACCGGACTTTGCTCGCTGTGGCGTTTCGCTCCTGTTGCCACGCCGTGATTTC
>VFQR01001792.1_pt1 | contig 15067 bp, 14 predicted proteins | sample 3512321 | NCBI WGS metagenome assembly VFQR01 (sample SAMN10412374, study PRJNA504923) | tailings metagenome | isolation source: Relicate 3 Philex TSF1 revegetated site | place: Philippines: Tuba, Benguet | collected 2017-08-29
CGAGTCCCACGATGGCGCGGTCGACGAGGCCTTCGCCGCCGCGGCCTACACCGTGAGCGAGCACTACACCCACCAGCGGCTCATCCCGATGGCGATGGAGCCGCGTGCGGTGGCCGCCGTGCCGCAGCCCTTCGGCGGTGACATCACCCTCTACAGCTCCACGCAGGTGCCGCACATCCTGAAGGTGATGAGCGCGCTCACCCTCGGCATCCCCGAGCACCAGGTGCGCGTGGTCGCCCCGGCGGTGGGCGGCGGCTTCGGCGCCAAGCTCAACGTCTACGCCGAGGAGCTGCTCTGCACCGCGCTGGCCCGCAAGCACAAGGTGCCCGTGCGCTGGAACGAGGAGCGGACGGAGAACACCCAGGCCAGCATCCACGGCCGGGCCCAGCGCCAGCACATCGAGCTGGCCGCCGACGCCGACGGCAAGCTCACCGCCGTGCGCGTCCGCCTCCTGGCCGACATGGGCGCCTACCTCCAGCTGGTCACGCCGGGCATCCCGCTGCTCGGCGCGTTCCTGTACGCCGGCGTGTACGACATCCCGCAGGCCTACGACTTCAGCTGCACCTCGGTGTTCACGACGATGACGCCCACCGACGCCTACCGCGGCGCCGGCCGGCCCGAGGCCACGTACGCGATCGAGCGGGCGATGGACGTGCTGGCGGCGAAGATCGGCATCGACCCGCTCGAGCTCCGCCGTCGGAACTACATCGCCGCCGACAAGTTCCCGTACACGGCCTTCAGCGGGCTCGTCTACGACAGCGCCGATCATGCCGCGGCGGCAGCCAAGGCCGCGGAGCTCGCCGACTACGACGGCGTGCGCGCCCGCCAGCGTGAGCAGAACGTGTCGGGGGCCACCAAGCGCCTCGGCATCGGCGTGAGCAGCTACTTCGAGATGTGCGGCCTCGCACCGTCGCGAGTGCTCGCCTCGCTCAACTACTCGGCCGGCGGCTGGGAGGCCGCCACCGTGCGGGTGCTGCCCACCAACAAGGTGCAGGTGGTCACCGGCACCGCGCCGCACGGGCAGGGCCACGAGACGGCCTGGAGCATGATCGTCGCCGAGCGGTTGGGGCTCGATCCCGACGACGTCGACGTGCTCCACAGCGACACCGCCATCGCCCCGCTGGGGCTCGACACGTACGGGTCGCGCTCGCTGCCGGTCGGCGGCGTCGCCGTGGCGATGGCCTGCGACAAGGTCATCGACAAGGCCCGCAAGATCGCCGCCCACCAGCTGGAGGCCAGCGAGGAGGACCTCGACTTCGCAGGGGGTTCGTTCTCGGTGCGCGGCACGCCCGACCGGTCGATGCCGCTGGCGGCGATCGCCTTCGAGGCCTTCACCGCGCACAACCTGCCCGACGGCCTCGAACCGAACCTCGAGGCGCACGTCACCTACGACCCGCCCAACTTCTCGTGGCCCTTCGGCACGCACATGTGCGTCGTCGAGGTCGACACCGAGACCGGCGCGATCGACGTCCTGCGCTACGTGGCCGTCGACGACTGCGGCAACCAGGTGAACCCGCTGATCGTCGACGGGCAGGTGCACGGTGGCGTCATCCAGGGCCTCGCCCAGGCGCTGTTCGAGGAGGCGGTCTTCGACAGCGACGGCAACCCGCGCACCACCACCCTGGCCGAGTACCTGGTGCCGGCGGCCAGTGACGTGCCGCCGATCACGCTCGGCCACACCGTCACCCCGTCGCCGACCAACCCCCTCGGCGTGAAGGGCATCGGCGAAGCGGGCACCATCGGCGCGGCACCGGCGGTGATCAACGCCGTCGTCGACGCGCTCGCCGACCTCGGCGTGCGCGACATGCCCATGCCGGCCAGCCCGCAGACGGTGTGGGCGACCATCCGCGCCGCCCAGTCCCCGACGAACCAGCCCCAGGACCAGCCTGAGAAGCAGCAAGGAGCCACCTCGTGATCCCCGCCCCGTTCGAGTACGTCCGCGCCGGTTCCGCCGAGGAGGCGATCAGCCTGATCGGCCAGCACGGCGACGACGCCAAGTTCCTGGCGGGCGGCCACAGCCTGCTGCCGCTCATGAAGCTGCGCCTCGCCCAGCCGAGCGTGCTGGTCGACATCGGCCGGGTGAGCGACCTGTCGTACATCCGCGACGCCGGCGACCACATCGCCATCGGTGCGCTCACGCGGCACATGGACGTGGAGCGCAGCGACGTGCTGCGCGAGCACGTGCCGCTCCTCGCGCACGCGGCCTCGCACGTGGGCGATCCGCAGGTGCGCCATCGCGGCACCATCGGCGGCTCGATCGCCCACAGCGACCCGGCGAGCGACCTGCCGGCCACCACCCTGGCGCTCGGCGCCACCTACGTGGCCCAAGGCCCGAACGGCACGCGCGAGATCGCCGCCTCGGAGTTCTTCCAGGGCTTCCTCCAGACGGCGCTGGCCGACGACGAGCTGCTCACCGAGATCCGCGTGCCCAAGATGCAGGGCGCCGGGTGGAGCTTCCAGAAGTTCAACCGCCGCGCCCAGGACTGGGCGATCGTCGGCGTGGCCGCCTGGCGCCGCAACGGCGAGAGCGGCGTCGGCCTCGTCAACATGGGGTCCACGCCGATCCTGGCCGCCAGCGTGTCGTCGGCGCTCGCCTCGGGCGCGTCCATCGCCGACGCCGCCGAGCAGGCTGCGGCCGAGGCCGAGCCGCAGAGCGACCTCAACGCCACGCCCGAGTACCGGGTCCACCTCGCCAAGGTGCTGGTCCGGCGGGCCCTCGAGGCCGCGTCGGCCTGAGCGCCGGCACCACGCCCCCGGCCGTCCCGAACGACCGCCGCGTCGTGCTCGTCCTCGGCACGGCCGAGGTGCGGCGCAGCGACCTCGGGGCGGGCATCGAGGTCGTCGGTCTCCACGCGGGCAGCGACTGGCCGGCGGTCCAGCTGGGCTGGCGCGCCGACGCGGTGGCGCTCGGCGCCGACACCCTCGGCCCTCCGGAGCGCTGCCGCGCCGTGCTGCACTGCGCCGTGCGCCACACCCGCCCTGGCGGGCTCGTGCTGCTCCTGTGGGAGGAGCCCCCGGCGGAGGTGGCCTCCCTCCCCGCCGAGTTCGACCTGCGCCCCGTCGCGCCCGACGACCCCTCCTTCACGTTCTGGTCGCGAGAACTTGAGAACCTTCCAAGTTTTCGCGACCAGAACGGTGGGGGTGGGCGGGCGTTCCGGCGGACGGAGCGGTTCACCGTGCACGACCTCGTGGCGGAGGCGGCCGCGGAGGCGCGTCGGGTGACCGCGGACGAGCTCGCCGCTCGTCTCGCCGGGCCCGAGCCGCCCCTCGTGGTCGACACCCGCACACCCACCGACCGGCAGCGCTTCGGGGTGATCGCCGGCTCCGTGCACGTGCCGCGCACGGTGCTCGAGTGGCACCTGGACCCGGCCAACGGCTACCGCCATCCCGCCATCTCGTCGTTCGACCAGCCGCTCGTCATCGTCTGCAACGGCGGGTACAGCTCCGTGCTCGCCGCCGCCAACCTGCGCCGGATCGGCTTCACCGACGTGGCAGATCTCGCCGGTGGCGTGCACGGCTGGGTGGCTGCCGGCCTACCCGTGCAGCCGCCCGACCACGCGCACCTCGACCTGTGACGGGGGCCCGTCGCCGACGTCCGCGCCGTGAACGGCGGGTGAACGCTCGGTAGCCTCACCGGCCATGCTCGTCCGGGCCGAAGCGCCACCGCCGGCGCCCGAGCCCTCGTCCCGCCGACTGCCGCGCATCGACGAGCTCGTGCCCCACGACCCGTGGTTCCGCCCCCGGGTGGTGCTGATGGGCGGCTTCGCCCTCACCTACCTCTGGTGGTGCCGCACCCAGGGCCTCGTCTCCGACCGGATCAGCGTCACCGTCGCGCTCATGCTCTTCCTCGTCTGCGCCTTCGTGGGCAAGCCGTGGCAGCGCTGGCGCGTCCTCGTCGGCGACGCCGCCCTCTACGCCGGCATGTGGTTCTGCTACGAGATGACCAGGGGTGCAGCCGATCGGCTCGGGTTCCCGTACCAGGCCGAGGCGCTGCGCAACCTCGACCGCTGGCTGTTCCTCGGCACCGACCCCACGCTGTGGATGTACGAGCGGTTCTTCCGCACCGACGTGCAGTGGTACGACAAGGTCGCCTCCACCGTGTACTACACCCACTTCGTGCTGCCGGTGATCGCCGTGGCCGTGCTGTGGGCCACGAGCCGCGTCCAGTGGGTGCGGTTCATGAAGCGCTTCGCCACCGTCCTCGCCATCGCCTGCGCCACGTTCGTGGTGCTGCCGAGCGTGCCGCCGTGGATGGCCACCAGCCCCCGCTACGAGTACCGACTGCTCCGTCCGCTGCCGCGGCACACGTGGCGCGGGTTCCAGGAGCTCGGCTTCCACGGCTTCGTGTTCGACTGGCAGCGCACCCTCGACTGGTCGAACGCCGTGGCGGCGATGCCGTCGCTGCACACGGCGTTCGCGCTGTTCGTGCCGGCGTTCTTCCTGCCGATGATCCGCCGGCGGTGGTTGAAGGCGCTGGTGCTGGTGCACCCCGTGGCCATGCTCGCCTCGCTCGTCTACTTCGGCGAGCACTGGGTGGTCGACGGGCTCGCCGGCGCGCTGCTGGTGGGTGCCTCGTTCCTGCTCTGGCACCGCCTCGAGCGGCGCGCTCGCGAGCACCGGGCCGCGAGCGCCGAGCGCGCCCTCGACGATCTGGCGTGCCCGTCGCCGGCATGACCCCGCCCAGCGTCCTGCTCGACCTCGGCTTCCTGCAGGCGCTGCTGCGCCAGGGCGGCGGCGACGCCGAGCGGGCCAGGGAGTGCTACGCCGTGCTGGTGCGCAGGTACCGCGACCACCAGCGCCGCCTGCGGGCCCGGCACGACCACCTAGCGGACGCCGTCGCCTCCCGCGCGGGCGACGACCTCCGGCGCACGCTCCTCGCCCCGGTCGAGGCGGTCCACGTGGCCGCCCAGCACCGCCGGCAGGCCCGCCGCCTCGTGCTCCCCGCCGAGGTGGCGGGCGACGACGACCTCGCTGTGACGCTGGTGGTGATGCGCCGCGAGCGCATCAGCGAGGTGGCGAGCTTCGATCCGGCGTTCGACGCGCTGGACGTCACCCGCCACTGCTGACCGGCGGGTCACCCCCCCGTCGCGAACTGCACCACGGCGCGGTCGGCCGCCCACGGCCGCAGCAGGCGGTCGCGCACGTCCTGGTGCGCCGGGTGGGCGTCGTACTCGCGCCAGCCCTCCACGTCGTCGAAGGTGCCCACGACGGCGTAGTCGTGGGTGCCCGAGATGCCGGCGTCCGGGCCGTGGTGGTAGCTGCGGATCGAGGGGATCGCCCCGGGCAGCGCGTCGAGCGCGGCGGCCAGCTCGGCCACGTGCTCGGCCGGCACGCCCTCCTTCCACCGGAAGAGCACGGCGTGGGTGATCACTGCAGCCCCGCGTACGCGCCACCGTCGACGTTGACGTGGGCACCGGTGATGTAGCGGGCCTGCTCGCTGCAGAGGAAGGCGACGACGGCGCCGAAGTCGGCGGGGTCGCCGATCGTCGCCGCAGGGATGCCGCTGGTCGCCGCGGCGTCGTCGGCCCCGTACAGCTGCCGGACGCGATCGGTGGCGTGCAGGCCGGGCTGGACGGTGTTGACGGTGACGCCGTCGGCGGCCACCTCCCGGGCGACGGTCTTCAGGAAGCCGGTGGTGCCGGCGCGGGCGGTGTTGGACAGGATCAGCGTGGGGATCGGCTGGCGCACCGAGACGGAGGTGATGGCCACGAACCGGCCCCAGCGCCGCTCGCGCATGGCCGGGATGGCCGCCATGGCCATGCCGACCACGCTCAGCAGGCTGAGGTCGAGCGCCGGCCCGTACGCGTCGAGCGGCGTGGAGGCGAACGTGCCGGCGGGCGGCCCGCCGCCGTTCGCGACCACCACGTCGAGGCCACCCAGCACCTCGGCGGCGGCCGCCACGAACGCCTGTCCTCCGGCGGCGTCGGCCACGTCCTGCACGATGCCGACGCACCCGCGGCCGATCCGGGCCGCGGCGTCGTCGATGCGGGCACGGTCACGGCCGCAGATGACCACGCGGGCGCCCTCGGCGGCCAGTGCCGACGCTGCGGCGAAGCCCAGCCCGGCCGACGCCGCGGCCACCGCCGCGCGTCGACCCTCCAGTCCCAGCTCCATGGCGGGCGACAGTAGCCTGCGTCGGCGAGATGCACCTCGACGCCATCGCGGACGCCGATCCGTACCCCTACTGGTACGAGGATGTGGACGAGCCCGACAGCAACCCCACCCTGGTGCGCACGGAGACGTGCGACCTGTGCGTCGTCGGCGGCGGCTACACCGGGCTCTGGACGGCGATCATCGCGAAGGAGCGCGACCCCTCGCGCGACGTCGTGCTGATCGAGGCCCGCGAGGTCGGCTCCGCCGCGAGCGGTCGCAACGGCGGCTTCATGGAGGCCAGCCTCACCCACGGCGTCGCCAACGGCCAACAGCGCTTCGGCGACGAGATCGCCCTGCTCGAGCAGCTCGGGCTGCAGAACCTCGACGAGATCGAGGCGGCGATCGACCGCTACGACATCGACTGCGACTACGAGCGCACGGGGGTGATCGACGTGGCCACCACCTCGCACTCCCCCACCTATCTCGCCGAGCTGCGCGACGACCACCGCCAGCTGCGCGCGCTCGGCCAGCGGGTCGAGCTGCTCGACGGCGAGGCGATGCGCGCGCAGGTGTGCTCGCCCACCTACACCGGAGGGCTCTGGCGCAAGGACCGCGCCGCCCTCGTCGATCCGGCGCGGTTGGTGTGGGGGCTGAAGGCCGCGGCGGAGTCGCTGGGCGTGAGGATCTACGAGGACACCAAGGCCACGGCTCTCGAGCGCGACGGCGTGGGCGTCCTCGTGACGACGCCGCTCGGGCGCGTGCGCGCCGGCCGCGTGGCCCTGGCCACCAACGCGTTCAGGCCGCTGCTGTCACGGGTACGGCACTACATCGCACCGGTCTACGACTACTGCATGGTCACCGAGCCCTTGTCGCAGGCCCAGCTGGCCGAGCTGGGGTGGGCGAACCGGCAGGGCCTGAGCGACATCGCCAACCAGTTCCACTACTACCGGCTCACGGAGGGCGACCGGATCCTGTGGGGCGGCTACGACGCGATCTACTTCTGGCGCGGCCGCGTGGGCGCCGAGCTGGAGAGCCGCCCGGAGACGTGGGCGATGCTGAGCAAGCACTTCTTCGACACCTTCCCGCAGCTCGAGGGCCTGCGGTTCACGCACACCTGGGGCGGCGTGATCGACACCTGCAGCAGGTTCTGCGTGTTCTGGGGCAAGGCGATGCAGGGCCGGGTCGCGTACGCCCTCGGCTACACCGGGCTCGGCGTGGCCTCGTCCCGCTTCGGCGGCGAGGTGATGCTCGACCTGCTCGACGGCCGCAGGTCGGTCGCCTCGCAGACGAAGTTCGTGCAGAGCAAACCGCTGCCGTTCCCGCCGGAGCCGTTCCGCTTCGCCGGCATCCAGGCCACCAGGTGGTCGCTCGACCGCGAGGACCGCACCGGCAAGCGCAACCTGTGGCTGCGGGCGCTCGACCGCTTCGGCCTGGGGTTCGACTCGTGACCACGTCGCCCGAGGCGCTGCTGCGCGAGAAGCGCGTGGGCGATGCCGCCGCGGTCGTCGACAGGATCGTGCCCGGAACGCAGCTGATCGTGCCCATCGCGAACGGCGAGCCGGTGCACCTGCTCGACGCCATCGAGGCCGCCGCCGAGGGCCTGCGCGGCGTGACGATCCACCAGATGCACGCCCTCCGCGACCGGCCGGTGCTGCACGGCGCCCACGGCGACCGCCTCCGGCACGTGTCGTACTTCCTCTCGCACATCACCCGGCCGCGGTTCCTCGAGGGCACCGTCGACCTCGTCCCCAACCACTTCTCCGAGGTGTACCACCTCATGAGCCGCCGTGCGGACCGGCCCTACGTGGTGGCCGCCGCCGCGCCACCCGACCGGCACGGCAACTTCTCGCTCGGCGTGGCCGCGGACTACACCAGCAGCTTCATCGGCCGGGCGCCGTTCTTCCTCGAGGTCAACCGCCAGATGCCGCGCACCACGGGGCGCAACCAGATCCACGTGTCGCAGATCGACGGTTACATCGAGGTGGACGAGCCGCTGGTGGAGGTGGCGCCGGCCGAGCCGACCGAGATCGACCGGCGGATCGGGGCCCACGTGGCCGACCGCGTCCGTGACGGCAGCACCATCCAGGCGGGGATCGGCGCCATCCCCAACGCGGTGCTCGCCCACCTGCGCGACCGGCGGGATCTCGGCGTGCACACCGAGCTGATCTCCGACGGGCTGATCGACCTCATCGAGAGCGGCGTCGTCAACGGCACCCGCAAGGCGAACAACCGCCTCAAGGTGATCGGCACCTTCGCCCTCGGCACCCGCCGGCTGTACGACTTCATCGACGACAACCCCACGGTGGAGATGTGGCCGGCCCGGTACGTGAACGACCCGCGGGTGATCTCGCGCGACCCCGACTTCGTGTCGATCAACGCGAGCCTCGCCGTGGACTTCCTCGGCCAGTGCGCCAGCGAGACGATCGGTGGGCGGTACTACTCCTCCTCGGGCGGCCAGAGCGACTTCGCCAGGGGGGCGGCCTTCAGCGACGGCGGCCAGAGCTTCATCGTCCTCCAGAGCACCGCCCGTGACGGCGCCCTGAGCAGGATCGTGCCGCAGCTGGCAGCGGGCGACGCGGTGACCACGGTCAAGAACACCGTCGACATGGTCGTCACCGAGTTCGGCGTCGCCGAGCTCCGCGGCCGCAGCATCCGCGAGCGCACCGACGCCCTCATCAAGGTCGCCCACCCCGACTTCCGTGAGGGGCTGAGCCGCGCCGCTCGAGAGCTGCGCTACCTCTGATCCGCCAGGGCGGCGCCCACGCGGGCGACGCTCGCGGGGTCGTGGCGGGCGAGGCACACGAGGACGAGGCGGTCGACGCCGAGGTCGGCCCAGCGCCGGCGCCACGGGTGCCCCGGATCGACGAGCGCCTCGTCCCACTCCGCCCACACCGACACCTCGAACGCGGCGCCCGAGGTCCGCGCCTCGCGCGCCGCGCCGACGATCGCCTCCAGCTCGTCGTGCGTGCCGCGCACGTTGATGCCCTCCGCGCGACGCCCGGCCAGCCGCGCGATGCCCCGGCTGTTCGCGCCGATCACGACGGGCGGCCGTGGGTCGGCGATCGGGTAGCTGGCCAGGCGCGCGTCACGTGCGGGGTCCCACCACCGGTCCAGCTCGTCGAGCGCGGCCTCGAGGCGCTCGTGGCGGAGGACGACCGTCGGGGCGAGCTCGATCCCCAACTCGCGGTGCTCGGCCGACCAGGCCGTGCCGGGGGCGGCGCCGGCACCCACGCCGAGGAGCAGGCGGCCGCCGCTGATCGCCTGCGCGCTCGCCGCGGCCATGGCCATCAGGCCCGGGTTGCGGTTGGCGACGTTGACGACGAGGGTGCCCAACCCGATCGTGGTGGTGGCGGCGGCGAGGGCGCCGAGGAGGGTGAAGCACTCGAGCATCGTCGTGCCGCGCAGCAGGCTGCCGTCGAAGTGGTCGAAGACCCACGCGGCGGAGAACCCCGACCGCTCGGCGAGGAGCACGCCGTCGCGCAGCGACTCCCACGGCTCCACCGCCGGGTCGAGCTGGATGTCGACGATCACGTGCGCACCAGGACCGTGACGGAGCGGGGTGGGGCGACGAGCACGCCCTTCGCAGCCGACCACCGGGCGCCGCCGGGTGCCGTGCACAGCGCCACCGCCCACCCGGCCCCGTGGTCGTCGGGGGGCACCAGGAACTCGACCGCGTCCCACCACGCGTTGGCCACCACGTGCAGCGGGCCCGCCCGCCAGGCCAGGCTGCGCGACTGCTCACCGAGGTCCGGCCCGCCGTCGGCGCCGTAGCAGCGCACGTCCTCGAAGCCCCCCGCCTCGGCCGCCAGGCGACGCAGCCGGATGAGGCGCTGCACCACGTGGTGCAGGTCGCGCCAGCTCTCGAGGCGCGACCAGTCCATCCACGTGAGCTGCCCGTCGACGTCGTAGGGGTTGTCGTGGCCGCCCTGCGTCCGGGCGAGCTCGTCGCCCATCACGAACATCGCCGGCCCCGCAGCGAGCAGCAGCAGCGCGAAGGCGTTGGCCAGCTGCTGCGGCCGCAGCTCCGGGCCGCAGTCCCACGCCCGGTGGCGGTCGTCGGTGACGGCGGTGAGGTCGTGCAGGGTCAGCCCGTCGTGAGCCGTGACGAAGTTGAGGCTGCGCCACGCCTCGCCGGGGAACAGGTCGGGGCTGCCGCTCACGCGGCGGCACAGTGAAGGGACGAGGCCGGGCTCGCCGCGCAGGAAGCCGCGCACGTCGTCGCGGAAGCGGTCGTTCCACTGGATCCACCGGCGGTCGGGGAATTCCGGTCCCACCTGGTACGCGCCGAGGTCCCACGGTTCCGCCACGAGCGCGACGCCGCGGTGCTCCGCCCAGTCGCCGATCCTGCGGATCAGCTCTCCCCCGTCGCGGCCGAGCACGGTGGCGAGGTCGAAGCGGAAGCCGTCCACGCCCAGGTCGGCGTAGCGTTCCAGGGCCTCCAGCACCAGCTCGCGCACGTGCGCGTCGGCCGGGTCGACGTCGTTGCCGCAGCCGCTGTCGTTGGTGTACCGGCCGGCTGCGTCGCGGCGGTAGGCGTTCGCGTCGTCGAGGCCGCGCAGCGTCCACGTCGGCAGGTCGGCGGCGCCCTCGCCGGTGTGGTTGAACACCACGTCGAGCCACACCGCGATGCCGTGGTCGTGGGCGGCGCGCACGAAGGCCGCGAGCTCACCGGGTGCGTCGTCGGGATCGGCCGCGTACGGCCGGTGCACGGCGCCCCACACGATCGGCATGTAGCCCCAGTAGTTGCCCCGGGTGTCGAACGGGTGGACGGGCATCAGCTCCACCACGTCCACCCCGAGCGCGGCGAGGTACCCGAGGCGCTCGGTCGCTCCGGCGAAGGTGCGGGCGAAGCCGCGCACGTGCAGCTCGTAGACCACCGGATGGGGCCGGCGGCGGCCGAGCTGGGCCTGGCGCGGCCACGGCGCGGCCCGGACCACGCCGAGCGGGCGGCCGCGCTCCACCACCACGTCGGCCGCGTGCGGATCGACGAGCGGCCCCACGCCGTCCACCGTCAGCCAGTACCGCTCGCCGGCCTCGGCCGCGACCGCGGCGCTCCACCGCCCGCTCCAGGTGCCCTCGTGCTCCACCCGCTCGGCCGGCACGCGCCGTTCACGGCCGTCGTGGCCGAGCAGCGACAGCACCACGGTGCCCGCGCTCGGGGCATGCACCGTCACCCGCAGCTCGTGGTCCCGCACACGCACAGCATGTCACCGCGCTGCGGATGGCCTCTAGCCTGGTCACGTGCTCACGTCCTCCTCGACGCCCGCCGACGTCGCGGCCGCGCTGGGCTCCCACGGCTACCTCCCCGACGAGGGCCTGGCCACGGCGATCTTCCTCGCGCTGTCGCTGCGCCGGCCGCTGCTGCTCGAGGGCGAGGCCGGGGTGGGCAAGACGGAGGTGGCGAAGGTGCTCAGCCGGTGGAGCGGCGGGCAGCTGATCCGGTTGCAGTGCTACGAGGGGATCGACGCCTCACAGGCGGTCTACGACTGGGACTACTCGCGCCAGCTCCTCCACCTCCGCGCCGCCGAGGCGTCGGGCGACGCCCGCGGCCTCGGCACCACCGCGCTGGAGGACCAGCTCTACCAGGAGCGCTTCCTCCTCAAGCGGGCCGTGCTGCGAGCGATCGACCACCAGAGCCTGATCCCGCCCGTGCTGCTGATCGACGAGATCGACCGGGCCGACGACGAGTTCGAGGCGTTCCTGTTGGAGGTGCTGTCCGACTTCCAGGTGACGATCCCGGAGCTCGGCGTGTTCGCCACCACGCAGCCGCCGATCGTGATCCTCACGTCGAACCGCACCCGCGACGTGCACGACGCCCTGAAGCGCCGGTGCCTCTACCACTGGGTGGAGCACCCCACCTTCGAGCGCGAGGTACGGATCGTCCGCCTCCGCGTGCCGCACGTCCTCGAGCCGCTGGCGAGGCAGGTGGCCGGCGCCGTGGAGGCCATGCGCACGAAGCACCTCTACAAGCCGCCCGGCGTGGCGGAGACGATCGACTGGGCGACGGCGCTCGCCACGCTGGGCGTGGGCGAGCTCGACGAGCGCACGGTGGAGGCCACCCTCGGCGCGGTGCTGAAGTACCGCGAGGACCAGGAGCGGGTGCGCCAGCACGGTGGCATCGCCGAGATCGTCAAGCAGGCCTTCGAGCGCGGCGCCGCGGCGTCCTGATCACGGGGCACACGTGGCGACCAGCCCGCTGCACCCACCGGCCGTGGCGGACGGCGGGGACCGCGCCGGCCCCGAGCTGGCGGTGGGGTTCGGGCGGGTGCTGCGCGGCCTCGGGTTGCCCGTGCCGATCGGGAGCGTGATCGCGTTCAGCGAGGCGCTCGGCCTGCTCGGGCTGGACGACCGCGACGGGGTCTACTGGGCGGGCAGGGCGACGCTCGTCCACCGGCCCGAGGACCTCGGCGTGTACGACCGGGCCTTCGCCGTGTTCTGGGAGCGCCGCCGCGGCGACGGCGACGGCACCGAGCCCGAGCCGCTGCACCTCACCATCGCCGTGGACGACGACGAGGCGGGCGACGAGGGCGACGACGGGGCCGCGGAGGCGCCCGACGACGACCCGACGCTGCAACTGCGCTTCTCGGCCACCGAGGTGCTGCGCCACAAGGACTTCGCCGCCTGCACCGACGACGAGCTGGCGCAGGTGACCGAGATGATGTCGACGTTGCGCCTCGCCGGCCCGCCACGGCGGTCGTTCCGCATGCACCGCACCCCGCGGGGGCACGACCAGGACATCCGCGCCACGGTGCGGGCATCCCTGCGCTCCGGCGGCGAGCCGCTGCGCCGCCAGTGGCGCGAGCACGGGGAACGGTTGCGGCGGCTGGTCCTGCTGCTCGACGTGAGCGGTTCGATGGAGCCCTACGCGCGCGGCATGCTCCGCTTCGTGCACGCCGCCGTCGCCGGCCGCCAGCGCGTGGAGGCGTTCGCGCTGGGCACGCGGCTCACGCGGGTGACGCGCGAGCTGAGCAGCCGCGACCCCGACCGCGCGCTCACGCTCGCCACGGCGCGCGTGCTCGACTGGAGTGGCGGGACCCGCCTCGGCGAGTGCCTGCGCACGTTCAACGACGACTGGGGCGTGCGCGGCATGGCCCGCAACGCCATCGTCGTCATCCTCTCCGACGGTTGGGATCGAGGCGACCCCGACCAGCTCGCCGAGCAGATGCAGCGGTTGCAGCGTGTGTCGTTCCGCACGATCTGGGTCAACCCGCTGAAGGTCACGCCGGGTTACGCGCCGCTGGCTCGCGGCATGGCGGCCGCGCTGCCCCACGTCGACGCCTTCGTCGAGGGCCACTCGGTGGCCGCGCTGGAGGAGCTGGCCGCCACGATCTCCGCCCACTCGATCGGTCCGGGGCGCACCCGGCACCAGAACGGAGCACGACATGCGTGAGCTGCTGGACGACATCGACCGCTGGCGGGCCGCCGGCAAGCGCGTCGCCGTCGCCAAGGTGGTCGACATCGAGGGCTCGGGGCCGCGCGAGCCCGGCGCGGCGATGGCCGTGAACGAGGCGGGCGAGGTGGCCGGCAGCGTGAGCGGCGGGTGCGTGGAGGGTGCCGTCGTCGGCGAGGCCCTCGGCATCCTGCAGGGCGAGCGCGGTCCGGGCATCGTCACCTTCGGCTACAGCGACGACGAGGCCTTCGCGGTCGGGCTCACCTGCGGTGGGACGATCCGGCTGTTCATCGAGGCGCTCGACTGGTGAGCATCTACGACACCCTCCGCGAGCGCCTGCGCCACCAGCTGCCCACGGCGCTCGCCACCGTCGTCGACGGCCCGCTGCCCGGTGCGAAGCTGCTCGTGGTGCCCGACGGCGAGCCCCTCGGTTCGCTCGGCCACGACGAGCTCGACCGGATCGTCACCCGCGACGTGCTGGGCGAGCTGGAGGCGGGCCGCTCCGGCATCCGCCACTACGGCCCCGAGGGCCAGACCACGCCGGAGGACCTGCTCGACACGCCGACGGTGGCGGTGTTCATCGAGAGCTGGGCGCCGCCACCGCAGATGTGGATCTTCGGCGCCGTCGACTTCACCGCTGCGCTGTCGCGTGTGGCGAAGGTGCTCGGCTACCGCGTGGTGGTGTGCGACGCGCGGGAGGTCTTCGCCACCCGCCGCCGGTTCCCCGCCGCCGACGAGGTGGTGGTGGCGTGGCCCGACCGGCTGTTCGACCAGCGCGGCGACCAGCTGGGCAGCCGCGACGCCGTGTGCATCCTCACCCACGACCCGAAGTTCGACGTGCCGGCGGTGGTGGGCGCCCTCGCCACCTCCGTCGGCTACATCGGCGTGATGGGGAGCCGGACGACGCACACGAAGCGCCTGGAGCGGCTGCGCGAGGCCGGCGTGGACGACGACGGCCTCGACCGGCTGATGTCGCCCATCGGGCTCGACCTGGGGGCGCGCACCCCGGAGGAGACGGCCATCTCGATCTGCGCCGAGATCATCGCGAGGCGCACGGGCCGCTCTGCGCCGTCGCTGCGCGACCGGGAGGGGCCGATCCACGCAACGCGTCGGGGCGGCTGAGCCGGCGGCCTACGGCCCCGTGGGATCGCCGAAGCGCAGCGACGAGCGCGAGCTGAGGTCCAGCTCCACGGTGCGGCCGCGGCCGACGGCGTGGACGATGGCTCGGTCGACGCCCAGCCACATCATCACGTGCCCGGGGTACTGCACGAGGTCGCCGGCCTGGGCGGTCTCCGGGGTGCGGCCCGACGCCTGGCGGATCTGGGCGCTGCTCTGGCGAGCGAGGGTGAAGCCCGCCTGCGCCCACGCGTAGGTGGTGAGCCCGGAGCAGTCGAAGCCCTTGTTCGGGTCGCTGGTGTTCTTGCGGTAGGGGGCGCCCAGCTGGCTGAGCGCACCGAGCAGGGCCTGCTGGTGGTCGGTGTCGGCCCGGCGCCACGCCTCGCGGAGCGCGTCGGGGGCCACGCCGAGGCGTTGGGCGACGGCGGTGGCCAGGTTGGCCCTGCGAAACTCGTAGGTGCTGAGCAC
>VFQR01001793.1_pt1 | contig 15062 bp, 15 predicted proteins | sample 3512321 | NCBI WGS metagenome assembly VFQR01 (sample SAMN10412374, study PRJNA504923) | tailings metagenome | isolation source: Relicate 3 Philex TSF1 revegetated site | place: Philippines: Tuba, Benguet | collected 2017-08-29
CCATCGCCATCGGTCTCAAGCGCAGCGATGTGCTGGAACCGATCGAGCGGTCGTTCTTCGTCGACCTGATGTTCCTGCTGGTCACCGCCGGCGGTTCGATCGTGGCGGCACTGCTGCTCGCCGAATTCGGCCTGTTGCGCGGTGTCCGCACGCTGAAGAACGCGGCACTCCGGCTCAAGGCCGGGCGCATGGGCGTGCGCGTGAACCTGCCGCGGTTCGTGGCGGGCGAACTGCACGACCTCGCCCATACCTACAACGCCATGACCGCGGAGTTCGAACGCCTCGCCTATCTCGACCGGCTCACCGGACTGCCGAACCGCCGCTATCTGGAACGCAATCTGATCGAGCGGCCGGATGTTTCGGAGCCAACGCGCAAGGCGCTGCTCGCCATCGACCTCGACGGCTTCAAGCCGGTGAACGACACCTACGGCCATGCAACGGGCGACAAGGTGCTGTCGCTGGTCGCGCGCCGCATCGCGTCCGTAGTGGACGAGCGCGGTCTGCTTGCCCGCGTGGGCGGTGATGAGTTCGTCACGATCGTGCCGATGAAGGCCAGGGACACCCGAGCCAGCATGGTGGCGCTGGCGGAGGAAATCCGCGCCGCCATGCAGCAGCCGATCGAGCTGGATGGCATGAAGATCCCGGTCGGCTGCAGCATCGGCATTGCGCTGGTGCCGGAGGACGCGGAAACGCTGTCCGGCGCCATGGTGATGGCCGACGCGGCCCTCTACGAGGCGAAGCGCTCCGGCCGCAATCTCGTGATCGACAGCGCGCCTCCGCTGGCCTCGGAAGGCGAAGCCGAGGAAGAGCAACACTGGGCGGCCGTGGAATTGAACCACCGCTGGTGACGGATTCTGCTTTCGGCAGAATTTTCAGCGATCGTTTTTTCAGAAATTACTTTAAATGCTGGAATAGAGCGTAATAAGCTATTGATTTAGCTCTATTTTCATCCGGTCATAGGCCGGTTCCACGTTGCCCGGCACCTCGCCCGCGAGCTTCTCGTAATCGAGGTCCGTATGCAGGTTGGTCAGGATCGCGCGCGCGGGATGCACGCGGGCGATCCAGTGCAGCGCCTCCTCGACCGAGAAATGGCTTGGATGCGCGCGGTAGCGCAGCGCATCGGTGACAAGCACCTCCAGCCCCGCCAGCGCCTTCAGGCTCGCGTCCGGAAACGCCTTCACGTCACAGCAATAGGCGAAGGCGCCAAAACGAAAACCGAGCGTGTTGATGTCGCCGTGGTGCTGGAGGACGGGTAGCGCCGTGATCGGCCCCGCTTCCCCCTCGATGGTCACGGGCTTGCCCGCCTCGATGGAATGGGCCGACAGGATCGGCGGATATTCGCTGCCGGGCGGCGCCTCGAAACAGTAGCTGAACTTCGCCCGCACCTCGCGTGCGGTCGGCTCGTCCATATAAACGTCGACGCGGCGGCGATGCTGCAGGAAAAACGGGCGCAGATCGTCGATGCCATGCGTGTGGTCGGCATGGGCGTGGGTGTAGAGCACGCCGTCGATTTTCTCGACGCCCTCGGCCAGCATCTGCTCGCGCAGGTCCGGCGTCGTATCGATCAGGACGGTCGTTTTCTTCGTGCCGTCGATGCGCTCCACCAGCAGCGAGGTACGGCGGCGGCGGTTTTTCGGATTGTGCGGATCGCACGCACCCCAGCCCTGGGCCACGCGCGGCACACCCGCCGACGAGCCGCATCCCATGATCGTGAAAATCATGCTCACCGGGACGGCACCTTGGAAAACAGCCGGAAGAAATTCGCGGTCGTGATGGCCGCGATTTTATCCGGGGTGACGCCGCGCGCTTCGGCGAGCACGCGCGCCGTCTCGGTGACGTAGGACGGTTCGTTGCGCTTGCCGCGCCACGGACCCGGCGCCAGAAACGGTGCATCGGTTTCGACGAGGATGCGGTCTTCGGGCAGCGATGCCGCGATCTCGCGCAATGCGCCGCTGGTCTTGAAGGTCAGGATTCCCGAAAACGAAACATAGCCGCCGAGCGCGACACCGCGGTTGGCGAGATCCGCTCCGCCGGTGAAGCAGTGGAGCACGAAAGGGAAGGCGCCCTTCCCGCTTTCCTCCTCCAGAATGCGCGCGACGTCGTCGTCGGCCTCGCGCGCGTGGATCACGAGCGGCAATCCCGTCTCGCGGGCGGCCGCGATGTGGAGGCGGAAGCCGCGCTCCTGCGCGTCGCGCGGGCTGTTGTCGTAGTGATAGTCGAGGCCCGCCTCGCCGATCGCGACAACCTTGGCACCCTCCGCGATCTTCAGAAGATCGGCCTTGGTGACATCCGGCTCCTTGGCGGAATGATGCGGGTGGGTTCCTACCGAAGCGTAAACGTCCGGGTAGCGGTCGATAATGGCCTGCAAACGCTCGAACTGACGGACCCTGGTGGAGATCGTGACCATGCGGCCGATGCCGGCGGAGCGGGCGCGTTCGACGATCGCATCCAGCTCCGGCGCGAACTCCGGAAAGTCCAGATGACAGTGGCTGTCGACCAGCATCAGCTCTTGGCTTCCTCGGGCTCGACGTAGCGCGGGAATACGCCGGAAGGTGCGGGCAAGGCGGTGCCGGCCTTCAGGCGGTTCTTTTCTCCAAGATGCGCGAAGCTGCGTGCATCTTTCGGCACAGCGAGCAGGTCGAGAAGCTTCGCCGCCCCTTCCGGCACGAATGGCTGCGCCAGAATTGCAATCTGCCGGGTAACCTCGGCGGTGGTCCAGAGCACGGTCGCCATCTTCGCGGGATCGGTTTTGCGCAATTCCCACGGGGCGGCGGCGGCGAAATAGCGATTGGCTTCAGCCACCACGGTCCAGATCACTTCGAGGGCGCGGTGAAGCTGCTCGGTTTTCATTTCCTCGCGCACGCCTTCGAGCATGGCGTCGGCGGCGGCAAGCATCGCCTTGTCGTCGGGCGACAGCGCGCCGGGTGCCGGCACTTTCGCCTCGCAGTTTTTCGCGATGATCGAGAGCGAACGCTGCGCGAGATTGCCAAGGTTGTTGGCGAGGTCCGCATTCATGCGGTTCACGATGGCTTCGTGGCCGTAATTGCCGTCGTGGCCGAACGGCACCTCGCGCATGAAGAAATAGCGAAGCTGGTCCACGCCGTAGGCGTCCGCGAGCGAAAACGGATCGACGACGTTGCCGACCGATTTCGACATTTTCTCCCCGCGGTTGAACAGAAAACCGTGACCGTGCACGCGCTTCGGCACTTCAAGTCCGGCCGACATGAGAAACGCGGGCCAATAGACCGTGTGAAAGCGCACGATGTCCTTGCCAATCACGTGGATGTCGGCGGGCCAGAACTTTTTAAACTGCGCGGAGTTCACATCCGGGTAGCCAAGCCCGGTGATGTAATTCGTCAGCGCATCGACCCACACATACATGACGTGGCCCGGTGCGTCCGGCACCGGCACGCCCCATGTCAGCGTCGTGCGCGAGATCGATAAATCCTGCAGCCCCGCCTTCACGAAGCTCACGACTTCATTCTTGCGCGTCTCGGGCAGGATGAAATCGGGCTGTTCGTAGAGCTTCAAAAGCCGGTCGGTGTAGGCCGACAGCTTGAAGAAATAGGTTTTTTCCTCGGTCCATTCGACCGGTGTGCCCTGCGGGCCAACACGCACCTTGTCCGGGCCGACGGTGGTTTCGGACTCGGCGTAGAACGCTTCGTCGCGGACGGAGTACCAGCCGGCGTAAGTGCCAAGATAAATGTCCCCCCGCTCCTGCATCTTCTTCCAGATCGCCTGGCTCGCGGCATGATGCGCGGGCTCCGACGTACGGATGAAGCGGTCGTAGGAGACGTTCAGCCGGTCGCACATCTCGCGGAAGCGCGGGCTGTTGCGGTCGGAAAGCTCCTTCGGCGAAATGCCTTCCTTGGCCGCGGTCTGCGTCATCTTCAGGCCGTGCTCGTCGACACCCGTCATGAAGAACACGTCACGGCCTTCCAGCCGGTGGAAGCGCGCAATGGCGTCGGACGCAATGGCTTCGTAGGCGTGCCCGATATGCGGCGCGCCGTTCGGATAGGAAATCGCGGTCGTGATGTAATAGCGGTTCGCCGCCATCCAACGTTCCTTATGCGCGCGCGCTACCGTTGCGGGCCGCCTCGGCGAGCATGGAGAAGACCTGAAACACAAGCGGCCGACGGTCGAGATTGAAAGCCTCGGCCTCGACCGCTGCGCGGCGCACTTTTTCCCATGTCTCGGCATAGCGTGCAAGGCGCGCGCCATCGCTGCCTTCGGTGTCGGTGGCGGAGAGCGCCAGCCAGTCCTCGACCGTTTCGGAAAATACTTCGAGTCCGCGCTCGCGCTGGATTTTGTCCGAGAGGCTGCTGAGAGAGCCGCTGTCCACCTGCGGCAGGCGGTTCAGCATCTCGATGGTGAGGCTGCGGACTTCCAGCCCTTCGGCGAGCAGCAACTGGATCGCACGGCGGACGCTGCCGCTGCCGGCCTTTGACGCCTGCGCCACGTCCGCGCGCGGGAGTTCGGGAATCCTGTCGGCGATGTTCTCGATCGCCTGCACGATCTGCGCGGGCTCCAGCGGACGCAGCAGGATGCGGCGGCAGCGCGAGCGGATTGTCGGCAGAAGCCTTCCGGGCGAATGGGAGACGATGATGAGCAGCGAATTCGGCGGCGGCTCTTCCAGAATCTTGAGCAGCGAGTTCGCGCCGAAGCGATTGAGTTCTTCCGCCGAGTCCACGATGCAGACGCGATAGCCGCCGCGCGCCGCGGTCGAGCCGAAAAACGGCACGGTCTTCCGCACCATGTCAGCGGGAATTTCGCTCGGGGCTTTCTTCCCCTCCTCCGGCGATACACGGCGCAGGGCGAGCAGATCGGGATGCGATTGGGCGACGATCTGGCGCGAGACCTGATGTTCGGGATCGACCGCGAGGGTTGTTGCATTCCGATCGGGAGCCGACAAAAGAAAGCGCGCAATCCGGTAGGCGAGCGTCGCCTTGCCGATGCCTTCCGGCCCGCCGATCAGGAGCGCATGCGGCAGCCGGCCACTCTGCCATGCGGCGAGCACGGAGTTTTCCGCTTCCGCATGACCGACAAGCTCGAACACTTCGCGGGGATGCGGTGTGCCCTCGAGGCGGTCCGCTTCTTCGATGTCGCTCAACCCGCCGCCCTCGGGGCCGCGACCGCAGGCTGTTTGCCGCGCATGAGGCGTTCGGAAACCTTCATCCAGACCGCCATCGAGATCGCGTCCGGCGTCTTGCCCTTACCCGCGTCGATGATCGCCCAGCGGCCGGGCTCGTTTTCGGCGAAACGCTTGAAGGCTTCGCGAATCCATTTTTTCGTTTCGTCGCCTTCGCTTTCGAAACGATCCGCCTCGGCACCGCGCGCGGCCGCACGCTCCTTGCTCGTTTCCGGCGGCACGTCGAGCAGGATCGTCATGTCGGGAACGAGATTGCCGATGGTAAGCCGCTCCATCGCGCGGATCAGGCCCATGTTCACGCCGCCGATGATGCCCTGATAGACGCGGGTGGAATCGATGAAGCGGTCGGAGACGACCCACGCCCCACTCTCAAGCGCGGGGCGGATCAGCGTGTTCACATGATCGTCGCGCGCGGCGGCGAACAGGACCGCCTCCGCTTCCGGGCCGAGCGGCTTGGCGAAACCCGACAGCAGCACGTGACGGATCGCTTCGGCACCCGTCGAACCGCCCGGCTCGCGCGTCACGACCACCTCGACGCCGCGCATGCGCAGCCGGTCCGCCAGCCGCAGGACCTGCGTGGTCTTGCCGCTCGCGTCGCCGCCTTCGAAGGTGATGAGTTTTCCGCGCGCTTTGGCCATCGTTATTTCTTCAGCACCGAATTGACGCTGCTCCGGACGAAACCGATCGCCGATTCACTGACGTTGTCGATCGCGCGCTGGAACAGCGAGCCAGAGGGAACGTCGGCGCCCGCATAAAGCGGTGCGTCCAGCGCGATCCGGTCGCCGCGGAAAATCCGGAGACGGGCGACTTCCTTGCCCTTCTCCACCGGCGCACGCAGCGGACCGGTATAATAGACGCGCGCAACCACACGGTCAGCGGCATTGCGGGCGGTGAGCACCCGGATTTCGCCCTTACCCACAAGCGGAACGCTGCCGCTCTCGCCACCGTATACACGGGCGTCGGCCACCGTGACGCCATCCCGGAACAGCAGGCGTGGCTCGAAATTGCGGAAACCCCATTCGAGCAGCCGCTTGCCGTCGTCGGCGCGCTCCTTGGCGCTGTCGGCGCCGTTCAGCACGACAATCAGGCGCTGGCCGTCCTGCACGGCGGTGCCGACGAGCGCGAAGCCGGCTTCCTTGATGTTGCCGGTCTTCATGCCGTCCGCACCGATGCTGAGATCGAGCAGCGGATTGCGGTTCTGCTGGCGGATCTTGCTCCAGGTGATCTCGCGCTCGCTGAAATAGTGCATGTATTCCGGATAGGTGCGCGCGATATGCGCCGCGAGCTTCGCGATGTCGCGGACGGAAATCACCTGCTCGGGATCGTGCTGGCCGGTGGAGTTGCGAAAATCGGCGGTGCGGAGTTCGAGTTCGCGCGCGCGTTCGTTCATGCGGCGGGAGAAAAGGTCTTCGTTGCCCGCGAGCGCCTCGGCGAACACGATGCAGGCGTCGTTGCCGGATGCGACGGTGATGCCCTTGATCAGGTCTTCCACACGGATGCGGGAATTGATCGCAGCGAACATGGTGGAGCCGCCGGAAGGCGCGCCGCCTTTTCTCCATGCGTTGGTGCTGACGACCAATTCTTCGTCGAGCTTGAGATCGCCGCGTTTCAGTTCGTCGAACACGATCTCGAGCGTCATCAGCTTGGCGAGGCTCGCCGGATGCGTCGGGCGGTCGGCGTTGCGCTCGAAAAGCACCGATCCGCTCTCAAAATCGAGCAGGATCGCGGTCGGGGAATAGATAGTGAAGTTCGGCGCGGTCTGCGCCTGCGCTGCATACGGCAAGGCAGCCGCCAAAATACAGGCGCACGCCCACGCGCGAAGGGAAGCCAGATTCACGAACATTGCCTCGACCTGTCTGGCCTTAACCTGTCTGCCCCCGCCGGGCAGCGACATAGCAAGCCGGGAAGGCCCGGATCAATCGTTTATCGGGATCAGTAAAGCCCCCGGCCAGATGCGGCCGGACTGTCAATCGGCCGGGGGTGTCCCGGCTGGTTATAGGCAAAATTCTGCTGCGGGCGGCGCTCGTAACTGCCGCTGGCCGCGGCCATGACGACCGGTTCACGGCGGTCGCGCGGCATTTCCTGCGCCGGGTACGAAGGCTGAGGCGATTGCGGATAGCGGCCAAGATCGAACGGCCGTTCCGGCGGTTCCGGCACGTCCGCGACCATCATCCGGCGGCCCGGCAAGGATGCCTGCTGGGCGGGCGGAACGAACGGACCGCCCGAGGCGACCATGACCGCCGAGGGTGCCGGTGCCGGATTGCCGTCGTGGCGAAGCGTCGACGCGAGTTTGACGTCGTCGCTGCCCCGGAGGTTCGCCGGTCCGACATATTCGACGCGCACCCGCGCGACACCGTTGTGACGGAAGCCGAGCATGTCCGCGGTACGCTGCGACAGATCGATGACGCGGTTGCTGTGGAACGGGCCGCGGTCATTGACGCGCACGATGATCGAGCGGCGATTGGCGAGATTGGTCACGCGCGCATAGCTCGGGATCGGCATGGTGGTATGCGCGGCGGAAATGGATTCCTTGTCGAACACTTCGCCGTTCGCGGTCAGGCGTCCGTGAAACTGGTCGCCGTACCAGGACGCGATGCCTTCGGCGCTGTAGTTCGGATCGTGTGCGGGCGTGTATTCGCGGCCGGCGACGGTGTAGGGCTTGCCGACGCGATAGTATCCCCCGCCCTTCGGAATCGGGGTGCCGTCATCGACGACGCGCGGGCTGGAAGCGACGCCGTATTTCGGATCGACGGAGCGCGCGAATTTTCCGCTCGTATTGCAGGCGGCGAGAAACAGGCAGGCACAGATCGCAGCACCCGCGCGCAGCATGGAGCCGCGCGACGAGAAGGATTTCCGAAACTGACTGGTCTGGTTCAGCCCCATCGCCCGCTACAGAACCGGGCACGCAACACGCGACAACGCCGCGAATTTCTGTCGTGCCGCCGATCCGGACGCCGCGCCCGGATTCCCCAATTGCTTGAATAGTATCGCGAAATTGACCGGTCCAGTACGGCGAAAGTACGGCCCCGCTCAGGTCATGGTTAACGGCGGGAGGTGCCTCGTTTCGGGTTCCGTGCGGTTTTCGCCGCTGGTGCGGGCTTCTGCTCGCGCGATGCGGCCCAGACACCGAGCAGAATCAGGACGAACCCCGCGAAGTGGTAGAACAGCAGCCGCTCGCCGAGGAACGCGCTCGCCATCACCGCGGTGTAGATCGGGATGAGGTGCAGGAACGGCCCGCCCCTGTTGGCGCCGATCATGGCGATGCCCTGCTGCCAGCACACGAAGGCGACGACGCTCGTGAAGATCGCGAAATAGAGCAGCGACAGGATCGTCCAGAGATTGATCGTGAACACCTGCCCCGACGCGATTTCCCAAAGCGAGAACGGCAACAGTGCCGCCGACGAAATCGCGGCCATTACGAACGTGAATGTCAGCCAGTGCAGCGGCGGCGCCTTGCGCAGCACGACCGAGTAGAACGCGAACAGGATCATATTCACGAAAATAATGATGTCACCGAAATTGAAATCCATCGTGCGCAGCACGTTGAAATCGGCGCGCGTGATGATGAGGAGCACGCCGAGCAGCGAGATGAGGATGCCGAGCGCCTGCACGGCCGCGAGCCGCTCGCGGAACAGCAATCCACTCACTGCTACAATAGCGACTGGCGTGATCGAATTCAGCACCGATACATTGAGCGCGGTCGTGAGCTGCAGGCCGACATACTGACCCGCGCCGAAAATCGCACCGCCCGTGAGGCCCGCGAACAGCAGTGTCTTCCAGTGCTGTTTCAGCTTCGGAAGATCGCGCATCACGTATTTGCGTGCGAACGGCCACAGCACGATCAACGGCAGCAGCCAGCGGAAGGTGGCAATGGTGAAAGGCGGGATCAGGCCCGCGACAGCGCGGCCGATGATGTGGTTGCCGGACCAGAACAACGCCGCCAATGACAGCAGCAGATACGGATTGGCGGAAATCACCACCTGACTTGCGGCCGGTTTTTTCACCTGAATTCCAGTCCGTTCAACGCAGCAGCCAGATTGCCGCGAGCGACAGATACGAGAAAAGCGTGAACACCACCAGCGCGCCGAAGCCATCGACGAAGCGGTCGGAGAAATTCGGCAGTATCAGCGGAGCAACCAGCACGCCCGCCCCGCCCGCGAGAACGCCTGCGTACCACGGAGCGATGCTGAAGGTGAGCCAGAGGCCGGCGGCAACCGCGATCAGCACCAGCGCAATCGAGCCATGGAGCAGAAGCGACCCTGGAACGGTCCTGAATTCCGCCCGCCTCTCTACTTTAGGAAAATGATCGACGGCGGAAAGCAGATGCAGGCTCGCGCTCAGGAGCAATGCAGCGAAAGCGGTAATCACCAGCCAGGCGTTGAAGGTCACGGGATGTCTCTTGAACGAAAATCCGGAGCCTTCTAACATATGAGACATATATTACACGTACAAACAAAAAACGCCGGGGAACGGAATGTCGAAGGGCAAGGAAGGCGGCACCGCCGCCAAGGATGCGGGCAAGCGCGAGAAGCGCACCATTACCGAAATCCGCGACTCCAAGAAGACCGGCGAGAAGATGGTCTACATGTCCGTGCCGGACTACACCTCCGCGCAATGGGCGGAAGCGGCCGGTGTCGATGTCGCCGTGCTGGGCGACAGCCTTGCAATGATCGCGCACGGTCACAAGAGTACCGTTCCCGCGACCATGGACATGATGGTGATGCACGCATCGGCGGTGCGGCGCGGTGCGCCCAATACTTTCGTGCTCGGCTGCATGCCCTACCAGAGCTACAACACCGTCGACCGCGCACTCGTGAATGCAACGCGCTTCATGCAGGAAGGACTTTGCGACGCGGTGAAGCCACAGGGCGGCAAGTCACAGGCGCATATCCTGAAGGCGCTCGTCGATTCAGGTATCCCTACCGCCTCCCATATCGGCCTCACCCCGCACACCATCGCGATGTTCGGCGGCTTCAAGATTCAGGGCCGCACGGCGGAAGCCGCGATGAAAATCCTCGAAGACGCCTTCGCGATCCAGGACGCGGGCTGCTTCATGCTGGAGTTCGAGGCGGTACCGGCGAAGATCGCCAAGCTCATTTCCGAGCAGCTTGAAATCCCGACCATCGGCATCGGGGCCGGTGTCGGCACGGACGGGCAGATTCTGCTCTGCTACGACCTTCTCGGCGTCTTCACCGACTTCAAGCCGAAGTTCACCAAACGCTACGCCAGGCTCACCGAAGTCGCCGTCGCGGGCATCAAGGAATATGTGAAGGAAGTGAAGGAAGGCTCCTTCCCTGACGACGATCATTCCTACAGTATCAACGACTCGGAATACGAAAAATTCGCGTCGATGGTCGCCAAGCGGCGGCAGATCTAGGAACGGGATCGAATGACGAAGCACGTCGCCGTGCCGAAGAAGAGCGGAGGCAAGCCCTCCTCCGAGACGCTGACTGATCAGGCCTATCGCCAGATCGAGGAGCGGATCGTGACGCTGCGGTTGAAACCGGGCGAAGTCCTTTCAGAACAACAACTTTCCGCCTCGCTGAAAATCGGCCGGACACCCATCCGCGAAGCCTTGCAGCGGCTTTCGCTGGAAGGGCTGGTTCGCATTCTGCCGCGCAAGGGAATTCTCGTTTCCGACATCAATCCACGCGAGCAACTGCTGGTGCTCGAAGTGCGCCGCGAACTGGAGCGCCTGCTCTGCCGCGGCGGCGCGGAGCGCGCCACCAGCGAGGAACGCGAACAGCTCAACGAGATCGCCCGCGCGATGGATCGCGCCGGCAAGATGAGCGACGACATCGCCTTCATGCGGCTCGACCGCGATCTGAACCAGCTGATGGTGGAGACCGCGCACAACGATTACGCCGCACGCGCGATCAAGCTGCTGCAGGGCCTGTCGCGCCGCTTCTGGTACATGCACTACAAGGAAGCCGCCGACCTTCCGCTGTGCGCGAAGCTGCATGCCGAACAGGCGCGCGCCATCTCCAAGGGCGACCCTGCCCGCGCGGCCAAGGCTTCCGATCAACTGATGGACTATGTGGAGTCGTTTACACGCGCGACCGTGTAAGCGGAGGTGACCATGACGATGTACGAAGGCAAGCGGACGATCGACGGGCTGGTGGTGACCGCCGACGGCAAGAAGCTAGACGAGCATTACGAGGTCAAGCGTTTCACCACCTACGGGTTTGAATGGACCTATGAGGGCGAGAGCCCGCAGCAGCTCGCACTCGCAATCCTGTTCGACTATCTCGGCGACAAGGAACAGGCGATCAGACTTTCAGGGCCGTTCATGAAATCCGTCATCGCCAATCTCGACAACGACTGGCAGTTGTCCGGCGAGCAGATCGACAGCGCTATCGCCGCCATCGAAAAACGCTGACTACGCGAAAAAGAGAGTTAGACCCTCCGTAGAACTTTGGGCTATGAACTGACATAGTAGTGATATATCATCTTCACAAATGCAGCCGGGATGAACCCGGATACGACGGGGAGAAACGCCATGAAATTCACACGCCGTAATCTGTTGAAGTCCGCCGCCGCGGTCGGTGCGCTCGCCGCCGTGCCCGGCTCCGGAGTATTCGCGCCCGCCATCGCGCAGAACAAGCCGCTGAAGATCGGCGTGCTTGCGCCGCGCACCGGCCTCGCCGCCAGCCCCGGCATTGCCGGCATCCGCGCCGCCGAATGGGCTGCGGAAAAAATGAACGCCGCGGGCGGCATCGCCGGCCGTAAGGTACAGCTCGTCATCGACGAGGAAACCTCGCCGAAGGACACGATCGAACGCTTCTCGCGCATGGTGCAGCAGGAGCAGGTCGATCACGTGCAGGGCATCGTTTCGACGGGTGTCGCACTGGCGCTCGGCCCGGTGGTCGAGGAGTCGCGCGTGCTCACCATCTTCTGGGACGGCACCACGCAGGACGGCGTCGTCGAGAAGCTGCCGAATCCGAAATATCTCTTCCGCTCCACCGACAACGAGTGCGAAGCGGTGATGGGTTCGCTGCTCGCGATCAAATACTTCAAAGGGCAGTTCAAGCGGATCGCCGGCATCAACCCGGACTATTCCTACGGCCGCAACAACATGGCCGCCTTCATCGCCATCCTGAAACGCTTCAACATCGAGCATGAAGTCGTCACCGAACAGTGGCCGAAGGTCGGCAACATGGACGTCACGAGCTTTGTCGCGGCGTTGCAGGCCGCGAAGCCCGACCTCATCTTCTCCTCGCTACTGTTCGCAGATCTGCCGGTTTTCATGCGCCAGGCGAATGCCGCGGGCCTCACCAAGAGCGCCAAGATGGTGTTCCCGGCGGCGGGCTGGCAGCACACGCTGATGAAGAAGGAATTCACGCCGGAAGGCATGATTTTCGGCCACAACACGCTTTACTTCAACAATCCGAACGCCAACGCCACGGCGAAGGAATTCGTCGCCTGGTACGAGGACAAGCACAAGGACTATCCGAACTGGGAAGCCGACCGCGCCTACTTCTCGATGATTTCCTACAAGGCAGCCGTCGAAAAGGCGCAGAAGGCGAAGGGTGCCTGGCCGGGCGTCGACGACATCGCCGAAGCGATGATCGGCCTCGAGGTGGAAAGCCTCGGCGGCAAGGGCGGCTGGCGCAAGGACAAGATCGCCGACCAGACCTTCATCCAGGGCCTGACCACGCACAACAACAAGTACGACTTCGTGACGCTCGACAAGTTCGACTCGATCTATTCGACCGAACTGCAGAAGCCGGCCGGCGCCGACTTCTGGAAGTGGATCGAAACGGCCAAGTTCAACATCTGATCCACGGCAATGACTGCGTCAGCGTTCGCAAACATCCTGCTCGGCGGCGTGTTTCACGCCGCCGTGCTCTTTCTCGTCGCGGCCGGCCTGCAGATCGTGTTCGGTGTGCAGAAAATCCTGAATCTTGCCTGCGGCTCGTTCTACGCCCTCGGCGCTTATTTCGGGATTACGGTGACAACGCTCTTCGCACAACACGGCATGCCGGCGTGGATGCTGTTGCCGGTGCTGATCGGCAGCGGCCTTGTGCTCGGCTTGATCGGCCCGCTGATCGAGCGGCTGTTGCGCACGATCTACGACCGCGACGAGGCGTTTCAGCTTCTTTTGACTTTCGCGCTGCTCCTGATGTTCCAGGATGTGCTGCGCTTTTTCTGGGGCGCCAATCCTCGCTCCATAAACGTGAACTACCTTGTTTACGGCACGGTCTCGATCGGCGATTTCCGTGTGCCGGTATATAATCTGCTCGTGATCGGCGCAGCACTCCTGATTGCCATCGCGCTCAATATGTTCCTGCAAAAGACCAATTACGGGCGCGTGCTGCGCGCCACCGCGGAGAACCGCGGGATGGCGGAGGCGCTCGGCGTCAATGTGAAGATCGTCTATGCGGCGGTGTTCACCGCAGGCACCGTACTCGGCACCATCGCCGGCGCGCTCGTGGTGCCGACCGCGGCAGCTTCGATGGAAATCGCGGTTGAGCTCGTGGTGGAGGCCTTTGCGGTTGTCGTCATTGGCGGGCTCGGATCGATGCCCGGCGCGCTCGTCGGGGCGCTCGTCGTCGGCCTCATTCGCGCATTTTCCCTCATCATTTATCCCGAGTTCGAATTGCTTGCGACGTATCTGATTGTGATCGGCGTCCTGCTCTGGCGGCCTACGGGATTGTTCGGAAAGCCCGCGACATGAACCGCTCCGCCGCTTCGATCGCCGTCGCGCTGCTGGGCGTGATTGGTCTGGCACTTGTGCCGTATCTGGCGCCGCCCTTCTACGCGAGCCTGCTGATCTCGTTCTTCGCCTATGGCATCGCGCTGCTTGGATTCAATCTCCTCTTTGGCTATGCGGGCCTGCTCTCCTTCGGCCACGCCATGTTCCTCGGCATCGGCGCGTACGGGACGGCCGTGGTTGCCGGAGTCTGGGGAATCAAGAGCTTCGAAATCGCGCTGATTGTCTCGGTGCTGGCCGCGATCGTCATCGCCATTCCGATCGGCTGGCTGTGCGTGCGCTATACCGGCATTTTCTTCGGCATGCTGACGCTTGCGTTCGGGATGCTGTTTCACTCGTTCCTGTTCAAGTTCTATTTTGTCACTGGCGGCGACAGCGGCATGCGGGTGCCGCGCATGAATTTCCTCGGACAGGAATTCGCGCAGTATTCCAAGATCGGCCTGCTCACCGGGCCGTTCTACTATTACTGCCTCGGACTCTTGGTGATTGCCGGTTTCATCATGTGGCGGATCGTGCATTCGCCCTTCGGCCTGCATCTGCAGGCGCTGCGCGACAACGCGCGCAAGGCCGAATATCTCGGCGTGCGCGTGAAGCAGGCGCGCCTCGTCGCCTTCGTGATTTCCGCCGCCTTCGCGGCGGCGGGTGGCGCCATCATGGGCTTCCGCATCGGTCTTGCCGATCCGGAACTCGTGTACTGGACCCATTCGGGTCTGCTCGTGTTCATGACGATCCTGGGCGGATTCAATTCGTTCTTCGGACCGGTCATCGGCGCGCTGGTCTATGTCCTCCTGCACGACCAGTTGCAGACACTGACGCAATACTGGCGCTTCGTGCTGGGTGCGGTGCTCGCGATCCTTGTGATCGGTTTCCCGTCCGGCATTGCGGGCCTGATCGAGAAGCTCACCTCTCGCAAGAGGGTGGCGGCATGAGCGTCGTTCTGGAAACCCGCAAGGTCGGGAAATCCTACGGTTCGTTCCGCGCGCTCGATGACGTGAGCGTGCGCCTGAACGAAGGCGAGCGGCTGGCGGTGGTCGGGCCGAATGGAGCCGGCAAGACGACGCTGGTGAACCTGCTCACCGGCCTGCTCACGCCGAGCGAAGGCGAGGTGCTGTTCCGCGGGGAAAGCATTCATGGCGCGGATCCCGTGGACCTCGCCGAGCGCGGACTCGTGCGCGCCTTCCAGCTCGTGCATATTTTTCC
>VFQR01001795.1_pt1 | contig 15058 bp, 11 predicted proteins | sample 3512321 | NCBI WGS metagenome assembly VFQR01 (sample SAMN10412374, study PRJNA504923) | tailings metagenome | isolation source: Relicate 3 Philex TSF1 revegetated site | place: Philippines: Tuba, Benguet | collected 2017-08-29
GGTGAGGGTGATGTATTGCGGGCAGGTCTCGGCATAGACCTTGAGGCCGCGCTGCTTCGCCCAGCGGATCTGCTCCATCGCCTCGCGGCCAGAGACGTGGACGATCATCAGCGGCACGTCGATCAGCTCGGCATGGCTGATGGCGCGATGCGTCGCCTCGCGCTCGATGACCTGCGGGCGGGACGGCCCGTGATAGTAGGGCGCGGTCTTGCCGGCCGCTTCCAGCCGCTCGGTGAGGAAGCGGATATTGTCGTAACCCTCGGCATGGACCATGACGAGCGCCTGCTCGCGCCGCGCCACCTCGAACACCTCCAGCAATTGCCGGTCGGAGAGCACGAGGTCGTCATAGGTCATGAACACTTTGAACGAGGTGCAACCGTCCGCGAACAGGGCCGGCAGTTCCTGGTTCAGCACGGTCGGCGTCGGGTCCGAGACGACGAGGTGGAAGCCGTAGTCGATATAGGCCTTGCCCTCGGCCTTCTTGTGATAGTCGGTCACGCAGGCCCTAAGGCTCTCGCCCTTGATCTGCATGGCGAAGGGAATGACGGTCGTGTTGCCGCCGGCCGCCGCGGCGCGCGTGCCGCTCTCGAACCCGTCGGCCATGGTGATGTCCGGGCCGGAGGGCTGGTCCAGATGGACGTGGCTGTCGATGCCGCCGGGCATGACGAGGAGCCCGGAGGCATCGATGGTGCGCGTAGCCTCGGTGATGTTCCCTGCCAGCAGCGCGATCCGGCCGTCCTTGATGCCGACATCGCAGCGGATCGTGTCCGAAGCGGTGACGACGGTGCCGCCGCGAATAGCGAGGTCGAGATCGAGCATCGGGGCAGTCCTTCGCATGTCCGCCGGTGAGCGGGATCAGCCTCTGTCGCACTCCATTTCGCGGAAGGCGTCAAGAGCGAGCGGCGTGCGGCAGTCCGTCCTGGAGCGTCACGACGACTCGTTCGCCTATCGCAAGACCCGCTTCCGCGCGGCACATGATGCGCGGGCCCTCATCCAGCGTGACCAGTGCGATGCCATAGCCACCGGGCACGTCCCATTCCGGCAGCGGCGCGCGATGGACTGTCGTGACCGACCAGACCGTTCCGCCGCCTGCTGCTGCCACCGGTTCCGGGTCCGCGGCGGCGCAGACCGGGCAGGCCGCGCGCCGGAACTGCCAGCGATGGCCGCAGGCGCGGCATTGCGAGAGGGCGAGGCCGCTCATGCCGTGCGCTCCAGCACGAGGCCGACATGGCTGGAGAGGACGCCGCCATCGGCGTGGCAATAGGCAAGCGCGGGGTCGCGCACCTGCCGCTCGCCCGCTTCGCCGCGCATCTGGCGGACGACCTCCACGACATGAGCGAGGAAGCCGGCCACGCCGGAATGGCCGTAAGAGAGGAGACCGCCATGCAGGTTCAAGGGCAGCGCGCCGTCGCGGCCGAAGCGGCCGTCGCGCGCGGCGCGGCCGGCCTGGCCCGGTGCGGCGAAGCCAAGCGCTTCTAGGAAGATCGCGAGCGTCGGCGTGAAGCTGTCGTAGATGCCGGCGAGGCTGATGTCGGCCGGCTTGCGGCCGGCCGTTTCGAAAGCCTGCCGCGCCGCGATCTTCGCGCCGAGGCCGAGATCATCAGGCATTTCCGAGATGTGCTGGTGAGTGTGCGCCTCGCCCCACCCCGTCAGCCTGATCACGGCTCGTGAGGGCGGTTCTGCGGAAACGATCACAGCCGCAGCACCGTCCGAGATCGGGCAGCAATCGAGGAATTTCAGCGGCGTGGCGATGGGCTTGGAGGCCATCACGTCGTCGACGCTGATCGGCCTGGTCAGTTGCGCGCCGGGATGGGAGCCCGCGTGCCGGCGCATCAGCACGGCGAGTTCAGCAAGCTCGGCCTCCGTCGCGCCGGTCTCGTGGAGATAGCGTGCAGCGAGCAGCGCATAATAGGCGGGTATCGACGCGCCGAGCGGCACTTCGTGCTCTGGGTGGCCGACGCCTGCGAGCGTCTTCACGGCATCGTCGCGGCTCTGGCCGGTCAGTCGGTTTTCGCCGCCGACCACCAGCACGTTGCGGCAGGCGCCCGCGGCGATCAGGTGGCGCGCCAGAACGATGGCCATGGCGCCGGTCGCCCCGCCGCAGCGCACCTCGTGGGCGTGCTTCGGACGGATCGCCAGGCGCTCGGCGACCACCGTCCCCATCATCAGGTGCGGATAGGTGGTCACATAGCCCGACACGAGGCCGTCCACGGCCTCGCGCGGCAGCCCGGCATCGGCCATGGCGGCGAGCGCCGCCTCCTCCATGAGATCGACCGGCCCCTTGCCCGCATGCCTGCCGAAGGCGGTGACGGCGACGCCGGTGAGATACGCCATCGCGCGGGTCAGGCGTTTTCCAGCACGATGCGGCCGGCGACCTTGCCCTCCTCCAGGTCGTGCAGTGCCTCGTTGACGGCGCTCATCGGCCGCTTCTCGATCGGGATCGGCGGCAGCTTGACCTGCTTCGCCAGCGCGACGAACTCCTTCAGTTCCTTCAGCGAGCCGACATAGGAGCCGCGCACGGTGATGGCGCGCATCGGGAAGAAGGGCAGGGGGTAGCGCAGCTCGCCGCCGAACAGGCCGACGAGGACGAGCGTGCCGCCCTTGCGCAGGCCGTTGATGGCGAGCATCGCGGTATCCTCCGATCCCACGAAGTCGAGCGCCGAGGCGAGGCGGCCGCCGGCAAAGGCCGCGAGCTGCTGCGCGGCATCCGGCGCATTCGGATCGAGGGTCGCGGCGACGCCGATGGCCTCCGCCTGTTTGCGCTTCTCCGGCGAGGGATCGACGGCGATGACCGGCCCCATGCCGAGCGCCTTCAGGAGTTGCAGCGCCGTCTGGCCGAGGCCGCCGCAGCCGAACACGGCGATCTTCTCGCCCTCGCGATGCGGCCTGATCTTGTTGACCGCCGAGAACACCGTGACGCCCGAGCAGGCATAGGTGGCGGCGACCGCCGGGTCCATGCCGTCGACGTTGACGAGGAATTCCTCGTCGCGGACGAGGACGTGGTCGGCGAAGCCGCCGCGTGCCTGCACGCCGAGGAACTGCGGCGCGGCGCAGAGGTTCTCGTCGCCGGACTTGCAGAGAGGGCATTCGCCGCAGCCGATCCAGGTGTGGAGCAGGCGACGGTCGCCCGGCTTCACGGTCGTCACGTCCGGGCCGACGGCGTCGACCGTGCCGATGATTTCATGGCCGAGGGTCAGCGGCATTTTCAGGCCGCGCTGGGAGAGGTCCAGCGTCTTGCCGCCGCCGAGATTGTATTTGCCCTCGCGGATATGGATGTCGGAGTGGCAGACGCCGCAATGGCTGACCCGCATCAGCACTTCGCGGCCCTTCGGCACCGGGCGCGGCTCGTCGGTGGCGACAAGCGCCTCGCAGGACGCGTTCAGGCGCCAGGACGTGGTGCGGGCTGGAGCGAAATCTTGCATGGCGTATCCTCGGGTGCTGACGCGCCCGTTGGCCGGGCCGCTCGTTCGGCTCGAACGCTAGCATGGCAAGACGGGGAGTAAATGCGCCGAAGGGCCGAACCGCCGCGCATCCGGGCCATGGACCGGTTCAGGCGGCGGGCAACTGGATCACGCTCACATGGGCCGCCACGACCCGCCAGCCATCCGGCGTGCGCATCCAGGTCTGCATCTGCCGGCCGACCTTGCCCGGCGGCATGGAGGGACGGGTGAACAGGGTGGAGGCGGTGGCCATATCATGCCCGTAGGTGGTGATGACGGTGCGCTCCAGCGTCCGGTCGAGGCCGACCGGCGATCGGCCGGCGCGGAAGGCGGCGATCTCGCCATAGCCGTATAGGTTCTCCGCCCCGCCGTAGCGGATCGTGTGCTCGGAAGGCCAGAACAGGGCGTCGAGCGTCGCGACGTCGTTGGTGGTCAGCGCCTTCTCGTAGGTTTCGAAGACGGCCGTGACCTCGGCATGGACGGCGGGATCGTTGATGATCACGTCAGGAAACCTCTGGGATTGGCGTGTCGAATTCAGCGCCCGGCGAGGGCGAGTGGGAAGGCTGCCTGATCTATGGCAGCGATGATGGTCGCGACCGCACAGAGGGTCACGACGATGGCGGTGAAGATGAAGAAACGAGGCATGATACGCTCCTCTGGCACTGGCAACCAACGCGCCGTCTGAGCTGGAAGAGCCGGCATTGCCTCGCCTTTTCGGAGAATTGTCGCAATCATGGTGAACGCCTCGTTGCGTTTGCTCAGATCAGCGCCGCCACCTTCGAGGCAGCGATCCCCGTGCTTTCCAGATGGCCGGCGACGCGGATGGCGATGTCCTCGCGCCAGGGCGGGGCGATGACCTGAACGCCGATTGGCAGCGCAGAGGCCGAGGTCCAGACCGGCACGGCCATGACGGGCAGGCCGATGAACGAGAAGGGCTGGGTGAACAGACCGAGATTAGCGCGCACCGGCACTGGCTGCCCGTCCAGCTCGAAGGTCTTGCTGCCGAGTTCGGGGGCGACTGCGGGGGTTGCCGGCGCGAGGATCACGTCGACGCTCTCGAACAGTTTCAGCACGGCGTCGCGGTATTTCCGCCGGATGCGCTGAGCCATGGCGATATAGGAAGCCGGCAGCAGCGCGCCCGCCATCAGGCGCGTGCGCGTGTCGGGGTCGAAATCGGCGGCGCGGGTCTTCAGCCGGTCGAGGTGGAGATGGCCGCCCTCGGCCATGGTGATCAGGAAGGCGGCGGCCCGGGCCTCGGAAACATGCGGAATCTCGACTTCCGCCGCGCCGAGCGCCCTCGCAACGGTCGCGACCGCCTCGGTCGCAGCTTCAGTCTGCATGCGGTCGAAATAACCCGTCGCGCGGGCGATCCTGAGCCCGGCGATGCCTCCGCCGACATGCGGCGACAGAGGCTCCGCCGGCAGGTCGCGGCAGGCGGGATCGTCGGGGTCATGGCCGCGCATCGCGTCGTAGAAGGCGGCGCAGTCGGCCGTCGAGCGGGCGAGGGGGCCGAGATGGTCGAGCGTGCCGACGAAGGGGAAGGAGCCGGCCCTGGACAGGCGCCCGTAGGTCGGCTTCAGCCCGAACAGGCCGCAGAGCGAGGCGGGCACGCGGATCGAGCCGTTGGTGTCCGAGCCGAGCGTGACCGGCGCGAAGCCCGCTGCCGCTGCCGCGCCCGAACCGCCGGACGAACCGCCGGTCATGCGCGAGAGGTCGTGCGGGTTGCGCGAGGGGCCGTCATGGGCGTTCTCGCCAGTGAAGTCGTAGGCGTATTCGCCCATGTTGAGCGCGCCGAGCAGCACGGCATCGGCTGCCGCAAGCTTGCGGACGAGGAAGGCATCGCGGGCGGCGGGGGCATGGTCGCGGTTGATCTTCGATCCCGCCAGCGTCGGCAGCCCTTCGACATCGAAGAGGTTCTTCACCGCATAGGGCACGCCGGCCAGGGACCCAAGCGGTGCGCCGGCCTTTCGCCTGGCATCGACGGCGTCGGCCTCGGCGAGGGCGCGGGCCCTGGTTACGGCGGTGAAGGCGCCGACTTTGCCGTCGAGGCTGTCAATGCGGGCGAGGTGGGCCTCGGCGACGGCGCGGGCGGTGAAGGCGCCGGCGCGGACGCCCTCGGCGATGGCAGTGGCGGAAAGCGAGGTCGGATCGCTCATGTCACGCCTCGAAGACCGGGGCGGCTTCGTCGTGATCGGCGAGGTCCATGGTCTCGGCGATCCGCGCGAGCCGCACGGCGATCTGGAGGTTCAGCACCACGCCGGGGCGATCGCCCGTCGCGATGTCGAGGCCGAGGACCGGCGCTACCGCGTCGATGAATTTCTCGGCGTCTTCAGCCGCCAGTTCCTTCGGTGCCATCCTGCCCTCCATGCATGACGCAGCGCGGGTGGAAATGCCTATCTCATGGGCATATCGGCCCCGCAATCCTGCGATTGCATAATGGCGAGCAAGTCCGGGGCCAGTCTCCTCCAACCGGTTCTTGGCCGGTCAGGCGCCGCGATAGAGCAGGCGGGCCCTGATCGTGCCGGGCAGATCGCGGATCTGGTCGAGCACCGCCTCGGCGTCGTCGACCGAGCCGTCGGCATCGAGCACGACGTAACCGACCTCGCCGTCGGTCTGGTAGTACTGCGCGGCGATGTTGATGCCGCGCCCGGCGAAAACGTCGTTCAGGCGCCGCAATTCGCCCGGCAGATTGCGCTGCACCTGGATGAAGCGGGTGCCGGCCGGCCGCACGGGGAGCTGGACCTGCGGGAAGTTCACCGCCCCCCATGTCGAGCCGATATCGGAATATTCGACGAATTTGCGCGCGACTTCCGCGCCGATCCGCTCCTGCGCCTCTTCGGTGGAGCCGCCGACATGCGGAGACAGGATCACATTCTCCAGTCCCTGCAACGGTGACACGAAGGCATCGGCATTGGAGGAAGGCTCGGCCGGAAACACGTCCACAGCCGCGCCGCGCAGGTGGCCGGTCTTCAGGGCGCTTGCGAGCGCCTCCAGATCGAGAATGGTGCCACGGGCATTGTTGATGAGATAGGCGCCCTTCTTCATCGCCGCGATCTCGCGCGCGCCGATCATGCCCTGCGTCGCGGGCGTCTCCGGCAGGTGGAGCGAGACGACATCGGCGCGGCCCAAGAGGTCGATGAGATCTTCGGCGGGCTCGACATTGCCGTGGCGCAGCTTGTCGGTGTGGTCGAAATAGATGACCCGCATGCCCATGGCCTCGGCGAGCACCGCGAGTTGCGAGCCGATATTGCCGTAGCCGACGATGCCCAGCGTCTTGCCGCGAATCTCGTAGCTGTCGACCGCCGACTTGTCCCAGGCGCCCTGATGGGCCTTCACCGATTTCGGGAAGATGCGCCGGAACAGCATGACGATCTCGGCGATGGTCAGTTCGGCGACGCTGCGGGTGTTGGAGAAGGGTGCGTTGAAGACCGGCACGCCGGCGCGGTTGGCGGCGACGAGATCGACCTGATTCGTGCCGACCGAAAAGCAGCCGATGGCGATCAGCCGGTCGGCCGCCTCCAGCACTTTCGGCGTGATCATGGTGCGCGAGCGGATGCCCAGAAGGTGCACCCCCTTGATCGCCTCGGCGAGCGCCACGCCGTCCAGCGCCTTCGGCAGCCGCTCGATATTGGTGTAGCCAGCGACACGGAGCGCGCCGACGGCGGTGTCCGAAATGCCTTCGAGCAGCAGGATGCGGATACGATCCTTGGGCAGAGACAGCGCGGCGGTCATGGCGGCAGCTTCCGGCAGGCGTGAGGCGGGCGAGGGCAGGCCAATGACAGGAAGCCGGACGGCCCGCAAGGGCGGTCGGCTCATGTCATGTGCAATGCAGCAGCGATGCCGGGACGCAATCGTTCGCAAAACGAAAAGGCCGCCGGATGGCGGCGGCCCTTTCGGATCATTCTGCGGGGTGGGCGGCGAGCCGCCCCCGTTTCATCAGCGATTGCGCTCGATCATCTGCGACAGCGTGTCATGCGTCCGGCGTAGTTCGATGATGGCTTCCTCGATCTCGCGCTTCTGCTGTTCGAGATGCGCGATCTGCTCCAGGCACTTCTCGCGCGACAACTTGAGCTGCTGGTCCGGGCCGGCGTCGTGGCGCTCATGCGCCTCGATCATCTCGGAAATCTCGGCGAGGGTGAAACCGAGGCGCTTGCCCTTGAGGATAAGCTGCAGGCGGACGCGGTCGGTTGCGCTGTAGAGACGGGCCAGGCCCTCGCGACGCGGCGCGAGCAGGCCCTTGTCCTCGTAGAAGCGCAGGGCGCGGAGCGTCACGTCGAACTCGCGGGCGAGGTCTCCGATCGTGTAGACCGCGGGGCCGGCCTTGGCGGCCTCCGCGTCGTCCTCGATCCAAAAGACGTCGTCGTCGTTGTTGCGAGTCATGAATGCCTTCCGTTCCATAGTGTGCTCCATCCTTGCCCGCTAGGAAACCTCGTTCTGGGATGGGAGCCCTATATCGGAAGCTGCTCTCCACAGGGGAGTGCCGGCCAGCATTCCGATACGTTACATACCGTTAGGGGAAGCTCCGCGGGGAACATATGCAAGGCCGACAACCGTTGGCGGCCATTGTAACAGTGAACCCGCTGAAGCCAAAGTTAACAAAAATCCCGCCCGTTAACGCTCCGTTTACCATGAATGCCAAGATTGGCACGCGGGACACCCCCATATGCGCAAGTTGGATTCGCGCCGGAGGATGCCCCGGGTGCAGCCTGTGATCCAGCAATGGGTGGTTGCGGCCGAACGTCGACAAGCGTTGCGGATCCGGTATGCGACACACAATCCCCTGGAGTGTGAAGGGCGTCGACCAGGATGCTCGCGAGGCCGCCAAGGAGGCGGCCCGGCGCTCTGGCATGTCGCTCGGCGAATGGCTCAACGCCGCCATTGCGGAACAGGCTGAAACGGCCGCTCATCAGGAGACCGACACGGGTCTCTCCACGGTTACGCGCCGTCTCGACAGCATTGCCCTGCGGCTCGATGCGGTGGCGCGGCGTGATCAGACGCCGCTGGCGGCTCCCGCCGGCCTTGTGCGGACGGAGCACGGCGACCTTGTCCGCGCGCTCGATGCCGTCGCGCGACTCGCGGAAATTTCCGAGCGGCGGTCGGCTGCCGCCATCGAGGCGGTCGAACGACTCGGCTCGCAGACAGCGCAACCACGCGTTGCGGCCCCGCAGCTCTCCCCCGAGCGCTCCGAGGCCCATGCGCGACTCGACGAGATCGCCCGTTCGATTCGGGAGCTGGAACCGTCTGCCGCACCGCGTGCCGCTGCTGCAGTATCTCCGCCTGTACCGCGTCCGCCGGTGCCGCAGCGCGCCCGTGCGATCCATCACGACATTGACGCGACCGTCGCCGAGATCGCCGCGCGCCAGCGCCAGCTTGATTCGGGCACGGCGGCACCGCCTTCTGCGGCGGCTGCTCCGGCCGGCGCGCCCGACCGCGACCTTGCGCCACTCGCCGCCAAGCTCGATGCCCTCGGGCGCCAGCTTGACGAGGTGCTGCGCCAGCCAGCCCAGCGCCAGCAGCCGGCGGCGGACCGCACGGCCATTGCCGGCGAGATCAGCAAGCTCTCGGCGCGAATCGAAGCCTTCTCCAAGCCAGCCGATGACGGGCTGGAGCGCGAGCTCAAGACCCTGTCCGGCCGCATCGAGCAGATGCGCAAGGAGATGGCTGTCCGCGAAACGCATCAGAGCGAGACCGCGCTGGCGGAGTTGCGCGCCGACATCGCCGGCCTTTCCGAGCAGCTGGTCGATCTGGCCCCGCGCCGCGCGGTCGAGACGCTGGAGACCGAAATCCACGCCATCGCCGACCGCCTCGACGAGGCGCGGGCGCAGGGCATGTCGGACGCGCCGCTGCAGAAGCTGGTCGCCGAGTTCGAGCGCACCGTCTCGCGCCTGATGCCCGCCGAAGGCATTGCCGAGGAAATCCGGGCGCTGTCGTTCCGGGTCGATACGCTTGCGTCAAACAGCTTCGACACGTCGCTGATCGAGCGCCTGACGCAGGAAACCGCGACGGTCCGCGCCATGCTGGCCGATGCCGCGACGCGCGATGCGGTCGATGCGCTGGCCCAGCAGATCGGCGCGCTCGGGCGGCGGGTCGAGGAACTGGCCGCGCCGCGCCCCGATAGCGGGGCAGAGGCTCTGGCCTCGGCCATCGAGGCGCGGATCGACGAGATCGCCACGCGACTCGAAAGCGCTTCGCGCATGCCTGCGGCGGCCGCGCCGGTGGCCGCGACCAGCCCGGAGCTTGAGGACGCACTGCGCAAGCTCGCCGACAAGCTCGATGCCAGCCATTCGCGCGGCAACGACCCGGCCGCGCTGGCGGAGATCGAGCGGCACATCCTGTCGCTCGCTTCCAAGATCGACGCTACCGATGCCCGCTTCGCCCAGCTCGGCACCATCGAACGCGGCCTGTCCGATCTCTTCGTCCAGATGGAAGAGATGCGGTCGAGCGCGATCGACGCCGCCGAGCGCGCCGCGCGCCAGGCCGTGGTCCGCGAGGCGGAGACGCGCCGCGATGCTGGCGAGCCCGCCGTGCGCCGGCAGCAGGACTCCGTCGAGGCCGTCCAGAACACGCTGGAGCGGGTGGTCAAGCGCATCGCCGAGATCGAGGCGCCCGCCTCCGCCCCCGATCTGACACCGGCCCAGCCCCTCGCCACCCAGCCCCTTGAGCCGACCGAAGCCCGCCGCGCGCCGTCGGCTCCCGTGCCGGTGGTTGCCGAGCGCGCCGCGGCGCCCGTGTCGCGCCAGTCCGCGCCGACCCGGCCGCCCGGCAGCGTCGACCTGCCGCTGGAGCCCGGCTCCGGCGCGCCGCGCCTGCGCCCGCCGGCTCCCGGCGCAACCGCCGGTGCCGGAACGAAGACCGATTTCATCGCTGCCGCGCGCCGTGCCGCGCAGGCCGCCGCAGTCGAGCCGGCCGTCAGGCAGGAGGCCGACGAGTCCGGGAAGCCCTCGCTACTCGCCAAGCTGCGCGGCGCCATGCGCAAGGCGCCGAAGGAAGCGGGCGAGCGGGAACCTGCGGTTCAGGCGGCGGAGTTCCGCGCCACCCGTAAGTCCCGCCAAACGACGGCCACAGTGGCGCCGGTGGTGCGCGACGCAGCCCCCGAAGTACTGATCGAGCCGGCCGTCGATGCACCGCGCCCGGCGGGCGAGGCCGATGACAAGCCCAAGGGGCGCTTCGCCGCCAATCGCAAGACCATCGTGATGGGCATTGCGGCAGCGCTGCTGGTGCTGGCTGCCGGTCTCTCCACCCTGCCGCGGCTGCGCGGTGGGCCGCCCGCCGACGACACGACGCGCTCCATCACGGTTGCGCCGCAGGGCCGCTCCAATGCCGGATCGCCCGCGACGGCCGCCGATCAGCCGCGTGCGGTGCCGACCACCACCTTCGCGCCGGCTTCGGCGACCTCCGCCCCTGCCGAACTGCCACCGGTCGAACCCCCCGCGACCGGGGTGCCGGCCGCAACGCCCGAGACCGCGCCGGAAACGACGGGCTCGGTGCAGCGCGCCCAGCCTTCAGGCACCACCGTCTCGCCGACCGGCTGGCAGCCGGTCGACAGCCGCACCGGCCGCGCCATCTCGATTCCGGAATCGCTTCGCGCCGCCGCCGATGCCGGCGACCCGGTCGCGGCCCACGAGATGGGCACGCGCTACCTTGAGGGCAGGGGCGTTGCCGCCAGCGCCGCCGAGGCGGCCAAATGGTATCAGCGCGCCGCCGATGCCGGCATTCCGCTGGCTCAATACCGGCTCGGCAGCCTCTACGAGAAGGGGACCGGCGTGCTGCGCGACTTCGAGCGTGCCCGCCGGCTCTACGAGCGCGCGGCCGAGGCCGGCAATGGCAAGGCCATGCACAATCTCGCGGTCATGTTCGCGCAGGGACAGGCGAGCGAGCGGCCGGATTACCGGACCGCCGCCCAGTGGTTCCGCAAGGCGGCCGAGCACGGCGTCAGCGACAGCCAGTATAACCTCGGCATCCTCTATGCCCGTGGCCTCGGCGTCGATCAGAGCATCGCCGAGAGCTACAAGTGGTTTGCGCTGGCCGCCGCCGGAGGCGACCAGGATGCGGGCAAGAAACGCGACGAGGTCGCGGCGCGCCTCGATGCCCAGACGCTGGTCGCGGCGCGGCTCGCGGTGCAGACCTTCGCGGCGAAGCCGGAGCCGGAAGCGGCGGTGCGCGTTGCGGCGCCCGCCGGCGGCTGGGGCGATCCGCCGGCGGCTGAAGCTCCTTCCGCGCCGGCCCAGCCGGTCCGTCCGGCGGCCCGCCGGGCGCAATCGCAGACGCGTTGACGCTACGGACGGTTGGGCTTGCCGCGGCGGCCGCGGCAACGATTGACAGATTCCAAACAGACCCCCTCAATGCCTGAAAATCATTGAGGGAAACGTCCGATGGCTGCTGCGAACGCGCTCGCTCCCATCCCGCATCCGCCGAAGAAGCCCGTCGTCGGCAACATGCTGACGGTGGACAGCGACACGCCGTTGCAGAGCCTGATGGAGCTGACGCGGCAGCACGGCGACATCTACTGGCTCGACATGATGGGCACGCCGCTGGTCGTGGCTTCTGGCGCCGATCTCGTCGATGAACTCTGCGACGAGGTGCGGTTCGACAAGGCGGTGCGCGGCTCGCTCCGGCGCATCCGCGCCATCGGCGGCGACGGCCTGTTCACCGGCGACACGCAGGAGCCGAACTGGCACAAGGCGCACAATATCCTGCTGCCGACCTTCTCGCAGCGCGCGATGGTCAACTACCTGCCGATGATGCAGGACATCGCCTCCCAGCTCTGCCTGAAATGGGAGCGGCTCAACGCCGACGACGAGATCGACGTCGTCCACGACATGACCGCGCTGGCCCTCGACACGATCGGCGTCTGTGGCTTCGACTACCGGTTCAACTCTTTCTACCGGCGGGACTACCACCCCTTCATCGACGCACTGACCCGCACGCTCGAGACCTGCATGATGCAGCGGGGCCTGCCGTTCGAGAACCTGCTGCTCGCCAAGCGCCTCGGCCAGGCCAAGACCGACGTGAATTTCATGAACACGCTGGTCGACGACATCATCCGCGAACGCCGCCGCTCGGGCGGCGACCAGAAAGACCTCCTCAACTACATGCTGGCCGGCGTCGACAAGCAGACCGGCGAGGGGCTTTCGGACGAGAACATCCGCTACCAGATCAACACCTTCCTGATCGCCGGGCACGAGACAACGTCCGGCCTGCTGTCCTTCACCATCTATTTCCTGCTGAACCACCCGGACGTGCTGGCCAAGGCGACCGAGGAGGTCGATCGGGTGCTTGGCAACGACGTCAACCAGCTCCCCACCTTCCAGCAGGTGAACCAGCTCACCTATGTCTCGCAGGTGCTGAAGGAGGCGCTGCGTCTCTGGCCGACCGCGCCTGCCTTCGGCCTCTATCCCTATAAGGACGAGACGATCGGCGGGCAGTTTCCGCTGAAGGCCAAGACCTTCGTCACCGTGCTGACGCTGATGCTCCACCGGGACAAGAAGGTCTGGGGAGACGACCCCGAGGCGTTCAACCCCGACCACTTCTCCCGCGAGGCCGAGGCCGAGCGCCCGGTCAACGCCTACAAGCCCTTCGGCAACGGCCAGCGCGCCTGTATCGGCCGCCAGTTCGCCATGCAGGAGGCGACGCTGGTGCTGGGCATGATCCTCCAGCGCTTCCAGCTCTTCGACCACGCGAAGTATCAGCTCAAGATCAAGGAAACGCTTTCGATCAAGCCGGACGGCTTCAAGATCAAGGTCAAGGAGCGGCCGGGCCGCACGCGCGGCACGATGATCGCGGCTGCCGGTGCGCCGCAGGCGGCGGCCAACGGCGCGGCGGCAGTCGCCGCCCGTCCGAAGCATGGCGCGAAGCTGACCGTGCTCTACGGCTCCAACCTCGGCGCGACCGAGGAGATCGCGCGCGCCATCGCCGAGAGCGGCGAGGTCAACGGTTTCGACGTGACGCTCGCCGAAATGGACGAGAAGACCGGCGACCTGACGAGGGAGGGCGCGGTGGTGCTCGCCTGCGCCTCCTACAACGGCGGCCCGCCTGACAATGCCGCCCGCTTCATCAAATGGCTGAACGAGGCGAACGACCCGGCACTGCTCAAGGGCGTCAACTATGCCGTGTTCGGCTGCGGCAACCGCGACTGGGCCTCGACCTATCAGGCGGTGCCGCGCGCGCTCGACGACCGTCTCGCCGCGCTGGGCGCGACGCGTATCCGCGACCGCGCCGAGGGCGATGCGCGCGAGGATCTCGACGGCCAGTTCCAGGACTGGCTCGGCACGCTCTATCCCGCCATCGGCGAGGCACTGAGCCTCGACATCGACTTCACGCAGGAGGCCAAGGCCGCGCCGCTCTATCAGGTGGAAACGGTGTCGCCGGCGAGCGCCAATCCGGTGGTCAACGCGGCCGGCGCCCGGCCGATGACCATTGCCGTCAACAAGGAGCTGCAGAAGAAGACGGGCGATGCCACGCTCGACCGTTCGACCCGGCATATCGAGGTGGAACTGCCGGACGGCGCTCCCTACCGCCCGGGCGATCACCTCTCGGTGGTGCCGGTCAATCCCGACGCGCTGGTCAAGCGCGCGGCCAAGCATTTCGGCTTTGACAATGGCGCGCAGATCAAGCTGACGGCGGAGGGCGGACGCCGCTCGGCGCTGCCCGTGGGCGAGCCCATCGCCGTGTCGCGGCTTCTCGGCGACTATGTCGAGCTGCAGGCGGTCGCGACCCGCAAGCAGGTGCAGGCGCTGGCCGACGCTACCCGCTGCCCGATGACCAAGCCCAAGCTTCAGGCGCTGGCCTCGGAAACGGAGCCCGGCGGCTACAGGAGCGAGATCTGGACGAAGCGCCGCTCCGTGCTGGACCTGCTGGAGGAGCATCCGGCCTGCGAGCTTCCCTTCGCCAGCTATCTCGAAATGCTGCCGCTGATGACGCCGCGCTACTACTCCATCTCGTCGTCCCCGCTGGCGTCGCCCGGTCGCTGTGCGATCACTGTCGGCGTGGTGAGCGGGCCGGCGCGGTCCGGCCACGGCACCTATGAGGGCATCTGCTCGAACCACCTCGACCGGCAGGTGCAGGGCTCGGTCATCCACGCGATGATCCGCGAGACCAAGGCGGGGTTCCGCCTGCCCGCCGATCCGGAAAAGCCGATCATCATGATCGGGCCGGGCACCGGCCTCGCGCCGTTCCGCGGCTTCTGCCAGGAGCGTGCGGCATTGAAGGCGAAGGGGCAGGCGCTCGGGCCGGCTGCGCTGTTCTTCGGCTGCCGGCATCCGGACCAGGACTATATCTATCGCGAGGAGCTGGAGGGCTTCGCCCGCGACGGTGTCGCCGACCTCCACGTCGCGTTCTCGCGCCACAACGGATCGCGTACCTATGTGCAGGATCTCGTCAAGGCGGAAGCGGACAGGATCTGGCCGATGATCGAGGCGGGCGCGACCATCTTCGTCTGCGGCGACGGCAGCCGGATGGAGCCCGACGTCAAGCGTACGCTCGTCGGCATCTATTGCGACGAGAAGGACGTCTCGCTGGAGGAGGGTGAGGCCTGGATCGAGCGCATGGGCCGGGAGGGCCGCTACGTGCTGGACGTCTGGGCCGGAACCTGACGGCTGCCAGCCGATTGTTCTGCCATG
>VFQR01001796.1_pt1 | contig 15051 bp, 9 predicted proteins | sample 3512321 | NCBI WGS metagenome assembly VFQR01 (sample SAMN10412374, study PRJNA504923) | tailings metagenome | isolation source: Relicate 3 Philex TSF1 revegetated site | place: Philippines: Tuba, Benguet | collected 2017-08-29
ATCCGACTGAATCACAACCCGCTGAAATCACTCACCTCTTTTTGGAGCGGACACTCAGTTTCGAGCTCGACGTGAAGTACCTGCCAATGAAGTTCACGCTGAAGAACAACGATGGCAGCACCACCGAAAAAATGCTAATTGACTATATTGCCGACAGACTTGAGAAGTGCGAGCAAGAGCGGCGATATTGCAACCGCTTCCTCGCTGGATTCGCTCCTTACGATCGCATCAGAGTGAGCCTCTCGATTGTCAAAAACAATATGGTAATCGATACAATAGGCTTTGATCTGGAGGAAGTGGGCTACCCAGCATTGACCAAGAAGGTGAAAGACTGGGCGCCGCGATTTGATGGACGCTTACTCCATGATCAGCATTGCGGTCAGCTGAACGAGGAGCAGGTTTCATGAGCACGAATCCATTCGGTGTTCAAAATCCCGAGCATGTCGACGCAGACTACATCGCCAAAAACTTCGTCGAGGTTGATACGGATTTTCCGCGCCTCCAGGAGCGGGGGAACACCTTCATCCACGGAGCACGCGGGACAGGCAAGAGCATGCTTCTGCGGAGTCTTGAGCCCCGTGTCATGCTCCTGCAAAAGAAGTCCGACGGCCTGACTAACCTACCATTCCTTGCGGTACACGTTCCATTGCGCAAGGCGGACTTCGGTGCGCCGGAGATTAATCGGTACAAGGGCTACGCGGTAAACGCCATCGGCGAACATTTGCTAGCGATGCACATTACGCTTCGCATTGCCGAATTGTTGGACAGCTTTGCATCGGACATCCCGCGGGCTTCCGCCGAGCAGTTTCTCCGAAGGTTCCATGATCTATTCCGCATCGCAGGGGGCACAGTTGAGATGGACACAGGCTTATCGCCTGCTGATGGCCCCTCTTCGTTCAAAGTAGTCGCACAAACATGTGAAACCGACATCTTTCGGGTACGTCAGTATCTAGTCAGATACCCGTTCGGTAAGAGCGATCCGGACTACGAAGGCGCGCTGGCTGGCTTTTTGGATTTCTTGGTTCCTCTTGCGCGTGAGGTTCGGCAACTGGATGGAATGCCAAATGTTCCGCTTTTCGTCATGTTGGACGATGCTGACAACCTTCCCGTTCCTCTTCAGCGTGTTGTAAATTCGTGGGTATCGACGCGTAGCGCCGGTGATATCTGCCTGAAGGTAACTACGCAGCTTGCCTACGCAACCATGCGCACTCTCGACAACCGGATCATCGAAAGCCCACACGATTACACCGAGGTCAATCTTAGCGCTGTCTATACAGCTCGTTTCGACACCTACAGTAATCGAGTAAGGGAGATCGTGAAGAGGCGGTTGGAAAACGCAGGCATTACAACATCGGTAGAATCGTTTTTTCCAATCGATATTGGTCAGGCTAAGCGTCTCAGCCAAATCGCGGAGCGGATCGCACAGGAGCATGCCGAAAAGAACGCTGGATCTGGTATCCAGGTGGGTCCTGCTCGATCTAGGGACGAGGTCCGTCGATACACAATCCCACGGTTCATGCGGGAGATCGCCGGCTCTGCCAAGTCTACCCACACTTACAGTTATGCAGGTTTCCGATCATTGGTCGACCTATCATCGGGAGTGGTCCGCTGGTTTCTCGAGCCAGCCAGCCGCATGTACGACAGGGTCGTCAGCGAGGCGGGGGCCACCCCGGGGGCTATCACCGAAATTCCCGTTCCAATACAGGATGCGATAATCAAGGAGTGGTCCGCCGAATTCTTGGAACTGCTTACGCGTCACACTACTGAGATTCCCGATGATTTGAAAGACCTAAGCGAGGGCATCGCCAGCCTTCATGCATATGGTCATGAAACAGAACTCTACGAGCAGCTCCGCAACTTGATTGAGGGTCTGGGACGGCTCTTCCGCAGCAAGCTGCTAGACCCGGAAGCCCGCGAGCAGAGGGTATTCTCCGTAGTGCTCCGGGACCGTCCAAGCCCATCGCTGGAACGGGTCCTGAGTCTTGGGGTTCAGCTAGGCTACCTTCAGCGGTCCGATTACGCAGCCAAGGAAGCTCTCGGCGGACGCCGTCCTCGTTACATCTTGGCGAGGCGGCTCGGCCCTCACTACAAACTGGACATCTCGGGTTATGCCGCTCACCTCTCCATTATGTCGAGCGTGCTCGAGCGCGCCACTCGCGACCCGGCCGATTTCGTGAAAAGCCGCCTTAAGCGAGACGGAAATGACGGCACCCAGTTCTCGCTGGATCTTGACGGGGATGAGCTTGAAAACGCCGATTACTGAGATCGCCGCGCGGCTTTGGAATCGACCCAGGTCGTTCGTGGGGCGCATAAGCTTCGAGTCGCGATCGGTTACGACCGCTGCGGCAGCACGAGGAGGAACTTGTCGGAAGGGCGTCCTTTTCGTCTCAGAGGGTCGCAGTGATGTTGCAGAAGAGCATGTCCGTTCAGTCAAGAATGTCCATCCGGACCTGAAGGTCGTCGAACTGAAGATCGCTGATCCGCTGGCAACTGCTGACGCGATCAACTCAGCGCTCAACTCGATCAGTCTGGTTGACGCGGTCATCGACGTTACAGCCTTTCGCCGAGAAGAACTTCTGGTTTTGCTCGAAGTTCTCCGAGGTATCGACAGTGCTAAGCGCCGGGGTTGCGAACTCGTCTACGTCAGTGCTGGTCAGATGGCTGATACGCTGTCGGGGACCGTGACACAAACCCGGTCGGTTGTCGGTTTTGCGGGCGAGATATGGCCCTCCAAGCCGACCACCCTGGTGGTTCTAATGGGGTTCGAAATCCCACGCGCACGCGCCATTATTGAAACCTACGAGCCTAGATACCTCATCCTAGGTCGGGGCAGACAGTCGGAATCTATCAACGAATACCTTTGGAAAAAAAATGACGCTTTCTTCCGAGAGCTTACCTCAAGCTATGCTAATGTTTCGAATGTTTTCGAGTTCTCGGCACGCGATCCTCTTGCTGTTTCTCAGCAGCTCGAAACTGCGATAACGACCTCTGAGAAATCGAACGTAGTGTTGGCACCCCTACATACCAAGCTATCGACTATCGGCGTCGCACTTTATGCGCAACGACACCGCAATGCCCAGGTTTGCTATGCTGTGGTGGGTGCCTATAACGAAGAGGCTTACTCGACAGTCGGCGAAGATGCCTACGTGTTCTCACTAACACATCTATTCAAGTGAACGAGAAGAATTGGTTCTGGAGTGTAGTGGATCAATTTCGGAAAGACTCAAAGGCGCACGCTGGGACGGGCCGAGCGAGCTGCGTTCTGACAATCCAACGGGAACACTGCGCGCCACCACTGACGGGGCCGGAAATTGATTGACGGGGGGTTGTTCACTCGGGACTTCCTGATCGAGGGAATTAAGGCCACAGCGGCCTGGCAGGCGCTCGATGATCGGTCAGTAGCGGACCTCTGGACGCGCGCGAAGGCGATCCTGGGCGGCTTCGCCGCGCGTCGAAACCCAAACGAGGCGCAGACGGAGGACGACCTCGTCTATCCGCTGCTAGAGGCGGTGGGCTGGTACCACCGCGACGTGCAGCCGAATGCTTCGGTGAAGGCCCGCCTTGACGTTCCGGACGCGCTACTATTTGCCGACGAGTCTGCCAAGTCCGCGGCCGGCGTGCTGGAGCCGTGGCGGCGCTTCGCCCATGGGCTCTGCGTCGTAGAGGCGAAGCGCTGGGGCCGGTCGCTCGACCGTGAGGCGCGAGGCCGCAGAGGCGAGGAGGGCACGCCTTCCTCACAGATGCTGCGCTACCTGCGGCGCGTCGACGACATCACCAAGGGCGGCTTGCGCTGGGGAATCCTGACCAATGGGCGGGTATGGCGGCTCTATTTCCAGGGCGCGCTGTCGGTGGCGGAGGACTTCTTCGAGATCGATCTCGGCAAGGTGCTTGCCGTCGAAGGCTGCGACTTCGACCTCTTGGACCGGCGCCCTGCCGTCTTCGGAGGTGACCGCCAATGGCGCGACCACGTTCTGCGCCTTTTTGTCGTCGTCTTCGGCCGCGACTCCTTCCTGCCGAACGAGCAGGGCGAGACGTTTCACCAGCTGGCGCTACGGGAGGGCAAGCGCTGGGAAGCGCGCGTCGCGCGCGATCTGGCGGACACAGTGTTCGAGAATGTGTTTCCCGGCCTCGCCCAAGGACTCGCCGCAGCCGACGCCGCCCGCCCGCAGGCGCCCGACGCTTGCTACCTGTCGGAGCTGCGCGAAGGCGCCCTGATCCTGCTCTACCGGCTGCTCTTCGTGCTCTACGCGGAGGACCGCAACCTGCTGCCGGACGAGAACGGTCCCTACGCACCCTACTGCTTGACCCGCATCCGCCAGGAAATCGCCGCACGCGCCGGGCAGCCATACCCGAAAGGGGTGGTGACGCTGTGGCCGCGCCTGACGACGATCTTCCGCGCCATTTCCGAAGGCAACGACGATCTCGGCATTCCGGCCTACAATGGCGGCCTATTCGAACCCGCCGCGGCACCGATCCTGAACCGCGTGCAGCTTCCCGACGCGGTACTGGCGAGGGTAATCTTCGGCCTCAGCCATCAGCCGGACGCCGGCGACGGGCGCGGCCCGAAGTACATCAACTATCGCGACCTCTCGGTGCAGCAGCTTGGCTCAGTCTATGAGGGAATCCTCGAGTTCGGTCTGCGCATGACCGGCGACGGCCGGGTGGAGCCCGACGCCGACGACGAGGCGCGGCATCGGTCCGGCAGCTACTACACGCCAGACGAGCTGGTCGCGCTGATCATTGAGCGCGCCGTCGGGCCGCTGGTCGACGAGCGCATCGAAACTTTCCGGGCGGCAGCGCAGGCTCTGGCGGGCGACCGCCGGCCGGTGGCGGCGCGGCTGGAGGAACTGGCGGCCCTCGATCCGGCCGTCGCGATCCTGTCGCTGCGGATCATCGATCCGGCCATGGGCTCCGGTCATTTCCTGGTCAGCCTGGTCGACTGGCTGTCCGACAGCGTGCTTGACGCGATCGAGGACGCCAAGGCGGTGGTCACGTGGGGCGACTATGCCTCTCCGTTGGCCGCCCGCATCGCAGGCCTTCGGGAGCGAATCCTTGCCGACGCGGAGGCGCGGGGCTGGCCAATCGTCGAATCCCAGCTCGACGACCGGCACGTCGCGCGGCGCATGGTGCTGAAGCGCGTCGTCTACGGCGTCGACAAGAATCCCATGGCAGTAGAGCTCGCCAAGGTGGCGCTGTGGCTCCATTCCTTCACGGTCGGAGCGCCGCTCTCTTTTCTCGACCATCATCTGCGCGCTGGAGACAGCATCGTCGGGGCCTGGGTCGGCCCGACGGTGGACATGTTGCGCGACCGTGGTGCGCTGTTCAACCTCGGCCAGATCGCCCGCGTCGAGCAGGTCTCGGGGCTGATGGCCGAGATCGAGGAGACCACCGACAACGACATCGCCGAGGTCGCCTCCTCGAAGGAGAAGTTCCGGACAGTCGCCGAGGCGACTGAGCCGGTCGCGGCCCTGTTCTCGCTGATCGCGGCCGAATCGATGATGGGCGTCTTCGATGCGGCGCCGAAGACCGCTCCCGACCTGCGCAAGCTCGCGGGAAAGCCCGAGAAGCAACTGGAGAAGGCCCGTCGTGACCTTATCGCCTTCGAGCGGGCGGCCGCGCTGCAGCTGGTCCTGGAAGGCACGTTCGGCGATCCGATCCGCATCGCCTCGGGCGCCGAGCGCATCGCTACGCCGGAACTGAAGCGGCAGCTATCACTGCTGCCTGCCGACGCGCCGGACCAGTCGAGCATGTTCCCGGCGATCAGCGTCGACGACCGGCGCCGAGTCACGGCCGACGGGCTGGTCGGCGAGGCCCGCGCAATGGCCGCGCGCCACGGCTTCCTGCACTGGGAGATCGGCTTTCCAGGCGTCTGGTCGAACCTCGCCTCCGCCGAGCCGAGAGGCGGCTTCGACGCGGTGATCGGGAACCCGCCTTATGTGCGTCAGGAACTGCTGGGGCCGGAGGTAAAGCGCGCGCTGAAGCGGGGCTATAGGGCCTTCGACGGCGTGGCTGACCTCTATGTCTATTTCTACGAGCAGGGCCTGCGACTTCTGAAGCCCGGCGGCCGCATGTCCTATGTCGTCACCAACAAATGGCTGAAGGCCGGATATGCGGAGGAACTGCGCCGCCTGTTCTCCGACGATGCCTGGCTCGAATTCGTCGCGGACTTCGGCCACGCCAAGCACTTCTTTCCGGATGCCGACGTGTTCCCCAGCGTGGTGACGGTGCGAAAGCCGCTGCGCGGGCTGACCCCGCCGGAAGAAGCCGCCATCTGCGTCATCCCGCGAGACTCAGTGCCTCGGCGGGGGCTGGAGGCGGCGGTGACCGAGGCGACCTTCCCGCTGCCGCGCGCGATGTTCACGAAGGAAGCTTGGGTGCTCGAGCCGCGCCCGGTGATGGACCTGCTCGACAAGATCAGGCGCAACGGCATTCCGCTAGCGGAATATTCAGGAGTGAAGCCCCTCTATGGGATCAAGACGGGACTGAACGAGGCCTTTCTAATCGACACCGCCAGGCGCGACGAACTGGTCCGCGCCGACCCTGCCTGCGCCGAGGTTATCAAGCCTTATCTGCGTGGGCAGGACATCGAACGGTGGCACTCGCCGGACAGTGGCCTGTTCATGATCGTGCTGAAATCGAGCGGCAACCATGCATGGCCGTGGGCGAGCGAGAGCGACGAGAAAAAGGCGGAGGCCATCTTCTCCCGAACCTATCCGGCGCTGCATGGGCACATGAAGAGGTATGAGAACACCGGGGTGGACCCAAAGACGAAGAAGCCCAGCGGGCTACGCTTCCGCGAAGATCAGGGGCGCTTCTGGTGGGAGCTGAGATCGTGCGATTACTACGAGGCGTTCGAACGGCCGAAGCTCTTATACGTTGACATCATGTGGTCAGCGACCTTCAGCCTCGACACGCATGGACGGTACACGAATAACACAGGGTACTTCGTCCCGGCCGGTAGCGACTGGCTCACCACAGTTTTGAATGCGCCTGTTGGCTGGCATTACTCTTGGCGGCGAGCACAGCATGGGAAGGACGAGGCACTTCGCTACTTCACCAGCTTCGTAGAGGCTTATCCCGTTCCGGAGGCTCCCGGCGATTTCGAGACGGCTGGTTTCGTAGGTCGGATGGGGCAGCTTCGTGAAACGACCGGCGACCACGTGCAATCCATCCTCGACTGGCTTCGCCACGAGTTCGGCCTTGAAAAGCCCGGTCAGGCGCTGGCGCAGCCGCATCTGCTCGACGCCGACGGCTTCGTCGCCGCACTGCGCAAGGCGCTGCCGAAGTCGCGCCGCTTCTCCGCCGCCGATGTCGCCCGGCTGAAGCAGGAGCACGGCAAGACGCTCGGTCCGGCGAGGGCCGCCGCCGACGAGGCGCGGGTCCTGGAGCGCCGCCTGTCTGACCTCGTCAATGCCGCCTACGGCCTTACGCCGCAGGAGGTGCAACTTATGTGGGACACCGCGCCGCCGCGCATGCCTATTCAGCCGTAGACGCCGCACCGTATCTGCGGCGCAGTGCGTAGCGCCCGCCGGTCGGCCTTAGGCGCCTTCGTCCAGTTGCAGCGCCGACAGCAGTTCGGTCCATTCGCGCTTGGTCAGGCCGCTCTCTTCCTGGCTGACCTTCTCGCCCGCAATCATCCGCTGGACCACCTTCACACCTGTCGCCGAAAGCTGAACAGCGCCGAACCGATACTCCATGAAGGCCGCATGGGCGAGTGGAACCCACGCAGCCATCACGTCCATGATCACGTCGGCGTAGGCCCTGATCTCGTATTGGGCATGAGCGTCCGCCCGCAGACGGAGGAAGCCCATCAGGTTGTGCAGGTCTGTCTTCCAGTACCACTGTGTATAGAAGTTCAGCGATAGGTTCATGCGCGCCAATTCCCTGGCCAGACCGACCCGATCGTCGCGCTGCTTTCCTTCCGAGTTGTCGTTTAGCATCAGCGCGTAGTCGTCGTAGGCCTGCTCGGCGTCGCGGCGGAGAATCGCCAGCACCTCGGCCGCCTCATCGCCCTGCAGCACGTCGCCTCGACCCTGCCTGTTCGAGGCCGACTGGGCCGCGAGATGCTTCGGCTCGGGAATGTAGAACTCTCGGTCGAGGACCGAATAGCGAGCGGAGTATTCGTTCACGTTCGCCGTGCGATGCCTGATCCACTGCCGTGCGACGAAGATCGGCAGCTTTACGTGGAACTTGATCTCGGCCATTTCGAAAGGCGTGGTGTGCCAGTGGCGCAGCAGGTAGTTGATGAGCCCGCGGTCTTCCTGCACCCGCTTGGTGCCGCGGCCGTAGGATACCCGGGCAGCCTGCACTATGGCCTCGTCGTTGCCCATGTAGTCGACGACCCGCACAAAGCCGTGGTCCAGGACGGGGAGGGGCTTGTAGAGAAGTGCCTCGAGCTCGTCCGAAACGGGGCGAAGAGTAGAGTTGGTCGAGGCGCGCAACGCGTCAATCTCTCCGGCTTGCTCGCTTGTCGTCCTGGTCACCCGCCATCCCTCGCATTCTGATCTCGCCGTTCACCGACCTTCTATCCGAGTCACGGCAAACCACAAACAGTCGGATCTGAGAAGGCTGTCTAGCGCGCGTCCGCGACTGCTTGATGAAGCCGGCGGCCGCACGCCGCGCGGTGGCCATTGGGTACACACATCGTCGGCGAATCCTTCAGAAGTGCGCCTACTGCTTCAAGGATTCGCGTGAACTCCGTCACCTACCGGAAGGACTCCATCACCTCTACGCTAGGTCGTCGTCAGAGTTTGCCTCGAATCCTTGAGCGAACCAATAGCCGCGCGGTGTATGAATGAACTCTTCGCTCTCCCACATCACCTTGCTCAAGCGCTTGAGCGGTACCTTCGAATCGAGTGGGATGCCGGCAGCAAGGATCCTGGTGAAGAGTTCCTTCCTGCTCAGCGGCCTGCCCTCCTTGGCGAGCGTTGATCGAACGAACGCGCGCAATGTCGCGGCGTCGCTGCCGCCCTTCCACCGGCCCGTAGATCGGCGAGGTGTCTTCGGAGCGGGCGGCGCACTATTCGGAACACGATCCGAAAGCGATCGATGCGCTCGCCGAAGCGCCGCTAGGTCAGCCTTCAATTCGCGGATGCGATGCTCGACGACCCCGATCTGCGCTGCCAGTTCATCCTTCAGATCCGGCAGACGGTCAGCGTCGGCATAAGGCCACCCCGGGCCCGAGGACAGCGATTCGGTCGATCGGTGGTCTCTTTCGATTGACATCTGGCCTCCTTCATGAAAGCCTCCATCGACTCCATAGGGAAATTGCTCATCAGCGAGTTCGTTCAGGAGGCATGGCCATGGTAACTCCATAGATATCACTACCTAGGTGTGACGCCAACCGGCTGTCCTCACGGATGGCGGGGATGGCGCTTGCGTCAGCACTAATCAGCGCACCGGGAGCGGTTGCCAAAACAGGATCGGGTCGATGACCGTTTGTCCGTCTTCGGATTCAGCAGATTCGGTCAACAGGCCTCTCGAGCATCGTCTTCGTGACCTACTAGAGCGCGATTGGAAGGCCGGCTGCTTGGTTTTTAGCCGTGGCGGGAAGATCAGTCGGACACACTACACGCAGTTGCTGGGTTTGACGAAGGCCAATGCAACCCCACACCTTCACCTGTTTCACCGATACGAAGAGCTGGAGGGCTCTACCGACCCAAAGACCAACCGTCGGGTAGTTGCTGCGCGAACGTGGATCGAGGAGGCGATCGCGGACGGAACTCTCGAAGTGCGCGACGGAAAGGTGTCCCGTCAGCAGGTCAGCAAGGCTGCCGGGTGCGCGTTGATCACGCTGACGCGCGACCAAGGCCTGATAGCACTGCTCTCGGAATATGACCTCCGTGTTCAACAGACCAATTATCGACCGCAAGCGGTCGCAAAGAAGCTAGAAGAACTCCGGGAGCTACTTTCCCGCAAGTTATTCCTTGCTCCAGACCGGATGTCTATCAATAGAATTGCTGTAGCCAGGGAGGTCCAGCTTCCAGTCGGGTATCTGAAACGGAAGCCCTACTCGGAGGTGCTGAGCCACTTCGAGGACCTTTTGCTCAACGACATAAAAGACGATCCATCCACCGTCTTCGCCCACGGGCGCCCTTTTGAGTTCGCGCCGCTCTGGCGATCGGGATGGTCAGATGACGTGGTCTTTGGAGTCGCTAAGGCTTTCGAAAGTGCAGCAGCGGGAATATCGGCCGGAGCCGCAAAGGGAATGTACCTCAGCGGGCTGGACCTGATGAAGTTCTGGGGTGACCATGACCGGCCGGATTTCCAGGAATCCAAGCGCCGTCTGAACGAGGGTATACCGCTCGATCCAGCCAGGTGGGAGGATGTTGCTTGGGCATGGCGCGATCAGCCCATAACCGGATCGCTCGGGGCAGCTGACACCAAACAGTCATCCGTCAACACATTCATCGATGCACTGGCTGCCGAGGGGATGGTGCCGCCATTGGATCGGCGACTTACGCGTCGGCGCGGTCGACGCGCGAGCAAACATCGTCCAACGGTCGCCGAGGCCTTGCCGCAGCAACGCGCGGCCGAAGATGACAAGGATTTTGTGGTCTTTGCCAGCGGTCTCCTGGAAGGAGCGGCTGCGCGGTACAGCGTCGACCTCGACAACGCAGACAGTTCGGCCTTCATAGCGTCCCTGGCTGTGGAGGTTTGCAAGATCGGTCCTTCCGCAATGGACGACCCCGCTGCGACAATCTTGGGGCTCCTCCGAACGCGCCTCTCACTCATCCAGGGTGCGGCTCAAGCGCTGGTGAAACGGTGGCGAGCCCATTACGATTACGGACAGTCGCTGTTAGCATCGCCGGTGGACATCACCGCATGGGAGGGTCTGTTCAAAATCGGGAACAGGTCCCGCTACATTGAACAGATACGGAAGCTGTTCCCACAGTCCAGTGGGCAAGAAAAGAAGGCGATCGCGAACCTCCTGGCCATCGCGCAAAGTGAGTACGGCGGGTTGCTCCCGGCCGCGAGCGCCGAAGCGCCTTCGGGGGGAGGCGCCTTCTTCCAGAAAAGATATCTGGAATTCGGCGGGTTTGCGTCCCTCGACGCGTACCTCCGCCCTCATAACGATGCTGTCTGCGGAACCCTGACCGACTATCTCGTGGAAAGCGGCAGCAACGTTGCCGTCGGTCGCACGCTGTTCGAAGACAGTCTCGAGGATAGCGATCTGGAAGGGCATCTCCGGATCACGGGAAGCAAGGCTCGGGCCAAGGGGAAACCTATAATAGTCGATCTTCACGAGGGGTCTCCCTGCGTGGAAGCCCTCAGGTGGTTACAGGCCGCCAGCGGTGTTCTTCGCGACCGCGTGGTTGATGAGGCGCATGAGAGGTCCCTTTTCCTGGTGCGTTATGGCGAACGTTGCCAGGCGATTTCGGAGTTCACCTTCAACGCATGGTTTAAAAGGCTTGTCGCTGGGATACCCCAGCTCGCCGATCTCACGCTCACCCCAGCAATGATACGTCCATCTGTTCTGCTCATGCGAGCCCTTGAGAACGACGGGCGGATACGCGTTGGCATGGCGATCGGGCAGCACACTGAGCAGGTGGCGGCCGGTTACCAACAGCGTGGTCCTGTCCGGATGATTTACGATGCCCAGATCCGCCTATTCCAACATTGCTACGAGACGCTGGTTATCCACCAGAGCCGTTCAGCCGCGGCATTCGTCGGTAGATCGGACGACCAAGTGGCATCGGACACGATCAAGCTCCGCTCAACCGGGCTCGGCCCGCTTTGTAGGAACCATCTCGGAAAGCCTGGCCACGAGGGGAAGCCCTGCCCTACGGCGGATTGCTGGGATGACTGTCCCCAGATGGTGCTTGTCGCCGAGGCTGACAGCGTGGCTGCGATCCAGATCTGGCAGCAGTCGCTGCGAACGTGCCGGGGTGATTGGGAGCGGGATCATCCGGAGCGCTGGGAAGCTGTCTGGCTTCCTTGGCTCTGCTTTACGGACGTCGTGGAGGAGAAGATGGCGCGGGGCCCCTTGATCGCGGCTTGGAACGCTGGGACCGCCCTACGTCAGCAACTCGAGACGAAACCTGGCTTCGCGCCGCCGATTCCGTGGTGACAGAATGGTCGGGAAGCAAGAACGCCATGTTGCTCGGGAATGGATATCGGACGGCGTGCTGGAGGTCCGGAGAAAGGCGCCATGGCTGCTTTCAAGCTATTCGGATGATGTCATCACGGTCGCCAGTTCCGACAATCTGAACGACACAGCCAAAATAGACCTGCGCTATCCATTGGCTGACGGGCGCTCGCTAGTCGAGGTGCCGACCCTCTGTCGAGTGGTTCGGGAGTACATGTTCTGGGTCCGCGATGACCGCTACGGCAGAGTTCAGGATGCCGCCACGCACGCCGCGATGGTCCAGCATATGCTGCACATCGTGCACAGCATGACGGTGCGAGAAATCTGGTCTTTTGGTGATCTCCTGCGCTCCGACATCGACGAGATGGCCACTGCTTGCGTGGGTGGTATAGAGGCCCTGACTGAAAGTACCCGCCGAATCGGTGAGTATTTGGCAAAATTTTCTCAAGAGAAATTGCCACCTGTGAAGGTTGGCCGAACTGGAATGTCGTTGGACCGGACTCGTATAGTGGCAGAGTGCTGTTTGCCTTCCGGTGCAGCAGTGCTGCCGCAAACGGCGCATATTCTGGACTCCGCAGCGCATATGTTTGGCATCGGGACGAAACCGGATGAAGCCCCGGAGCCGAGACACCTAACCGCGCAGAATGTCCGTATGTACCTCGCTGTGTTCGAGAGCTTGTTTGAAATGCGCAATGCCATCGAAGGCGAGGGGTTGTCTTTCAAACCGTTCAAAGAGGGTGCATCCAGTCGCGCAGCCCAACTCGGACGCGAAACAAACCGGACGCCGATCGCCTCTCCCCGGCTGGTGCTTGCACTGCTGGAAGGAGCCACGAAATACATCTGCGACGAAAGTGAGGAGCTTCTTCGCACGGTTGCGGGACAAAGCCCATGCCCGGGCATGCACCGTCAACAAGTTTCGCTTAGACGCAAGATCCAGCTTCTCGCGTGCGCCTGCTTCGTCCTGATTTTGGCATTTACCGCACGCCGGCCCAGCGAGGGGCTGGGGCTCCTTGCCGGATGCTTAGCGGGAAACGACGAGCATGGCTGGTACCTTCATGTCTACATCTCAAAGAACCTCCGCCGTATGCAATGGATACCGATTCCAGCGATCGTCGCGCGGGCTGTCCAGATCCTCATTCAGCTGAGCGAGGGAGCCCGAGAAGTCACTGGGAAGGAGGAGATCTTTCAGGTTTTGGAGAAGCACAGCGCGACCCTTTACCCACTCAAGCCAACCGCCTGGCTAGATGACCTGGCTGCTGAAGTCGGAGTTCCGCTGCACAAGGCTACGACTGGCGTGGAAAGTATCTGGAAATGGCAATCACGCCAGCTCCGCCGCTTCTTTGCCGTACTTTACTTCTACCGATATGAAGGTCCACTCGAAGTGCTTTCCCACCAATTGCGGCACTTCAATCTAAATCTCACGCGCGCTTATGTTACTCTCGACCCCGAAGCCGCGGCTCTTTGGCACCAGGAGGAGTGGGGGTATCAAGGGCACGTGGCACGGGCAATCGTCGCCGGGGAGAAGGCCTATTCCGGTCCAATGGGCAAGCGGCTTTCAAGTATTGCACGCCGGTTGAAGGACCGCTTTCGCAAGGCGCTTCATGTGGCCCCGGAAGAAAAGGCCGCCGAATCGATCCGCACGATGATGGCGCGTCAGGGGCTGGTCCTTACTCCAAAGAAGTGGGTGCTTTGCACCTGCCCTGGAACGGAGGAGGGCGGCCAGCGTGCTGCCTGCCGAACTGGTGCGGAGGTCGGTAGCGTCTTAGGGCCGGATTTCGCGAACGCTGGTCCAACCGTCTGTCCGGCTTGTCCTTGGAGCATGCGCACCGCTGCCAATGAAGACACCTCTGTAGAAGTCGCCCAGGAATTGGCTACCGCTGTAGAGGGATCCGCCAGACTAAACACCGTATTCGGAGAGATAGAGCGGGCTAATCTTGCGAAGCTAGAGCGCTTTAACGCGGTCGCGGCAGCATGAATAAAGCTATAGATTTGCCATCGCTGGCTGAACGAGTGGCACGCAAGCGCCGCGTTCTCGAAGGCTGGAAGAAGGATGGTGTACCCGTTGAAAAGCTTTCTACGTTGCCCCGTAGCTTGAGAGACGCACGGGTGTGGCGCGATGACGAACTTGGCCTGCACCCCATCGGTAGCCCTAACGAATTCACCACCCTCCATCCTCAGTGGGGCAAAGAAGTAGAAGGCATCCAAGACCTCATACGGGCTCTTCTGAAGCGATACAGAACTGAAAAGGCTAAGCCGGCATCAGAGCCGGCACCCCAACCCACCCAAGACTTCAATGTCGCCTTGGCGGTGCTGACTCGGGAAAACGAGACGCTCATCCGGCAGTGGAACGAGGCGCGGTTGGAGGCTGCCGAGTATAAGAGTCGGGCGGAATCGTCCGAAGCCCGCCTCGCCCGGAAACAAGCGGTTCTTGCGGAGGTGCGGGCCGAGCTTGCAGCACTCAAGCGTCAGCTCGAGCGGAAGACGCAACTGCGGCTGGTAAGATGAGGACATACAAGCTGGACGATCTGTGGGCGGATACCTCCAGGCTGTCAAACCGCGAGCGCTCGAAGCTCCATGAGGAGCGGGCGAAAGCGGTCCTTGCTGAGGCTTGGGCAACATCAGCCCTTCCGATCGCCAACGGAAAGGTCTCACGCAGTTGGCTTGTAGGCAGGATCGGTTGCGGTACCTCAGCTCCCTCACAGAACCATCGTCTGAAACGCGTTTTGTCCTACTGGGACAAACGTATTGTTGTTGATCCTGCCAGGTGTGTCCGCTTCGTCAGTGCAGAAGTCTGGGGGAGTGGGCCGAAGACCGGTGCTAGCATCGCAGGGACAGCGGCCGGGGTGCTTCACGCTTCAAACGTTGTTCCGCTCCAAATCGATATGGGCAGAATCGAGATTGTGCGATGGATGATGTCCCACTGAGTGGTGTAGCTGGCGGCATTGGTCGCCGTGCTGTCCGGC